>Ga0213868_10001118_pt1 | contig 25920 bp, 25 predicted proteins | sample PICome_9_FD_160087 | JGI IMG/M metagenome (GOLD analysis project Ga0213868, IMG submission 160087) | Coastal seawater microbial communities near Pivers Island, North Carolina, United States - PICO127 | ecosystem: Environmental > Aquatic > Marine > Coastal | place: USA: North Carolina... | reverse complement strand
CTGTGACTGCCACACAGGCTGAACTGAATGTCCTCGATGGCATCACCAGTTCCACCTCTGAACTTAACGTCCTCGATGGCATCATAGCCACCACAGCTGAACTTAACTTCACTGATGGTGTCACCAGCAACATCCAGACACAGATGAACACTAAGGCACCGCTGGCGTCTCCTACGTTCACCGGCACTCTTGTGGCCCCTACAGCGAACATTACGACAGCCAATGTCACCACAGTTGACTTAGGCGACTGGACGGTCACTCAGACTGGCACCAATCTTGTGTTCTCCACAGGTGGCGTAGGTAAGATGAAGTTGGATGCCTCTGGTAATCTCACAGTTGTAGGCAACGTCACAGGCTTCGGTTCTATCTGATGGCACTGCCAGCATCGGGTGTAATATCCTTGGCTGACCTCCAGACTGAGTTTGGAACTTCCAGCCCCGTCAGCCTCTCTCAGTTTTACCTTGATGGCTCTATTGTAACTCCTAACAACACTGGTGTCCCTAACAGCGGTAGCTCCATATCCCTTGGAGACTTCTATGGTGTAGCCAATGCAAGCAACGTAACCTACGAGATCATTGGTGGCGGTGGTGGCGGCGGCTACGGTCTAGAGAACGGCACAGGCTCAGGACGCGCCGGTACTGGTGGTACTACTACCCTAGCAGCAATCGCCTTCTCTACGATCACAAGCACAGGGGGCATAGGTGGCCTCAATGCTCCAACTAGCGCACACACTGGTCTTGCTGGTGAAGCCTCCTACTATGGCCCCGGTGGTTCTGCTGTTGGTCAGCAAGGGCAATCACAGCCAGCCCCAGAAGGAAGCTATGGTGCAGGTGCTGGTGGCGCTGGTGGTGACAACCCCGGTACATACGGTACAGCTGGTGGCGGTGGCCATGGTGGTGCAGCCTCTACTCGTGTTGCTGGCACTCTCACTTATGTACCCGTAGGCACTGTAATCACAGTGACCGTGGGTGCAGGAGGCGCTGGTGGTGTAGGAGGAAACCGCGCTGGTGTAGCTGGACATAGAGGCTACGCACGTCTCCAAGTCGGCAACACTGTGCAAGAGTTTAAGTCTAGCGGTACGTTTACCTTCACTGTTCCCGCAAGTTAGAGGTTACTAAATGTCACTTGGCACTTATTTCTCCCACACCGACACAAGCCTAAGTAACCTAAGCTCTGAAGTATTGGGTGACATCACAGGTATAGTCTTTTCGTGTCGTGATGGCATAGGTACTATCTGTGCTGTCACTCCAAGTATCTCTACGCTTTCTCGTATTATGGGGGATGTCCCCTCAGTCATACAGGAGGCTGTGACAGGTAGATACTTTGTGGACCTAGCAAGCCTAGGCTCAGACAAGGTTCGTCTATACGTTGACTCTGAGAAGCCTGATGAAATGATAGTTGGCTACTACTTCTCTTCTGACAACGAGATGCTAATCGAGAAGAGATACAAGAAGCCCTCAGAGGCCAGCCCACTTCTGTGCCCTGTGGATCGCTATGATAACTCTGGCCGTCTTATATCTGCAAATGAGCCAGAGGCTGTATCTGATAGATCGTGTTGGACTGGCAGCGCCGCTTGGGCAGATGCAGCAGATGGTAGCCCTTACACCGTAAGGTACACCCATAAGCTCTCCAAGCCCCAGTCTTACATATTCGTATTCTCATAAGGAACTCAGGCCATGCCTAACCTACCAATCCGTGGACTAGGGTCCGTGGGCGTGGTCACTGATGTTGACCCCTACAACCTCCCTATCAACGCCTTCACTAGAGCCAAGAACGTAAGGTTCTCTGATGGTTCTGTGCAACGGGGTCCCATCATGCGTGGTGTCTCGGATATCTCCTTCGACCCTGTGTTTGCTTATGGCATCACCTCGCTCACTGGTTTTGACACAGTGTTGGTCGTAGATGATGTCTTCGATGTCCGCGAGTTCTCTAATGGGACCTTTACGACCCGGAAGACGACCTCAGGTACGGCGTCTACTATCCCAGGTGTCACAGCCACAACCCTTGCTGATGTGCAGTACCTAAACAGGGACGATCAGACGCCTATCTCACGCACAGGATCTCAGACTAACTTTATTGATCTCCCCAATTGGCCGTCAGGGATGCGTACTACGTCTCTTAGATCTTTTGGCGACTTCTTGTTGGCGCTGGGCACCGTGGAAACCAACGTAGCCTACCCGAACCGTGTGAGGTTCTCAGACCCCGTACTGGCCAACCAGGTGCCTACTACATGGGATGAGACTGATCTCACCAACAGTGCTGGCTTCAATGACCTCGTACAGATGAAGACGCCGATCATCGATGGTGCAACCCTTGGCCCTAACTTCCTGGTCTACTCACAGGACCAGGTGTGGATGATGGAGTTCGTAGGCGGTACGTTCATCTTTAACTTCCGCAAGGTCTTTGATGACGCCGGTGTAATCAACCAGAACTGCATCACGGAGGTCGAGGGGCGCCATTATGTCTTTGACCGGGATGACATATACATAACTGATGGTAACACGCGCACCTCGATCTGCGATGGTCGCGTCCGTGATTACATCTTCAGTGGCATCGATAACAGTAAGCACAATGTCTGCTTCACTATGCACAATACGGATCTCGAGGAAGTATACTTCTGCTACCACTCCGGTGATGACATGGCCGTATATACGGATGGCACATCGTGCAACCGCGCCGCCGTGTACAATTACAAAGAGGACGTTTGGACCTTCCAGGATCTCCCTAATGTAATCACAGGGACTGAAGCCAACGTAAACTCGGTGTTCTCATATGCAGATGCCACGCAGACCTATGCGTCTATCGGTGGTTCCTACCATGACCAGGAGAGCCCATATGCCAGGCACCCTATCGTAATTTCTACAGTTGGTGGGGGTGTGACCCAGAGTAAACTCTATGGTATTGACCTCGCGGACACTGGGTCCCTGTCTTTCTCTGTTGATACGACTTATTCTGAGCCCTTCATCCTTGAGCGCCAGGGTATTGATCTTGATGAGCAAGGCTTGTCTCTTAGTGGCTACAAGGTGATCAGTAAGATGCTACCTCAGGTTTCAACGGTGAACTCTGACGGTGAGTTTAGTTTCACCTTTGGCGCAGCTGACATACCCACCGGCACCCCTAATTATGGTCCCGACATCACCTTTGATAGCAACACGTCCTATAAGGTCGATACCCGGATCTCAGGCCGCTATCTGTCCTACAAGATGACAAGCGCAACCATAAAAGACTTTAACTTCTCAGGTATGGACGTTGATCTCCAAGTGACAGGTCGGAGGTAATTTATGTCTCTATCAGATAAACTTAATCTCCTGGTCAACCGCTATGTCCGGCGGCAGATACCTTTGTTGGCAAAAGAGAACCTGGGCAACTACGTCCAGGAGGAATACCGCGAAATCGAGGCTGTCATCCAGTCTCTCGCGGATGCGTCAATCCAAGCTACCGACCGGCAACCTGATAACTCCAGGAAGGGCATGGTTCGCTATGCTGTATCTCCCTGGGACCCTAAAGGTGACGGATCCGAGGGTCTTGTTGTCTACAATGGCACAGCTTGGGTGGCAGTATGAAGCATGACCTTAGCATACGATCTGACATCTCCTCTCTTCAGTATATTCTCGACCTTGGTATTGAGCGTGGAGACATTCAAGACAGACAGCTGGACGCTACTGTTGAGCATTACTTTACCCCTGTGAGCGACGAATATGGCTGTGCCCAGTATGCACGTCAGCTGTTTATGCCTGAAGGTACGGTCTGCGTAGGTAAGCTACACAAGCTGCCTCACCTGACTTTCCTGATGCAAGGCCGCGTCCTGGTTGTTTCTGAGAATGGTGGCAAACAGGACCTGGTTGCACCTGTGACCTTTGTCTCACCGGCGGGATCCAAGAGGGCCTTTCACGTCCTCGAGGATGCAATCCTAACGACCGTGCATCTAACAAAGCACAACCAAGAAGAAGATCTCTCAGACATAGAAGAAGAGGTCATAAGCCCAACTTACTCAGCAATGGGTTTGGAGGAACCAGATCTGTCTGGCCTCGAGGACTTTATGCAAACCCACACACTGATGAGTGAAGAGGAATAATAATATGGCATGGATCGCAACAATCGCATCCGTCGGTGTAGGTCTCTACAGCGCAAACAAAAAGAGTAACGCCGCAGACGAAGCAAACCGCCAGAACATGGCTGGCTTCAACCAATACAAACCATACACAGACAAAGCATTAGAAGGCGGCCAAGCTGCCAACGATGCCCGGTTAGCCGCAGGTTTCTACAGTGGACCCACCTATGCTGGCCCCAATGGTTACCAGACCGGCGCAGCCACAGGTTACGGGGATGCCTCAATGGGCATCATGAACCGTGGTTTCAACATGGCTGGTGCTAATGCAGGATTTGGTACAAACGCCCGTGGTTTGTACGACCAGTACCAGGGTATGGCTAATGGCGTGTCTGCACAGGGACGCATGGACACTGCAAACCAGTATGCCATGGACAACATGAACCCCCTGGTCAACGCTGCAATGCGTGACGATCGCCGCAATCTGCAAGAGAACACGCTGACAGGCATCGACCTAGCAGCAAGCGGCACAAACAACATGAACTCTAGCCGCGCCGGTGTAGCCGAAGCAGTAGCCAACCGGGCCTACGATGACCGCCGTGCTGATGTGTCGTCCCAAGTCCTTGATGGTCTCCGCACTCAGTCTCTGGGTGAACAGCGCCAAGCATTTGCCGATCAAGGTAACGCATTGGTGAACGCTGGTGCAGCCAATAACTCGATCGAGAATGCCTACAACTCAGGTATGAACACGGCCAACACAGGTTACCAAATGGGCATGGGTGCCGGTGGTGCTCTCCAAGGTTATGATCAGGCTCGAATGAATGATGAACGTGTGCGCTTTGAGGGCAACCGAGACTTCGCTTCAAATGTTTACGCGGACTACAAGAACGGGATGCTCACCCAGAATGGTCCTCAGACCTCTAATCAGTTTGCCGGCAACTATTCTGACCCATTAGGTTCAGCAATTACCGGGGGCATCCAGGGCTATGGATTTGCAAACAGCAAGGTCAATAAAGGTGAAGATACAACTTGGGGTCAGAAGATTGGAGGATGGTTCGGATCATGAATGCATATACTTATGGACGCCCCGCACTCACCATGGGTCAAGTCAACGGGATGCAGTATCCCCAGGGTCAGCCAGCCTTAGTAGACCCAAAGCAGCCAAACCCAAAGCCTCCAGCTCTGTCTGGTAATGCCCGAGGTTCATCGAAGGTCCCTTCTGGTCAGATAGACATGAGATCCGAAGGCTTAATGCGTATAGGTGCCGCAGGCCTCCAATCAGCCTCAGATCCTTCAGGGGCTGGCGGTAACTGGATGGCAGCAATGGGCCAGGAATACGGGAACATCCAAGATTACAACCGCCAGGCCGAACAACAAGCCTTTGCCATCGAGGAAAGCCGCCGAGTGGAGCAGGCACGGGCCGCAGCCATTGCAGCGAAAGCCAATAAGCCAAATAAAGACGCAGGCTTTGAAGCAGCTGTTGCCTCCGCAAAATACAACAATGCCATGCAAGTTCTCCAGGGCTTCAAGGACCATGATGGTGTCGTTGGCTTAGGTTATATGTTCCGCAAATGGGACCAGATCACGGGAAACCAACGTGAAAACGTACGCTTGAAGATCGCCAAGCTCAAAGTAGACGACCAGTTGTCCTACATTGCTCAAACTAAAGGTGCCGTGTCCGATCGTGAGATGGCAATCTTTGGTTCTGCGCAGCCCAACTGGACTGACGGTGAGGCTATCTGGGAGGTCTGGGTCAGAGATTATGCTGAGGCTCTGCGTGTTATGAACAACCGCCTGGCTGGTGGTACTGCCGTGGGCACCTACTCAGACGGGTCCACTAGTGGTCAGTTTATTGCTGGCGGCCAATCTCTCAATGCCCCCAATGCCCCCGATACCTCAGGTTATTCAATAGTTACCGAATAGGACACCACATATGCCTGAATTTAAGATAAAAACGCCTGACGGGCGAACCGTAACCGTGCAAGGTGCCACCGCAGAAGGCGCTATTGCATACCTGGCTCAACAAGAGCGTGGCCAGGCTCCCGCAGCCTCTGAACCCGAGGTTAACCCAGAAGGTGTATCTATTGGTCGTGCTTTGAAGCGTGGCGCTATCCAGACGTATGCAGGCATACCAACGGCCTTAGCCGTGGCTGACATCCAGAAATTCCAAGACGCTTACCAGCTACAGCAGCCAGGTGGTGTCAACGCCCTTGCTTACGATGAGCTGATGAAAACCCGTGTGCCCTTAGAGGCCATGGCGGGTAGAAGCGTCAACCTGGACGTAAACACCCTAGAGGGTCGCCGCAGTGTTGATGCACTACAGGACAGGTACAATCTCAAACCAGGAGAAAAGGTTGATTACCTCCAGACCTTAGATAAGCGCATTGAAAATGCCACTAATCTCCGGTCAAATCCACAGGACGAGATAGACGCCCAATGGGAGCGCATCAAAACTAACGCCCAATACGCCGGTGATTTACAAGACAAAGCCGCAGCAATCCCAAGGGGTGTTAGGGGTGGTATATATGCCGAAGAATTAGCCAAGGCCCCAGACACCTGGAAAGGTTGGCTTAGTACAGTAACAAATGACCCTGTAGGTTTCGTAGAGTTTATAGGTGAGACAGTAGCTGAAAGCGGCGCTCAAATTGCGGCAGGCCTGACAACCTCTTTATTGACCAGATCACCTAAAGCCGGTGCCCTTGTCATGGGATCTGGTGGTTTTGCCAGAGAGTACGGCAATGAAGTTGCTAGTTTCCTAGAAGAGAATGGCATTGACCTCTCGGACCCGACTGCCGCCAAGAAGATGTTTAACGACCCACAGTTGATGGATGAGGCGAACTCCCGAGGCGTTACCCGTGGTGTTGTAATTGCGGCAGCCGACTTTGCAGGCCAGGGCCTCGTTGCGCGTGAGTTCTTCAAGAAAAGCCTTGCCAGGCAGACACTTGCTCAAGGTTCGTCTGAGGCTGCTGGAGAAAGCGCAGCAACCGCAGCTGTAGGCGATGAACAGAGCTTTAAAGAGAACATCACAGAAGGCCTCGCCGGTGGTGCATCTACCGTTCCAGAAGCCATGGTAGCTGGCCAAGCACCTTGGCGGTCCAAGATTGAAGGTGACCCCGCATATGGTGGCGCAGCTGCTGACCTGGCTCGTACCCTCCGCGAAATATCAGAAGCTCAAGGCAACAACCTCAAGGATGTACGCGCCGGTGGTGGAGCAAAAGCTACACTCGAGGCTGCACATGAGAAGATCTCGGGCCAGATCTCGGCAATAGCCAAGGACCCGGCAGTCAAATCCCGTCTTTCTCCAAAGAATGTGGCTACCCTCGAGGATCTCCTTGGAACCTACGCCCTAGCCCAGACCGCAATCCGCCAGGGTAAAAACAAAGTCAAATCTAAGGTCACAAAAGAGAATGCTGACGCTATCGTCCGCCTCCTCGGCCCTACACAAGAAGCCGCGCAGCTACAGCAGCTGTTTGACCAGGGGGATGTCCTCACAGATCTCTTCCAGGACGGCCTCAAGGGCGGCGTCAGTCAATTCACAGACTTCCTAAACCCCTTCACTGACAATTCAGGTAACTACGACCCCAACCGCAGTCTCAGTACAATTGGTAGCATCTATGGTGCATCTGTTGTTGGCCCACTGAAGTCCGCAGGCATTGTTGCCGCCGGTCGGGCCTTTGATGCAGCCACGGGTCGCCGTTCCAAGGTCAACCGCTTTGTAACGAAGCTCGAGAAACTCGTTGGCCAAGATGCTCCCCAGGGTCCATCTCTGATTGCCGCCGCTCAACTCGAAAAACAGCAGGCAGAGCAAGCTAAGGCTGACGATGCAGCAGCCAGGGCAGCCCAGGAGGCAGAAGACGCCAACATCGTCAGTACACTTGCAGGCATGACAGGCAACGCCACAGATGGCAGCCCATTGGGCACTGTCGCGGTCGGCACAGGTATCCCCGCAGAAGAGATCCAAACAGTGGTCTCTGAATTACGCTTGAAGCACCCAGCTGACAGCAAGAACCCCAATGATGTGGCGGTCAACAAGGTCCTCGATGATGCCCAGGCCGGTCTTAACGGTGAGCAGCGGCCTATCCGGGCTCTAACCCAGTTGGTCAACCTGGTGAACAACCACCTGGACGCCAGTCTCATGGACGGCGGAAGTAGCGTTCAGCGTACTAGCCTTCCAGACCAGCCCCTGGCCCAAGCTCGGGCAATCCAGATGGGCAATGCGCCCAAGATGGACGCAGCCCCTGCTGCCCAGGCGTCTCCGGCACCAAATGTTGACACAACTGCCCCAGCGCAGCCTACGGTTAACGGCAATCAGACAACTACGTCCGAGAACTACCAGGCAGGCATCCAGGCTAACCGTGACACTGCCTTGAAACTTCAAGAGCAGGTCTTGGATACACTCGATCTCCAGAACCGCCAGGCTACGAACCGCCCCGGTGGGAACCTGACGCCTACAATGCTCGAAGATGAGGCCCAGGCCCTCTATGTGGCACTTGAAGCTGTCCAGACTGAGAATATGCCAATCGAGGCCATGGAAGAGGTCCAACAGCTACTCGTTGATGAGGGTGTCTCCCAGGAGAACGTGGACAAGTTCTATAAGCCCTATGTCGATCGGGTTCGCCGCCAGCAGAAGCGCAAACCGTCGATGCTGAAGCAGGCCCAGGCCACTCAAGCTGCAATACAAGGTGGACCTGCCGTCAATACTGAGACTGCACCGGCACCCAGTGTCCTAGAGCAAGCCCAGGGCACTGGTAACCCAGGCCAACCTATCTCTGACGCTGATTTAGAGGTCAATTCTCGCGTATTGGAAAGCGTGTTGGATGATTACGGCGTCAAAGGTGAGATTACCAACGCTAGCTCAGACCCTGCTGTCGCAGTGTATGAATTAGAGCTGGCTCCGGGACTTAAAGCCAGCCGGGTGATTGGTCTGTCAGATGCTATCGCACGATCTATGTCTGCCCCATCAGCGCAAGTCAGTACAGTACCAGGCCAGTCGGCGATCCGTATTGAGATACCCAACCAACCTATGTCTGACGATGCTCGTAGTATTCCTGAAGAGGGTATCTACGTTGATAAACCTGCACCAGCAGCTGACGACAGTCGCACCCCCAACATCACGGCACCCCAGATACTCCAGCCTACTGCACTTGGTCCTAAAACCATAGTAGTGGAGGGACAGATAAAACCAGAAGAGCAGCAAGGCCCCCGCAACACAAACCATGGGCTTTTGCCTCACTTACGCACAACAGCGCCTGCTAGGGATGGTAAATCTGTGATCTTGGCTTCAACCAAGAACGCGAATGCTGGCAGGCAAATTGAAGGTTTAACGGAGGTTCTTTCTAGGCACGACGACCCCGCAGGATCACCTGAAGCCTGGTCTGCTTACCAGGGTGATGCCCTGGCGAGCTCAGATGTCCCTGTCCAACCAAATGGTTTTATCAATGACCTCAATAATGGCGGTGCTCAGGAGCTTTTAGGTAAACTGACACCAGGGCAAATTGCAGATGCGGATCATGGTTTTGAAAATGCGGCAATGTTCAGGCAGGCATACATCAACAATGAAATTGGCATAGCCGACACAGGTCGTTTGTTTCTTTGGTCATTTCTTTCCAGAGGGGTTAGCCCTTACACCCAAGAAAGTTTATTTCTGGATAGTTTTGAAGGTATTGATCAGTGGATTGAAGCTGCCGCCAACAAGACACTAAAAGAACGTCTCCCTGAATATAAAGCATGGGCTGCTCAAACTGCGCCACAGGGGTCTGGACAACCAGGTGCCGGTGCAATGCACAACCTAAATGCATTTGGTGTCGATTTTCTTATGAAGATGTCTCAAGATGTTAGCCCAGAGGATAACCGTAGTCGTCTTCAGTATATCCACGATTTAATGTCAGACCCTAACACTACAGGTAACCAAGTGCGCCGCGAGTTCACTAAGATAGGTGAGGGTGTCGGTATCGACAATAAAGTAGTGTCCTTCACACTGTTAGTTGCCGGGTACAATGATGTCATGGTTCTTGATAGGGTTCAGATCCGTCAGATGTACAATGATGGGCGCTTTGATGGTATTAACCTTTATGATGGCTACAAAGAAAAAGACCCGAAAGATGGTAAATCAAAAGTAGTAACTGGATCTGGGTTAGCCACTCAGACAAATGGCGCAAAAGGTTTGATGATCTATGAGGCTATGGAGAAATCCCTGTCTCAGCGTCTACCCAAGATATATGGGGACATTGGGCGTCCAGACGCCGCATCTGTCGGGCGTTACCACTGGGAAACCTGGGTTGCGTCATCTGAGCAGGAGGCGTCCCACGGTACTATCGATGCTATCTTAGCAAAGGCGCAGGGAGACCCTAATCCTCTCGATGGCGTAACTGCAAAAGAAGGCGAATACGGTGCTTATGCTTATGGCGCAAAGTATGGACTTGAAAATGGCCAGCCAATGTTTAAGTACAGCATACCAGATCGCGGCGAGTTCAAGTTCACTGTACCCGCTTTCCGTGAGTTCTTGGATGAGATCAAGAAGCCTAAGAATAAGGTCGTACCGGCCAAGTTCTCGGTCAGTAATAGCGGCAACGCACCATGGTACACTAGAGATGGCGTCAACTTAGATGCCCTAGCAGAAAAGGCTACTGAATATGGCAACCAAGTTCCAACAGCTGATGGCCAACTACGGCAAGATCAAGCAGTTCCCAATGGACGGCAACTTGATGCCTCTAGCGGACCCGACAACAGCATCCAACCCGCCCTCCTCAGCCCCCCTGGGCCAGCTGGTGGACGAACACCCAGGTCCAGTGATGGCGGGGCCTCCAAAGGGCGCACTCTCGCAAGGGTAGCTCTTGCAGCGGTCAAGAAGTTTGTCCCCCAGGTAAAAGCGACCTTCCAGGTTGGCAAACGTGGAACCCCAGAAGAGAATGGGATCCAGTCTATCGACCAGGCTCTGAGCTTGGCACACACCCTCGGCATCACTGTCCGTCTATTTGACAGCCAAGGTGAGATGTATGCCTCGCGCCTTGCTGCATATGGATCTGGCGATCCCACTGCGGTTGCCTCGTTCTATCGGAAGGGCCCTGAAACAGGCGGAAAAGGTGCAGAAGGCACTGTCTTTGGTCTCAACCCAGGAGCTTTGCTGGATGACGGCGGTTCCGTAAGTAACATCCAAGCTCTCTCTGATTTGATCCATGAGATTGCCCATGGGATGACATTGAGCCCCTTAGATCTGAATGGTTCTCAGGTTGAAGACACCCTGTTTACCAACCCCCTGACCGGGGAAAGTGACCGGGCACCCATGGGATCCTTTGCTGGTAGTGCTATGAGACCCCTATTGGAACAGACGGGTGACGCCGACATCATGGCCGAGCTAGATAATCTCCAGCTGAATGTGGATACTTACACAACCAAAGATCCTTCGCAGCGTCATGCGGTACGGGAAGTTCGTAAGTTGTCGGACAATCTCAAGGATTGGAAGGGTTATTACCAGAAGCAATTTGATGCCGGTCAAATCTCTCAAGCCGAGGTAGACACAGGCATGGCCAACCGTGAGGAGCAGGCTGACTACTACACTAACTACATGCAGAGTGTACGCGAGTTGGCTGTTGATCCCGTGTTGGTTTACCTGATCAACCCTAAGCTGGCGAAAGCGGTTATGCCTAAGACGGCTGCCCTTATCAGGCAACAATTCAACAACGCCGGTAACAACAAGGTCAAATTCTTCAACCACCCAGCTGCTATCGTCATGGCTACGGTCATGGCTATGCTGGCCCAGGCTATGGCTGAAGAAGAGGAAGAGAAGCAGAGGATGCAGATGCCTCCTGGTGCTCTAAGTCCCCCACCTCCGGGTATGGGTGCCCTTTCCGCGTAAAACTAATGAGGTCCCTTCGGGGGCCTCTTTTTCTTTGGAGAGCAACATGAATAAAACCGCACTGGACCTGGTTCCAATCCTACGGGCAATCGAGGATGTAAAACACTCACATCTTCTGTCTGAAGCCCAGCGCCTGGTTATCTTTGGGGAGATACGGAAGAGCGTACCTGAGCCAGTATTCTGTCCTCAGTCTCGCCTCACGCTCTCAATCATAAACAGTATATTGGAGACGATGGATGGGAGCACCAAACCAGCCGCGAAAGAAAGCACCAAGGCCACCAAAGCAAGCCCAAAAGGCAAGGCCGATATCAACAAACCCAATAGCAAGACAGCATCAAACACCCGAGGGACGCGAAAAGTTCCGTCAGATGCTGGCAAATCGAAAGAATAAAGGCGGCAGACCCAAGGGTACTCCTGATGGTTACACAGCTGCTGCAATTGAGCCTATCCGCAAGAGGGCCAAAGAAGACGCAGAGAGGATCGTAACGATCATGGCAAAAGAGAACGAAATTGATGACGTGTATGCGATCGAGGCCCTACGGGCTGCTGTAGAGATCATGCGCGAACCTGGTCAAAACCGGGACCGTCTAACAGCTGCCAGGATGGTCCTGGATTTCACTAAAACCAAACCAGCTGCGAAGAGCGAAGTCACCATCGGCAAAGCTGAAGCCTTCCTGGAGTCGCTCCTAGTAGCCACCCCAGAAGAAGAGCAAATCGAAGATGGACAAGAGACTTAAACAAGTTCGACAGAGACTATACGACGACTTTAGTTTCTATTCGGAGTCTGCACTCAAGATCCGTACCAAGGATGGTGACATCCAACCCCTAAAACTCAAGCCTGCCCAGCACATCCTCCATGAGGCTGTAGAGAAGCAGATGGCGTCTGAAGGTAAGGTGCGTATCATCATTCTGAAGGCCCGGCAGCAAGGTCTCTCGACCCACGTTGGTGGCTATCTGTATTTCAACGTGTCGCAACGCAAAGCCTGTAAAGCGATGGTCATCACGCACCACTCAGACAGCACCCGTGCGCTTTTCGATATGACCAAACGATACCATGACAACTGCCCAGAGCTTCTAAAGCCGCACACAAAGTATAGCTCCCGCCGGGAACTTACATTTGATGTCTTGGATAGTTCATTTGTTGTTGCCACCGCCGGTGGTGAGAGCATTGGTCGAGGTGAGACCCTTACGCACGTCCACGCCTCCGAGCTTGCGTTCTGGCAAAAGTCTACGGCCCTGGAGAACTGGAATGGTATGACCCAGGCGGTCCCTAACAAGCCTGGCACTGCTATTTTCGTTGAGAGTACAGCTAACGGCGTCAGTGGTATCTTCTATGATTTATGGAAAGGTGCTGTTGATGGCACCAATGGCTATGTGCCGGTGTTTATCCCCTGGTTTCTCGACCCTGAATATAGGGAGCCTGTCCCTGAGAACTTTGAGCCAACACCTGAAGAAGAAGAGTTGGTTGCCAAGTACGAGTTAGACGATGAGCAACTTATGTTTCGGCGCCGTAAGATCGCCCAGAACGGCATAGATCTTTATCGTCAAGAATATCCCGCAGAGCCTTCAGAAGCCTTCCTGACGACCGGGCGGCCTGTCTTCAACCCAGAGGGGCTCCAGAAGAGCCTAGATGAAGCTCCTGATCCAACACAGCGTATGGCCCTAGAGGGTGGTGAATGGATCGATAATACCCGAGGTGAGCTTACCCTATACAAGACGATCGACCCTGGTGAGAAATACACGATCGGTGCTGATGTTGCGATGGGTGTCAGAGGAGGTGACTTCTCAGTCGCCCAGATCCTCGATAGTAAAAAGCGCCAAGTTGCGACCTATCGTGCCCAAGTTCACCCCGACTACTTTGCTGAGGTCCTTTACAAGTTAGGTGAGCTATTCAACTTTGCTTATATCATTGTGGAGAACAACTCTCACGGCATCTTAACCTGTACTCGCCTGGGTAAAGATATGGCCTATCCAAACTTCTTTACTGAAGTCCAGGTAGACAAGCTGACCGATCGAGAGACCATGAAATTAGGCTTCACAACAACGTCCAAAACCAAGCCACTGATCATCGATGAACTCCGGGCAAACGTCCGCGAGGGAGAGATCGAGCTAAACGATAAGACCACAATCCGTGAGATGTTAACCTACATTGTTACCCCTACGGGCGGCATGGAGGCGGAGGGTGGCTGCTTTGACGACACTGTCATGTCTCTGGCACTCGCTAACCACATCCATGAGGGTGCCTGGGAACCAATTGAAGCGTCTGACGCTTACTATATCGAAATGGTTTAATCATGAATAAGAAAGATTATAAGAAACTAGAAGACGACAACATTGTTGCCCTCCTGGATGACAATATTCGCCGCAGCGTAGGCTATTACGACAGCCAGCTATCGCGTGAGCGTAAGCGCGTCATGGATTATTATAATGCAGTCCTCCCAAAGCCAGCCCACGATGGGAACTCTAAATATGTTTCGATGGATGTCTACGATACAGTAGAGAGCATGAAAGCTGCTTTGCTGGAGACATTCTCTACAGGCTTCAAGACCGTTCGATTTGCACCTCAGAACGCGGACGACCAGCCTATTGCTGAGATAGCCACTGAGTATTGTGACTACGTTGCAAACCGCCAGAACAACCTATTCGAGATCATGCAGACAGTCATCCACGATGGCCTGATAGCTCGGGCGGGTATCGCCAAAGTCTTTTACTACTATGGTGAAGAAAGCCACATCGAGGAGGTCACTGACCTCACTGAGGAGGAGCTAGACGAAATCCTGATCCAGGATAACGTCGAGATCGAAGAGATTACTGAGGACGTGGCAGGTCTATACTCGGGAGAGCTACGGGTGACCTCAGATGCATCGAAGATTTGCATCGAGAGTATTAGCCCAGAAGAGTTTATCATCGAGGCCCAAAGTAAGGATCTTGAAAGCGTAAACTTCTGCGCACACCGTACTAACAAAACAATCTCAGAGCTTCGTGAGATGGGGTACGATGAGAAGAAGATCGAGAACATTGGTGACCACTCAGATGTAGACCTGGACACAGACGGTGAGGTCCTTTCACGCCATGAAGAAGTAGGCACCAGCCGTGGGTTCTCAAACATTGGTTACCAGGACCAGGTACGCACTGTGACTGTCTATGAGTGCTATGTCATGATGGACCCAGAGGCCACCGGCGTTGCCGAGCTTTACCGGGTTGTCAAAGCAGGCAACGTGATCCTGGAGATGGAAGCTACAACGATGCGCCCCTTTGTGGCCTTTGTCCCACTTCCTATTCCTCACGCATTCTTTGGTAACAACTTCGCATCGAAGGTTATCCCAATCCAGAATGCCCGGACTGTACTGACCCGGTCGATCCTCGATCACACAATGATCACCAACAACCCACGTTATATGGTTGTCAAAGGTGGCCTCACCAACCCGCGTGAACTGATTGACAACCGCGTTGGTGGTATTGTGAATGTGTCACGCCCAGATGCGATCATGCCTATGCCCCAGGCGTCTTTGAACCCGTTTGTGTTCCAGACGTTGGCCATGTTGGATGACGACAAAGAAGACACCACAGGCGTCTCCCGTCTTAGCCAGGGCCTTAACAAAGATGCCATCAGCAAGCAGAACTCAGCCGCAATGGTTGAACAGCTGGCAACTATGTCGCAGCAGCGGCAGAAGATTATCGCCCGTAACTTTGCCAACAACTTCCTGAAGCCCCTGTATCAGATGATCTATAAGTTGGTCATCGAGCATGAGACTGAAGAGAAGATCGTCGAGCTTGCAGGCAACTACGTCCAAATCTCCCCGGCGGACTGGGGGTCAAAACGTGACGTGGTTGTTGAGATGCACCTCGGTTATGGTGAGCAGGTTGAAGAAGCCCAGAAATACCTGGCACTACATGGTTTGATGTCACAGGACCCTGTTCTGTCCACGATGTATCAACCTCAGAACCAATATAAGTTAATGTCTCATGTCATGGAGAACAACGGCATCAAGAATGTCGCGGATTACCTGACACCTCCTGATCAACTCCCACCACCTCAGCCTGACAAGGCCCAGGAGATGGCGATGCAGATGCAGCAGAAACAGCTGGAACTTCAGGAGAGACAAACCCAGATTGCGGAGCTCAAGCAGCAAATGGACGCACAAATCGCACAACTCAAACTTGAACTTGAAGCGACCAAGGCTGAACGCGGCTTCGCAATACAATCTGATGCGACCGATCTGAAAGAGGCGCAGCTGGAGCACAAGCGTATGACCGATATGGCCGAGCTTGAGATCCTGCGTAACGCTGATGATGTCAGAGGTATCGCATCACCAACCGGCTAACTTAGCCAATCTTAAAGAGAGCAACCATGAACGAAGAAGAGCAACTCGTTGAAACTGGCGAGGCGGCTGAGGCCGTCTTGTCTCAACCTGCGTTCAACCAGGTAGTCAATAACCTGGTCGAGCGATCATTCCAGACTTTCGTTAACACTAAGCCCGACCAGGGCTCAGACCGAGAGTTAGCGTACAACCACTATCGAGCATTGGTAGACGTGGTTGAAACACTGAAACAACAGGTGTCCATCAAAGATGAGATACTTGCGAAAGGCGACACCCGCCAAGAGGAGCTGGACCATGAATAACGTCCAAAATGAAGCTACTTCTTTCGCTGCCTACGACGATGTCGATGAAGCAGCAGAAGCCATCCTAGACCGCTGGACAGACGGCGCAAGCCCATCTGACGATGAGGAAATAGAGGCGACAGCTGACGAACCTGTAGAAGAGACAGAGGGTTCCGAAGCTGAGTATGAAGAAGATGAAAATGAAGACCAAGAGGAAGACGAAGAAACGGATGAGGACCCTGATGAAGGTGAACCAGACGATGAAGAAGTCGATGAAGACGATGATGGCGAGGCTGACGAAGCTGAACTGTCGGACGACAGTCTTGTTGACATCCAAGTCGATGGAGAAACCAAACAGGCATCCTTGAAGGATCTGAAGCGTCTCTATGGTCAGGAAGCATCTTTAACTCGAAAGTCTCAAGACTTAGCATCCAAACGTAAAGAGGCAGATGATGCCTTGCAACGGACGGATCTCAGTTATCAGAAGCTCTTAGAACGGGCAGAAACCCGATATAAGCCCTACCAGGACCTCGACATGCTCGTTGCGTCCAGGACTATGTCGGTTGAGGATTTCTCCGCACTACGCCGGGAAGCCTCAGAAGCTGAAGCGGATCTCAAGTTCCTGAAGGAGGAGTCCAACTCTTTCTACCAGGAAGTGCAACAAAAGCAGGCAGCCCAGCGCCAGGAGATGGCTCAGGAGTGTATCAAAACGCTCCAAGAGACTATCCCGGATTGGGGAAATGCCTTGTACAATGACATCCGTGAATACGCTGTCTCTGTCGGTCTCCCAAGAGAACAGGTTGACCAATACGTTGACCCCAATGTCATCACTCTCCTTAACAAGGCCCGTCTGTATGACCAGGGCAAAGCTGCTGCCGGTACTAAGAAGGCAAAGGCGATGCACGTCAAAACAGCTAAGGGGAAGGTCCTTCGATCGAAGAAGGCACCACCTTCTACCTCGGACATCAATGCTCGTAAGCAATCTGCTGCGTCCAAGCGTGTCCGTGAAAACAGAAGTCGGAATGGTGACATGGATGATATCGCTGAGATGCTCCTATCACGTTGGGAAAGCTAAGTTGTAACTCATAGTCAAACGGCAAGGAGCCATTCAAATGACTGTTTACACAACTTATTCTCAGGTCGGTAAGGCCGAGGACGTTTCAAATATCCTATCAGATATTACACCCACAGATACGCCTATGCTGACAATGACGAAGACTGAGAAAGTGTCCGCACGGACGTTCTCATTCCTCGAAGACAGCCTCCGCGCCGCAGCGTCTAACGCTAAGGTCGAGGGCGCAGATGCCGCAGATATCACTCTGATCGACATCGTTGAGCGTACCAACAACACCCAGATCCTGGAAGAAACCTTCCGTATTTCTGGTTCTGCTGATGCGGTAAAAACCTATGGCCGAGCCAAGGAAACTGCGCTGCAACTTGGTAAAACTCTCAAGAGCATTAAGCGCGATTTAGAGTTCAGCCTTGTTGGTGTTGACCAAGCAGCTGTCGCTGGTTCGTCTTCCACAGCTCGTAAAATGGCATCAATGATCAACCAGATCTCTACTGGTATTGACGCCGGTGCCAACGCAACGGACGCCCTCACAGAGGCCAAGTTGCTTGAAGCTGGTCAAACAGCGTTCAACAATGGTTCTGATCCGTCAGTGTTCATGATCAAACCAGCTGACGCCCAAATCGTCGCCGGTTTCTCAGCATCTGCTGGTCGCAACCGTGAAGTCGCCCAGGGTAAGACCCTTGTGAATGTGATTGACCTCTATGTCTCGCCCTATGGCGAATATAAAGTGGTTCTTAACAGACACTTAGAGACTTCACACGCCCTGTTGATCGACCCGTCCATGTTCAAAACATGCGTACTGCGTCCGTTCACACGCACACTCTTAGCCAAGCAAGGCGACTCAGATCGCCATATGGTGGTCGGCGAATATTCCTGTAAACACAGTAACTTCGCGGACAGTGTGAAGATCACCGGCCTTTCCTAAGGCCCGTGCGAGGACGCCCTAACTCCCAGGACTTTTGCTCTCCTTTTCCTGGGGACCTGGGCGTCCTCACCTAACCTCCCAAGGATACCCCCATAAATGACTAAAGAGACTAAACTGCACGGTGTGCAGACTGAGTTTCTGACTCAAGGCTTTGACCTGGTCAAGAAACATACCCAGAACATTTCCCAGGCTTTTCTAGATGACCTGAAGGATGCCCGTAATGAAAGCACCGCTCGGCTCGAGGGTGACTATATGCGTGTGGCGTCAATCCCAACCGTAGTTGCAGAGCAATGGTTACGCGAAGGTTTCAATATCTACGAAGAGACCGGCGCAGCGATCGTCAAGCGTCTCCAGGAACAAGATCTGACTGCATTCATGACGACTGAGAAAAGGATCTAGCAGAATGAACAAAGGCCAAATCCGAGCGCACTTTATTGCTCTACTAAACCGCAGCGACTGCACTGATGCTTTGGCCGATACCTTCATTGACCAGGCCCTCACTCGCATCCAACGTGTACTGCGTATTCCATCCATGGAGAAGCAGCAGGCTTACTCAGTCACCTCTGGAACACCTTTGACACAGGTTGTCATGCCCTCCAATCTGCTAGAGATCATTGATCTACAGTATGATGGTGTTTCCCTTTTGCGTCTACCTTTGAATGAGATGGCCGCAGCGCAAAAGACTGGTGCTTCTGGCAGTCCCCAATACTTCAGTCGTGAGCGTGAGGTTATCAAGGTCTCCCCTAATCCAACGTCTGGCATCATCTACCTTAACTACTATGGCGAGTTCGATGCACTTACGTCTGACGTTAGCACAAATGTAATAACTAACATTGCCTCAGACCTACTGACTTACACTGCCCTAAGCTATGCCTCTGATTACTTCCTTGATGAGCGTGGTCCCCTGTTTGACGCAAAGTCAGGACAGTTTCTCCTTGAGCTACAGGACCAAGCAAACTCCGCTGAGACCTCTGGCATGGCCCAAGTCATGCGCCCCACTTCTACTTACACAGACTGAGGTGCCCCATGGCTAAATCTTCCTTTTATAGCAGCACTGGTGTCACAGCTGACAATCCTAATGTTGACCCAGTTGCCCCAGAAAACTCTCCACTTCTTAACCCTGTGGTGCCCAACAATATCAGTGCAATTGAGGACAGTAAGAACGCAGCGGCCCTCTCTGAAGCTGCTGCTGCTGCCTCTGAAGCTGCTGCTGCTGCCTCTGCTGCTGCCTCTGCAAACTCAGCTGCTTCTGTATCAGCCTCTGTAACCACAGCCACCACAAAGGCTTCTGAGAGCGCAGCTAGTGCCGCAGCCAGCAACACCTCTGCCGCAGCCTCACAGGCATCCAGAGTTGCATCTGAGGCCGCTGAGGTCGCCGCAGAAACAGCCAAGACCGCAGCAGAGACTGCCCGTGACGCAGCCAGTGTATCTGAGGTAGCTTCTGGAGCCGCAGAGGTTGCTGCGGAAACAGCAGAGACCAATGCTGCCGCCAGTGCAGCCGCTGCTTTATCCTCCAAGAATGCTGCGGCCACTAGCGCCTCCACAGCTGTCACAGAGGCATCCAATAGTGCAACCAGCTCTGCTGCATCGGAAGCGTCTAACGTGGCCGCTGGTGTGGCTAAGGTTGCTGCTGAAGCTGCTGAGGCTAACGCTGCTGCTAGTGCATCTGTTGCTTCTACAAGCGCATCTAATGCTTCAACTAACGAAACCAACGCCGCAGCCTCAGAAGGCGTGGCAACAACACAGGCTGGCATCTCTACAACCAAAGCTGCTGAAAGTGCTGCTAGTGCCTCTGCTGCTCTAGCCAGTGAAAACGCTGCGGCAACCAGCGAGGCCAACGCCTCAACCAGTGAGTCAAATGCCTCTAACAGCGCCACAGCAAGTGAAACCTCTCGTATAGCCAGCGTTGCTGCGCAGGCCGCTGCGGAAACTGCTGAGACCAATGCTGATACGTCTGAGACCAACGCGGCTGCTAGTGAATCTGCTGCATCTACGAGCGCATCTAATGCTTTAACTAGCGAAACCAATGCCGCAGCCTCGCAAGGTGTGGCAACAACTCAAGCTGGCATCTCTACGACTAAAGCGGCAGAGAGTGCTGCTAGTGCCGCTGCTTCTCTAGCGAGTCAAAACGCTGCGGCAACCAGTGAAGCCAATAGCGCAACCAGCGAAGGTAATGCTGCAACCAGCGAGACAGCTAGTGAAACTTCTCGCATTGCTAGTGTGGCCGCACAGGTTGCTTCAGAAACCGCGAAGACTGCTAGTCAAACTGCACAAGCTGCTAGTGAAGCTGCTAGGGACGCAGCCTCGACTTCAGAAGCCGCTGCGGCGACCAGTGAGGCAAATGCGGCTGCAAGTGAGACTAATGCTTCCACAAGCGCCGCGACAGCCACAACGCAAGCTGGCATAGCGACGACTAAAGCTGGAGAAGCTGCTGCATCTGCAACTGCTAGTGCTTCCACCGCCACTGCATCTGAGGCTGCCAAAGACGCTGCACTTGCTGCGCAGGCCGCTGCTGAAACTTCTGAGACTAATGCTGAAACGGCTGAGACTAATGCCGAAACAGCACAGGCTGCTGCTGAAGCTGCGCGAGATGCTGCGGAAGCGATAGATGTAATTATCGATGCAACTGCAACAGCTACTACTTTGGCCGCTGGGGCCTCAGCTACGGCGTCTGTAACAGCGACTAATGGAACAGGCGCTTTTTCATTTGGTATTCCTATAGGCGCACAGGGTCCAACAGGACCCCAAGGTGACGTAGGTGATACAGGACCAACAGGACCTCAAGGTCCTATCGGCAACACAGGACCTACAGGTCCTCAAGGTGTTGCGGGTGACGATGGTGCTACAGGTGCTACAGGTGCTACTGGTTCTACAGGACCACAAGGTCCTATCGGCAATACAGGCTCGACTGGCGCTCAAGGCCCAGAGGGACCACAAGGTGATACAGGCCCACAAGGTCCACAAGGTTTGACCGGAAATACAGGACCTACAGGTCCTCAAGGTGATGATGGTGTCCAAGGCGATCAAGGTCCCCAAGGTATCCAAGGCCCAATTGGAAATACAGGACCTACGGGTGCTACAGGACCGACAGGACCCCAAGGTATAGGTGATACAGGACCTACAGGACCTACAGGCCCACAAGGTCCCATTGGAAATACAGGCCCTCAAGGTTCTCAAGGTACACAGGGACCACAGGGTGATGATGGTGTCCAAGGGCCACAGGGTGTTGCAGGTGCTACAGGTCCACAAGGTCCCGTAGGAGATGACGGTGCTACAGGTGCTACAGGTCCTCAAGGTCCTACCGGCAATACAGGCCCTACAGGCCCACAGGGTAATATAGGCAATACAGGTCCTCAAGGACCTCAAGGCGATGATGGTCCAACAGGTGCTACAGGCCCACAGGGTCCCATCGGTAACACAGGCCCACAAGGACCAGCTGGTGCAGACGGTGCAGACGGAGCAGATAGTACTGTAGCTGGACCGACAGGACCGACAGGCCCACAAGGACCAGCTGGTGCTGACGGGGCAGATGGTAATGACGGGGCGCAAGGCATCCAAGGCATCCAAGGCATACAGGGTCCGGCAGGTGCAGATGGTGCAGACGGTACTAACGGAACGGACGGAGCTGATGGTGCTGATGGTCCTACTGGCGCTACAGGCCCACAGGGTCCTCAAGGTATTCAAGGAGCAGACGGAGCAGACGGAGCCACAGGTCCACAAGGAGCCACAGGTCCACAAGGAGCCACAGGTCCACAAGGTCCAATTGGCAACACAGGGGCTACGGGTCCTCAAGGCCCAATTGGCAACACAGGGGCTACAGGTCCAGCTGGTGCAGATGGCAATGATGGCGCTACAGGCCCACAGGGTGCAACAGGGGCGCAAGGCCCAACGGGTGACACCGGAGCTACGGGTTCTACAGGACCTCAAGGCATTCAGGGACCAGAAGGTGACGAAGGTCCTACAGGCCCACAGGGTGCAACAGGTCCTCAAGGTTCTCAGGGTCTGCAAGGTGATACTGGTAACACAGGTGCTACTGGTTCGGCTGGTCCTCAAGGTCCTACAGGTCCTGCGGGTGCTACAGGTGCTACAGGTGCTACAGGTCCATCTGGCAACCCATTTGGCGGTGGTACTTTTACAGGTAACGTAAGCCTTGGTAACAACTCTATTCTTGATGTTGAGAATATCACTGTAGATGATAAAATAACCTCAACCGCTGACACTGATACCTACATGCAGTTTCACTCAGGCAACCAATGGCGTGTTGTTACAGGCGGTACTGAACGCTTTGAGATAAATGACTCACAGATTACTTCTGCTGAACCTATCCATGCGCCTAGCTTCCACGGTAACGGTTCAAGCCTAACAGGTATTTCCGCAAGTGCTACTAATGACATCTTCTGGGAAAACGGACAGGCTGTAACTTCCAGCTACACAATCACAAATGGCAAGAACGCAATGAGTGCTGGCCCTATCACGATTAACTCCGGTGTGACTGTAACAGTCGGTGCTGGCGAAACATGGACGGTGATCTAAATGGCTACTATTAAACTACAGGGTAATTCCAGCGGATCGGGTAGTGTTACACTCACAGCGCCCAATACTAACTCAGCACGGACTATTACACTACCTGACCAAGATGTAGACCTTGGTAGTTTAGGTGGTGCGGGTTCAATCGTGGCTTGGGGTAACTGGACTCAAGTTGGCACTCATACCCTTTACAACAGTGGCAATGTAAGCTCTTTAACGGACGGGGGTGTAGGCATAACTACTGCTAACTTTAGCAACAGTTTAAGTGCGTCTACTTACTCTCTAGGTGTAGCCGCGGGGGCAGCTTCTAATGACCCTTATCGCACGATGGGAGTCTACACTGGAAAGACAACTAGTTCTGTACAAACGGCGACAGTGTATTATGGTAATTCTCGATATGACTCTGTGTATAACTCCATTACGGTTGTACTTTAATGAGCAATTACAGAGTAATCTTTGAAGACCCAGAGCAACCAGAGCAACCCGCAATGGTGCTTGTCCCTAGTGACAACTGGCTTGAAGAAGCCAAGGCTGGGCTACTGCCACCCATCTCAGTTTACTGGGCTTTGCAAGATGATGAGCAACAAGCCATGGCTGAGGGTCGCCACGACACCTTCAAGCATGACCCAGAGAAACATGCAGCACAGTGGACAGCACCCCGTATTGGGCCTCTCACAGAAGAAGAAGCTATTGAGTATCTCATCATGAAAGACATCCCTCGTCATATCTGGTCGGTGGAGTACAACAGACCAATGTTTAAGATTGTTAAGACAGCAGATGTACCGTCTGACAGACAGTTCCGTAATGCGTGGAGGTTAGCAGCATGAGTACATTAAAGGTTGATACGTTACAGACTACAGGTGGCGCTGGTCAATACACGGCTAAGGCTTGGGTGAACTTCGACGGCACTGGTACTGTCGCTATCCGTGCTGACGGCAATGTAAGTAGTATTACTGACGGTGGAACAGGTATTTATACGGTAAATTTTACAACCAGTATGTCGGGAGCTAATTACGCTGCGGTCTTTGGAGCCATCGGATTTCTTAACCACCCCAATGCGGGTGCTGCTATTAAGGACGGTACCACACCCAGCACAAGTTCAGTTCAAATCACGACTGGCAACAATGGTGGTGCTAGTTCTGTTGGTCAAATTGGTGACCTAGACATAGTATCGGTGGTTACAACGCTATGAGCAACTACAGAGTAATCTTTGAAGACCCGCACACTTTCCACGGAGTAACACAATGACACAAACTTTCATCAAGATAGGCGCAACATCTTATGACGCCGCAGACTATGAAGTACCAGCAGAGCGCACATTCCGTGACGCTTGGGAAGCTAATGCTGATACTGGTGTCATCTCTGTAGACATGGCAGCAGCCAAGGACATCTGGCGTAACAAGATACGTCAAGCTCGTATTGAGCCATTGGCTGCACTAGACACAGCCTACATGAAGGCACTTGAGACGGGTGCTGACACGACACAGATCATCTCTGACAAGCAAGCCTTGCGTGATGCACCTTCATTAGCAAGCATTGACGCTGCTACTACTCCTGCTGAACTCAAAGCAATCCAGCCCATCCCTAACGTAACGGTGGAATGATATGGCTAGTGTAATACGAGGTGATGACAACTTTGATAGTGCTACTGTTGGTAATACAACCGCAGGTGCTGTTGGGACTTATGCTTGTTTGATGACTACTTCAGCGATAGAAAGAGTTCAGGGTACTACGGTTGCAGGTTCTGGTCTGCGCTGGGCAAATACTGGGGATTATTCTCCGCTTGATGCGGCAGGTGCAAGAGATTCGGCTCCTTCAGGTACATGGCAGGTCATGGGTAACACAGGTTATGTCTATACGGGGTCTTACGTTTCTGGAGGAACTAACCCTGCATATCAAACCACTATTTGGTTAAGGATTTCCTAATATGTCTTCCGTAACAATTACACAAATCCGCAATGCGGCATCTCTTCAAGCAGACAACCTTCGTATGGACGTAGAGATTAACCACCCACAGCACGGCTGGATACCTTACACTCTTGACCCTGCTGACACTGATACAACCATTGACAACGATGCAGTCATGGCTTTGATCGGTGATGACTTCGCGGCATATGTTCCGCCTACACAAGCAGAGCTAGATGCAGCCGCAGCAGCACAGGTTCGTGCAGATCGGGACGGTCGTCTTACAGAAGTAGATGCTATTGCTGGCAATGCACTTCGCTGGGCTGCACTTGATGCTGATACACAGGCTGCATGGTCCACATACCGCCAAGCGTTACTAGATGTACCACAGCAATCTGGCTTTCCACACGACATTACATGGCCGACTAAGCCTAGCTAATGAAAGAGCAAGATGGTTGGCACATCTCCAGAAGTGTCCCCGCAACTCTTCTTCTCGGCCTCATGACCCAAGCTGCTGCTATAGTATGGACAGTCAGCATGATGATGGCAGACATCCAGCAGAACACTGAGAAACTTATAGCTTTCTCTGAGCGAGTGTCGAAAGTTGAGAACATGGTACAAAGCCAAGCGGTAAGCATGGCTCGTATCGATGAAAACATCCAACACATTCGCGGTGCTGTCGAGAAGATGGCTGCGGATTAACCATGCTCTGTACATTGGTGTTCGTTGGGTACTCCCATTCGTTCATCAATGGCAGAGGCAGCTGGTTCCACAAGAAGTGTTACTACGCCTGTGATGCCCCTTTGAACGGTGGTTGGTACAACCGTGTCTGGGCAGTATCCCCAAACTACACATGCCACAGGAGGATAAAGGTTAACAATGATTGACCCTTTCACCGCCCTGTCTTTAGCAGCAGGAGCCGTGAGCAACGCCAAGAAACTCATCGCAGCTGGTAGAGATGCCTCTTCCGCCCTCAGTAAGTTCG
>Ga0213868_10001117_pt1 | contig 25950 bp, 20 predicted proteins | sample PICome_9_FD_160087 | JGI IMG/M metagenome (GOLD analysis project Ga0213868, IMG submission 160087) | Coastal seawater microbial communities near Pivers Island, North Carolina, United States - PICO127 | ecosystem: Environmental > Aquatic > Marine > Coastal | place: USA: North Carolina... | reverse complement strand
CAGTAGAAGGTTTTGATACCCCAAGAGTTCCTGCAAATATAGCGGGATCAGCAGTAAATCCAGAAGAAGGTGGCAGACCAGTAGAGACCCCACCAAGCGAGGAAAATTAATATGACAAAAGATATGATGGCAAAAGCATTATCTGACTTTTTAACTAAGAAAGATGTAGAAACTATAACTCTTAGTGAATACAAAGGATTTGGTAATGATGTACCAGTAAAAGACTATCTTTTAAGAAGGGCCTTTGGATCTTGGAGTCGAGTATTATCTGCAATGAACTTACGTCATCCAGTAAAACTAACACCAAAACCAACCCCAGCCCCTAAAGTTGCTACTAAAAAAGCAGCACCGAAAAAGGAGAAAAAAGATGTCAAATAAAATCTTTCATTGGACCAGTACATTTAAATCATTAGGCGATACCGACGATGGTGGAGTCGAGATTAAAGGCTCAGCAAGCACTAATGGCTTAGATAGAGCTGGAGATATTATCGAAGCAGATGCTTGGGCAAAAGGAGGATTAGAAAACTTTAAAAATAATCCTATTATCTTGTTTAATCATAACTATGATAAACCTATTGGTAGAGCAAAAGATATTACAGTTACAGAGAACGGACTAGAGATTTCTGCAAAGATTTCAAAAGCTGCTGGTGATGTAACACAATTAATTAAAGACGGTGTCCTTGGAGCTTTTTCTGTTGGTTTCAAAGTCAAGGACGCTGATTATATGACAGAAACCGATGGATATAAAATAAAGGACGCGGAACTTTTCGAAGTATCTGTAGTTTCAGTGCCATGCAACCAAGGGGCAACCTTTGGATTAAGCAAGTCATTCGATTCTATGGAAGACTACAACAAGTATAAGCAAACTTTTTACAAGACTAACTCAAATGATTCAGCAGACGCTGTTGAAGTTGAGCAGTCAAATAGGGCAGACGCCCAGGAAATGGAGACTAATATGTCAAATGAAAAACAAGCTCCTGTAGCACCTGAGTTCGATCTTGAGAAATTTGCCGCTGAAGCTGCTGAAAAAGCAGTTGCTAGCTATGCAATGAAACAAGCCGAGCAGAAGGCTGCTGAAGAGAAATTAGCTTTAGAAGCTGCTGAGAAATCACAAGCAGAAGCTGAATCTCTTAAAGCCTCCGAGGAAGCAAAACAGGAAGAGCAAAAAACTATCGTTCAAGCAGGACTAACTGGTGCTGAAAAATTAATGAATGATGTAGAATCAAGAGTAAAAGCAGACTATTCTAATTTAGAACAAGTTGTTAAATCTCTTGAGGCTCAACTTTCTGAGAAATCAGAAGAAATCATGAATATCAGAGAATCCAAAAGACATTTTTCAGACAGAACATCTAACGGTGACTGGAAAAAAGAATTTGAGCAAGATATTCTAGATGCAAAATTTGCTGGTTTAGCTACTGGTAAAGGATGGGACAACAATATGGCTAAGAGTTTAATGGAAAAAGTTAACGCACATTCAGGTGTTGGCGTTTCTTCAGCAGACTTCGAGCAAGTTGTTTCAACAAATATTGAAAGAGATATTCAAAATGAATTAGTTCTAGCACCTCTCTTTAGAGAAATTACTATGACTTCTGCAAACATGATTATCCCAATCTTACCAGATAGCGGTTATGCTGAATTCGCTTCAGCTCAAACAGCTTCAGGTTCAAGCCCACACGGTAACTTAGCTCAAAGAGGCGACACATTTGGTGCTCCTTATGGTGGCGTTGACTTGACTGAAAGAACTCTTTCAACCGTGAAGCTTATTTCTCAATCTTACTTAGGTAATGAAACTGAAGAAGATGCAATCTTACCAATTCTTCCTTTAATTAGAGAGTCAATGGTTAGATCACATGCAAGAGGTATTGAAAATGCAATCCTAGCAGGTAACCACGATAATGGTGTTTACACTTCAGGCGCATTTGAAGGTCTATTAGCAGCAGCTGATTCAGACAATCATGAAACTTCAGCAGGTGCTTCAGGTTTTGCATCAAGTGACGCAGTCACAGCAGCTGACCTACTAGCTATGAGAAAAAATATGGGTAAATATGGAATCAATCCAAACGACGTAGTTTATATCGTGTCACAAGACGTGTATTATAACCTACTCGAAGATGCTGAATTCCAAGATGCTAACTTAGTTGGCGATATGGCTACTAAGCTAAGTGGTGAAATTGGTCAAGTATTCGGTTCAAGAGTACTAATGTGTGACGAATTCGCTACTAAAGCTGCTGGTATCTACGGCGCAATTGCTGTTTATACTAGAAACTACGTAATGCCAAGACTACGCGGTGTAACCGTTGAGTCTGACTACGAAGTAGCTAATCAGCGCAGAGTACTAGTTGCTTCACAAAGACTTGGCTTCACCGATCTAATCGATGGTGCTACTTCTAAGTGGGCTTACGCGTATAAAGGTGCTTAAGGATAACCCTTAACGTAACATGGTTTTTGGGAGTGTACCTTAACACTCCCTCTTTTTAATTATGGCAAATTTAATAACATTACAACAGTATAAAGACTTCGCAGGAATCACAGGTGTGACGGAAGATGCGAAGATTAATGTTATAGTGCCAGCCATAAGTCAAGCAGTAAAAACTTACTGTGGCACAAGTTTTATTGATTATTACTCAACAAATAAAACAGAGTACTTTGATATAAAAGATACTTATACAACTTCAATAATGGTAGATGAAAGTCCATTAAATACTGTTGTATCCGTAGAGGAAAGACAAAGTCAATCAGAAAGTTATGTAACACTAATTAGTGAAAATTCAGATGGAAGTGGGAAATATGAGTATATTGTCGACACTACAGTGGATTCAATTTTTAGAACAAATGACACAGCTGACAAAGCTTTTCCAAAAGGAAGAAAAGCAGTAAAAGTAGTTTATACCTCTGGGTATGCATCTACACCAGAAGATTTAAAACTAGCATGTTTTGATTTAGTAAAATACTATTTAAAAGATGAACGCAAGGATAGACTACAAATTGCGGGAGCTTCTATACAAAATAATGTATCTACAAGTCTAAGAGAAAATATAGGATTTCCAGATCACATTAAGAGAATATTAGATTTCTATAAAGTCCATAAGTAATGGGGCAAACAAATTTAGGAAAAGTTGCTGAACTAATAGTTAAAAATTACGAAAGTGATACCGTTACTTCCAAGCAAGAAGCAGAGGCAAAAAAAGCAGGTGTAAAAGGAGTTAAGCAGCAAAGAGGAAGGGCTCGATTTACACGAAAAAGAGGGCAAATTTTAGTCGTTACTTTTAGAGATTTTGCTAAAGGATTACTACAGTACGAAAAATATAATTATGGAGATTCAAGAGTTTCTTCTCCTTCTGAAAGAAAACAATTGTGGAATCAAGCAAAAATAAGAATACAAGAAGCTTTACCACCTTTTACCCCACAAGATGAAGAAGTAAAAAGAGAAGTACTAGCTACAATTAAAAGAATTAGAGACGGAAATTGGAGAGGAATTAAAGCTGGAAAAGTTGCAGAATTAAAAAGAATAAAATCTTTTGATTTAATTGTTGGGTTAACAAACTATTCTGCTGCTGCTGGACTAAAAAAGCAAACCGGCAAAGCCAACTTAGATACTTTATTAGAAGATTTTTACGAACAAAAAGAACTAAAAAGAAGAGATGATGTAAAATATAGAAAAGCAGGTACTTTTTGGCAAGTTGGACACGGTCAATTTGGAGTATCTACTTCACAAGTAGATATAAGAAGAGCCAAAGAAGTAGCTATGAACACTGATGCTGCTAAAGCATTAACAAAAGAAGAAGTACAACTACTAGATAATTTAATTGAACAATTACAAGGAAAAGCAGGTGTAAAAGTTGATCATAAAATGATCATTAAAGATGATGGTACATATATAAATGAATTTATACCAATCGTCTCTTTAGAGGTAGCAACCGAAAACCAAGGAGAGCAATCAGCTTTAGAAGCAATGTTAGCGTCTGAAGCAGTCGATAAAGTAAGAGAACTAGCTTTGGATGTAGATGCCTCAGGTTCTCCAAGTCAAAGGCAAGCCTATGAAAATGCTCTTAGATTATACTTTAATAAAAGATTTAAAGGTAATAAAAATATTGTTTTAAACTTTAAAGGTAAAAATACAAATTTAAATGTTAGAGGCACTAGAAAAAATGCAAAAATAAAACGAGAAGTGCCATTAACTCCGATTGGAATTGTTGGGGCTGGAGTAATACTAAATAATTCTATAAAAAGAATTAATGCAAAAAATAGATATAAAAAGAAAAATTTAGAAACAAAAAGAGCAGTAGATCCAGGAGTATTACTAGGACAACTAAATAAAGATTTAGGACAACAAGTAGAAAGAAATATGGGACGACCTGGATTAAGAAGTGATACAGGTAGATTTGCAAACTCAGCACAAATACTTGCTGTAATACCAACAAGAGTAGGCTTAAATCAAATTGATTATACCTACCAAAAAGATCCTTATCAAGTATTTGAAGGAGGGTACGGATACCCAAGTGCTTTTGATCCTCGACAGGTTATAGAGAAAAGTATTAGAGAGTTGGCAACAAGACAACTAGAAACAAAATTCGTACTTAGGAGAGTATAATGGTAGCAAGAACAAAACGAAAAAAAGTAGTAGAAGCTCTCGTTGAACAATTAAAATTAATAAATGGAAATTACCCTTATAATACAAATGTATATAGCAATGTAGCAGGAAAAATGGTATTCTTAGATGAAATAGAATCATACCCAAAAGTTTGCGTAATCGCAGGAAATGAAACTAGAGAATATCAACCAAATGAATTTAAGTGGAGATTTTTAAATATAGGAATACGAGCATACGTTAGAAATGAAAATGATGCTCAAGAAGAATTGGCATTATTGTTAGAGGATATAGAAACTGTCTTGGATAACAATGATACCTTAATATACGATGATACGGTTAGTCCACCTCTTAGTTTAACTGAGATGGTTATTGACTCAATAACTACCGACGAAGGAGTAATTGCTCCTCTAGGTATAGGAGAAATCGCAATCACCGTACGATATTAGGAAACAGGTAAGGCACATAAAAATGTAGCCAAACCCTTTCCAAAGTAAACGGAGAAAGCAAAATGGCTTTAAATTTATCGAGAAATACGAAAGTATTTGTCAGCTCTGTAAACGGAGTACATGCCAGCGGAGGATCTATCTCAACTTTAGATGGATTCACTGGAGGTAGTGGACACGCAGTCGGAGATGTAATTACTTTGGGTACAACAGACGGTTCAGGAAGTGGAGCAAAATGTATTGTTGCCGCTGTATCTGGTGGCGCTGTAACTGAAGTATATATTCCAAATAACTTTCGAGGAACTGGATATGCAGATAACGACACTGTCGATCAATCAGCAACCAGCGGATCTGGAACAGGTTTTGCTGCAGTTGTAAATGGTGTAACAGGCACAACAACTACAGATAACTCAAGAGCAGGTCTAGGACTATTTAAAGGAAACGGCACAGATGCTAATACTTTTAGATTAGGTGTGTTAGATGGATATAGCTTTTCACAAGGAAGTGAAGCAACTGACGTTACTATTAACGAAGCAGGTGCTACACCCAACCGTGGTTCAAAAAGATTTAATGACTCTTTACCACCAGCAGAATGGTCTTTCGGGACTTATGTAAGACCGTACAAACACGGTACTAACAGCTGGAGAAGTTCAGGAACTCATGATATGGTTGAAAATATATTATGGGCTTCTATCGCAGGTAAAGACATTACAGGAGGGGCGCTTACTGGTACTTCTCAATCAGCAATTGCTGTTGATTCTACAAATGCAGATGTAACATTTGAAAGATCAGAGCATCATGAATTATTGAAACTTTCAATATATTTTGCTCTTGAAAATACAACTTATCGCTTAAATGAGGCTCAAGTAAATCAGTGTGAGATTGACTTCTCAATTGATGGAATTGCCCAGTTAACATGGTCTGGAAACGCAACAACAATTGACCAAATTGAAACTGCGATCGAAGATCCTTCAAAATCTTTACATGCAAAACCTTCTGGAACAGATACTTCTGTATCTACAGTAACTTATGTAGAAGGATATAACTATGCAGATTGTTCAGGTCCTGATGATGCTGACTACTTGAGAAACAAACTCTCAACATTGTCACTCAGTGCCACTAAGAACTCAAATGGAGTATTAGATCCAACTGCAAGTGATTCTACAACTACATATGATATTAATATTACTGGTGGTTCAATTACCATTGCTAATAATGTTACTTATGTAACTCCAGAAACTCTTGGACTTGTGGATAAACCAATTGGTTCCTTTACAGGAGCTAGACAAATTTCTGGGTCATTAACTATGTACCTAGACACTAAGACTGACGGCTCAAATCAACTATTAACTGATTTAGCAGCTGCTACAAGTCTAGTAACAAACGAATTCAATATGAGCCTATTAATGGGTGGTGCTAGTGGAGCTTCTCCTTTAGTAACTTTTGCCTTGCCAAAAGCTCATTTACAAATTCCAACAATCGAAGTTGCTGATCTAATTTCAACTTCTGTAGAGTTCTCGGCTCATGGATCCGATCTCTTAACAGGAGACGAAATGACTGTTACCTATGTAGGTTCAACAAGTCACTCAGACAGTCAATATTCAACAGACTATACTGTATAACAATGACAGCGTACAACTTTCTACGAGAAAGTAATGTACACCTCGTATATGGAGGGAGTCGTTACTTATTAAAAACGACTCCCAACGTATCGTTCTCCCAGACATTTGCGGAAGATGCATACGAAGTAAAGACTTTGCACGATCAAACAAAAATGTTTCAGGGAACAAGCGTAACAAAAGCTAATCCTGCGGACTTTAGTTTTACTGTTTCATTAACAACAGAAAAAGATGAAACAATTGTAAAAAGTCTTTTAACAGATTATGATAGCACAGGATCAAATATAAAAAACTTTGATTTATATATTGTAACTGGAGAAAGCACTTTTAAATTAAGTAGCTGCGTTATTATTAACGGAGATTTTAATTTAGCGAAAGGTTCAGTTCTAACTTTAACTGTCTCAGGACAGGCTACTAAGTTAGAAAGAGTAGGAGATGCCTCTTATTCACTCCCAGGTTCACTGGTGAGTGCTAGTTCAACAAGAACTCCCACCTTATCGCTTATTGATGTTGAAGTTGGTGGATCTGATGTTTCAAACATTATATCCGCTACATTAAGTGTTCAAAATGAAATAGAATGGACACCTTATGAAACATTACAAAGCAGTCTCTCAGTTACTAGTGCTTCAAATGCAATGTACCCTTCTGAGTATACTCTTGGAAGAAGAGTTGTTTCTGGAAACATAGTACAATATGTTACTAGCAATAATTCAAGTACAGTGCAAACTTTTAACACAGATACAACTGTTCGTGTTAAAACTGTAGTAAATGGTAGCACCTTTTTAGATGCAAATTTAGCAAACTGTATGTTTACTAAAAGAACCAGCCCTGCAGAAGCTTTTACGCAGGCTTTTGACTATCGTTTGGTAGGCAATCCTGCAAATTTATCAACCGTTATAACATATTAGGAGAATATAACAACATGGAATTAAAATCATTACTAGTAGATAGTAAAACAACTTGGGTAGAATTCCCAGGATTAAATGGATTTGAAGTAGAACTTGCAAATTTATCAAGAAAAGAATTAACAAACTTACGTAAAAAATGTACAATTAATAAATTTAATCGTAAAACTCGTCAATTTGAAGATGAATTAAATGATGAAAAATTTGTTGAAGAATTTACAAAAGCAACAGTTAAAAACTGGAAAGGCTTGAAATTAGAATATTTGCAAGACTTACTACTTGTAGACTTAGAAGGACAAGATTCTACAAAAGAAATGGAATTTTCAGAGTCTAATGCTCAAGTATTAGTAGAAAATTCAAGTGAGTTTGATAACTGGCTCAATGAGGTAGTCTTTGATTTAGAAAACTTTCGCAGTAAAAGCAAAACAAAAACTATTAAAGAAGCTTAAAGTATTTTTAGACAATAAAGATATTGGTATGACAAAAGACCAGTATCTTGAAATGATGGAACAAATGGGGGAAGAACCCGACTGGGAAAAATGTCCTCCTGACTGGGAGGATTTTCCTGATATAGTCATCATAACAATGAATATATTTAATAGTATGGGAGATCGAGTCTACCCAGAAATAGGATATATTGGTAAAGACTATACAAACTTTGAATTTCTATTAAAATATTATGGAATCAAAGAACACAATAAAGAATTTGTATTTGAATTATTACTGTGGTTAGACAGTAGAGCAATCGAAATATCTCAGAAAAAACTAAAAGCTGAGTATGACCGAATGAAAAGAAAAAGTTAATGGCATCAAACGATATTAAATTTAAAGTTATAGCAACTGCTGATGGCTTTGATATTGTTCAGAAAAAACAAAAAGGTCTTGCTGATCAGATTGATAAAACGAACAAGTCTACAAAACAACTTGATAAAACTCAAGAGAAGAACTACGGACGCCAAAAACAAGGATTAATTCAAACAGCAAACGGTACAAAAAACTTTTCTAAACTTTCACAAACAATCGGCGGAGGCTCTAGCGGATTAGTTGGAGCATACGCAACATTAGCAGCTAACGTTTTTGCCGCAACGGCAGCGTTTAATGCCTTTAGGCAAGCTGCGGCTTTCGAACAACTTGTTGAAGGTTTTACTTTTATGGCAAATGAGTCAGGTAGAACTACAAGTATTGTTGTTGATAGACTAAAAGAAATTACAGGAGAAGCGCTCTCAACTCAAGAAGCCTTACAAGGAGCTTCATTAGCTTTATCAGCAGGTTTTTCATCTGCAGACTTAGAAGGACTTGCAAAAGTAGCGAGAGGAGCTTCATTAGCTCTTGGTAGAAATCTTAATGATGCATTTGATAGATTAACACGAGGTGCTATTAAACTAGAACCAGAAATATTGGATGAATTGGGTATTATGGTTCGTTTGGATGATGCAGTAGATGCTTATGCAAATAGCTTAGGCAAAGGCGCAAATCAATTAACACAATTCGAAAGACAACAAGCATTTTTAAACGCAATTAATGAGCAAGGTGCTAAAAAATATGGCGATATTGCAGATGCAATTGATGTAAACCCTTATGATAGATTAGCGGCTGCTTTTACAGATCTTACAAAAGCAGGTCTAACTAGTCTTAATACAGTTCTTATTCCAATAGCAGAATTATTTGCAGGATCGTCTGGTGTAATGATAGGTGGACTTGTGCTTTTTGGAAGTACAATATTAACTTCAATGATACCAGCTCTTGGACAGATGTCTCAACGAGCACAAGAAGCTGCAGAACACCAACATTTAGTTGCAACTGCTTTAAATGAAAGTGCAGACGAAAGCGTAGTAGCTTCACGAAATCAAATATTAGCTATTGAAAAACCTTCAGCAAGTATGAGAAAATTTCAAGGTGCACTTAAGAAAGGAGCAGTAGACGAAAAGAAAATTAAAAAAGAACTTATCCTTGCAAACAAACGTTTAGCAACTGCTCAAAAAACTGCAGAAGAAGGGAAAACAAAAACAGCAAGAGATAATGCAAAAGCAAGAATAGCAGCTACTGAGGCAGAAATTCGATCTTTGCAGCAACTACAAAGTGCAAATCAACAATCTCTTGATGTTTTACCAGAGCTTGGAAAATCTGCTTCTCAAGTAGATATGGCAGACAGAACTAATGTAGGACTTGCTGCAATCAACCAATCAGGCCCTATTGCTGGATTTAAAGAAGCAAGCAAACAATTTAAAGACTTTAGAAAAAATGCAGATACTACAGCAGCAACTGGAGGAAAACTCGCAGCAATATTTCCAACGATAGGAAGAAATGCAAAATTAGCAAGTGTAGGAATTAAATTCTTTGGGTCAGCGTTACTGAATATGATACCATTTATTGGACAATTAATATTTGCACTTGGACTACTTTCTACAGCTTTTACTTTTCTTAACAATAAAGCAAATCCACCCATAAAGTCTTTAGAGGATCTAAAAGCAATAACTGAAAGTATGCCAGAAAAGTTTGAACAATTAGCTGCAGCTACAAGCAAGGCAGGAATAAGTGCCGGCGAAATAGGTATAAAAACATATAAAGTAACTGCAGGTATTTTACAAGAATTAGCAAGTGCCGCAAATTTAGCAAAAAAAGAAACAGAAGATTTAGCTGATTCACAAATTAAAAAAGTTAATGAGGCACGACAAAGAGCAGGAGACCTTTCTGGTATAGCACGAGAAGCATTAAGTCCAGAAGAAGAAGCTGATATTCGTTCTAAGTTTGAAAGAAAAGCTACAAAACAATTACAAACAACTCTTAGACAAACATTTAAAGATGATAGTGAAGAATCAAAACTACTTAGAGAAGAAATAATAAAAGCAGCAAATGATCTTGCAAAAGATGGAGTAGGTGTTACAATTGATGCTGCAGGAAAAACTACAGCAAATGCTACTTTAATCACAAAAATACTAAACATAGCTTCAAAATCTGTAGCAGATATAAACGGCGAACTTACAAGTTTACAGAAACAAGTATCTGATAATGAGAGAGTATTTGGTAAATTCTTTCAAAAATTTGAAAAGAAAACCGAATTTGATGATTCTCTTGCTAGTTTTGAAGCATTAAATAATACAATTACTAAACTAACTGCTGCAGGAAAAGGAGATGAAGTTGCAAAAATTCTTGAAGACATGGGTGCTCAAGCAGAAAAATTTGGTTTAACTTCAGAAAATGCTGCAGAAAAACTACCAAGTTTAATAGAAGGATTTGCAAAATTACAAGAAAATGCAATTAATTTACAGACAGAACTAAAAAGATTAGATGCAGGTATAAAAGTAGCAAAACAATTTGAAAAATTAAGTGTCGAAGGTGCATCACGATCTCTACAGTTAACGAAAGAAAGGCTACAAGCAGAAATAGATGCAAATAATTTACAAATAGAAACTTTAAAAAATCTACAAGTCCCAGAAGAAAAACGAGCAGGTATTTTAGCTCAAATTGCAGGCTTAGAAGCTCAAAATGTCGTATTAAAAAATCAGCAATTAGATGATTCCCAAACGTTACTAACTCTTGAAGAAACTAGAATAGAGTTAACTTTACAAGATTTAAAGCATAAACAAGAACTAGCAAAATTAAATAGAAGTATTGCAGATTCAGATATGGCATATAGAGCAGCGCTATCAGGGGCACAGGCAAGTGAAATGGCAATGACTTTACGTGCTATATCTAATGCGAAAGCACTAGCTAAAGAAGAACAAGATTTACTTGATAAACAACATGAGAAATTCCTAAATACACAAAAACAAATAAAAGCAGATGCTTTTGCAGCTTTTAACTTTGAAGACTTCACACAAGACGAGTTAGAGGCTTACGATGCAACTATTGCAGCAGTTGATGAAATAATACGTAAAGAAGGTGAATTATTTAACAAAAGAAAAGAAAATGCAGAGGGCAGAGTAAAAAGTGAAATCACCAAAGGACTAGTAAGCGATGATCTATTTACAACTATAGCAGCTTTTTCACAAATAGAAGATGGAACAGATAAAGTTGCAGCTAGAACAGCAGTTGCTACAACAGCATTTAATCAAATGGCAGAAGCTATTGGAAAACTAAACGAAGGGTTTGGAGCTTCAATAGGATTTCTTACTCAGATGGCTACACAAATATCAAATTTCTCAGAAACAGTATCAAATATAACAAAAGTTATGGGAGAAGAACCAATTTTTGATAAAATCGGTCTTTCAAACGAACAAGTAGCTAAAGCTGTAGCAGGAGCACAAATAGTTAGTAGTGCTCTATCAGCATTTGGAGCTGCGCAACAAGGATTTGCTCAATCTCGAATAAAAGAAATTGATAATATGATTGCTGCTGAAAAACGAATGGATGGCAAGTCAAAAGAATCTATTGCAAAAATACAACAAATGGAAGCTAAAAAACTTTCTATACAGAAAAAAGCTTTTGAACAAGATAAGAAAATAAAAATAGCAACAGCAATAATTTCTACTGCAACAGCGGCAGCAATGGCTTATTCAGTAGCTCCAGGACCTATAGGAATTGCACTAGCAGCAGCAATTACAGCTTTAGGTTTAGCTCAAGTTGCTTTAATTAAGAAAACAACTTTCCAAGGTGGAGGAGAAAGTGCTTCAAAACCACCTTCAGAAATTAATATAGGCGGACAACGAAGTAATAGAGTAGACGTTTCACAACAAGCTTCAGTTGGAGAAACTGCATACTTACGAGGAGGACAAGGAATTGGATCCAATGCAAATGACTTTATAGGTGGAGCAATGGGAAGAAAAGGTTATGCAGACGGTGGAATGTTAGTGGGAGAACGAGGACCTGAAGTTGTAACAAAAGAAGAAATCATACCTAACTATGCACTCGGCGGAAATAACAGTATGAACCTAACTTTCAATGTAAGCGCATTAGACGGAGCAAGTGTACAAGAAGTATTAACAAACAATCAAGGAGCAGTAGTAGCAGCAATAAGAGATGCTGCTAACTCCTATGGACAAGATTTTTTACCTGATGTAAATGTCGGGTATGGAGGAGATGGATAATGGCATCATTTAGCAATTTTGCAAATAGATTACCAGATCCTGCTTATGGAATAGATGAAGCAGGACAAAATGTAAATTCAGCAGCTAATTACGGACCAGGCTTTGCTTCTGTAACTTTTACAAAAGAGCAACCTACTATGATGTCTCGAACAAATAGTGGAAGAGTTGTTACTCGTAGTTTAGTAGGAGAAACATTAAAAATAAGAATTACATATAATCCACTTACTCGTGCTCAGTTTGAACCAGTTTATTCTTTTTTAACAGAGAAAAAAAGTAGATTAAAACCCTTCTTTATTTCTTTACCACAATATGCAGATGCTCAAGATTCTACTTTTTCTGGAAGTATTACTGTTGACGGAGCTTATGCTGCTGGCGTAGATAACTTTTTAGCAGATCATTCTTCACTAACAGGTACTCCAAAAAGAGGAGACACTTTTACAATTACTGATAGTGCAAACAGCAATCACACAAAACTTTATACAGTTACAAGAGTACAGACAAACTCAGATTATTATTCTGGAGAGTCACAACCTTCTGTAGATCAATACAGAATATATTGTCAACCAAATCTAGTATATAGTGTAGCAGACAATAGCACACTTAATTTTGTTTCTCCGCTTGTAAGAGTTATTCAAGCTTCAGACGTAAGAGAATACTCTTTAGGAACAAATAATTTATATACTTTTTCACTTAGCTTAGAGGAGGCTCAACCCTAATGGCTACTGAACGTTCCGTTAATTCTACAATTCGTACAACTCTAATAAATAATGAGCCTTTTGAATACGCACATCTTGTAAAATTTGAACGCCCACAACTTCCTAATGCAAATAATACTTTTTCTACAAATGCAAATAAGTTTGTATATCTTACTGATGGAGCAAGAGATATAAGTTTTGATGATGGATCAACAAATGATTCTGGAAGTGCAAATGGATCTCAAATATACCGAGCAAATAAACTATTAAATGTAACAGGATATAAAGAAAGTATGCAAGCAAAAGCTTCAAGCATGACTTTAACAATAGCAGCAGAAACATTAGGAACTTCTGTATCTGGTAATTTAACTTTCTCTGGAAGTACTATTACTTGCTCTACTCTTATTGATTTTGTAGAAGAAGGCTTCAAAGAAGGGGATAAAATAAAGCTAGAGGCAAATGATGGTGCAGGCTCAAATCATAATAAAATCTTTTTAATTACAGGATTTACAAATTCAAATCAAAATATAACAATCGAAACTTTAGATGATGCTTTTACTTCAAACGCTACAGGAGAATTATATACAATATCTTTAGAATCTGAAGAAATAAAAGGTCCTCTTATTGCGAGAGGCACTGACTTAGCAAACCCTAGTTTTCTTAATAAAAATGTACAAGTACACAAAGTATTTATTGATCCAGATACTGGAGAAATCAAAGGAAATGCAAGTATTCTTATTTTTAAAGGACTCATTACAAAAACAAATATAAACGAAGATCCTTCAAAATCTAGTAGAGTAACATGGACATTAAATAGTCATTGGGCAGATTTTAGTAGAATACAAGGTCGAATGACTTCGGATGAGACACACCGAGCATTAACTGCAGAAGGAACACCCCAAAGAGATGCAGCTCTTAAAGTAGACTATGCAGATGATATGGGATTCATGCATGGAGACACAAGTGTAAATGTATTAGCAACTTATCAAGAAAAATACTATGAACCAAAACTAAAAACATCAAGTCATGGACTTTTTGGTGTTAAGAAAAAAGTTCAAATGACAATGGAAGAAAAGTTTCGTGATAGAGATGTAAAACTTGCTGTTGAAATGTCAGCAAAATATTTACCTGTTGTTTATGGTGTTCGCAAACTTCCAGGTATTCCTGTATTTGCAGATACCCCTTCTAATGATCCCGATACAATTTATGTTGTATATGCAATCTGTGAAGGAGAAGTAGAAGCACTTTATGATATTTATATTGATGGTCAACCTCTTATATGTCTAAATAAAGCAGATTTTGATGATAGAAATACAACAGTATCAGAACCAAGTAGTGCAGTACTTTGTGCAGGCCGAGCAGATAGAGGAGAAACTTTATCGGGCTCTGTTGCAACAACATCAACCATTAATAATTATCTACCAGGTAAAAATGCCTTTGTAGGAGAAGATTATGCTGCAGATAGTGGAGAGTTTGGAGATCAGTATGATTTTCAGTTAGCGGAATGGAAAGCAGCTATATCAGGTGGGTACCAAGATTTAGCAAGTAGTGTCTCTGTTTCAGGAGGATCTACTAGTGATGTAGGTATTCGTAATGGTCAACAATTTCAAATACAAAATCCTCAAAGTATAAAATTATGGTTTCATTCAGGAAGATTTGACCAAGAAGCAAACTCTAAATTAATTTCTATTGCTGAAGGAACTAAATTTAAAAGACAACTAGACTACTTTACAAGTGATGAAGAATACTGGTCACCAAATCATAGATTATTAGATACAACTTATGTAGTTGCAGAAATAACAGTAACAGAGGAATCTTCAGATATACCAGAATTAGAGTTTGTTGTTAAAGGAAAAATACATGAAAACTATAATTATGATTACAAATATAGACATGATGATCTTTCTCATTCAAGTGAAACTGCCTCTGACTTTATTGTTGGTGAATCCGTAACTTTTTATAGAACAAGTGATGACACCGTTTTAAATACAACAACAGTAAAAGACATTTATAAAATGGCAAATCCAGAAACGGGAAGTATGATGGATGTAATACGATTTGGAGCCAGACCTTATGATGCAACAAATTTTCCATATGTAGATGACGTTCCTACTTACACTGAATTTTATGCAAAAGATACAAGTAATAATACTTGGCATATGCTTACTTTTAATCATACAGATTTAACTGATGCATTACCAACTCAAGGCTCTAGTATTAGTTCTATTGCTAGAAATGGTGATGGTAAAATAGAACTAACAATGGCGGATACAACATTGAGTGGAGTGACTCAATTTAAAATAGTTGGAACAGGAAATGGACAATTTCAAAATATTGAAAATAACACTATAACAGGAACCTATTCGAATCAAGTCATTACATTAGATGTTATTGTCAATACGCTCTCTGGTAGCGATACAATTTCATCTGGAAGAGTGATTGAAAGTCGTACTATACAGCTGCCGAGTTCCGCTTCTAGTTCTGATGATTTCTATAATAACGAAGTTATTGAAATAACTGCAGGCACAGGTGTGGGACAAAAAAGAACAATTATAGATTATGATGGAACAACAAAAATAGCAACACTTAGAGCGAACTTTGTAAATCATCCAACTTCTTCTAGTACTTATAATATTTCAGGTAGAGCTAAAGACTTGCGAGCAGGTAATAATCCAGCAATGCAAACTTTAGATTATCTTACTGCAACAACTTATGGCAAAGGCTTATCTTTAGATGATTTATCTTTAGAAACTTTTACTAATGCAGCTCGAACTTGTGATACAAGATCAGAAATAACAATTTCTGCAACAACAAGCCCTTCTGTAGGAGATGAGTATTTTCATACCGCAGATGGATCTTCATCTGGAGATATAATAGCAAGAGGAACAGTAAAGTCAGTAACAGCTACAACTACTCACTATCAAGTAGTATTAGAAGATGTACACGGACAGTTTCAGCGTTTATGGAATAACTGGTCTTACTATGAAGTAGGAGATATTATATACACACAAGGAGATGGAAATATATTTAGAGTTACTTCCGCAGGTTATATAGGTACAAAACCTACAAATGCTCTTCCTCAAGGCACTACTTACATTAATAATGTAACATTTTATAAAACAGGGGATACATCAACAACTTTAACAACTTTTTATAAGAAATATATAGAAAAACATTCTTTATATAATGCTGATTTTGTAAAATACTGGAGATGGCTTGGATGGGCGCACGACAATCAAAGATGGGTAACTCGTCATCAAATGAACACAGTTATAGAAACTACTAGTCCGTTATTTGAAAATACTAATAGTATGTTAGAACATTATAATGGTATACTATCATACTCAAACGGCAAATATGAGTTAGAAATTGAAGCACAAGAAAATGCACCTGCGGATAATGGAGTTTATCATATAACTCAGTCTGATATTATTGGTAATTTAAATGTAACAGATGATCCAAGTAGAAAAAGTTTTAATACAATTAATGCAAGTGTAAGCGACCCAGGAAATAAATGGTCTAATACTTCAGTTTCTTTTTATAATTCAGATTTTGTTAAAGCAGATAGAAATATAGTAAAAACAGGTAATATTAAATTTAGTGGAATAACAAATTATTGGAACGCTAGAATAAATGCTGAAAAGTTTTTACGAGAATCAAGATTTCCTCTACAAATAAGTTTTACTACTATGCCAAAAGGCATATTAATGAAAGCAGGTCAAGTATTAAAACTAGATTATATTAGATTTGGATGGACAGGTAAATTATTTAGAATTGTAGATTTAGATATACAACCAGATTGTTTAGTAAGAATATCAGCAGTAGAATATAATGATGATATGTACGTTATCTCAAATGCTAGACAAACAGGCGTTACAAACACAGAAATACCAGGAACAGCACAAACTGGCGCTCCTGGCGCTCCTACAGCACTAACTGCAAGTACAGATAAGTTTGGAACAACAGTACTAAATTGGACAAGAGCAAGTACTTTTGTAGAAGCTACTGATTGTACAGAAATATGGGCATCAGACGTAAATGATCGATTAGATTCTAGTGCTGTAAAAGTAGGGGAAGCCGATGATGAAACAACGTTTTCTCACTCAATTGGAGCAGAAGCCGCTAAATATTATTGGATTCGACATAAAAGACTTGTAAGAAAAAGAAAATCAAAATCAAAAGGAAATATATTTTCAGCTTTCTTTCCTTCAAGCGCAACTGGAGGAGTGGCGGGTACAGCCTTACAGGCGGCAGCAATAACAGTTACTATTACAAATCCAAGTATGACTTTGCAGGAAACTTCTGCAGGAACTATTAACTATACTGGCTCAGGAACAGACATTCAAGTTTTATTAGGAGAAACTGTACTTACTGCTGATCAAGATGGGGCACAAGCAAATAATACTTTTAGAGTATCAGCTGTTGCGTCAAATATAACAGCAGGAACTTCAACAGTTATAAATGATGCAAATAGTAATCCTACAATTGTTCGTTTTGGCGATCACGATGACGCACTCACAGATACTCCTGTTATAACATATACAATTACAGTAAAAAATGGAGTAGGATCAACAATCATATTAACAAGATTCCAACATTTTGCTGTAGTAACAGACGGTGTTGTAGGAGCAGATGGACTATCTATTGTACCAACAAATGGTACTCATAACTTTGTAGGAGACTCTACAGGAGCCGCAAGTGCAACTAGTTTTTCATGTGAATTTGATATAAGAGAAGGAACTACAACATTTACTTATGACGGCACTACTCCATATGGAGATAATACTTTCAGATATGGAACTCTAACAGATACAAATGTAGTTTCAGCAGTTTCAAGCAGCGGAGTAATTACAATCACAGGAAGTTCTAGTATCCTTTCAGGTACAGGAGCTGGAAATGAAGAAGGAAGTATAGCAGTACCTATTTACGATAACTCAGATGATACTTTACTTACAACTCAAATTATATCTTTAACAAAAACAACTGCGGGAGCTGATGGAACATTTGGACAAAGAGGTGGAAGCATATTTACTTTTGAAGAAAGTACTACGTCAGCAATCAGTGCAACAAATGCTTCTAACTTTGCAGATAGTAATTTTTCAAACGCAGATGCAGTAGCAGTAGGTACAGCTGTAATTGCAGCTTCAGAAGATAATGATTTAGTTTCAAATGATAGAATAACTGTTACAGACAATTCAGCAAATAAAGCAGGTACAAGAGTATATACAGGAAGTAGAGTTACATCTGCATCTTCTTTACAAGCCTCTGATTTTAGTGCTTTAGTTGTAGAAACTTTTGATGGCTCAGTAATTGTAGACGGCACTTTATCCGCAAATAAATTATCAGCAAATACAACTTTAACAAATAATTTAAGTGTTGGTAGTAATATGATTCTTGCTAGCGGTGGAAAGTTTTATTCACAAAATAAAACCTCATTTACAGATACTGACGGTGGTCTTTACATGGATGGCACAGGAGACTTTCATGTAGGAGCTTCAAATAGCTTTATTAAATTTGATGTCTCTGGACAAAGTCTTGCAATTAAAGCAGACACAATTCAACTTAGCTCAGGTGTGAATGTTTCAACTTTTGATGGGATTTATTCAAGTTTAACAGGTAAACCTACTTTATTTAGTGGATCTTGGAATGATTTAACTGATACTCCATCTTTTGTAAATTTAACCTTAAATGGAAGTACATATAGCCCCATAGGAACTTCAGTATCTTTAACAACAGAAGAATTAGGGGTAACAAGTGCTTACTTAGCAGGAAAAGATGCTCTAGTATTTGGACAAACAAGTATACAAGGTGGAAGAATCAAATTACTTTCTAGTGGTAGGTTAGATGCAGATACCACTTCTAGTTCTACTACTTTAGATACTAGTGCGATAGAAATTAATGCACATACTCAACAAATAATTATTTCGGATAGTTCATAATGGCAAGGAGAGTATTATTAGGAAAAGAAGGTAGCAACTACGTTCTGAAAGTTTCCAAACCCACAGTTGATGTAATTGACGATACAATTAATGATGAAGATTATTTATTTAATTCTGAAAATTATCGTGCTGGAGTAATTCGATCAAATTCAACTTATACTAGTATGTCAACTTCAGGAGTTGATTTGCCAACTACATCAGATGCAAACAATAATGCCTATATTCCTGCATTTATTATTTCAGAAAAAGGAGCATTTTATCCACAGGCAAGATTTGACGAACAATACGGTTCTGGGGGTGCATCAGGAGGTAATATACGAGGAAGATTTATTAACTGTTTAAATACTGCAGCAGGAGGTGGATTATTTCAGTTTTCTCTTAATGCAAGTGGAACAACAAAAAATAAAGTCATACCTTATTTTGTAGATGTTGATGGTATGACGGATCCAAGACCTGGCGAAGGAAGCGGTACTTATCCCTTTTTAGTAGCACGATCTAGAAGTTCTTCAGATGGCAATGTAAAAATTCAAATGTTAGGAATACCTTGTCAATTTGGAAAGATGATAAATGATACAACTCTTTTTGGAAATTCCGTTTTAACAGGAACAAATACAGGAGAGGGAGGCTCTTCTGGAGGAGGAACAGCTACCGCTCCCACAATTTCAGGTACTACAAGAACTGCACGAAATAATACAAATGATACTGTTGCGGTTACTGCAGTAAGTGGTACAAACAATTCAGGAACAATTACTTATGCACAAAGCACTACAAATTCACCTGCAGGACTAACTTTTCAAAGTTCAAATAGTTTTAGCCAACCCAGAGGTACAACAAGATATTATTTTGCAAAACAAAGTAATCTTGTTTCAGGTACTACTGGAACAAATCATATACATATTTCAGCTGCAGTAGATTTAACACCTACAGGTTTTAATAACTTAGCTGCAACTGCAGCAAGTGGTTCTGCTGGTACAGCAACATATACAATTGCAGGACTAGGAGATGGTGATACTGCTTCTGCTTCAGCTTCAGGAAGCGGCTCAGTAAGTCCTACTAGTGGTCAAAATGGTACAGTTCTTACATTTTCTTTAACTGCTACTGGAGGAGGAGGAAATATTACAAGTTGTAATATTACAGTAGGAACAGTAACACGAACGTTTACAGTTACAACAGCTATAGCTAATACGCCCACTTTTAATCCAAGCGATTTTACAGACGCAACAAGTAATATCGAACCAAATTCAACAGTTACTTCAAATACAATAACTGTAGGAAACATTAATGTATCATTAAGTGTTAGTACAAGTGGTTGTACTGTAAGTATCAATGGAGGAAGTTTTGTATCGTCAGGAACTGTATCAAATGGGCAAACATTACAAATTCGATCTACTGCGAGCAGTTCTTTTGGAACAACTACAACTCCAAGTATAACAGTTGGAAGTACGACAATTGATCAAATAGTAACTACAAGAACAGCAGCTACTGCTAGTGCTCCTACTAGTATGACTGCAATACAATCAACAAATACAAATAGTAGTACTCAAACAGTAACTTGTAGTGCAAGTGGAGGATCAGGAACTTTACAATTTTCGAACGATAATAGTACTTGGGGAACAGGAACAACTTTTAGTCAGGCTAGAAACACAACGGTACAATATTACGCAAGAAGAACTGCAGAAGCCGGACCTTCAAGTTCTATTTCAGTATATGAATTTGTTCCCCCTTTATATAATATTGGTAATTTTGCGGATATTTCTAATGTTACAGCAGGGTCGACGTCAATAAGCAATAGTGCTCCAAGTGAATTAAGTGCAAGTCTTTTTCTTTTTTCACAAATTGGGTATGGAACTTCTTCTTTAAGTGCTTCTGCCACTACAAACCCAGGAAGTATGTTATCAAATGTAGCGATTAATAGTTCAACAGGAGCAGTAACGGCAAACGTAGCGGCAAATACAGGAAGTGCACGAACTGCTGTTATAACAGTTTCAGGAACAACTAGTCAGGGTGGAACTCCCACTTCAGATACTTTTAATGTAGCACAAGTAGCTGCAGCTACAAGTTTGTGGGAAGTAGGAATAACTATGGGAGGGGGACAAGCTGGATCTGGATATAGTGGTTTATTTAATTTTTTTGGAACTACAACAGATACAAGTTGTGACTTATTTACAGGTACCCCTGTTTGGAGATTTCAGGATATTCCACAAAGTAATACAAATACTTTTTTTCAAGTAAGTGGGTTGCATTCAAATTCTGGTTGGACAACTTTAAAAATTTATGATGGAACAAACGCTTCAGGTACTTTATTAAATACAATATCAAGAACAAGTTGTACTTATTCTCAACCATTTTTTACAAACTCAACTCAATGGGAATTGCCAGCAGATGTTACTTCAACAAGTGGCAATAGATATTTGGTGTTCACATGATTATAAGATTAGACGGCACAGTACAAATGGCACAAAAAATAACGGAAGCTTATTCTATAGAAATACCAGCAACTATAAATGAAGACGGTACAGTAAACATGAATGCAACACAAACAAAGCTAAATGAAATAGAAGCATATTATATAGACTTATTTGGAGATGGAGAATGAGCAGACGAGTATTATTAGGAAAAGCTGGGTCAGATTATGGACTTTTTATTTCTAAACTAGGGGTGGATGTTATAAATGATTCTGGCACCTTATGTAATAAAGATTTATTAATTTTTGATTCAAGAGAAAAAGGGTATACACAAGTTATTGCAAAAGGTACAGTAAATGTATCAAGAGGAAGCAGTAATGCTCAAACTATAACATTTTCAAGTATTGCTATTCCAAATCCTGTAGTTATTGTTTATGCTGATGGAGAATACATAGAGTTAACGAGTGTAAGTACAACAGCTTTTATATTAACTGTTCCAAGTACTTACCCACTTATGTCAACTTATGGGTATACTTTACATGATACTTCCACTCATTCAGGAAATAATACACCAAATACAACAACAGTAAATTACATAGTTTTAAGAGGATACGCATAATGGCAAGACGAGTATTATTAGGAAAAGCTGGATCAGATTATGGGTTGTTTGTTTCTAAGGCAGGAACAAATGTTATAAATGATTCAGGAACATTAACAAATTCAGAAAATCTACTTTTTGATAGCAGAGTGGGAATTGGAAGTTTACCTCTTAAATTTCATGGACAAGGAACTTTAGGGCTACCTTCTACACAAACAGATACTGTTACAGGAGATACTTTTGCAACCATAACTCATAATTTAGGATATAAACCTTTTGTAATTGTACAATGGTGTTTTTCAACAGATGTAACAAATGGAGTCGCTACAAAAATGTATCCTGCAATGCATTTTTACTATGATGAATTTGATTATGATACAGAATTTGGAAGTAATACACAAGAATTTGAATCAGTATTTAAAGGAGGAGTATGGTTTGAAGTAACAACCACAACTCTAAAGATTTACAATAACTTTGCAGGGGGAGAAAAAACGTATGAGCTTGATAATGTTTTACAAGAAGTTGAAACAATATCCCCATTAGAAATAAAATACGCATTTTTAATATTTGACGTAGAAGGAGTAGACACAACATGATAACAAAAATAATAAAAGAAATTGGAACAACAGAACAAATAGTGTATACTTGTCCAACAAATAAAGTAAGCACTATTTCACGTTTTAGCATAACAAATAATTCAGAAGAAGAAATAACTTTTGATTTAAGATATTATAATGCTGCAGCAAATGAAAGTATATATTTAGCAAAAAACGGAGTATTAGCCACAGGAGGACAACATATAAATGTTAGTAATACAAATACTTTAGTTTTAAATGTAAATGATTACTTAGCAGTTCTAAGTACCGTGGATTCTTCTATAGATGCTATTGTAACGTATGAGGAAAGTGACGTCTAATGATTTCACATTGGAAAAATAATCCTTGACATCAGGTGTTATTTTTTGGTATAATTAACAGATTGGAGGTATAAATAAATGGCAGCTGGGACTTACAATTTTACATTGGAACAAGGATCGACATTCAGTCGCCGTTTAACTGTGCAAGAAAATAATTCAGCACTTGATTTAACTGGGTATTCAGGACGGATGCAAATGCGTTCAACCCACGACTCAGACACCATTATTCTTTCTTTTACAGTCACAGTCTCTGACGCCTCTTCTGGACAGTTAACCACTACTGCTAGTGCTACAACAACAGCTAGTATTACTCCAGGAATTTATGTATATGATTTAGAAATTGAATCAAGTGCAGGCACTGTAACTCGACTTATGCAGGGAAATATAACAGTTACACCTGAAGTTACAAGATAATGGCAATAACAATAACAGTTGAAGAAATCAACAACAATGTGGTACTGGAGCAATCAGACAACCCAATAACAGTATCAACAACCCTAGACTTAGTAACAATTGGAGGACTAGCTTCAGATATAACAGTAGAAGCACATAATACAGTTCCTTCAGGAAGTCTACAAAATGCTATAAATATATTAGCAGACCAGTTTTTTAGAGGAGCAAGCGCTCCTTCAGGAAGTAATTTAGAGGAAGGAGATCTTTGGTACGACACTGATGATGATCAGCTTAAAGTATATAGAGAAACCTCCACTAATGTTTTTGAATTCGTACCCCTTGCAGCAGCAACGGATACAATGGACAACCTAGATGGAGGACAATTCTAGGAGTCAAATAGGAAGAAATTATGGCACAAACAATAAAAATTAAAAGAAGTACCACGGCCGCCGCTCCTTCCAGCGCTCTTGGTGCAGGTGAGTTAGCCTATTCGTTTAATTCGGATAAGCTATTCATCGGTCCTGCTACAGGTTCTACTAATGCGATTATAGGTGGAGCCACTTATGTCAATCTATTAGATCACACAGCAGGTACACTAACCGCAAGTTCTGCAATTATAGTTGACTCTGATAGTAAAATAGATCAATTAAAGACTGCTAACTTAACAATAGGAGCAAACTCAATAACATCTTCATCAGGAGATGTAGACATTGTAGCAGCAGCCAATTTAGACTTAGATCTAACTGGCGGAACTATAGACTTAACTTCACAAGCTACAGAATTGAGTATTATTGATAACTCTGGAACATCTTTTGTAATCACAGAAGGTGCCAATGCTTATTTAACTTTTGATACTACAAACTCAGCAGAGAAAATTACACTAGGTAAAAAATTAGAAGCTGGTTCAGTAGAAATAGAAGGTTCTGCTTTTGATATTAATGGTGGATCAATTGATGGTGCTGATATTGGTGCCAACGATGCTGCCTTTAACATTACTTCAACAGGAACAATTAACTTTAACTCTGCTACAGTATCAGACTTAGGTTCTGTTACAACTGTAGATATTAATGGTGGTACAATTGATGGCGTTACTATTGGAGGTAGTTCTGCAGGAGCTATTACTGGTACAACTATTGAAGGTACAACTTTAACAGACGGCACAGCAACAATTACAAGTGGTGGAATATCTGGCATTACTCAACTAGATGTTGATAATGTAAGAATAGATGGAAACACAATTTCTACTACAAACTCAAATGGTAATTTAACATTAAGTCCAAATGGTACAGGCACAGTTGTCGTACCTAGTGGTTATAAAGATAGAGCAGGCTTCGGAGCAACTTCTCTTGTAACAAAAGAATATGTTGATGCAGTTAAAGTAGGATTAGACGTAAAAGATTCCGCAAGAGTTGCTACAACAGGATCAAATATTGATCTTTCTAGCGCTCCAGCAGCAATTGATGGTGTTACTCTAACTTCTGGTGACAGAGTTCTTGTAAAAGATCAATCAACAGCTTCTGCAAATGGTATTTATACATATGCAGGTAGCGGAAATTCAATGACACGAGCAACTGATTTTGATGCAGATGCTGAAGTTACAAGTGGTGCTTTTGTATTTATTGAAGAAGGTACTGCAAATGGTGATAATGGATTTGTATTAACTACAGATGGCTCTATTACTGTTGGAACAACTAACTTAGCTTTTGCTCAGTTCTCAGGTGCAGGATCAATTACAGCAGGAGATGCTTTATCAAAATCTGGTAATACATTAGATGTTAATGTAGATGATCAGACAATTGAAGTATCTGGCGATAATCTTAGATTAAAAGGAATTACCCAAACTGCAACTGGTGACTTAATATTTGGTAACACAAATGGAGCAAATACAGGATATCAAAGACTAGCAATTGGAACATATGATTCTACAAATAGTGTTGGTCAGATATTACAAGTTGGAGCAAATAGCACAGTAACTTGGTCAAGCACAATTGACGGGGGAACATTCTCCTAAATAAATTTTTCAGCGTATATACGCATAGACAAGGAATACCATAAATATGGCGCAGACAATTAAACTAAAAAGATCTAATACTTCAGGATCTAAACCAACGACGAGTAATCTTGCGTTAGGAGAAATAGCTCTTAATACAAAAGATGGTTTATTTTTCTTAAGAAGATATGTAGATGGCACAGATGGAAATGATACTATTACTGCCTATACACCTGAGTATATAAACGAATATAGTTCACAAATTGATGTCACAGTTACTGTAGACACAAAAACTGCTGCGCACCCAGAATATAACAACGGTTCTTCAAATGGCTATCTTCTTGATGGCATTGAAGGACCTTTCCTTGCTTTAACACCTGGAAATACTTACAGATTTGACCAATCTGATTCTTCAAACTCAGGTCATCC
>Ga0213868_10001116_pt1 | contig 25965 bp, 23 predicted proteins | sample PICome_9_FD_160087 | JGI IMG/M metagenome (GOLD analysis project Ga0213868, IMG submission 160087) | Coastal seawater microbial communities near Pivers Island, North Carolina, United States - PICO127 | ecosystem: Environmental > Aquatic > Marine > Coastal | place: USA: North Carolina... | reverse complement strand
CTTTGTGTTAAATTTGAATGAAGTAAAATAACTATTGGTATTTTTATGGGCTTTTTTGTGCTTTTGGTTTTCATTTTATGTGCTTTTTATGTGCAAAATAGAGGCACTGTTCAGCACGAAAAACTGGTCCGAAAGATAAGTGATCACTCAAATTTATTTGGACCTATAAATTGCTTATTTTACTTTTTTTCTACAATAAAAAAATCTGTATATATTAATGTAGATAACTTTCCCGAATTAAAAGTTCTAGAGGATAATTGGAAGATAATAAGAGACGAGGCAGTTAAGCTAAATAATCAAACACATATAAAATCCTCAGAAGAAAAAGATGACCTTGGATTCAATTCATTTTTTAAAACAGGCTGGAAAAGATTTTATTTGAAATGGTATGGAGCATCCCTATACTCGGCAAATAAGCTATGTCCGAAGACTGTAGATATTATTAACTCTATTCCATCTGTTAAGGGAGCCATGTTCGCCATGTTGCCTCCGGGGGCTAGATTGGTTAAGCATAGAGATCCTTACGCTGGTTCACTTCGCTATCACTTAGGTTTGATTACTCCCAACTCTGAGGAATGCTTTATTTCTGTAGATGGTCAAAAATATTATTGGAAAGACGGTGAATCAGTAATTTTTGATGAAACTTTTATTCATTTTGCAGAGAATAAAACAGATACAAATAGAATTGTTTTATTTTTAGATATAAAAAGACCTGTTAATTTCTTTATGATTGACTGGATAAATGAAGTTTTTTCACGAATTTTTATGGCAGCAACCACCACCAAAAATATGGATGGAGACAAAATTGGTGGAATCAACCGATTGTTCCCTTATATTTTTAAGGTAAGACTGATTGGTAAAAAAATAAAAAAAACGAATAGAATTTTTTACTACATTTTACAGTACACAATTTATCTACTCTTAATTTATATTATATTCTTTTAATAAGCTCAAATTTTCTAGGGTGAATCGATGACACGAAAAGTTATTTTTAAAGGTAGTTCTTTAGAACTAACAATGGTTAATGAAAATTTTTTAGAGCTGATTTTTGATTCAAAAAAGCGTCCTATTAATGTATTTGACCAGATCACTATTGATCAACTTATGCATGCTTTATCAATTGCTGAAAGTCAATCAAACATAAATGGCCTTATATTTTCAAGCGCAAAAAGTATTTTTATAGCTGGTGCCGATATCGACGAGCTTAGCCAAATTTTCAAATCTGATATCAAACCTCATAATAGTCGACTTGAAATATTTTTTGATAAAGCAAATACGGCATTTAATAAAATTGAGTCCCTACCTTTTCCTACAGTTGCATGCATTGGCGGCTTTGCATTAGGTGGTGGTTTTGAGTTATGTCTTGCTTGTGATTTTCGAATACTTACTAGTAAGGCCATCGTGGGTCTTCCTGAAGCTAAACTAGGAATTATACCAGGTTGGGGTGGAACAGTACGTTTACCAAGGGTCATAGGATTATATAAAGCCCTTGAGTGGATTATTACAGGCAAACATAAGACGCCTAATGAGGCATTATCGGATGGTGCAGTAGACGCTGTAATAGATTCTAGCAAGTTATTAGAAGAATCACTAAATATTTTGAAAGCTGCTTTTGATGAAAAATCAGGCTATAAACGACGTCGGGATCAAAAACAAAAACCCTTATTAATAGAAACCACTAAGATTATAGAAACTAAGGAATTTTTCAGTAAATATATTTCTTCAAAAATTGGTAGCTACTACCCAGCACCATCAGTGGCACTAGAGGTTATTTGTGGAACCATTAATGTATCGCAAGATGAGGCTCGAACAACTGAATATGAGGCCTTTCAGAAGCTCACTAAAACACCAGAGTGCAGGTCTTTAATGGGCCTTTTTATGAATGATCAGTATGTCATCTCTAAAGCAAAAAGACTTTCCAAAAATTGCTTGGTAACAGTTAGTCATGTCACAGTTCTCGGAGCAGGTATTATGGGTGGCGGTATAGCATATCAGAACGCAATAAAGGGGTTTTCTGTCTTAATGAAAGATATAAGTGATAGTTCGTTGCTAATGGGGATAAATGAGGTAAAAAAGCTACTAACTAAGAGTATTAGCATAGACAAAATATCAAATTCAGATGCTGAAAGTGTACTGTCTAGAATAAAGCCTTCTATAAATTATGAGGATACCAAAAAAACAACTATCGTTATTGAGGCTATTGTTGAAAACAAAACAATGAAATCTGAGGTTTTAACTGAGATTGAAAAACAATTACCTACTAACGCAATATTAAGCTCCAATACCTCAACTATTTCAATCGATTTTCTCGCAAGTAATTTAATTCATCCCGATAGATTCTGTGGAATACATTTTTTTAATCCAGTGCATGTGATGCCACTAGTAGAAATTGTGCGAGGTAAAAGAACCTCTAACGAAACTATTGAGTTAGCGGTAGCTCATGCTATAAAGCTGGGAAAGAAACCAATCGTTGTAAACGATTGCCCAGGTTTCTTAGTAAACAGAATTCTTTTTCCAGCCATTTTTGCTTTCGATATGATGATAGTTGATGGTGCAGATTTCCAACAAATTGATAGCGCTATCGAGGATTGGGGATGGCCCATGGGCCCAGCTTATCTTGTCGATGTTATAGGACTCGATACAGCTATAAGTTGTTTTGCAACAATTATCTCAGGCTATCCAAATAGAATGAAGGATGTATATGATGTTTCACCAACTTGTATTTTATGTGAAAAAAATAGGTTTGGTCAGAAAAATAAACAAGGTTTTTATGGTTATGTAGAGGATGATAAAGGAAAACCAAAAAAATATTTCGATAAAAAGGTCCTTCAGATATTAAAGCCATATATTCAAGGAAGTGATTTGAGTGACTATAAATTTGATGCTGTTACCATACTTCATAGATTTATGATTCCAATGTGCATTGAAGCTGCTTTATGTCTAGAGGAGGGTATTGTAGATTCTCCATCGGAAATCGATATGTCAATTGTTTATGGATTAGGTTTTCCAGCCTTTCGCGGCGGTTTATTAAGATGGATGGACGAAATAGGCCTCAATAATTTCTGTAAACTAGCTGATAAATTTGCTCATCTAGGAAACTTATATAGGCCTACCTCAAAAATGCGAAAAATGGCTAGGGAGAATATAAAGTATTATAGTTTTTGATGTCGGGAATAATATTTTTGAGCTCAGGAGGTATTTTTGCTAGTCACATGCGATTCGGGTAATCCTGAAAAGCTCTTCAGCTTGTGGGAAAAAGAGAATATCTATACTTGCAAATCAAAGTTAAGCGAGGATAATTTCTTTTCTGACGATCCAAATTCTCTTAAAGAAACCGCTTATCTGGCTGTTGAATATGACTATGTTCAATACTATATGGCTGGCCAACCGATAATTAAGCTCTTAGCCATTTATTTTCGGCGCGATAACCATACATATTTTACAGTTACATCATCTAATCCGGCCTTATGCGCTAAACTTTCTACTTTACCACCCAAATTAGATTCAATAGAAAAATTCATATATAGCAATAAGCTTCCTATTCTCAAAATAGATAGCCCTCTTGCCCTTAAAACAATCGATATAGAAAAACCTTGGGGGAGAGAGATTTGGTATACCGGAATTGAGAAAAGAGGCTTTTCTTCTGTCACTGACGGAGTAAACGACGCTCCGCTTCCCTGGGTTTTGTCTGTAGCACCAAGTCGTTTAGCTGCAAGCAAGGAAAAACAAATTAATCTCCTGAAAATATTAGACCCATTGCCTGATCCTGCATTTGGAGATTTATATTTTGAGCTACATAAAGAAAAACAAGAAGTCTATGTTGTGGTCGATATAAACAAAAACAGCTGGCCTCAAGAATCTGGAGGGGTTCGATATGGATTTGATGAGGCAACCATAAATACTTTTTCATCTAAGAGAGATTTTTATGATGCATATAAAAGAGCAGTTGAGAGATACTATAAGATTAGACGGACTATTGACGATCGACTTGATAATCTCCGTACAAAAGAAGGAATTTCATTAAACGAACCACTTCCATCAAGTAACATTTCAAAATGGATGACCTTAATTCCCAATGATTTATTGATGCAGGAAAAAGAGTTACGCACTCATATGGACTCCTTTACAGCTACTTTACCTGTCAAAGTTGGAGACATTATAAAAATACCTCTTCTTACGCCCCATGGGCTTCTTCATGGAGTCAGAGTTGTAGAATTTCAAAATCCAGCTTACGAGCGCTTAATACTTTCTTTCAATCAAAAGACATTGACCCAAAATCACTGGGATACTGAGGAGGCCCTGAATATTATGACTGAATTAGTTGAACCGTTTCCGCAGCTTAAGGTCACTAAAAAGGATTCCGATCATATTGTTGAGGAGGTTGCAGCTTTTAAAGATTATAAGGTATTAAGACTAACCCTGACATCTAAATCTTCTTGTAAATTGTCAGCGAGCAAAGATTATAAATTATTACTAGTAATCGAAGGGAGTATTAGTTGCAACGGTACTATGGCCTTTAAAGAGTGTGGGTTATTCTTGCCTGCGGGTCAAAAAAATATAGATATAAAGAATATTAATAACAACCAGTCAATAGTCCTCCTCGCGTCACCTATCTTTAATTTAAACTAATATTTATTGCGGTCAGGATATGCTTTCTTTTTGTTGATTGGACGATGCCTCTGTGGCAGAATCAGCACCCTTATCTACAGGGCTTATTTTGTGGATTTCAATGTTAAATAATTAGCGGACGTGGTGGAATTGGTAGACACGCTAGATTTAGGTTCTAGTGCCGCGAGGTGTGAGAGTTCGAGTCTCTCCGTCCGCACCATTAATAATTAAAAATAAACTTATTGAGAGGCATCTATGCAGGTTTCTATTGAAACAACTTCTGATCTTGAGCGAAAGATGACAATTATAGTGCCAGCACATCGCATTGGTGATGAAATGAAAAAACGTCTTGAAGAGACTGCCAAAACAGCAAAAATAGATGGTTTTCGCGTTGGCAAGGTCCCTATTAATATAATTAATCAAAGATATGGACAAGGAATAAGAAAAGAAGTTGTAAGTGAAACAGTAAGGGCATCCTTTTATGAGGCGGTAACAAAAGAAAAAGTCACTCCTGCTAGCCCTCCAGATATTGAACCAAAATTAGATAAACCAGGCGAGGATCTTGAGTATATAGCTACCTTTGAGGTTCTCCCTGAAATTGAATTATCGGACTTAAAGCAGGTAAAAATCCTAAAACCGTCTGCCGAAGTAAAGGATGTCGATATCGATGATATGATACAAGGGTTGCGCAAACAGCATGCAACTTGGAACGAAGTAGATCGACCTGCAGCATACGGTGATGAGGCAACAATTGACTATACCGGCATTAAAGATGGAAAAGAATTTGATGGTGGATCAGCTGAGAACTATCCCATAGAAATTGGTGGCGGAACAGCAGTGGCGGGATTTGAGGACGGAATAATCGGAATGTCTTTGGGCGATAAAAAAACTCTTCCGATTACTTTTCCTGAAAACTATCAATCTGAAGATCTCAAGGGCGCATCAGTGGAGTTTGAAATTAAATTAAATCTGCTCAAAGAGGCCTCCTTACCTGCTCTGAATGATGATTTTTTTAAACTCTTCGGTCTTCAAGCTGGAGGAGAAAAGGCTTTTCGTTCGGCAGTTTTACAGAATATGCAGCGTGATCTCAAAAATGCGCTCGAGGCTAAAACAAAAGGTCGTGTAATGCAGGAACTAGCTGCTTTGCATAGTGAAATTCAGGTTCCCCTGACAAGAATTGCTACAGAAATTTCTGGATTAAAGCAACAAATGGCACAAAAACTTGCTGGAGATGGTGGAAAAAATAATTTTGATCCTTCGTTATTACCTGACGAGATGTTTGAGGAGCAGGCAAAAAGAAGAGCTATAGTTGGATTGGTCGTAAATGAAATTGTACAATCTAATCAAATAGATGTTGATGGCGCAAAAGTAAGAGCGAAAATCCAAGAAATTGCTGCCGGATATGATCGACCAGAAGAAGTCATTAAATATCATTATGATAGCCCTGAACTCTTGAAAAGTATTGAGGCAAATGTTCTTCAGGAGCAAGTAGTAGATTATGTATTAAATCAAGCTGAAGTTATTGATGAGTCAGTAGACTATCAGCAAGCAGTAACACCAGACCCAGATCAGATTGCCGCTAAAACTTAATTTATAGGCTATAATGTCATCCAATAAGATCAATTTAGGTAAAAATATGAAATTTGATGATTTTCCAACAAATAGTGATATTAAAAATGCAGGTGGTTTAGTCCCTATTGTCGTTGAGCAGAGTGCACGTGGAGAACGTTCTTACGATATTTACTCTCGCCTGCTAAAAGAAAGAGTAATTTTTTTAGTCGGCCCAGTTGAAGACTATATGGCCAATCTTATTGTTGCTCAACTACTTTTCCTAGAATCTGAAAATCCAGAAAAAGATATTCATCTCTATATTAATTCCCCAGGTGGTTCAGTAACAGCTGGCATGTCAATTTATGATACTATGCAATTCATTACTCCAGATGTAAGCACTATGTGTATCGGCCAAGCCTCCAGTATGGGCGCTTTTCTATTAGCAGCAGGTGCGCCCGGAAAAAGATTTTGCCTTCCAAATTCACGTAATATGATTCATCAGCCAAGTGGTGGCACTAACGGTCAAGCCTCAGATATTCATATCCATGCCCAAGAAATTTTGAAAATACGTGATAGGTTAAATCGATGCCTTGCTGACCATACTGGCCAGCCAATAGAAAAAATTGAACTAGATACTGAGCGCGATAATTTTATGAGTGCAGAAGAATCAAAAGCGTACGGACTAATTGATGAGGTTTTAGATAAGCGACCTAAATCTGAATAGAAATTTTTTTCATATTTGTATTTTAGACGAAGAGATCAGTAAATATGACAGACGATACAACAGAAGTTAGCAACGAAGACACTAAATTATTGTATTGCTCCTTTTGTAATAAAAGCCAACATCAGGTCCGCAAGCTTATAGCTGGACCATCAGTATTTATTTGTGATGAATGTGTCGAACTTTGTAACGATATCATTTTGGAAGAAGTTCAAAAACTTGAATCGGATTCATCATCTTCTGATGGTTTGCCAAAGCCAAAAGAAATAAAAGACATTTTAAATCAATATGTTATTGGTCAAGATCAAGCAAAAAAAATACTAGCGGTTGCAGTTTATAATCACTACAAACGCCTGCAGCGAAGTAATTCAAGCTCTACAGAAGATGTAGAGCTTGGAAAAAGTAATATTTTACTAGTAGGCCCTACAGGGAGTGGTAAGACATTATTAGCTGAGACACTCGCTAGATTGCTTGACGTACCATTTGCTATTGCTGATGCGACGACACTAACTGAAGCTGGTTATGTGGGTGAAGACGTTGAAAATATTATTCAAAAGCTTCTACAAAAATGTGATTATGACACTGATAAGGCTCAGCGCGGTATAATTTATTTAGATGAAATTGATAAAATATCACGTAAGTCAGATAATCCATCAATCACAAGAGATGTTTCTGGTGAGGGTGTACAGCAAGCACTATTGAAGCTTATTGAGGGAACAGTAGCTTCAATACCACCTCAGGGTGGCAGAAAACATCCTCAACAAGAGTTTATTCAGGTTGATACATCAAATATTTTGTTTATTTGTGGAGGTGCTTTTTCAGGCTTAGAAAAAGTAATTAGAACTCGATCTGATAATACTGGCATTGGTTTTAATGCATCAGTAAAAGTTAAAGATAGTAACATAAGAATTGGTCAAACTTTGGCTGATTTGGAGCCCGAAGATCTTGTAAGTTATGGGCTAATTCCTGAATTTGTTGGTAGACTACCAGTCGTAGCAACCCTCGAAGAATTAGATTTAAGTGCACTTGTAAATATACTAAGTGAGCCTAAAAATTCATTAATCAAACAATATACCGCAATGTTTGGTATGGAAGGAGTTGAGCTTGATATACGTCATGATGCTTCTGAGGAAATAGCCAAGAGAGCACTCGATCGTAAAATTGGAGCAAGAGGATTGCGTTCAATCCTCGAAGATATTTTATTGGATACTATGTATGAAACTCCAACTAAAAAAAATATAAAAAAAGTCGTAATAGATGGCTCTGTAGTTCGTGGAGAGTCTGAACCGTTAATGGTTTACGAGAGTACTGATCCCAAAACAGCAGTAAGTGAATAATTACCACCATTCTTTTTAAAGCTGAAATGCTATCTTTTGCTCAGTATTCTCATCATAAGCCTTGCTTTTGTTTGTTGTGCCCCAATACTAAGATTAAGCCAATATAGATTTATAACTTTTAAATGAGGTTTTTTTGATGCTGCAGCAAGATCCTTCAATTAGATTACCACTGCTTCCTTTGCGTGATGTAGTTATCTATCCTCATTCAACAACACCTTTATTTGTTGGCCGAGATAAGTCTATAGCAGCGCTAAATGAGGCTATGTCAAAAGATAAAATGATACTGGTTGTTACTCAAAAAATTGCTACAGAAGATGACCCACAAGCAAATGCACTTCATGTATATGGAACTCTATCCAATATAACACAGATGCTTAAATTACCAGATGGAACTGTAAAAGTTTTAATTGAAGGCTCAGAAAGAATCAAAATCATTGAGATTGAAGATAGTAATGGGTACTTCACAGCTTCATATGAAAAATATTTATCGCTGAAACTTCAAGATCAGGAAGCTATTACAGTAAAGCAGTTGGCATTAGATAAATTTCAACAGTATGCCAACCTAAGTAAAAAAATTCCTACTGAGACAATTAATACCATCAACACTACAAAGGATGCAGAACTTCTAGCAGATACTTTAGCTAATAATCTGCCATTATCTCTCGAGCAAAAACAAAATATGCTAGAGCTAGACGTTCTGATTGATAGATTTGAGCTTTTGTTAGTTTTAATGGAATCAGAGATCGAGTTATTTGATATAGGTCAAAAGATACGCACACGAGTAAAAAAACAGATGGAAAAAAGTCAAAAAGAATACTTTTTGAATGAACAAATGAAGGCTATTCAAAAAGAACTTGGTGAGACAGACGAAGATGATGACCTTTTTCAGTTAGAACAAAAAATTATTAGTGCGGGTATGACAAAAGACGCTTTAGTTAAAGCTAAAGCAGAATTAAAAAAACTTAAAGCTATGTCACCCATGTCAGCTGAGGCTTCTGTTTTGAGAGGCTATATTGACTGGTTAGTAAGTGTTCCGTGGAGAAAACGTACAAAAGTTAGACATGATTTGAAAAGAGCAGAGCGTATTCTCAATGAGGACCATTATGGATTAAGTGATGTCAAGGAGCGTATTCTAGAGTTTTTAGCTGTTCAAAAGCGAGTCAAGACTCTTAAGGGTCCTGTTCTTTGTTTAGTTGGACCGCCCGGGGTTGGTAAAACATCTCTTGGCGAGTCAATTGCTAAAGCAACAGGAAGGAAGTATGTACGCATGTCGTTGGGAGGTGTTCGTGACGAAGCGGAAATAAGAGGGCACCGAAGGACATATATAGGATCACTTCCTGGTAAATTAGTACAAAAGTTATCGAAAGTTAAGGTAAAAAATCCACTTTTTTTACTTGATGAGATAGAAAAAATGGGTACCGATCATCGAGGTGATCCATCGTCTGCTATGTTGGAAGTTCTTGATCCAGAGCAAAATAATAAATTCAATGATCATTACTTAGAGGTAGATTACGATCTTTCTGAAGTAATGTTTATATGTACTGCAAATACCATGGATATCCCAGCTCCCCTTCTTGATAGAATGGAGATAATTAGAATCCCAGGCTATACAGAAGACGAAAAGCTCAATATTGCATCTAAGTATCTTTTGCCAAAACAACTCATAGAAAATGGTTTATTGAAAAAAGAATTATCAATTGACGAAGAAACTATAATAAATATTATTCGGTATTACACAAAAGAGGCTGGGGTCAGAGGTCTTGAAAAGCAGCTTGCAAAACTTTGTAGAAAAATTGTTATTAAAAATACCCGCAAAGAAACACATAACACTTTTTTGGTTACATCCAATAATCTAGAAGAATTGCTTGGAGTAAAAAAGTATGACTTTGGTCGAGTTGACGAAAAAAGTCAGATTGGTCAGGTTACTGGGCTAGCTTGGACCCAGATAGGTGGAGAGCTGCTTACTATAGAAACTTCCGCTGTAACCGGAAGTGGTAAGCTCGTCAAAACAGGCTCATTGGGAGATGTTATGCAGGAATCTATTCAAGCGGCTATGACCGTTGTAAGAAATCGCGCCCAATCTCTAGGTATACATCAAGAGTTCCATAATAAATTAGATTTACACATACATGTACCAGAAGGTGCGACACCTAAAGATGGACCAAGTGCTGGGATAGGAATGTGTACAGTGATTGCATCAGCATTAACAGGAATACCAGTTAGAGCAAATATTGCAATGACTGGAGAGATTACTCTTAGGGGAGAGGTGCTAAAGATTGGTGGGCTTAAAGAAAAATTACTTGCTGCCCATCGTGGCGGTATAACTAAAGTTATTATTCCCCATGAAAATGAACATGAACTTATTGAGATACCTGAAAATATAAAAGCTGATATTGAAATTTTTTCTGTAAGATGGATAGACGAGGTTTTCGATACTGCTTTGCTCACAAAGCCGGTAGCACTCTCAGATGAAGAGTATAATAAAGTAACAAAAGATGACCTAAACAAGAAAATTATCCCTGAACCCCGCGCTAATACTCACTAAATTGCTTGACCGGTCAGCAGAGGGTTGGTATAAAGTTCATGTAGCACGATTAACCGCAAAAAAATAAACACTAAATCAAGGTTTGAGTGCTTTAGAAGTTAGTCCACACAAACATAATTAAAGGGGATTATTGTGAATAAATCTGAATTAGTTGATGCAATTGCCGATGGAGCAGACCTATCTAAAGCTTCAGCCGGACGTGCACTTGATGCAGCAATATCTGCAGTCACCACAGCGTTATCCAAAAAAGATCAAGTCTCACTTGTAGGTTTCGGTACTTTTGCAGTTAAGCATCGAGCAGCTCGTGCAGGCCGTAATCCACAGACTGGTGCAGAAATCCAGATTAAAGCAGCCTATGTGCCAAGCTTCAAAGCAGGTAAAGCTCTTAAGGATTCAGTTAACTCTTAAGAAGACCTGATAAGGCAATTAGAGTTTCAGTCTAAAGACGCATCTGCGATGCGTCTTTTTTTATAATAAATTCTATAGATTAAATAACTTTATTTATGCTTTGTAATAAAATTAGAGAAATTTATGCTTCAAGATTTCCGCGATAATCTCAGTGGTGTAACAAAAGGTGTTTTGGTTGTTATCATCACCATCCCTTTCGTATTTTTTGGTGTCGACGCATTATTTGAAACAAGGCCAACAGAAAAAGAAGTAGCTAATGTTAATGGTGATTCAATTTCTGAAATAAGTCTACAGCAGGCTATTCTTGTTAGAAAACAGCAAATTAAAAGTAAAATCAAAGATATTGATGTATCACTATTAAGTGATGATATTTTAAGGCCCGTCGTTTTGTCTCGTTTAATTCGTCAAAAAGTAGAAGAGCAGACTGCTGCTAGACTAGGAATGTCTATACCTAAAAAGACAATCGACTCTTTGCTGGTTGATGTTCCTGAGTTTAGAAAAGAGGGAAAATTTAATCCCGATTTATATAATTTTGTAGTCAAACAGATGGGTTACACGCCTACATCACATTATAAAGCAATTTATTCTGATTTTTTAGCTCAACAGTTCCTTCAAGGTATAGTTTCAACAGGTTTTTCGACGCAAAAAGAACTAGAGTTAATAGCTAATGTTCTTGATCAATCTCGTGATTATCACTATTTAACCATATCGATCGATGCACAAAAAAAGAAGGTGCAAGCATCAATCGACCAAATGAAAGACTACTACGAAAAAAATAAATATAAATTTTCTACTGAAGAAGAGGTTATATTAGAGTATGTAGAGCTGAAATCCTCAGATTTATTAAAAAATGTAGAGGTTGATGCTGATCTTATTGAAGAAGGTTATCTGGATATAGTAGAAACCGCACAAGCAGATATGAGTTATAGAGCTGCTCATATACTGCTAGAAAAAAAAGATGACGGTAGCCATTTGACTGTTATGGCTTCAATACAAGAAAAAATTAATAATAACGAAGATTTTTCATCATTGGCTACTGAGTATTCTGATGATTTTTTAACCTCGAAAGAAGGAGGTGACCTTGGCTATGTCCGCATGGGCGAATTGCCGTTGGAGTTGGATTTATTATTGCAAAAGCTTTCAGTAGGAGAAGTTTCTGAAATTGTAGAAACAAAAGCTGGGATTCATCTCATGAAGTTAATTGAGATAAAGTCAGCGGAAGTCCCAACTAGAAAAGTTTCTGAACCCATTCTTCGTGAACAGCTTGCCCTACAAATTGCCCAAGATTTAATGCCTGAAAAGATTGAAGAACTAAAAGAACTTGCATACAACGCAACATCTTTGGAGAGTGTTTCAAATATAATGGACTTAGATTTAAAGATATCAGACTCTTTTGATCGTTCAGGTGGTGAGGGTATAACCGGTAACGAACAAGTTATAAAAGCAGCTTTTAGTTCCTCAGTCCTTGAAGATGGGTATGTAAGTGATGTTATTGAGATATCAGACAATCATGCCTTAGTATTATTTGTTCGTGAAAGAATACCTACGAAAATTCGATCTTATGTTGAGGTAGAAGATCAAGTCAGAGAAATTGTTGAGTATGATTTAGCCGCTGAGGAAATATTGTTATATGGCACTTCACTCAAAGAGAGATTTAATGATGGAGAAAATATTGAAACTATTGCCAAATTAGAAAGTCTTCCATGGCAAGTTGAATTTAATGCAAAAATTAACGCATCTGAAGAAAACATGGATCCTAGAAAAAAGTTTGCTTTTTCAATGGCATTTCCAGGCAAAAAACCTATAGCTGAGCATGTTATTATGCCAAATGGAGATTACGTGCTACTGGCTCTAACTAAAGTTACTTATGGCAACTACGAGACCCTTCGCTTGGCTGAAAAACAAGCAATATCCAGCTCTAGATCTACATCAAGTGCCAACCGAGACTATGGTGCTTATATAGCAACATTACTGAATCAAGCAGATATTGTCTCTGAGTGAATATTTTTTTGCTAAAAACTTAATTTTTTATTATCTTTTGGCATAAGTTAATTCTAGCTATGTTGTTAAATATTTTTATCATTTTTTTTGATAGCGCCAATTAATAATTTAATTAAAACTGTATATCTTCCTTAAAATTTTTTACTAGAAAAATGTATTTGATGAAAGAGTATGAGTTCTGAAAATTATGCTGCCTCTATTAATTGCTTACCGTTATATCGTCACTAAGCAAAGTAATCGTTATATTTCTTTTATTTCTATGGTTTCCTGCATTGCAATGTCTTTAGGGGTTACGATTTTGATTGTAGTACTGTCGGTTATGAATGGATTTGATCAAGAGATAAAAAAAAGAACCTTGAACGTATTACCTCATATATCTATAACTAGTGAGAAGGAGATCAGTGACTGGGAGTCATTGGGGAGTAAGCTAGTTGAGATTCAAGGCATACTAGGCTATGCACCTTTAGTCGAGGGTTACGGTTTGATGTCTTCATCTTCCTTAAGTCAGGGTATTTTATTGCAGGGAATTTCTCCGTCGCATGAGATCAAATTTTCTGAAGTTAGTAAGTACATGATCGCTGGAAAAATCAATGATCTAGAACCTGGAAAATTTGGCGTAATAATTGGGAGTATTTTAGCTGACGCATTAAATGTAAATGTGGGAGATTCTGTAACTATCTCGTTACCCGAGTTAAATATCACCCCAATTGGAATATTTCCACGCTTCAAGCGTTTTTATATTATGGGAATCTATAGAATTGGTGCACAAGTAGATAGTGGTTTAGCGCTTATCAATTATCAAGATTCAAAAAAGTTATTTAGACTAGGTAAAAATATAAATGGTGTAAAATTGAAAGTAGCGGATCCATTCGATGTAACAAAACTAGAGTCTCATATAAAAACACTTTTACATCCTTCCTTTAAAATAAAAACGTGGGCAACCGAGATGACAGTTTTATTTAACGCAATAAAAATGGAGAAGAGGTTTGTCATTCTATTGCTCTCTATAATAATAGCTATTGCTGGATTTAATATCGTCGCTTGTCTTGTGCTTATGGTTAATAGCAAAAGGAGGGATATAGCAGTTTTAAGAACACTCGGCGCAAAAGCAAGTATGATAGCTTCTATATTTATGATTAAAGGGTTAATAATAGGAACAGTAGGCGTCATTTTTGGCGGTATATTTGGATGCTTCCTTGCAATATACATAGGCGAGATAATAAGCTGGGTAGAGCAAATAGTTGGATCTCATGTTTTTGATCCATCTATTTTTTTCATTATTAAAATTCCATCTATGCTAGTGTGGGGCGATATATTCTTAATTTGCTCCTTGAGCCTCTTACTCAGTATAGTAGCCTCGGTTTATCCTGCATACCAGGCATCGAAGATTCAACCTGCAGAGGCGCTTCGTTATGACAGATGATAGTAAGATCATATTGCAGTGTCATCAACTGTCTAAATCTTATATGGAGATGCACACTAAAATTAATGTGTTAGATAACATTACATTGAAAATCTCTTTGGGTGAAAAGATTGCTATTACAGGCTCTTCTGGAACCGGAAAAACAACATTGCTAAATATTCTTGGAGGGTTAGACACTTTTACTAGCGGTTCTGTATCTGTAATGGGAAAAAAATGGAGTGATATGAACGAAGATCAGAAAGCTACGTGGAGAAATAAATATCTTGGTTTTGTATATCAATTTCATCATCTACTCTCCGAATTCTCAGCAATTGAGAATGTGGCGATGCCCTTGTTGATTGCTGGAATGTCGGTTAGAAAAGCGACAAGCTATTCTAAAGAAATTTTATCGAAGGTAGGACTAATTGATAGGTGCGATCACCGACCATCAGCCTTATCTGGCGGAGAAAGGCAAAAGGTTGCTATAGCAAGAGCATTAGTCACTAAACCAGCTTGTGTTTTAATGGATGAGCCAACAGGTAATCTTGACTGCCTATCCACCAAGGCTATTCTTGAAATAATTTCACAGTTAAATATTGAGTTTGGGGTTGGCTTCGTTCTCGTCACGCATGATGATAATGCTGCGGCAATGATGGATCGCACCCTGTCGTTAGAAAAAGGTATTCTTAGACCTAAGAATTAATCTAATAAAAAATATGGCTATTGAATAATGCTAAAGATTTTCCCATTTTTTATAGGCTGGAGATATTTCAGGGCAGACAGTTCAACCAATTTAATATCTTTTATTTCCCTTATGGCAATCTCAGGATTAACCCTAGGTGTTGCACTTCTTATTTTGGTTATGTCAATTATGAATGGGTTTGAACGGGAATTGGAGGGAAAAATACTCGGCTCTATACCACATATACAGATAAGTAAAACTAATGGGATCGACAATCTTTCGGGATTGATTGATTTAATAGAAAAAGACAAAAATGTAGTATCTGCATTACCATTCTCTCAGATAGACGCGATGCTGACGAGTAACGGTAATGCGATGCCAGTACAAATGTTAGGCATAGATATACTAAAAAGTAATGACTTTATTGATAATTTTGTGGCTGCAGACCTCATTGAGTTAATCAGAAATGATGATAATAAATTTCTTTTAGCGAAGGGTGTTGCAAATAGGTTGTCTCTGCAAGCTGGCGATAATGTTGTGTTAATAGTGCCTCAATCTAACCATGTAGAAAATACAAAACTTACACCAAAGATCATTTCTTTTGAAATTGGTGGTGTGTTCGCTACAAAAACATCCCTTGATCAAAAGCTAGTTCTTGGCCCACTTTCAAAGGTTACAGATATAATTGGTTTATCACACCCCCAGGGTATTAGGGTTAAACTAGCTAACATCTTTCATGCAAGAGAAACAGGTTACAGATTGTTAAATAGTTTACCAGAAAATTATTATTTTTCTGACTGGATACAAACACATGGAAATCTTCATCAGGCTATAAAGATGTCAAGAAAAATGATTATCTTGCTTGTATTTTTTGTTATCGCGATTGCAGTTTTTAATGTAGTTTCAATGCTTATGATGACAGTTGTAGATAAGCATTCTGATATAGCTATTTTAAAGACTCAAGGGGCCAGAAATTCTGACATCACTATGATTTTTTTAACTCAAGGGTTTTTAATAGGCACAATAGGTTCAGTCCTCGGTGCAGCTTTGGGTATACTAGGATCTTTAAATGCCCCATTTATTATAAACAAGATAGAGTCAATTTTTGAATTTAGTCTACTTGATTCAAGCGTTTATCCAATTGACTATTTGCCATCCAGTCTGGTATGGAGCGACGTTTTTTTAGTAGTCTCTGTAGCAATAATCCTAAATTTGCTAGTTACAATCTATCCTTCTTTGAAGGCAGCTAAACTTAGCCCAGCAAATGAGTTAAAATACGATTAAGTACAGATAGTGAATACCAGCTAATTGTTACTTCAGTCGCAGTCTCCTCTTTTTTCTTGGCGAGCCACCCAGTTTTTTTGTACTTTCCATTTCCATAATAGGTTTATAAATATATAACTTAAACCCCCACAAACTAAACCAGTTATAAAACTTCCAGTTAGAAGCGGCAACCATATTAGTTTACCTTGGGTTATAATCCAGCTCCAAGAAAACTCAAGAGTGAAATCTATAAATTCCATGCCAAGCATTAATACACCTATGCCATAAGTAAAAATAAATAAAGGTGCGATTGTTAGAGGGTTGCTTATCCAGACTAGAGCTACAGCAATAGGTAAGTTGGAACTAAAAAATAAAGCAAGAAACGCTGCAATAAAAGTTTGACCAGGTATAGGCAGGAAGGCTATAAAAATTCCTATAAAAAATGAGGTAGAAACAGAGGCCCTATTTATATGAAATAAATTTGGTCTGGAAAATATGGGCCCCATCCAACGGAGAGCAGAGCTTTTTTTAATTTTACTGTAGGCTGGTAGCCAGCGTCCTAGAATTTTTTTTGGCATACTTTACTTTTAACCTAAATAGAACATCGAGTTTGTTGAGATTATGACTATTTTTTTCTATACGCACTACCCATTAATTAATTTTTATTTATGAAGATTTTTTAGTAAGATTAATATTAATCAGCTTAAAAAAACCTACATATAAAATTTTTTATATTTTGATTGGGTCTTTGTCTTCTTCACTGCCCCCTTTTTTGGCATAATAATAATCTAATCTATATTCGGACTATAATTTTTTGCCTGATCCAAAAAATATTTTGATGACCCCAGCCTCTGTTAAGACTCTTTCTTTGAAGGATCTCTCATTTCAGCGTAATGAAAAATTTTTATTTTCAAACATAAATTTAACCTTAGAGTCAGGCGATATTCTTCAAATACTTGGTCAAAATGGATCCGGAAAAACTACATTACTCCGTTTGATCTCGACTGCATTGAAGCCATATTCAGGCGAAATAATTTGGCAGGGAAAAAATGTTAATGGTATTCGCGAGGTCTATCTTGAAGATATATTATTTCTCGGTCATCAGCCAGGTTTAAAGAGGCTACTCTCCGCTGAAGAAAATTTAGTTTGGTGGCGTAGACTTAATAAAACTAATTTGAGGAAAAATGTATATGCATTTGAAGAAGTTGGCTTATACAACTATAAGGATGAACCATGTAATTACTTGTCTGCTGGACAGTTGAAAAGAGCTGCATTAGCAAGACTTTGTGTATCAGAAGCAAAATTATGGATACTAGATGAGCCATTTACATCAATTGATAAAGACTTTTCAATTAAGCTTAAATCATTAATTGTGAGTCATTTAAGACGAGGTGGTATTGTAGTCTTGGCGACTCATCAAGATTTAAAAATTGAAAATATGAAATATTTTTCAATACCAGACTTAAGTGGAGCTAACAGTGAATAATATAGGGTTCTTAGCTATTTTACGTCGTGATCTTCTATTGGCAGTTCGTTACCGTGGTGATTTAGCTAATCCGTTGATTTTCTTTTTTGTAATTATAGCTTTAATACCTCTAGGGTTGACTCCAGATTCAAAAGAATTAAGTGAGATAGCTCCGGGCATGCTCTGGATTACAGCACTTTTAGCTTCTTTGCTTTCTTTGGATGGATTGTTTAAAGATGATTTCGTAGATGGAACCTTAGAGCAGATTATTATTTTACCTCAGCCCTTGTATTTTATGGTTCTAGCTAAAACCATTGTGCATTGGATTGTTACTGGACTACCGTTATCATTATTGGCCCCTGTTTTAGGTTTGATGCTGTCATTGCCAGAGACTGGATATCTACCTTTGATGTTGAGTCTTTTAATAGGCACTGCAATTTTAAGTTTAATCGGATCTATAGGCGCAGCACTGACTCTACCGCTCAGTAAAGAGGGGGTCTTATTGTCTTTAATTGTTATACCTTTTTATATGCCAGTGCTTATATTTGGGTCAAATATAGTCGTACTAGCAGTAGATGGATTATCTATTGCGAGTCCACTAGCAATAATGGGAGCACTTTTAGCTTTATCGTTACTCATTTCGCCTTATGTGACTTCGTGCGCATTACGCTTTAGCATCTATGGATAGGGTCCAGATATAAAATGAAGAAATTAATTAAAAGTACACAGCAGTGGCTCCACAAGATGGCATCACCACGTTGGTTCTACCAAATTAGTGGTAGATGGCTACCCTTGCTTTCTCTTTTGACATTTGTGTCTATAATTATTGGGGTAATCTGGGGTCTAGGTTTTGCTCCTCAGGACGCTAAGCAGGGAAATAGCTTTCGCATAATATATATACATGTTCCAGCATCTTTTCTAGCTTTAGTCGGTTACTATATAATGGCGATATCTGGTGCAATTGCAATTATATGGAAAATAAAGCTCGCAGATGTAGTTATGAAGTCGGCAGCTCCAATCGGTGCTTCGCTTACTTTTATAGCTCTTTTAACAGGTGCAGTTTGGGGAAAACCTACTTGGGGCACTTACTGGATATGGGACGCACGTATTACGTCAATGTTGATATTATTTTTTTTATATCTTGGTGTAATAGTTCTACAAAAAGCTTATGCAGCACAGGGCTTATCAAACAAAGCAGCTGCTTTGTTAGCTTTGGTTGGCACTATAAATATACCTATTATTTATAAATCGGTAGATTGGTGGTATACCCTACATCAGCCTGCGACTATAAAATTTACTGAGGCTCCTTCAATGCATCCTGATATGTTTCAGCCACTATTAATAATGATTATAGGCTTCTATCTTTTTTATGTAACCGCTCTGATTGTTAGTATACGAGCTGAAATAATTTTCAGAGAACGCAATACTAGCTGGGTTAAAGAGCTTGCTTTAAATTTAAAAGATAAACGATCTATATAATGCTGATATATGTTTCGTAATAGGATTTTATTAATAGGTGATTATGATGTTTCAATTTGAGGACTTTAGTGATTTTATTTATATGGCTGGGCACGGGCAGTATGTTTGGACCGCTTACTCTGCGTCACTTATTATAATGGCTTGTATTTTTGTAATGCCCTTATTGCGAAAAAAAAATATAATCCAAAAAATTCAAAAAAAAATTATTAAAAAATCATTTTTATTATGAAAAAAATAATTCGAACTTCTTCAATGATTTTCTATTAAAATTGGTTTAACAGTAATCAAGTTTTTTTCAAGAGGAACCCATGCATACCTTAAGGCGCTATCGATTGATTATGGTAATTTTTATAGTTACAACCACATCTGTTGCCGTTGGTTTAATGAGTTACGCTTTAAGAGAAAATATTAATCTTTTTTATACACCGTCAAGTGTCATTTCAGGCGATGCACCAATAAATGTAACTATTCGTGTTGGCGGCATGGTTGTCAAAGATAGCTTAATCAGGTCAAAAAAGTCTTTGCGAAGTACTTTTAGGGTGACAGACGGCAAATCAGAAGTTCATGTTCACTATGATGGAATACTTCCTGATATGTTTTCTGAAGGTGAAGGAGCAGTTGCCACCGGCGAAATTACCAGTGATTTAGTTTTTATTGCATCAAGTGTTTTGGCTAAGCATGACGAAAATTATATGCCTCCAGAGGTTACTTATGCATTGGATGAGGCGGCAAAATAAAACTAAGCTCTGAATTCACAGTTTAGTATAAAACTAAAATTTACCCTAAATTAACAGTGGGGCAACGGAATTTAAAATATGGTAGCTGAATTCGGGCATTTTTCTCTAATTATTGCGTTATTTATAGCGTTGATGCAGACAATTATCCCTCAAATTGGGGCGTCTATAAAAAATCAACTTTGGATGTCATGTGCTAGACCTCTTGTGTTGGCTCAATCATTATTCATATCATTAAGTTTTATTTGTTTAGTATTCCTTTTTATTAATGATGATTTTTCAGTTAGATATGTAGCTGAAAACTCTAATACGCTTTTGCCTGATCGTTACAAAATCAGTGCAGTCTGGGGCGCACATGAGGGCTCATTATTATTATGGGTATTAATACTCGCTTTTTGGAGCCTTGCTGTATCGATGTTTAGTGCTAGGCTTCCAATACAGCTGGTAGCTAGAGTGCTTGCTGTACTAGGATTTATCAGTGTAGGCTTTTACCTGTTCATGCTCTTTACTTCAAATCCTTTTGATAGAAGTCTTCCTTTTTTTCCTGTAGAGGGGGCTGATTTAAATCCACTACTACAGGACGTAGGCTTGATATTTCACCCTCCTATTCTTTATATGGGCTATGTTGGGCTGTCTGTCGCCTTCGCATTTTCTGTTGCTGCATTACTAAACGGTAGTATAGATTCTTCATGGGCCCGCTGGGTTAAACCTTGGACCTTGATTTCGTGGATGTTTTTAACATTAGGTATATCATTGGGAAGTTGGTGGGCATATTACGAGCTCGGCTGGGGAGGTTGGTGGTTTTGGGACCCAGTAGAGAACGCTTCCCTCATGCCATGGTTAGTTTGTGCAGCTTTAATTCACAGTCTCTCTGTTACCGAAAAACGTGGTGCATTTACGAGCTGGACATTGCTGCTTGCAATTATGGCCTTTTCTCTAAGTTTACTGGGTACCTTTCTAGTCCGATCTGGGGTTCTTACATCTGTACATGCTTTCGCAACTGATCCTGCTAGAGGTATTTTTATTCTTATTTTTCTGGTAGTTGTGATTGGGGGCTCCCTTTTATTATTCGCTTTTAGGGGCCCCATTAAAAAATCTTCATATAAGTTTTCCGGTCTATCTAAAGAATTATTTATATTAGCTAATAATCTAATTCTTATTATTATAACCGCCGTTATTCTTCTAGGAACCTTATACCCACTAATAGCAGACGTTTTGGGATGGGGTAAAATTTCAGTAGGGCCACCTTACTTTAACCTATTTTTTGTGCCCCTAACCTTGCTTCTTGGGTTATTGATGCCAGTTGCGTCGATTCTTAGATGGAAAAAAACACCAAGATTAAACATACTTAAATATTTTAATGGACCTTTAATTTTATCTGCAATTATAGGAGGATCCTTACCATCAATGCACGAGTCATATGAGCCAATTGCAGGTATATCTATATTTATATCTTCGTGGATTATATTAATCACGTTGAGGGATATAGGATATAAATCTTCCACCAAAGGTTCTATCTTAGATGGTCTAAAGCGAATAAAAGTTAGCTATTGGGGGATGGTAACTGCACACATCGGTGTCGCAATATGCATTATTGGTGTTAGCTTGACGAGTGTTTATAGTGTCCAGCGCGATGTCCGTATGACGCCTGGGGAAACCATCAGCTTAGCTAATTACCAATTTGAGTTTGTTACAATAGAACCCTATGAAGGACCCAACTATATTGCAGATCAGGCTACAGTGTTGGTAACGAAAAAAAATTCTAAGATTGCTCTGCTTAAACCCCAAAAAAGAAGATATTTCTCTAGTGGGCAAACTATGACAGAGGCATCAATAGATAGCGCAATATTTCGTGACCTATACATAGCATTAGGCGAGCCCCTCCAAGGAGATGCATGGGCTATTCGGATCTATATAAAACCTTTTGTAATGTGGATATGGGTAGGAGCTCTATTTATTGCGATGGGGGCAGTGTTAGCATCACTCGATGGGCGTTTTAAAAAAAAATTCAATAGGATTCATGAACAGATTGTATAAATTTAATACCGCCAAAAGCTTCATCTCTTTTGAAATTTTTTATTTATCAAATATCTCAAAAATAAATTTAATATGGTGCAATTAGTGAATAAGTTGAAATTTTTTTTACCTCTCACCATTTTTACTGGAATCACTTTTTTTCTTATCGTTGCTCTGGATCGTGATCCAAACTATATGCCGTCAACATTACTTGACCGACCTGTACCAACATTTTCTTTGAGTGTTTTAGGTAATGAGAATGAATTCATAGACGAAAAAATATTTGTGGGGGAACCGTCATTGCTGAATGTATGGGCGACATGGTGCTTTTCATGCAGGATCGAACATCCCTTTTTGCACCGGCTCTCATTACAAGGTATACGAATAATAGGCTTAAATTATAAAGACAATACTTTAAAAGCTAAGAACTGGCTTGACGAAAAGAAAGATCCATACGTTCTTAGTTTGATAGATAGCAAAGGTGTATTTGCAATGGATCTCGGTGTTTTTGGAGCACCGGAGACTTATATGATTGATAGTAGAGGTATAATTAGGCATAAACATGTTGGTATCATAGATGATTTTGTGTGGAATGAATCCCTAATGCCTATATGGAAAAGTTTGAAGTAGAACTTAGTATTAAATTTCCAGGAATTATCAATCATAAATATATTATTTTTAGCTGAGTGATGGGAGAAAAAAATGGCTCGTGAAGATTATGAAAACGGTGTTAGTATTCGTCGAAAGGTCATGGGGGACAAGTTCGTTAATAAGGCAATGAGTAAAGAAAAAGATTTTAATGTGCCGGTACAAGATTACATTAACGAACACTGCTGGGGTGCAATATGGAACAGACAAACACTGCCTCTTAAAACAAGGAGTATCATTACTATAGCAGTACTAGCTGCTCTAAAAGCACCCATAGAGCTCAAGGGGCATATCCGTGGGGCAATTAATAATGGTTGCACCAAAGAAGAAATTCAAGAAATATTGCTTCATACAGCACCTTATATTGGTGCACCTGCACTTCAAGAAGCTTTTAGAGCAGCAGAATCTATGTTTGAAAGCTAGGACTAAAAAAGTTTTTGATAGTTAACAGACAAGAATTTGAGGCAATAAATAGGTGTTAAAAAATTTATACTATGTAGGCATCCTTTTATGTTTATTGGTCGATTTAAGCTCGGAAATTTCTGCTCAAGAGATTAGATATTTCAGTGTAAATGAATACCGTACCCGATATTATCAATTAGTCGATGAGCTGCGTTGTCCAAAATGCCAGAATCAGAATTTAGCAGATTCAAACTCCCTTATAGCTATTGATCTAAGAAATCAAATTTATTCTATGCTTGAAGAAGGAAGAACAGACCAAGAAATTACTGAATTTTTAGTTGATAGATACGGTGAATATGTGAGGTATGATCCACCTCTTAATTCAAAGACAATGATTTTATGGTTTGCGCCAGTATTTTTCTTCCTGCTTGGTATAATAATTATTTTATATATATATAAATCTCCCTTTCAATCAAAAGAGCAAGTGAAACTCAAGCCTAACAAAAAGAAATATTTAGATAATCTAGTTATTAGTGACTCCAATAATATTGATTCTGCTGAGACTGAAAAATGATGTGGTTAATTTTTGCTTTATTAGTCTCATTGGCTGCATTTTTTATTATCTTACCTTTATTTAAAAAGGAAATTGAAAATGAGTCTATCTCATTAAATATGGAGCAGCTGGAAAATAACTCAGTTTTTAAGGATCAAAAAATAAAGTTATCAAAAATGCTAGAGGAAGGTCTAATAGATATTACTGAATATTCAAAGCTAATATTGAAGTATGAGCGTATTTCCTTTAGAGAAGCTGACGGATATTCTGAGCCAATAACTACTATTTCAGATAATAAAGGATCCTGGATACTGCTCCTGTGTTTATTGTTGATGCCTGTATTTGTATTCAGTACGTACAACTTTCTAGGAGCGAGTGCTGATCTAAATATCTCTCATTTACTGGAAAAACGAGCTAATCTAAGCCTCAACGATTTAGAACGTGTAGAGCTTAATAAAAATCTACAGGAAAAAATTTATAATAGACTTCAAGGTAAACCTAACCATATATACTATTTAATCACGCTAGCTCAACTAAAAATTGAAAATGGAGATTTTTTAGGTGCAAAAGAATCATATCTAAAGATACTTAAGTTGAGGCCAAATGATTCAGATCTTTTATCTGAATATGCACAAGCTCTGTACTTCTCAGAAAATAGAAAATTTACAAAAGAAGTGAGATCTATAATAAATAAAACTATAAAACTTAATCCAAACAATGCAGTAGCATTAGGCCTAAATGGAATCGATTACTTTGAGCAAGGCCTCTACCAATTAGCGATAATAAGCTGGGAAAATGCATTAAAGGTAACAAAAAAAAATACACCAGAGGCTAATGCTTTAAATACAAGTATTTTACATGCTAAAAAATTTACTAATGAAAAAAACTACAGGCTTTCCGTGGAAATAGAAATTCCTGAGAAATATAGAATAAATAAAGATAATATTATTTATATATATGCACGAGAATGGGAAGGCTCCCCAAGACCTCTAGCTGCAGTTAAATTTAAGCTTTCCAACCTACCAAAAGTAGTTCTCTTGGATGATAGTATGGGTATGATGGGACCTAAGACCCTCTCTTCAGTAGAATTTTTGGAAATTATAGCAAGGATTTCTGCTTCAGGATCTGTTACTCCACTTCCAGGAGATTACCAGGGGTCGACAGGAAAATTTAATGCAAAAGAGCAAAAAAAAGTAAAGATACACATCAATATTGAGTTGTAGAGAGAGTTACAGCTTGTGGCAGTAGATAAGCTAGTTTAGCATGTAATTGAATTATTATAAGAAGAGATATATGCGTTTAAAATGTATCAAAATGGCTGGTTTTAAATCATTTGTGGATATTACAACAGTTGTACTGCCTAGTAATTTGTGTGCAGTGGTTGGGCCTAATGGTTGTGGTAAGTCTAATATTATAGATGCTGTTCGATGGGTAATGGGAGAAAGCTCCGCAAAACAATTGCGGGGTGAATCATTAACAGATATTATTTTTAACGGATCTAGTAGCCGAAAGGCAGTTGGCCAGGCCTCTGTAGAGCTAATCTTTGATAACTCACAAGGTAAATTAGGTGGCGAATATGCCAGTTGGGGTGAAATTTCAATTAAACGGAAGGTAACTCGAGACGGCCAGTCAAATTACTATTTGAATGGAGATAAGTGCCGCAGGAGGGATATTACTGATATTTTTTTAGGAACTGGTTTGGGTCCTCGAAGTTATGCAATTATTGAACAAGGTATGATATCTTCTCTCATTGACGCGAAACCAGAGGAACTAAGAGTTTATATTGAAGAAGCGGCCGGCATTTCTAAATATAAAGAGCGCCGAAGAGATACTGAAAATCGCATAAAAAGAACCAAAGAAAACTTAGATAGACTTAACGATATCCGACAGGAACTTAGTAATCAAATTAGCAGACTTGAAAGACAAGCTAAAGCTGCAGAAAAATTTACTGAACTAAAAAAAGACGAAAGAAAAAATAAGGCTAAACATTTAGCTCTCAAATGGCGAGATATAGACTCTGATGCATTGGGGCTGTCAAAAACTATTGTAAATTACGAGATAAAAATTGAGAAAATCTCTGCAAATATAAGTGAGTGTAGCAGTGCCCTAGAGAAACATCGTATTAACTATGCAGAACTAGTGGGTAAGTT
>Ga0213868_10001115_pt1 | contig 25968 bp, 26 predicted proteins | sample PICome_9_FD_160087 | JGI IMG/M metagenome (GOLD analysis project Ga0213868, IMG submission 160087) | Coastal seawater microbial communities near Pivers Island, North Carolina, United States - PICO127 | ecosystem: Environmental > Aquatic > Marine > Coastal | place: USA: North Carolina... | reverse complement strand
AAGTGCCAACCTTCCTCTTTAGCAGGCATCGTTATTCTTCAGCTTCGCCTTTAGGTCCTACTTTCCACCAACGGTCGTAGGAAGGTTCTTTAAACCACGGTGTTGAACCGCCGTTAGTTGTAGGGTCTGTTAGAACCAAGTTTTCCTCAAGGTCTTCACCATAAGAGATTTGCTGGAAATCTTGAGGATACACAGTGGCACTAAAATTGTTCCCGATGCCGTATTGGCTCAGGGTTTCTAATGTGATTTTCATGATAAATTCCTATTATTCGGGCTTAGTCGGCCATGTAATGTCGTATGGGAAGCCAGCCTGTTGCGGGACATCCAAGAGAGCCTGACGGTATGTAGACCACTCAGCTTGCTTGGCAGATGTAAGGTCAGACCAACGCAGTGCATTTCCTGCAATAGCATCTACTTCTGTAAGTCGATTATCACGCTCTGCACGAACCTGTGCGGCTGCGGCTGCATCTAGCTCTGCCTGTGTAGGCGGAACATATGCTGCGAAGTTTGTGCCAATAAGAGCCATGACTGCATCATTGTCAATCGTGGTGTCTGTGTCATAATCAGTCAGCAGGTAGGGTATCCAGCCATATTGTGGATGATTAATCTCCACGTCAATGATTGTGTTTTCTGCGTTCTTTGATGCCGCATTGCGGACTTCTGTAATTGCAGTACTCATATCAAGAAATCCTTAACCATATACCCGGTGTAGCGTAGCCAGTACCACTGGTACCTGCATTAGTAGCGCCGTTCATGGATCGCCAAGTGCCTGACATTGAAACAGCTACATCATTATTTACAAAACTCGAAGGCGAACGGTAGGCAATCGCACCCGCTGTATTACTAAGCGCATACAAGCCGCTGGCCGTAGAGTTTGCTGTGTAGTGAATGGAGTTTGCAGGACGACCCCATGTATAGGTGCCGACAGCACCGAATGTTGTAATTAAGGGTCCGGCTGGACCCGTAGCCCCTTGAGGACCTGTGGCACCTGTAGAACCTGTAGCACCAGTATTACCAGTAGACCCTTTAAGGTTTACATAGCTGCCCCATGACCCGTTAGAGTTTGTAAAGCGCAGCGAAGTACCTGACCAGCCGTGGCTAGGAGTTGCACCTGTGGCACCTGTTGGACCTGTAGGACCTTGCGCCCCAGCTGAACCAGTAGCACCTGTGTTACCAGTATCGCCCTTTACACCCTGAGAACCTTGAGGACCTGTCGCACCCTGTGGGCCTGTGGGACCTTGGTCACCTTCTGGTCCCTGAATACCCTGTGGTCCTGTACCACCAGTAGCTCCAGTGTTACCCGTTGGGCCTTGCGCCCCTGTAGAACCCTGTGGGCCTGTAGCGCCAGTAGCTCCGCGCAAGTTTACATAGCCACCCCAAGTTCCATTTGGATTCATGAACCGTAGGCTGTACCCTGACCATCCATGAGATGGAGCTGGGCCTGATGGGCCTGTTGAACCTTGAGGTCCGGTAGAACCTGTAGGACCAGTATTACCAATTGGGCCTTGTGCGCCTGTACCACCTTGAGGTCCTGTTGAACCAGTAGCACCTGTAGCGCCACGCAAGTTTGTATAGCTACCCCATGTATTGTTAGGGTTCCTGAACCGTAAGCTATAACCAGACCAACCGTGTGATGGCGCTGGGCCTGACGGACCTGTAGAGCCTGTTGAGCCTGTCGAGCCTTGAGGACCCTGTGGGCCTGTAGCGCCAGTAGGACCATCATCACCTTGAGGTCCTTGTGAACCTGTATTACCAATATTACCCTGTGGGCCTGTAGGGCCTGTGTTACCGATGGGACCTTGAGGACCTGTAGCACCTGTTGGACCATCATCACCTTGAGGTCCTTGAGGACCTGTAGGTCCTGTATTTCCGGTCAAACCTTGTGAACCTTGTGGGCCTGTATCACCTTGTGGTCCCTCTGGGCCTTGAGCGCCAGTCGAGCCTGTATTGCCAATAGGACCTTGTGAGCCTGTAGCACCTGTAGCACCATCGTCACCCGCAACACCTTGAGGACCTGTAGGTCCTGTGTTGCCGATGGGACCTTGTGAGCCTGTAGGTCCTGTATCACCTACATCACCTTGGGGTCCTGTCGGTCCTGTAGCACCCGTAGGTCCTGTAGGTCCTGTAGCGCCTTGGATACCTTGGGGACCTTGATCGCCTTGGATGCCGGCAGCGCCTGTTGGGCCTTGTGGTCCTGTAGCGCCATCAACACCGTTGGTTCCGTTAGTCCCCTTCTGAGCAACTTGCTGCCAGTAGGTTGTGTTAGTTGTCGCTGTACCAACGGGAACGTCAGTCTTAGCAACAAAGGTTTCGCCGTTATAGTAGACGGCATCTTGTGCAACATAGGTTGTTCCAGAACTCCAAGTTCCTTTCCAACCCATACGCACTCGACCAATATTAATTTGAGCCATATGTTTTACACCGTTGTTACATAGAGGAAGCCGTTGGCATCGATTGAGAAATCGTTGTCATTAGCATCGCCATAATATTCTATTTGAAGTTCACCATCCGAATTGATGGAGAATGTACCAAAGGCTAGACCAAGTGGGGTTGCACCCATATCACCTGTAGGACCCTTTGACCCATCTGGTCCTGTATCACCTTGGATACCTTGAACACCTTGAGGTCCGAGTGGTCCTTGTATACCTTGTGGACCCAGTGGTCCTGTCGCACCTGTTATACCCTGCAAGCCCCGAGGACCTTCCGCTCCAGTAGCACCAGTTTCCCCTATGGGTCCTTGGTCTCCTGTAGCACCTTTTGGTCCGGCGGCACCTGTGGCACCTTGTGGGCCTTGTGAGCCTACTGCACCAGTGTCACCAGTTGCACCTTGTAAGCCTTGGGGACCCTGAGAGCCTGTAGGGCCTGTAGGTCCTTCTGCACCCGTAGGGCCAGTGGGACCGATGTCACCATCGTCCCCTTTGACGCCTTGAAGGCCTGTAGAACCTTGCGGTCCTTGTGGACCTGTAGCACCTTGTAGCCCTGTTTCACCCACAACACCCTGTGGGCCTTGTGAGCCAGTTGCACCTGTAGGTCCTTGCAGACCCGTTGGACCCTCTGGGCCAGTGTCACCAGTTGGACCTTGCGTACCTTGTTGACCTACTGGTCCTATTACACCTTGAGGTCCTGTTGGTCCTTCTGGACCTTGGGCACCTGTAAGGCCGGTAGAACCTTGAGGTCCTGTAGGACCAGTTTCCCCGATATTACCTTGTGAACCTTCTGGACCTTGTGGGCCTGTCGGACCAGTCTCACCGACTGCACCTTGCAGACCTGTTGGTCCTTGCAGACCTGTCGAACCAACCGGACCAATAGGACCCGTTGGACCAAGTGGACCTTCTGGACCAGTTTCCCCAATATTACCCTGTTGACCCTCTGGCCCTCGGTCACCTTGGTCTCCCTTAACACCCTGTAAGCCTGTCGGTCCTTGGATACCTGTGGGACCCGCTGGTCCTGTGTCGCCTGTAGCTCCGATAGGACCTTGAGGGCCGCGAGGGCCTTCAGTTCCTTCAGGACCCTGTGGACCTGTTGGTCCCGATGGACCTTCAATACCTTGGACACCTTGAGGTCCCTCTGAGAGAGAGAATACAAGTTCGCCGGTTTCTGCGTCATAGGTTGCATATCCGTCTGTCCCGTAGGGGAGTCTGTTCATGGATGTTGTTAGATTATATAGCTCGTCACGAACACTTTGAGCGCCTGCTAAGATTGAAGCTCCAGAGGTATTCACGAAGCCTCTGGTAGCTACTTCATCGTCAGCCTGTGGTTCCCCGATGTTCTTCAATCGGTAACCTTTAGCGTCCCACCGGCCATCAGCATCGCTGAGTTCGATAGAATTCGCTGCGCGGTCTACAGCTTCTTCAGCCAAGAACCGGGCCTGCTTGTTTGCTAGGTCTAAGTCAGCTTCAAATAGCGTTGACCCATCTGTGAAATCGACCAACGGCACCTTCGAAGTTTGCCGTTTTATAGCAACAATCGCGTTAATCTCTGGAGTTGTTGATACCTGTATTGTGGCATCGTTAATAAAATTGAATTGGGCTGCTGAACCTGCAACTAGAACAACCACATCTTCACGGTTGATGTAATCGAACGGTATCGAGTATTCTGTTGTAGAACCGTCAGCCACATATTTGACTATACTGTCAGCCATAATGTCTCCTGAAAGAAGTAGACCCCTCCGAAGAGGGGCCTGTTGTGGTTTAATCTATTTTGCTTAGGTCTAGTTCGGGACGATCTACGTCTTTCCCGCGCTTAGTAGCTCGTTTGAAACGATCATACTCTCTCACTTGTTCCCTAATTTCTGGGAACTCAAGCTGGAGTTTGCGATACGCTCTGTCTCTAAACTTCTTCATTCTACGGTTTAGCATGAATGTCCTGTGGCTTTCGCCGGGAGCTACATCACCGTAGTCGTTTCCATCTTTATTATAGCTAGTCTTATTAATTTCCCGAGCTAAGGTTTGCTCTAGGTTCCGACCGCCTATAGAGATAGAACCCATAAGCTGGTTCCACCGTTGGTATTGTTCGCCTGTGAGTTTAACCCCACCGCCTACTGTCCTTCGAGCGCCTTCGAATTTAAATCCAAGCTTTCGGAACTCTGTAGCCACCAAGGCAGCATCAGTCTCTATCTCTTCAACACCCTTTGTAGTGATGTGAAATAATGGACCTAAAGTGTCTGGAGTATTCTTTGGTTTACCTGTTAGCCAATCGTATTGAATTGGTAAGGAGCTGCGTTCAATACCTGTACTCTTGCGGAGCCTGTCCATAAGTGTACGAACTTCGCGGGTATACTCATCGTTAAGATTTCCAACTTGGTTTGTGAAACCAGAGTAAGGCATCAGAGAAGCCATACGCTGTTTGTATAAGTTTGCGACTTCCCAAGGACTGTCTTTGGAATCTAAGATTGATACAGTGTCTGCAATACCCTGTAGATATGTCTTTGACACGATGTTGTTACCAACAGCTGCGATAAACATGGACGACATATCGGACCAAGTTGTATCATCCATCGAACCAACTTGTGCCATTTCCTTCATGTCACCGATGATGCCAAACGCAGTAGTCCAAGGGTCCATACGGGCATAACTTACCCAGTAAGGTTTTTCCTTAGTACCAAAATTGATTGAGTAGGGCTGCCAATCAGGACTGTCACGCCACAGTTTAGCAAGCTTAGGGTCTGTCGGACCACCACCTGTAATGCGGTCATCCCAAGCAAGAACACTCAAGGTTCCGTATATCGCTGTACCTACAGCCATTTTACCTTTTGCTTGAGCAACTCGAGCAGGGTCACCTGAATTCCAATCAGCTTTATATTGTTTCCGCAGCATATTTAGTAGTGGTGTACGGTCCCAAGCTTGTCCCATAATGTTCATTGGTGTTTGAATGAAAGGAGTAATCTGGCGCATAAATGGATGCTTGTTTGCAAAATCTTGAACTGATTTCGCAATCATGGAATTTTCTTGTGTCAGCTTCGTAGTAAACGTAGCTTCCCTTGCTTCGTTGAGAGCCATCTCTGCATACTTGTTGCCAGATTTATAGGAACCAACATATTGGTCAATGAAGTTCTTCTTCAATTCTTCATCATCAGCTATTTTACCTAGCGCCACAGTTTCCTGCCACTTCTGTTCGGCATCAATCTTAGTATTGAATGCGTTCTCAAAGTTACCAGCAATCCACTCTTCTCTAGAAGCATACCCAGCTTTCTGGATATCCTTCATCGACATAAAGGCAACGTCAGTAGATAGTCTTGCCTGAAGTGCTGATCGGTAAGCGAGTTGCTTAAAGAATTCATCTTCAGACCCCAACAGGCGAGAGGGTACAGTCAGCATCTTACCTAAAATATCAACAGTCTCACCTCCGCCGATATACTCTGAAGATATAGCGCGGGTTGTTGATTGACTGGCGTTCTCAATCTTTACTGAGTCATCCAGCACAGGCTTCATGTTGTAGCCAGATTTAGCTGCTAGTTTAAGAGCATCCTTAAAATAGTAGGCCATGTACTGATATGTACGCAGAGCTTCTTTAACTTGCCGCATATCGCCATTGATAAAAGCACCGAGTGCTCTTTCACCGGGCCTAGCAATCACGTTGATAGCGTTTGAGGTAATGTTGAGAGCATGAGTTGTTGGACCAGATAGAATAGAGTTAATCCAGAATTCATTTAGAACCCGTAACCCTTTACGCTCTACAGCTTTCTTTACAGTCCTCGCCATGAGTTTCTCATCAGTAACCTTGGAGAGTTGCGCTGCTAAACTACGGATACGGTTAGAACCACCGAAAGCTGAGATAGCCTCAAGAGTGCCGCCCTCCAGTGTATCGCTTGTGACGATACGACCAGCTTGAGTTGCTCTAGCTGCGGCTGTCTGTAGACCCTTTACGTTGGCCTGAACTTCCATGTGCATCTGCATGAGGTCAATAAGCCTTGCCTCCATAGCATCAGATATTGAGCCATCCTCTTGGGCCTTCACTAAGCGTTTAGACCATATGTTAATCTCACGGGCAGTTGATTGCATAGCCATTTTACCGGCTACAATACGCGCTGCTGTATCCCGTGTCATAGTTTCAGCAATGTTTAACTCACGGATGATCTTGTTTACATCAGTCCCTGTGCTTTCGGCTGTATACTGTAAAGCCTTACGGACGGTTGTAGCGTTGGTCTGAGGCTTATCCAGCCCCATTGCTTTCATGCCTTTTGATGATTTCAGAACATCTTCAAATTCGTTAATAATCTTCAAGGCATCTACAGGACCGTCCATTCTACCAAGATTAAAGCCACTGCTTCCATCGATTACGACATTAGCAATATCCATGTCTGTGGTATCTGCGGCCCGTTGCAGGGCTGCGAACATCTTGTCCCGATCAATTACAGCAATCTTTGCTTTAGGTTTGATTGTCACAGCTGCCCGTTGATCTGCAAGAGACTGTTGGACAGCGTTAGGAGCTATAGGTTGATCAACTTCGCTCTGTGTCTGAGGCTCTGGTGAGCGAACAGCAGCTGGGCCATCCACATCTACTTCAGGAGCATCCGGTCTAGTAGGTTTAACATTAGTACCATCTAAGTTAGTTTCATACCAATTACCATTACCGAAGTCTACAAAAAATTCAGCTTGCTCTTGAGATACTGTAGGAGCTTGAGGTTGCTCTGGTGCCTCTACTTTCGGTGGAGATACCTCTACAAACTTACTATCTTCAAGCTTGTATACAGCTCCGTCAGGGGTTTCAAACGTACCATCTGGTCGAGAAACCATACCATCGATTGTGTCTCTTCCATCAGCCTCGATAGCATCGTTGACTTCTGCGTGAGCTTCGTCAAGTTGTGCTGCCGTTTCATCTGAGACTTGGCCAAGGCTTTCAATCTCAGTCTTAGCTTTCCTACCTAGACCTATCAGCTTTACTGCGCCGGTTACTAATCGAAGGGTTCCTTCTGCCACACCACCGATTAAGCCACCCTCAATTGCATTCTTTGATCTATTGGTCCACTCAGGATCGTTAGGATCAATCTTCAATGCTTCTGTTAAGGGGTTTGATAGGTGTGGATATTCTTCTTCAACGAAAGTTGATAGGTTACCTTCGAAGGCGTCAAACATTGTAGCATCTACAACACCACCCTTGAGCATCGATCCTACAAAAGTCTTACTACCACCTAACGCAAAGAAACCTGTCAGGAATTGTGATATGCCTTCTGAGGCAGACCCAATCATGTTATCAGATTTTGCGAGTGTAGTTGTTAAGTCTGGACCTCCAGCATCAGCGATGTTCTTGAGAGCTACGTCTACGTTAAGGTCTGGACGGTCGGACACCTCTGAGATGTCGATACCCATGTCTTCATAGTTTTTACGCTGCTCAAGCCATGCCATGTCCAACTCTTTTTGAGAGAAGGGTGCGCCACGGGCTTCAGCCTTTTTATCCATGAAGTCGTTAAAGTTTGTGTCAAACTCTTCAGGTGTGACAGAGTTAACCCCGTTCACAGTTTCACGAAGCTCGGCACCAGCGTTTAATGCACCACGAACAACGCCTACAGCAACATCTTGAACTGTATCGATGGCCTGCCCAAAGAAGCTTTGCTGCTCTTCCGGTGCGGGTGCTGGGGGTTGTTCTGGTTTTCGTTCAACACCAAGGGCGTCAAAGTAAGCCTCCTCACCATGAGCCGCCTTAAAAGCTTCTGATGACATAAGGCCTAATCTTAGGTTTTCTACGTCTTTTTCCATTTGGCCTTATCCTGTTAATTGTTATTTTCTAAAGGAGCTAGTACACCTTGCTTCATGAGCCGATCTTGAAACATCCGTAGGACGTTCATCACTAATTCATCCACTTCATGCTCAAGTGGTGGTCTACCAAGTTCTTCAGTCTTAACCGCAATACCGGACCTTACGGCCATTCGGAAATTTGCCTGTTCTCTAATTGCTCTAGTATAAGCATCAGATTCATAGTCGAACTCATTTCCCCGTATATTCATAAATAACTGAGAAGCTGCTTGCCCTTCAGGGCTAGAGCCTGTGTAAAAATCTAACCCAAACTTTGCGTCATTTGCTGGGTCATAACTCGTGCGCCACAACCCAAGCTTGGCTGTTACGTCATTCGGTGTAAGCTTACCATCTTCTGCAAAGTCACGGATTATATCACTGGCTCGCTCGTAAGTTGTGGCTTCTCTAAGCAGCTTGTCTAAACGTAATTCACTTCGAGCTGTCTTATTTAAGCCACCATTAAGCTCGGCTGTTTCCCAACTCTCTAAGTCTTTTCGCATACTTATTGCTAGGCTCTGAGTTGCGTCATCTGGAGCATCCATAAGAACCTGCAAGCTTTCTAAATAAGCCTCTCTGAGTTCTGGTGTCTGAATTGTAGCTGTAAAAAACTCCTCAGCTCTAGCTCTCGCGATAGACCTATTGAACTCTAAGTCTTTCTGTAATTGCTTCTCTTCTTGAGCCGCTCTTTGGTTTTCTAAGGTTATTGCCCTTTGCTCGATATCCAAGATTTTGGCTTGAACCTTTAGAGACTTGGACGCAGCTGCCGTACCGAACTTGGTGCTTTCAAATACTTCAAGGATGCTTGTGTCACCTGTTTGTTCTACAGCTAACCCAACGCCTGTCAGGATAGTATTGAGAACGTCTTCATTCTTCATACCGTCTATGTTTGCATTCGCAGCCCGACCTTCTAGCCATTCTTTGAAAGATGACATAGCTACCTCGGTTTCCGCTTCGTCCATATCTGGTCTAAACAGGTTGATCGTGGTCTCAGCTACTTCAGCCTCAAAGGCCTTATAGTTTTGCTCACGTTGCCAAGCGACATGCTTACTACGCCAAGATGCCCTAAAAAGTTCATTACCCTTGTTAGCTGCCTGACCAAAGTATTCAGATACTTCATGATCGGCAAACTCATCCATCCCGTTGGACTTCATAAAGTCACCTTGGAATTTTGCTATAAACTTCTCGATCCTCGCTGGATCGTCATTAGTGTAAAGCTTCTGGCGTTCTAAGGCAGCCTCAAGTTCAGAGGTGTACCTCATTGCCATCGTACTCATCTGAGAGGCTCTGTAGCCTTTCTTCAGGTAAGGGCTTTCACCCTCTTCGATTAGGCCAGACTTTACAGCCTCACCAAGGGCAATCCGGTTCTCTTCGTAAAGTCGGGAACCTTCAGCAAACTCTTTCTGAGCCAAGCGTTGCCGCTCACGCTCGAGGATTGGACTAGCTTTTTGTTCTAGGTTTGAGAGGGTGTTTGCTAGGGCCTCGAAGGGAGACCGCTTAACTACACCTCGTTGATAGATATCTACAGGCGTTGCTGTAGCACTCACAGTCCCAATTTGGTTCTCAAATGGGTTACCCACTACTTGTCTAGCCATTATTCTGTTTCCGCTGCTAATCGTGATTTACTGTCATAGTAATCAAGGCCAAACCCAGCGATGGGTTCTGCAACCTTGAATAGAGTTTCTGCGAAACCTACCGGCTGCATCGAGTTAATTCTGTTCTGAGCTTCAGTCTGATAGCCAAGCTTGTTGACTTCATTCTGTGCCTGCATCGCCTCTAGCTTTTGCGAGATACGAGATGCCATGACACCTTCAGAACGCTCAAAGTCGTTAATCAGTTGATCTACGTTAGCACCTTGGACACCCGCACCACCGGCAGCTGCCATAGCTGTACCTTGTGACTTGAGAGCCTTCAGGTCAGCGTCTTGCTTCTGCATAGATGCTTGTGTTTGTTCTTGGAGGATACGGAGGTTAGACTGTTTACTTTTTAGGAAGTAGGCGTCTTTAGCGGATTGTGCATTCTGCGCAGCTGCTTTGTTTTGCGCTGCTACACCCGCCAGCGCCCCTACAGCTTTAGCGCCTGCGGTTAACCCTTGAATTGCTAACGCACTACTGGATGCCGCCGCAGCTGTACCAGCGACCGCAGTAGTCCCCGTTAGGGTGCTACCAAGCGCCAGTAAGGTTGTTGGTTCACACATTTAATTTATCCTTACAAATTCATAGAACGGAAGCTTTTCCGCTCCGTATTTTTCGTGCTTGTTGATGAACGTGAAGCCCATCCAACGAAGCCACTTCATGTGGACAGTGTTACGGGCATCGACACAGTTATAGAGGACAGCGTAATCCCCTGCTAAATAGTCGAGGGCTGCTTTGCTTTTTCTCAGGAAAGCTGTCTGATATTGATAGATGTCATCTGTAGCGCACATCCAGACAATTCCTGCATTTTCTAAAGGGGAAGGTACGACCCCGCAGAGACCCAAGCGGCCTCCATTCGGTGCGCGTAGGGTCAGTGTGGTTCCCCCAAGATCGAGGGATTGTAGCAGTACCTGTCGAGGTCTCCGGCCTGTAGAGGCCAGACACTCTCTGTAGTCTGCTTGTCTCAATCTTGGGGCAACATAGTCGATATCCTCCACCGTTGTTGGTGTAAGAAATTTATCCATTAACTCTTCTTGATCTGAGGTGCATAGAACCTTCCCATTCTGCCGATAGGAACTGGCAGGGGAGGTGGCTATCACTTTCTATAATTACACTAAGTCGATCAGCTTTGGACATCACAGGGAACCTAAAGTCCCCTGAAGCCAGAGTTGTTGTACCTAGAACACCGGCACCACCACCAATCACACGACCTGTGTAATCGTTAGTACCACCAAGCCCATACTCTTGTAGGGGTCTGTATCGAGGGAGAACCTTAACTGTGAAGTCACCGCTATCTTGGTAACGTAAGAGCCAATGCTTGATCTGTAGGCGACCACCAGTGATGGCAACACGGCCACCAGTTGCTGTAGGTTCCTTCAGGGTAGGCTCTGAGAACTCGTAGGTCATCAGATATGCTTCACCCACATAGAACTCTGTAGCTGTTCGGTCACCAGAGACAGTCAGCGTGTTACCGTTGGTTTCTGTCTGAGCAATCACTTGGCCCTGATTGGTTCCGCGAGTTACTATGACAGGCGTGGTTAACGTATAAGGTGTTACGATTGTTGTGGTGTTTGATACGGCATCATAGGTTCTTGTGGTGTCTGTTTCTGCCATGCGGAAGTCCAGACGGGTCACATAGTCCTGATTGGTATCTGTACGCCCTGCATCGAACTGCATCTTGTAGAGGATAGTTTTTCCGTTCTTATTGCCTACAATATACAAAGCACTCTCGATGAACTCAGCATTAAGGATATTCAAACCATTCATGGTATATTTAAACCAAGCTGATTGAACCTTCTCTCGTCCTGCCCAATGATATTTGTAAAGATATACAGCGTTGGTCTCTTGGGTTGTTAAGCAAACCAGAGCATTCTCTGTGGTACTTGCAACCATCTTGAAGACACCATCCGGTACATACTTAGCAACGTGTGCTGTAACGTCTTGGGCATCTGATCGATCTGTATCATCGATGACATAGTATTCACGAATTGATGTGAAGCCACCGCGCTTTGCGGGGAAGTACACAACATTACCGGCGGATGCAGGCTGTGCTAATGTACTAGCTTCGTATTCTGTAGTCTGACTGATCGATGTGTTCTTAGGTGTGATAAAGTCAGCACCCTTTAGGATGAACTGTGTCTGATCGGAGAATAGCAGGAGCTTACGGTCAAACGGGATAGCATGCTTGAGTAGGGATACTTTTGTGTGGCTGGCAGCTACATCAATCGGATCGTTATCTAGCAGTGTCCTTGCGGTGGTTGCGAAGAAGTCAAAGTATTCTGAAGTCCTCGACATGACCGTGTTTTCCCCTGCGAGAAAACCTAGCCGGTTCTGGAAGAAGAATACGTCTGTAATCTTACGACCAATGAAGGATGGGTTTGGAACAGATGTTAAGTCACCTACAGCCCTATCGCCCCACTCAGCTACCTCAAATGTAAATGAGCCATTTGGTTGACGTATCAAAAGATGAGGCATCGTTGACGCATCAATCTCAAATTCAATGTTAGGTTCTACCCACTCGATCCATGTACCTTCACCGATCTTCGTCTGTGTCCCGTTGTCAGATACAAACTTCACATAATAATCGTCAAAGTCGTTTGTCTGGTCGCCTTGAACGTGGGCAATGTAACCTTCAGGAGCCTTGTTAGGTAGCTCATCGAAACGCTGAACGGTTCCTACAGTTGCTGAGAGACCTTCGTCACCCAAGCTGTCATAGGTTGCTAGGTCGAACTGAGCGTTACCTGTCTTGGTTATAACAACCGTACTACCGTCTGCACGGGCCGTGAAGCCTGAGACTGAGTTGATACCAGATGCCAACCGAGTGGCTATATCATCTGTTCTAGTTTGGACCTGATCGGTCTCAGAAGTCTCAATGTTAACAGCAATAGCCCCATCGAGGTATACGGTGTAACGCTGGTTATAATCACCCTGCTTGACGGCTATGAGACCAGTGTAGGGATATAGTGGGGTTAACGCGCTGGACATCGCTGTTGTTTGCGATGTGTTAACTATGAACGTGTAGTCGGCTACAGTGACTGCGCGAAAGTCAGTAGCTGGTGCGGTACTATTTAAATACGAAGTACCGTCTGGGTATGTGACAGTCTTTGCCACACCATTTAAATCATAGATAGAAATTTGATTGGAAGCGTTAATAAATACAAAGTAACGCTCGGTCACATCTCGGTTTATGAGATGACTGAATGACCCGATAGTTTCCGAGGCACTCATTGTTGCTACGTTTTCTAGCGGTGGTCGCTTTTGTAAACCCTCAACAAGCGAAGGGAACGCATTCTCCATTAGCTCTGCCTGTGAAGACAGACGGAGCGCCGGTGACTGCTGTGAAACGCCTTGCACTAGGTTGGGGATGGCAGAACTAATTAGGCCCATTACAATATCCTACGATTAAATCCACGGTTCATGACGCGGGATACTGAATAGCTATCCATCATGTTGTAGTCTGCGGTATCACCTTCAAATTCCTTGAGGTCGATCAGAGCAGATTGCTCATCCCGGCGGACCATCTGGTGGATGGATTCAGAGTTCAGCATACGATCTGAGTAGATACGAGCCGCGCGTGTGGTGATGTATTTCTTTGCGACATCTGGGAGAACCGAGAAGTCTTGGTAGTAAACTATGGTAACCGTGATAGGTGACGTAAATGTGAAGCTGCGGTCATCCAAGTCGAACAAACGGTTTTCTCGGATTACTACGTTAAAATCATCAGCATCTATACGGGCTACATCATTGGGAACTACGAGTTGGTTGGCGTTGTCAGGTGTAAGCTTCACACCATCTTCTGTGTTAAAGTGCCAACCTTGCCCCTGAACCTCACGACTTACTTCGTTCAAGACCTGCTTGGCTATAGATACGTCAGTCACTTGGTTACCGTCTAATGTGTTGACGGGTGCCTCACCGATTGTTGTCAGTAGGACGTTGACCGCTTCTAGTTCGGTCATGGACGATGGTTTAGTCATGATGTCCTCATATGAAAAAAATGGGCAGGCCCAGTATTGGACCCGCCCGAAATATTATTAAGCAGTCTTGATTTCTACTGCACACTCAGGACGCAGGACGCCGTGGCCCATTGCGTACTTAGCAGCCATCAATGTACCTTGGTACATGACTTCGAAGTCGCCAGATGTACGCTCTACTGCGAGGTCCATCAATTTGACTGTACCGATAGCAGACTTCTGCATAACCAGTGCGGCTGTAGTTGAGAAGTTACCGGAGTAGGTGTTGTTCTCACCAGCAACGGCAGCTACGTTAGATGTTGGCAGGTTGTTAGATTTAACAATCTCGATACCAGCAACTTTAAGAACTGTACCTTCAGCGTATACACCAGCTCCACCCCAATCACGGTTGATTACGGAGGTCTCTTGGACCAAGTTGTAATACTGTGCAGGAGCTACGATAGCTACACGCTCATTCTCTGGAACGTCTTTCTCATCCATTGCTTTCGCAGCGTCAAAGATAGCGGCAGCCAAAGCTGCACCAGAAGTCTTAGAAGTTGCGGAGATAAGGGCTGTACCGCCGTTACCGCCGGAAATGGTTGCAGCTGAACGCGCACCCAAGAGACCTACGCGCATTGTGCGTGTGTCGAATTCTTTAGCCAAAGCCATACCCAAGAGGCGGCTGTATTCAGCGCGCACATCGTAGTGGTTCTTGGCTTCATCGATGTTAGCGATGAATGTGTCAGCAATAAGAACGTCATCGATGTTGATGACAATCTCGTTGTGAGCGATTTTCTGTGTACCCAACAAAGGTGTACCTACAGTGTGGTAAGCAGCGTTGGCTTTACCTGTCACTGGGAAAGAGGCTGACTTACCAGACGCGATTGTGCGGCTGACATGCAGGTCTTTCATTACGTTAGTTTCGTCAAATGCAGTGAGAACTTCGCCTGCGAAGACTTTGAGGAACAGCGCGTTTGATGTCGCGAAGTCCGCTGGTGCCGCCTTGTTGACAACACCTAAGCGTGATGGAGTTACGTTTGCCATTTTCTTATCCTATGGAAAAATATTTTAGATTGAGAATGACTGTCGCTCATTACTTGTCAGGGTTGTCGGACGCATCCGGCCTAGTCGTTCATTATCGATAGTCTCAGCCACCTAAGAAGGTGTGCTAGTTGTTCTCTCATAGGAATTGACGGGGCGCAGTTGATACCTGACACCCCGCCAGATGGTACATTAAAATACCGAGGACCGCCCCAGCTTACCTTCCACATCCTTAGTGTATGCGGAATCCTTGCCGTATCGGGGGTCTTTCATTGCAGCTACAACTTCCGCTGTGCTGCGGAACTCATCCTTGGCAGGGGCAGATGCCTTACCGGCAAGCAATGTGGGCTCGGAGCCTTCAAGTGCCTCTCGCTTAGACACCAACCATTCGACTGCCATCTTTGCGTTATCTGTACCTGTCCCAACCATTTGGTTGTAGAGTTCTAGTTCTTTAGTATCGAGAGCTTCACGCGCCCAATCTGTCAACTCTTTGTAGCCTTCCTCACCGCCTACCACATCCATAACTTGTGTAGCATCTGCGGTTTGTGCAGCATTCATTCCGTTGATGTAGGTTTCCACCATTTCCTTGGGGTAACCCATAGCTTCTAACTCAGCGAAACTATCTTCGCTTAACTCACCAGAGCCAGCAAATTCCTCAGAGAACTTCTCAAAGCTTACAGGCTCTGACTGACCTTGCGGCTCTCCATCCGTATCAGATGGCTCTGCGGCTTGGTCTGTTGATCCTGAGAGTTTCTTCTCAAGTTCACTGTAGGACTTTGCTAAATCCTCTGGTGAGTTAAACTTTTCTGGCAACCATTCTGGACGTTCAGATTGGTTATCCTCGGCAACAGGTGCTTCCGGGCCAGTTTCGTCTTGTGTGATTGTGATTGTTTCTGCCATGTTCTAGTAATCGATCCGTGTAATTTTGGATACACCTTTAGATACGGCGGGTGCAGCCAGTGGTTTCTTCTCTTCAGGTTTAGCTTCTTCAGCCTTCACCTTCTCCACTGCCTTGCTGTCTTTGGCTTTCAACATAAGAGTTTCCTAGTGCTTTAGCGCCTTCTTGAATAGTACCGGGGCCAGCTTGCATCATCATTTGCTGCATCTGTGCCTGTTGCTGTTCCTGCGCTATTTGTTCTTGTGATTTGATAAGACCTTCTGTCTCGATACCGAGTGCAGTAGCCCTACGCTTGATGTAGTCCTGTAGGTTCACATATTGCTGTAGAACCTCTGGTCCCAACGCCTGTGTCATACCCTGAATAAACAGGTCCAACTTACGCAGATCATGGCCACGGCCTAGAGCTTCCATACCAGTAACGATGCTAGGTTTAACAACATTCTCTGGTAGCTTTGGTAGCTTCTTAGCTTTGGTCAGGACATCAATCTTGCGGTTAACATACGGAAGCTGGAATTCCTGTGACAGGATCGAGTAGATACCTGATAGAGTGTCTTCTAGCTCTCCTGCGAGATATCGGATTTCTTCCGCTGTAACTCGCTCTCCGTTACGTTGAACAGAAGATTGAAGCATAAATTGCTGTGATAGGCGTTCTTCAATTCCCTGCATCGCTTGGTAAGCCACACGGAAATCGTTAAACTTATCCATTTGCAGGACAGATACATCGTTACGATTACCCTCAATGATTGCTGTATTCTCAGCTTGGGCGATTGTACGCATGCGGGTTGTTCCGTTGGGGTTCACCATAAAGAGAACCTTGGCCGCTGCCGCTGCACCCTCAACGATTGCCTGTGACAATCCTTCGAGAGACCGTAAGTCGCCTAGAAGTTCTTCTACAAAGCCTCGACCATAATCCTCACCGTCAATGCGGGAGAACCGCAGAGGCAGGAAGGGGACTGAGCCTTCTTTATATTTACCTTTAGTGCCGGTTACGATTGTACCTTTGCACTCTTGGTAGACATTATAGAATGAGTTCTTACGCTCGATGTGTGTGTAGACTTCTACAGTCTTCTCATCACCTTCAAGCTTACCTGAGATGTTTGCGGCTGTCGCTTTGTCCAGAGCATTGGGAGAGACATGCTCTACCACTACAATCTCTAGGACTTCTCCGTTGGGAGCGCGAGAAACTACATAACTATCTAGGTGTATTACTCTGGTTTTATCGGGTCCAACGTGGAGTAGGACGTTGCCTCCGACAATTAAGTGTTTCAACGCTTCGTGTACCGCAACTCGATCACCAGACGTTTCAATCTCAGACATAACTGCCCGTTCATACTCGCCCAATTGTTGTTCAATTGAGGTACGAGCAGCATCATCTTGGGCCATCTCTTTGAGAGTATATGGCTCAACCATGAAGCGGAAGAACGGGGAGTTAGGTGGCATCAAAGCCAAAGAAAGTTTAGAAGCTAGGTTATTCACACCTCGCGCACCGATGCCTTGGAAAGGAGTATACAAGTCACTCGTTTCGTTATGGACATCCTGTGGGATTAGGGAGGGAATAGTTAGTTCAGAACAATCTCTGGCTCGATCCAAATAAGATTGGCGTGTCTGTTCGAGTTGGCGATACCGCGCTTCTGCGGTTCCCATACTCATTCAGTGTCTCACTTATTAATCTGTAGTCCTGTACCTTTTCCCATGTTGGAAATGGTAGGGTCTAAGTCTACTTTAAGTTGCGATGTTCCCGCAGCCTTATTAGATACGGCACCCTTTTCAGCTGCCATGCCACTCTCTGGGGAACTTGGGTCATACATATTAGTCATGACAGGGTTCACAGATGGTGGGGCTGCTGGGGGTGGTGCTGGTGTTGGGGCTGATCCGCCAAAGCACATAATCATTCTCCTAGTTTTGAAGCTTCTTGTTCTTCGTAAATTGTTTGTATGAAGTCTACGACTGAACGCTGACCACCTCGCCACATGAGGATATCATGCTGTTCAAGATATTGTGGTGCTTGAACAGGGAAACGGGAATTGAGTTCATCTAGTAGTTCTTTAGATATGTAAGGAAACATTAGTTTAATCCTCTAAGGTGCAACCTAATCGAAGGCTTTGGTCCACATGGCACAAATACCGGAGCGAACTACATCTTCATGAGTGAAGTTACAGTGCGCTGCGGGGATGTTGTGTTTATACATAAGGTCGATAGCAGTCTTTAGGCCGCTAGCTCCCTGAAGGTCATGCTGGGAAATATCCCCATTCACGATGACCTTGCTGTCCTCACCGATACGGGTCAGGAACATCTTCATTTCATGTGGTGTTAAGTTCTGTGCTTCATCAAGGATGACGAAAGCATTGTTGAAAGATCGTCCACGCATAACCTCGAAAGGGACAATCTCAATGTCGTTCCTTTTTCGAGCCACTTCAAACCTGCCCTTACCAAGCCGAGCCTCTAAGACCTCAGTGAGCGGAATAACCCAAGGAGCAATCTTCTCCTCGATGGTCCCCGCAAAGAAGCCTAGAGATTTACCTGCCGGGATATTGGGTCTGGTCAGGATGATCTTATGTATCTTATGGGCGTTAAACATATCCGCAGCTATTGCAGCTGCTATGTAGGTCTTGCCTGTACCTGCCGGTCCTGTGACGAATGTCTGTGGGAACCGAGCAATACAGTCCATGTAGTTTTGTTGGGCAGGGTTCATTGCAAGAAGAGGCTGCACACGGGGACCGCGTACAACCTCAACTTCCTCCTGCTTACGTTTGTAAGTGGATTTCTTTCGCATTATTTTACCTTAACGGATGGGGCATGCCCCTGTTGCACATTCATCGTCAGTCAACTCATCGAAGGAGTTGGCATTCTCGATGTCTACTTCTGCAAGCTTTGAGACATACTCATCGTAAGTCTCTTTAGTCACGACCTCTTGCGGTAGGTAGGCATAGCCCAAGTCCGCTGCGGTCTTTGTTGGGTCGTTACGGTAGATGAATGATACACCCACATAACTATCCCAGTTGGTTAAGATCCACTCGATGATTGAGGGGATTTCTGTTGGGTCATAGCTGATAGTGACAGAACAGTTATGGTCTACATAGTTGTCCATCATAAGCTTGTAGCGGTCTAGCTGTTCTACAGCTGTCTCTAGGTTTACAAACTTACCATCAACCTCTTGGAACTCCACATCATCGTATGCAACCGGGAAGGTAACCAACACGCTGTCAGGTTCGAATGGTTTCTCAATTACAGTGTAACCAGCTGCGGTCATGATCGGTACGATTGGATCATGCTTAGAGAAGGTGACATTGTTAAAGAGATACTTACCGAGAGGCTTGTGTACACCCTCTGTAGTGGACATGATTTTACTCAGGGTTCCACTTGGCTTGACTGTACTAACTAGCTTGGGTCGAGGTAGACCTAGTTCATCAGCAATATCATTGGCGCCATTCCGTGCAGAAGCGCGAAGCTGTTGCAGCATCGATTGGATGTTCTTGTGCTTGTTGTGGTCCAAGAACTTCACGATACCTGTAGCACCTACACCGCAGAGACGTAGGAACTCATTCAACTCATGCCATGAACGCTGTAAGATACCATCATCCAAGTTCACACAAGTCTGCCGGTAGTTTGCACGGGCTGCTAGGTATACAGCCTTGTTCAACCCTTGGAAGTCGTTGAGGTATTTACCCCAATCAATTTCTACTAGGTTGCAGAAACTCTTGTTTCCTAACAAGATTTCCGCGCACGGGTTAACTCCCTTGAAGTGTGGAGCACGTTTCTTAGCTGCTTCTGCGTTGATAAACCCCGGCTCAGAACCACCAGCCTCGACCATACGGTCAAAGATGTAGGACAACTCCCACTTGGTGGGCTTGTTCCAGAACATTAGGCTGTTGTTGGATTGCTGCCGGTGAGCATTATCATGCAGCCAGAAATCTTTCTTAGCTGAAATGAACTCATCGACCTCTGTATCAGTCACAGGCATCACAGCAATCTCTGCCGACCGGCGAGAGGATAGTGTAGTACCCATGTGGTTCAGGACATCTAGGATATCCATGCGGGTCAGTAGCTGTCCTGCACGTTTATTCATGATGTCACAGATACGGCCCAGCGCGATGTGAAGTGTATCATCACCAGAGCTAATCCAGCCGTAACCCTTGAGGCGTGTACCCGCTGGTCTGATTTCTGTGTAGTCCAAGATGATCTTGTCTACGGGTTCCTTCAGAGCCATCAGTTTACCGAGAGCCTTGGCCCAAGCTTTCGCGCTATCACCGATGGACAGCTTATAGATACGCTTGTCACCGATAGTCCGCGTCTCAGCTACGTTACCTTCGCGGCCCTTGGTTGTACGGATGGACCGAAATGTTTCAATCTCAGTCTCCTTAGCGAAGCCGTTAAGTGTTCCGACTACAGGCTCGAAGCCTACGCCACATCCCTGTAGCAGAAGCCAGAAGGCATCTACCACATCATGGACTGTTTCGATCTTACCGAAACTACAGTTGAACTGTGATGCCTCATGCTTCTTCGCGACATCTGTACCACCCAGCCAGAGTGTGCGGCCAGAGGTCAGAGCTTTTCGAGCAAGCATTAGTTCACGGAACTCATTCAGTTCACCAAGTTCACCTTGGTTAAGTTTATCAGCCTTGGCTCGTTCCCATAACCATTGCTGGTGGCCGATCACTCGGTCCACTGTAGCCTCCCAAGTCTCGAAGACTGTGCCTTCATCATTGAGGGGCCGGTTGTATGTTCTGCGTGTTACCACGCTTGCTCGAATGTCACTCATCTATTGTCACCGCTTCCTTGTAGCGTCCCGCGTTCCATACGAGAGGCCAACTTATCTAAATTATTTTGTGCTAATACTGAGAGGGATAGATTGTGCTGCCGAGCGAGTTCACTGACGAACCACAGGACATCTCCTAGTTCATCCATCACAGCTGCATGTGGGTATGCGTTATCTTTTCGATACCACTTGGCAATCTTACCAGTCAGCTCCCCGACCTCTGAGGCGAGGCCGAGGGTTAAATATTCCAAAGCTTTTTCTTGTGGATATATTGCGGTTGTCGCAGCTAGCTTTTGGTACTTGTCCATGTTGAAGTTCATTTGTCTATCGTCCTGACATAGTAGGCACCCTCACTACATTGCTGTGCAGCGATAATGTCTTTGAATTGTTGGGGGGTAATCATCAGCACCATGAACTCATCAGTGAACTCATCGTATTGCCGTAGGAATACAAAGCGTTCATCTTGGATGACCTGTAAATCTTCGAGGTCACCCTGTTCGTCTAGTGATGTGATGATGGTGGCGTCATCTTCAAACTCCACCGTGTACATCAGATGCGTCCGATGTAACCTTTGAGGTGATTGTAGCCACCTATCAGTTCACCATCAGGCCTGAAGATTTGTGGGACTGTGGTAAGCTTTGCTAGAGCCATTAGTGTTTTGAGGCATGGATCGTCTTCGAGGTAACTAACCTCATAGTCCAAGTCCTCTGCCTCTAACAGGTTCGCAGCTTCCTTACAGAACTTGCAGGTCTTGGTGGATATCACATGAAACTTACTCATACTGAAATCCTTATATGATCTATGCGGACTTGGGCGTTTCGGATAACCTTCTGTAGGTCAATAATTTCGCTCTCTTCTGGACCCTTGCCGGGGTAAAGTTTAAAGCCAGCCCTGAGTGCGTACTTAACTATGTTACCAGTGTGCCAAGGTAACTCGTTCTCGGTTATGAAATCGATGGGTTGGATATTGAACCGAGTGTAATGCTCTGGATTATTTACTATGTCGGGGGTGTCCATAGGATTACCTTTCCTGTGCTGAAGTCAAAGTCAGACGCGCGGCAGATACGAGCAACCCGTGCCTGTGTTAGTGCAACTTCTTCTGAGAGTTTCTTTTTGGAGTAGGCGTTAACCACAGCTGCCCACATCTCCATCGATGTCTGGCAACCGTCCAAAATTTTTTCTGCTGTTTTATCACCGCAGCCGACAAGACCTGCATACCCATCCACTGGGTCACCTGTCAGGGTCTGCTTCATATGTAAGTAGTCTGCATCAAACTCAGAGATGGTGCGGACTTCCTCATCCTTAGCAGGATTGAATAGCTGACCGGGGATAGTGGCGAGGTCTTTGTCCTCGGATACAATGATACAGTCAGGCTCGTTGGTAGATGTAATACCTAGCAGATCATCAGCTTCCATCGAGGGAACCATGACAGCTGCCATATAATCCAGCATGTGCTGCCGGAGTGGCTGTAGGGTCAGAGGTTTGCGCTGACCTTTACGGTTTGATTTGTAGGATGGCAGTACATCTTTGCGCCAGTTATTTGGATCAGTGAGAAATAGGTTAAACTCACCGTCTCCGAGTGCATCTACAATTCTATGTAGATACTTATGTATATACTCGATGCCCTCATTCTCGAAAGCATGTAGGGTCCACATACCATCGCCCCAATTGATAGGACGCTCAGTGCTTGTTGCAGCTTTGAATGCAACGATATCTGCATCTATTAGATATTTGGTCATTGCATTTTACCTCCGTCAAAAGAGAATAGATCGGCACCGCCATCTTCAGGGTCTTTGAAAGACATGATCGATAGGCAGATGAGTGCAGCATCGTGAACCATGTTCTGCATCTCTTGGTCTTCTAGGTTAGGGTGGACCTCGGCTAACCGGGCGACACATTGAGCCATGTTCGATATTACTACTAAGCTTACTTCATCATTCATTGGTCAGCGCCTCCCAGCTTGCTGGATATAAAGATGCCATCTGCTCACCGAGTAGCTCGGCAAAGTCTCTGGTCTCTTTCTGTGTGTCAGGTTTGATCCGCAGGTTATAAACGCGAGACCAGAACAGAAGACTGCCGGTCCACACCCACTCAGTGATGGCACCCTGCGGAAGGATAGCTCTAGCCTGTTCCGCACAGATGCCCAGCGCCACCATCTTATTGTAGGTAGCAATCGCATCGATGCAGATGTCGTGGTATTCCTCGAGGAACTCCTCGGACCTACGGTGTGGGTCAGGGGATGAGCCTTGCTTTACGTCAGACGCAGACGCCCGAAAGAAGTTAGGCTTCCAGTAGGACGGTGAGGTCTTGATGTACCTGCGGCTCTCTTCATTCCATGTGCCACCCACTTGGTGCTTTGCCAGTTGTCGGCTCACAAAGATTGGTGCGGAACACCTGAAGGTAGCTTGAGGATGAGAGAAGGGATGTAGGTGTTTCTCTCTAGCGAGAAAATTAATGAGGCTCTGGTTTCGACCAGCACCATAGTTGTCAGCTTGCTTGGAGAATGAAACACGGGCTGCATCCACAACAAGATCGTCTGAGCCGTGATGGCCCATGTATGAAACGTCTAGCATTAGTAATCCTTAACGGTTAGATTTTGATAAACTTTGGGATGTTGAATGTGTGAACTTCACGATGACAGTTGGCACACAGGAGGTGACACTTGTCCGCCTCCTCTAGCAGGCTACTCCAAGATCGTTGGAAGTTTGCCTGAGACATACCAAACCTCTTTTGCATCCCATCGTGATGATGGAAGTCAAAAACATTTGGATGGTATTCCTCACCACACCTTTCACATGAGCCGCCCTTGTACTTAACCAAGTCTCGCTTGCGCTGTTGTACAAAGGCTCTCATCTTTATTGAGTGTGGTCGCTCAGTGCGTGTCTGCCCAATGGTTACCGACTTTGTATTCGCCGGTGATTGGACATCTGAAGTTAAAGTGTTCTCCAGCGAGCTGAAAAGATTTAACTGCTTCTGATCCGATGTCATCAGCAATCTCCTTTCGAGCTATGAGTTGAACTTCGTCATGAACGTGCGCTACCTGCGCCCAATCCTCACCCCACTTGTACCCTTTATCGGTTAGATTTTGGTACAAGAAGACTGTGGCTTGCTTTGCAAGTATGGCCCCAGCACTCTGTAAGAGAGTATTGAGTGCAGCATGCTCACTGCGGACCTGTAAGACCCTACCGTCTAACCCACGCAGATGACCGTTCTTCTTAACGGCAGCTGCAATAGCTAGGCGTAGTTCCTTGATGGCTGGGGTAGCTTTCATGAACTTAGTGATAAGCTGTTTACCTTCTTTATCGGAGCCACCTACGATGGACCCGATCTTGGCTGGACCTGCCCCATAAAGGAAAGCATAAATGAAGGACTTCGAACTGGAACGCGAAGGTAAACCCGCAGCTGCCTGATTAACGGAGTGTATATCCCCGTTCAGCACGACATCCGTATAGGCACCGTCATCGTACCGAGCCATCATGTGAGCTAGGCATCTGAGTTCGAGGCCAGAAAGATCGGCACCCACAAGCGAGTAACCAGCCGGTGCATGGAATAACGATCTGCACTCAGTTCCGTAGGGCGCTCCGACACTGGGAGTTTGCGCCACGTTTGGCCTGTTGTGTGTACAGCGCCCAGTGGAGGCACCATTGGTATTAACTTGTCCATGTATCTTTCCGTTCTTTACCATCTTGAGCCAAGCATTCTGACCGACAGCCAGCTGACCGATCCGTTTGTTGAGCATCAAGTATTCGTCAAGGAGTTTAGCTTCAGGGTATTCAAGTTCTGCTAGAACGCTTTCATCGACCTTGGGTTTGCCTTGGTCTGTGAATGCCACGGGGGTCCAGCCCCGCAGCTTTTGCAATCTGTCTGCGATGTGGTCTCGGCTAGCAGGGTTGAACACAATCTCTTTCACCTTGTAGGTCTTCACGCCTTTGACGTATCCTCGGGCCTTGTTGTTGACCTTTGGTACGAATGGCTCTCGGACTTCCCAAGGCTCGAAGGCTGACTGTAGTTCAGCTTCAAGTTCAGCTTGGCGACCCTGCAACTTAGCGAGAAGCTTGTGTGCCTCTGCCTCGTTGAAGTGAAAGCCATGCCGCTCTTGCTTTCGGATAACATGAGCGAAGTCATGCTCGAGTTTAACCGACTGTGCGCTGGGCTTCTTTGACATGATGAAGTTGTAGAATGTTAGGTTGGCTCTACAGTCTTGAACGCAATAACTTTGCATCTCTTCTGACCACTCGGCCCATCCACCATCATACTCATCCTTGTGGTTACCCAGCCTCAAGCCCCATGCCTTCAAACCATGAGACCCTATCAGCTGCCGAGGGAACTCAGCACCTTGAGGTTTCTTGATGTAACTGAAGTCGTTGTTCTTGAGGTCAGGCCAGACCAGCCGGGACATAATCAACGTATCATGTATCTCCCCGGTGTACGCAAAACCGTACAGCTTTTCTAAAGCAGGGAAGTCGAAGCCTTGGATGTTATGGCCTGCTGCTAACTCTGCGTTCTCCAGATATGTGAGACCATCTGCGATGGATACATAACCTTCTTGATCTGCACAGCTTAGGACTTCTTCAGTGTCCATGTCCGTCAGGACTAACGAATGACATACATCAAGTTCGTCTAGCAGTCCGTTGGTTTCGATATCAAATAGAATACGTTTCATGCTGTCCCTTTCGACTAGCTCGTTAAAAGTCTGACGACCCATCGTCACCTTCGAACACTTCAGGGTCTTGAACCTCAAGCATTCTGCCGGTGTCTTTGTTGTAGTGGAGGTAGCAACCGATCCCGGTCTCGCCGGTGAAGCGGTTCTTGAGGCAGCGCACGGTTGCTATGTTAGGGTTGTCACCCTGTTGGTTACGCTCAACACCCAGACAGATGTCAGAGAGCTGGGCGATACTTGCAGAACCCCGCAGCGAATTGAGGGATGTCTGTAGGCCTTCTTCCCATCCCTTGTCACCCGATGGGCGGCGAAGGTGGGACACAAGGATCATACCGATGCCGGATTCAGCGACCAGAGACCGCAGCTTGGTCATGATGACATCTATAGCCTTCCGCTCATCCCCATCATCAACACCTGATACAACAATGCTGAGGTGATCGAGGATAATCCAGCCAGTGCCGCAGCTTTTCGCAAGGTATCTGATTTTGCTGAGGAGGCTGTCGGTAGCAAGAGAACCGAAATGGTCGTAGAGATAAACACGGTTGCTACCAACGGTGCTGTCATAAGCAGACTTGAGAGTATCATGCGTTACTCCTTCTTTTGAAAGGTGAAGGGGCTTGTCGATTGCCAAACCCATTAGCCCCAGAGCCGTGCGTTTCACGTTCTCTTCGAGGGCTATGTAGCCAACGGTCTCGCCTTGTTTGATTAGGTGGTATGCAATTTCTCTGCACACCTGAGACTTGCCAACACCACTACCTGCGGTGATGGTCACTAGCTCACCCCGCCGCATACCTCTGGTCTT
>Ga0213868_10001114_pt1 | contig 25976 bp, 19 predicted proteins | sample PICome_9_FD_160087 | JGI IMG/M metagenome (GOLD analysis project Ga0213868, IMG submission 160087) | Coastal seawater microbial communities near Pivers Island, North Carolina, United States - PICO127 | ecosystem: Environmental > Aquatic > Marine > Coastal | place: USA: North Carolina... | reverse complement strand
CCTGAGTTAAGGTTACAGCAGATCCAACTCCAGTATCACCGTCAAAGTTGTATGCCTGCAAAGTAGCTGTTGCACTACCAGTTGTGTGATTGTAATTTAACACTGTTATGTTGTCACCAGTTGCAGAATGCAATAATACTGTACTTTTATCACTTCCATTATGTGAAGCTGTAATTCCAGTTGTACCTGCATTAGAATTTATATTTGTTACCAATGCTGATAAATCTGTTGTTGTTACAACGGCACTAATTGAAGCAGTGTTTCCATCAAAATCACCGAGAGTAAAAGAAACTGTTCCATCAGCACTAACTGATTTTAATTCAGCATAAGTCTTACCTTCTGCAGTAATGCCTGTGCTTGAAGTAACTGCATTTGAGTTTTCAGCAATGTTTTCTGCACTATCAGATGTAGCAACTGTAATTGTTGAAGCACCTAAGTGTCCGTTTAAAGTGATATCTCCAGCAAAAGCAGTAACTGTATTAGAAGCGTGTGCAGCTAATGTATTAGCAGTAGAAGTCGATTCAAATGCACCTATTGATGCTGTTGCAGCTGTATCAACTGATACTGAAATAGTTTGACCTGCATTCGCGCCTACTTGAAACGATTTAGAAGTAAATGTTCCATCTAATACATTCTGATTGTTCCATTGTGTTTGAGAAGCAATTCTATCAATTTCATTTATTAAAGCTGTAGTTTCAGCTTTTAAGAATGTTCTATCAAGAGCTGTATTAGTATCATTGGATGATTGTACTGCGAGTTCTCTTAGTCTCTGAAGTACATTTGTAATTTCATCGTGTGCGCCTTCAGTTGTGTCAATCATAGCTTGCGCATCAGCTGAGTTTCTTATCGCTTGCTCTAGCCCTCTAGATTGAGCTTCCATTTTGCTAGCAATACTCATGCCCGCAGCATCATCAGCAGCAGTGTTTATTCTTAAACCTGATGATAACCTTGCAATAGCCTGGTCCATTTCTTTTGAAGCTTTGGACATGCTATCTTGAGCAAATAGTGCACCTATATTAGTGTTAACACTTGTCATAATTTTCTCCTGTTATTGATTATTAAATAGTTTCTAAATTTAATAACGACACAGGAAATAATTGTTTAATTTAATTTTCTTTATTCCAAGAATCCATCATGTTGGTAAGATATTCACCAGTACTTTTTAAACTAGTAACCGCGCTTTCCATTGCTCCAAATTGTGCTTTGTATCTTAATGTAAGAGTTTCAACTTTTTCGTCAATCCCGGTAAGATCTGTGTTATACTCACCTAATTGATTATTAGCATTTAATTTTGATTTGGTTAAAATACCCGACGAAGAGGATATGCCTTCTATATATTTAGCTAATGTGTCAACCAAGCTCTCTCCATAATAGATAATTGCACTTGAAACAGTTTGAGATTGTGTAACCTTAATACCTTTAGTATCCCCTGCGGAGCTAGAAGTAAAAATTGCTTCACCTAATGCATTTGTACCCGCTGTCATAGCTATCCCATTTAAAGAAGCTGTTGTACTGTCTGTTGCTGAAAAGGAGTAAGAACCTGGTTTGGGACGGTTTGTTGAACCAGGAACTGACATCTCGGCCTTTATATAATCAGAGTCGCTAGAGAACATACTGTTAAATATCGAGTCAAAAATAGTTGAGTTATTTTCAATTTGTGAGTTAAAGGTTGTTTCGTTAACGCTTAACTCCCCGCTTTGTGAAGTTCTTACACCTAATTGTGATAAATACAAACTGTCACTTCCAAAACCAACAACAGGGCCGGTAACTAGTGAAGTAATCCCCTTTTTAAGATTATTAATACCTATATTTTTAGCCAAAGGTCCTGCTTCTTCAGTTGCAGAGCCTGTTTTCGTCCAGTCATTAAGCTTTGTCCGAGTGGAGTTTATAACGTCAAGAAAACTCTTCATTGTGTCTAGCGCAGATACTTTATCTAAGCTTGAGCTTAATCTAAAGGAGCTAGCGGTGACTGCGGTTACATCTAATGAGTATCCATCAAATAGATTAGTAATTGTATTAGATTCCCTTTCAATAGTAACACCATCCACTAGTAACCTTGAGTTTAAAGCTGCCGAAGTTTGATGTGTTGCGTTGTCTGACACATTGCTTATAGAAGCTAAACCTGCGTCTCCGCTTGCTTCTGAAGCAGTTAACCTTAATGCATTAGCATAACCTTGTTCAGATCTGACAACTAAGGAATAAGTGCCATCTCCTTTATTGATAGCGTTTGCAGACACGCCAGTTATTGAATTTAATGAAGTGGCCAAGCTACTCAAAGTATTATTAGTTCCAGCTGATACAGTTAATGAAGAAGAGCTTTTAGCGGAGTTTATTCCAAACGTAGACGCAGTATGACCAATATCGACCTTACCTGATCCTACGGTGGAACCGGGAGTAATACTTGTTACTGTTTTAAAAACTGACGTACCTGAAACAGAGACGCCACTTGCTCCACCAGTTATGTTTTCTGTTATAGCATTACCTGCCATATCAGTGCCCACAACTGTAAAAACTGTGCTTGATTGATCGCCACCAACATCTGTGAGTATACTTATTGTCCCTCCTAAAACATTATGAGAAATTGGAGTTCCCAACGCTGTGTTGGCTGATACGTTACTTCCTGAAAACAAAGAATCTGTGTCGGTAGCTGTCCCGTTTGTGATCCAAGCACCAAAATCGATTGTGATCGCACCCGTTCCAGTAGTTGCGGAAAGTGAAGAAAAGCCAGGAAACTCCAGCGTTTGAGAAGTGGCTAGTTGAGTTACTTGTACATCTGAGTTAAATGCCTTTGCTATAGATGGATCTTGGATAGAAAGCGTGGATGCTGTACTCCCACTAGACGTGCTTAGTTTAGTTTTATTGGCAAATGATGACACACTGGTTTTTAGATTGCTTAACTCAAGCGCTACTTCAGCCATAGTTGAGATTTCTAAGTTTTTACTATCAATTTTTTTCTGTATTGCCTCTCTATCAGGCGTAGTTTCGGCATTAACCAAACCATCAACAATCTGAGTAACATTTAGTCCTGATCCCTTTGAATTTATAGCACTTAAATAATCTATAGCCATATAAATCACTCCAAACTTCCATTATATACGTCATTATTGAAGCAATATTTATGCCTAAAAGTTAATATTATTTTTAAAATACTTTGATGTTTTTAATATTTTAATATTAACTTAAAAGGGAATGTTAATTATTTGGATAAGTTTTGGTTAATTAATGATACAGATCTTGAAAACTAACTTTGCCCTAATTATTACCGCTATCTTTATTGGTATTATAATATCTTTAGTTGCTCAATTTTTTATAATTTCAGCGAAAGAAATATTTCATTACTTATATAATAACCCTTTAAATATAAAATTTAATAATTTTGATTATAATTTTCTTCCACTTATTGCTTGTATGTTTGCTGCAACCTTAATTTCTTTTTTTATGAAGTATTTCAAGGTTCAAAGATGGCATGGACCTGCTGATAGCATTTATGCAGCAAATCAAAAAGAAGGAGCCTTAGACGTCAAAACAGGAATGTTATCTACTCTAGTATCATTTTTCTCAATTAGTGGTGGAGCTTCAGTAGGTATTTATGGCCCGTTAGTCCACTTCGGTGCCACACTTGGTGTATTGTTAAGACGATTGGCATTTATGCCAAAAATTCCACATGATATTATTATTGGGAGCGGAGTTGCCGCTGCAATTTCCGCTGGATTTGGATCTCCAATTGCAGGAATAATATTTGCGCATGAGGTTGTTTTAAGACATTTCTCATTAAAAGCTATTACATCTATTGCTTTATGTTCAATTACTGCAAACTTTACAGCAACTCAAATGAACCTAGTGTCTCCGATTTTTCGTTTTGAAGAAATCAACTTTAATTTTGCCGATGCTTTACCAGGGCTAATAGCAATAGGTCCAGCGTCTGCTTTAATTGCCTTAGTGTTCATGTATTTTCTCTTAAATATGCCTAAAATATCGAAACAAATAATTCCAAAGCCACATTTTTCACCTTTTTTCCCAGCATTCTTGTGTGGCATAATAGGGATGTTTATCCCTGAGGTCTTAGGTTTAGGAATACAAACTATCACCATGGTTATAACAGAAGCAAACTTGTTATCATTTTTAATAGTAATTTTATTTGTAAAGTTGTTATTAACATCGATTTGTATAGGATTTGGATTATTTGGCGGTGTTTTTTCTCCATCTTTATTTCTTGGAGCTGTAGTAGGAGCAATAATATTTCATGTCCCATTTCTTGGGATTGATGAAACAGTTTTATCTATTTTTGCTGTCGCTGGAATGGCTGCAGTTGCAAGTTCTGTAATTGGGGCACCTATTTCAGCTGTAATATTAGTCCTCGAGTTAACCGGTTCATATAAATACGCTATTGCCTCAATCATTCCAGTTTGTCTGTCTAGCCTCATTACATATATTTTCTTTGGCTCAAGTTTCTTTGATAAACAGTTACTTACAAGAGGGATTAATATGTCGCTTGGAAGAGAAAATATAATAATGAGCCAAGTCCAAATTCAAGACTATGCTTCACAAGATTATCTTGTGTTTAACAAAAATGCAGAGATTAAATTCATTTTAGATTCATTTAAACAAAAACAAATGACAGAAGGTTATTTTATTGGAAATGAAAATGAATTCTTAGGAAAAATTCGATTAATAGATATTATAGATAAAAAGGACAAAATTAGTTTTAAATATAAACAAAAGAAATTTATTAAACTTAAAGAAGAGCATAGTTTAATAGATGCGATACGTATCCTATCAGATTTTGTTGGTGAAAATGTTCCTATAATAAGTGATAAAAATAGTTTAATTGGTGTAGTTTCAGAAGGAGATGTTTTAAAATTATATAACCAATTTCAACAAGAAATAAAGTCCATTGAGAAAAGTTAATATAATTTTTTACTATCTCAGTTTAATTAATATAAAATTTACCTAAACGTTTTTTTATAAAGTCGTATCAATTAATGAACCTAATTGGAGAACTTTATGAATTATCATTCAATGATGGAAAATTACAAATCCACAAACACATTCACAAAAGTGGATAGCGCAAATGAGCACGATAACATTAAAATTGTGTTAGAGGATTTATTAAACAATCTAAAAACTTTGTCATACTGCTTGAAAAATGAGCCTGTAAACTCAACTATAAAATCTAAAAGTTTTAGTCAGATTATAGTTGCCTTAATGATTTTGCAGACCAGCTTAGATTTTGAAAATGGCGAGCCAATAGCTTCTAATTTATTTAATCTTTATGAATATTGTAGAAAATCAGTTATAAACAATTATACAAGCCAAAAGACAGATGACATAGATGCCAGTATCGACGTAATTTCAGATATTTTTGATGGCTGGACAAGTATAAAATAAACTTAATCTATGAATAAAGATAATTTTTTTTTTACAAATTATTTTTTTTATTTTATATATACTATTTAACAATTTTAAACTGATTTAAAAGTATAATTATATGTCAAATTTCTGTCCTGAATGGGTTTTTGCTGCATGTTCTGCTAAAACAGCACATGACTTTCTTTATACTAATAATGGCATAACCATTATAGCAAAAAAGTTTTCTAATGAGCTTTCAACCAAATATAATGAAATCAAATTTGAAGAAATCAGTGACGTTGCAGAGAAAATGCTTCAATTTCTCTCAGAAATCAATGCAAGTGAAGATGCAATTAATTTCCTTAATGACTATATTTATTCTCGAGTTTGCTACCAGGTCAATGGAAGTGAAAGAAAAATTAAGAGTATGTTTTCATCAGCCTTTGATGGAGAAAAAGAGAAAAGTTATAGCTCTGAAAAATCAACTAAAATTTTTAGAGCTAATATATTCAGTTTGAAGAACGAAGTCATTCCAAAACCAAATCCAGGTTGGTCTATAACTGATGTAGAAGACATTGACTGGCTTGGAGAGTTATTTGGAAAAGAAGTTGATCTTTCTGATTTATAATTATCTTATAAATTCAAACAAGTTTAGGTTTGATATTTTTACAAAAGCTTGCTGACTTGCTTGTAAACTAGTCATCATTGACTGCATTTCAGTTACTAATTTAGCTAAATCAGCATCAGCCAAGTTACTTATGTCTTTTTGTATAGCCATATCTCTTTCTGTTAACGTGTCTCTTTGTCTATCAAGTAAGTTTAATCTTGCTCCGACTTTTCCTCTAAAATTTGCTATGTGTACTTGAGTTTCAGCAATATTATTTAATTGAGAAGACGTTAATTGATTTGTGTCATATAAAGTTTGAGATTTTCCCATTATGTTTCCATTGGGATCTGTTACATTTAACACAATGTAAGAAGTAGGTGTTTTTTGAGCATTCTCTATTCCTGGAACCTCTAAGTTTTCAATTTTAATCAATCCTTCTTGATTACTAACAAGCTTGATTTTGCCTTCATTCGAAGACAAAGAAGCTGTTATGCCTATATTTGCATTGTTAATTTTAGTAATTATATCCGTTGGGTCATCCCCTACCAGTTCAGATGTTATATTTGCTGTTCCACCATTTCCTGTGATATTAAATTTCCATTCCCCAAAGTCTTTATTTTTTATTTCAATTTCAGCACTTGTAGGAGCTTCTAATGCATGAACAGATTGTGCTGCAGACCTAATTGAATTAGACATGTTTTCTAACATAGTAAACATGGATATAGCTTTGTTTGATCCTACTTTTATATTTTGAAATAGAGAGCCACCATCTAAGTTAGTCTCTACAACCATACTTTCAGACACCGCTAATGAGGTAAGGCCTCGATCTCCTTTATAATTTATTGTACCAGTTATGTCTTTTACAAACGGTTGTATTTTACTTTTATATCCACTGAATAAAAAAGACCCCGTAGCATCTTGTTGATTAGCTAATCCAAGTGCTTGTTCCTTCATTTGATCTAACTCAATGGCTATTGCTTCACGGTCTGAAGCTCCTAATACATCACTTGATGCCTGTATCATCAATTCGTTAGCTCTAATCATTATGGTAGTAAGGTTTTGTAAATTAGCATCAATAGTTTTCAAACGTGTGTCTGAATTATTTACGTTTTTTATATATTGGTCTAATTGCTCTTTAACAACTTTAAAGCCTGAAAGTTCTACGGAACCAACTGGATCATCAGACGCAACTAAAATATTCTTTCCACTAGAGATTTTGCCTTGTATTGTTTGCAAATCCGAGGTTATGTCAGAAAATTGTTTTACTTGTTGCTGATTAAATAACTTACTACTAATTTGCATCAGATTTCACCTGTTTGTTTTAAACTACTTCAATTAATGTTTGAAATAGCTCCCTAGCAGTTTGCAATATTCGTGCCGATGCTTGATATGCTTGTTGAAACTCCATCAAATTCGCCGCCTCCTCATCTAAATTCACACCCGCAAACTCACTTTGGCTTCCTTCTGCTGCTTCCATATTACTCTGAGCTGCTGTAAGTGATAGTTTATTTGCCTGAACGTTTGAACCAACTTTTGCTAAAGTAATATTAAAAATTTCTTGAAAATTTCCTTTGTTTTTTTGGTTTTCGTTTTCCATTTGTAAATCGATCATTTTCAGGATATTTCTAGCATCTCCTGTACCTGACTTATTTTCTGATAATGAAAAACTATTATCAACTAATGGCTGTTCAGAAAACTGAAATGTGTTTCCATTAAACTCAAAAACTCTATTTTGATCTAAAATTCTTGTAGCTATAGAATGTCCACTAGACTTTTCAAAAATTTCTACTTTATTTGTATTATTTTTATCTACTTTTATATCATACTCAGGTTCAATTAAATTAGATATATTGTCTTGAATATCAAAATCAGCGCTAATTTTTCGAGCTCCACCCCCATTTACAATTAGGATTAAGTCTTCATTAGGTAAATTGTTTATGGAAATTGTTTCAGATACGCTGTTTTGAATGGAGTTAACTGGTATATCTAGCTTGACGGCGTCGCCTCTTAAATTAGATATATTTAAGCCCTCATCATCCACAGTTAAATTTACTCTTTGTGTTTTAAATCCATACTCATTTGCAACACTTGGACTACTATCTAAGTAAAACGTAGAACCAGTAACAGAATGACTTATGGATAAATTTCCTACACGCTGTGTTCCAATAGTCACTGAAGATGCAGACGAACTAGTTGGAACAAGTGATGAAATTTTTGAAAAGACTTTTTTTCCTGTTACTGTAACACCAGCTGCACCTGCGGTTAACACTTCTGTCTGTGATTTTCCGAATTGATCCAAACCTATTAACGTGTATTTATCTCCGACATCTGAACCTGATGGAGTTATAGTTATGACAGATGGTTCAAATACTGTTGCTTGTGCTTGTGTTCCTACTTTTATATTATTAGCAGTGTCATTAAGGACGTTTACAGATAATATTTCATTAAATGTTTTAGTGCCTGAGGCAGTTGCCCCGTTTACCCCTGTAATTGTTTCAGTAATGTATAGCCCTTCGTCATCATAACCACTTACAGTGAAGGTGTTAGAAGTCTCATTACCACTACAGTTAATAGTGATAATGCTATTGAGAGCTTTTGATGATTTTAGCGTTCCATCTAAAATTAAGTTTCCTGATGTTGACGATTTACTGACAAATAAACTATCGTCATCCGTATTTGACAACACCCCATTAGAGATAATACCAACACCTGCGCTTAAGGAGCCTGAGTATATTCCATCAACATCTGTTGTTCCTGAAGTTTCATTCCATTCTAAGGTTAATCCGGATGGAGGTGAACCGCTTACTTCTGAACCTATAGCATTATAAAATTTTGGTTCACCACTACTATTAAATTTTATTGAATATTTTGTTTGCGCACTTCCATCGTCTACTAAAATTCTGATCGGTTCATCTGTTTCACTAGGCTTTAATACAAAATTTCCCTTTAACGTCGTTGTCGCATCTGAAATACCAAAATCTGTTGCGTTTTTTACATTTTCACTTCCTTGTAAAATTTTAAATTGAGCTCCTTCTACACTACCTTCTACTGTAGCTATAAATTGATACCCAGGAGCACTTCCTACTTGAATTGTGCCTTGAGTAGAAAGAGTAGGGGTTATGGAAGTTATAGTTTTAAATAATTTTGTAGTATATACGGTACCTCCAACATTTGCTCCAAATACAGTCTCAGTTTGAGATATCCCATTAATATCTGTTCCAACTATAGAAAACGTATTTTTAGTTTCATTTCCTGTCGAAGAAATAGATACTCTTGTTCCTAATGATGAAGCAAAAGCAGGCCTGGTTCCAACTTCAATTTCACCTGAGTCGCCGTCAACTCTGACCTCAGTAACTGTTTTAAAAACCTTAGTTCCACTATTAACTGCATTGTTACCATTCACACCAGTGATCTCTTCACTTATTATATTACCGTCTTGATCAGTACCAGTAATAGTATATTTAAAAGCAGTATTATCATCGTTATCAAGATTTTTAATTGTTATTATAGAATTTAGAGATGTGCTATCTCTGAGTGCGCCATCTCTTGTAATAACACCTGCACCTGTTGGGTTTACGAGCTCGATAATTCCATTAGAATCAGCAGCAACCGAATTTAATCCATTGATTATTAAAGCATTCGAGGCTGTACCTGATTGAGAAGTTGAAATTGCATCAGGGTCCAAATTTGAAGTGCCATGAAACCGACCTCTAATCCTATTATTTTCTGGTCCGCTAAAAACAACTTCCTCATCTATAATTTTTGCCGTAAAAGTTTGGCCTTCATAAGATAAATCTACGCTAGATCCTTCAGTCGGAAGAGAACTTATTACCGCTCCTTTAATTTGAGATATCGGCGTTCCTATTCTTATCTCTGTTGCCAGAGCTTTTGAAATTTCAACATTTGAATTAATTTCTAGAGCATTAGCATCTATGGAAACATCCCAATCCCCGTCAGCTGCTTCTGTTCCTATCTTTAACATAGTCGCTGTTGAACCAGTATAACTTATTGATGTAACTGCTTGAAAAATATTACTCGTTTTTACTGTTCCTGAATTGGATCCAGATATAGTTTCTGTTATAGTTGCCCCGTTTAGATCTGTTCCAGAAATTACATATGAATTTGAAGTTGTGTCTGTACTCGACGTTAAAAGTACTTTTGCACCTAAATATGTTGAAGTTGATAATGGACCGTCTAATGTTAGAGAACCTGCAGAACTAACATATGCTTCTTTTTTTAAACTTTCATAGTCGTTTATATCACTTCTTCCAATGGTACCTATTTTAATATTACCACTAGCTGTTGCAGAAGATCTTATTGAAGTAATGGTTTTGAACTTTGTAGATCCAACCGCAGTATTTGAGGAACTTACTCCAGTTATATCTTCTGTGATTGAGGCACCATCTTCGTCGGTACCTGTGACTGTAAAGGTGTTTCCAGTTTCTGAGGCTGAACAATAAATAGTTACAACCGCTGATAAATTATTAGAAAGCCTTAATGCCCCATCAAGAGTAATGCTGCCGGCAGAACCAGGATTATTGCTAGTGTAAAGGCTGTTGTCATCTGTAACACTAACCTTATATTGTTTTTGATTAACATCTAAACCGTACTTAGACAAACCTACAATAGCTTTTTTCCCATTTGGATCTGATAAATTATCATCAAGCTTGTCAAAAATAACAGGTTTTATTTTAACTGTTTCACCTGAAGAACTTTGCTGTACGTCAATAAAACTATTGCTTAATGGATCTAACGTAGCAGATTTTGTTAATCCGGCATCTATTTGGTTGGAGAAAGAAAGACTAGATGAAAACCTTAAATTTCCTTTTATATGTGCTGAGTTTTTATTGGTTGAGCTAACGTCAATTAAAAGCGGATCCGTTAAACTTATAAAATCCTCACCTAATGACGTAATATTAAAATCAGAAGGGCCTGTAATTTCAGTTAGACCAATATCATACCCATCCTTTGATTCTATAATAATTTGGTCAAAATCTGATGTGTTAATTGCTTGTAAACCCGTTTGTGATGAGAATTGGTTTATTGCTTTAGCTAACGAGGATATATCTGTTGAATCAATTGTTGCCGATATAGATACAGGCTCTGTATTTTTACCTACTAATTTTAAACTTATGTTACCACTAGTTCCATTTTTTATCGGCCCCAGAAGTATCCTAGTCTTTGCCTCCACTGACACTCCCGTATCCGCTAAATCTGTTTTTAGCTTGTTAGAAATATAGTGAGCAGAGGCGTTCACAGGAACAGCCGATGTGTTGGTTGTACCGTTTATATTACTAGTTTTTAAATCATAGCCAATGGCTTTCGTTCCTATATTAACAGTGCCTGCTGAATTTCCACTACTTGAAATAGAGGATACAGATTTAAAAATCTTAGTTCCAACTGCCTGTGAGATATTTCCACCAGGTATTGTTTCGGTTTGGTATTGGCCATCCTGGTCATACCCTATAACTGTGAAACTTAAACCTGAATCATTCGCAGAACTTGTTATTGTTATATATCCATCGATGTCATTTGAGTTTGCTAAAGAACCGTCTAAAGTAAGATTACCAGAGAGTGAAGTTGCGTCTTTATTGATGAATAATCCATCTGCATCCGTCGACTGTTTTTTATAACTAATATTGGATCCAATGTTTTGAATATAATCTCCTGAGGAGGTTTTCCTAGTTAAATCGATGCCTCTATAATTTGTATTCAAGTAATCGTTTTTATACTCAGCGTCTTTTAGAAAACCATTTTCTTCTTTAATCAAAGTTGCAATTTGAGTTGATGTCAAAGCTTGACCCGATACATGTCGTCCATCTCTAGTTAGAATTTGAATGTTACTAGCGACTGCATCCGAACTATTTACGGAATAAATTGAAGGGGAAAATGTGTTACCAGAGGATAAAATATTACCTGAAACAATGTCAGAGGTAGATGTTGCAATAGTTAATGTTCCGTCTGCACCTGAAGCATACATCCCATAATTTCTAAAATTATGTCTACTTTTACCATCAAGCATTAAACCAGAATTTAAAAAATCTGCTAATTGCTCTACAGATTTAACTCCATTACCTGGATCAGTAATATCTTTAGTTAAATTTATTGAATTTCCGTTAGCTAATGTAAGGTTTAAAGATGAAAAATCTTTCAGGTTAATATCTTGGATAGAAAAAGTTGCTGAGGATTGATTTCCAATAGAATTTAAGTTTATTGACTTCACAGATCCAGGGATTGTTGAAATCACTCCATCTTTTAAAAAAGAAGTTGCTAGTAGAGGGTTTGAAGATTTACTAAAAACTTCGTCTACTGTTGAAGGTAGAAAATTATTTTGGACAATTCCTGTTTTTCCTAGAAGTTTTAGATCTACAGAACCAATATTTGTAGAGCTAGCCGATATTAAATTTTTTGAAGCTGCTGCGAAATCTTCTGCAGCACTTAACTTAAAGGTAAAGGCTCCAGCCTTTGTTTTATTTGGAGATATCAATATTTTATCCCCATCCTGAGGTTCACCAATTACATGAATTTCTTGGCCTTCAAATTTTAATTTATTGCCATATTGAACGGAAATACCACTTGACGAACTAATTTCCCAACTTGAATTTGATCCCATAAACTTTGCAGTGATGTTTTCCTGCTTTATTTTGTTAGGGTTTCCAATGATAACGTCAAAGTCTAATTTTGATTTATTATAATAACCAGCTTCCGGTGTCATTGAGTTAGTTGAAAACATTGATTTTCCAATATTACCATTTAAATCAATACCAGACGTCTGAATTTCATTTAATTCTCTACTAAATTTTTCAGCTAACTGTCCTATTTCATTTTGGACTGTTTCTACTAAATTGTAATATTCAGAAAGTCCTGCTACTATACCTCCAGACAATCCATTGCCTGCATATGACAAACCTGCTCTATTTATTGTCAAAATAACGTTACTATCGGTGGCTCTTGATGTGATAATGCCATATGACGTTCCGTCAATAAGTATTGGCCCCTTTCCTGAATCACCTAGCCTTAATTTGGCAGCACCAGTGACATCATAATCAGCTGTGAAATTGACTAATTTTGACAATTCTTTAAGCGCTAAATCTCTTGCGTCTAAAATATCATTTGAAGCTTCAGACTGGCCACTACCTCTTATTAACTTATTTATTTGGCTTATTTGTTTAAGAGACAGGTTAACCTTATCTACTTGAGTATCTATTTCTTTAATAGCGCCGTTTTTGAAGTTTTTTAATGACCTATCATACGTGTTAAAAGAATTAGCAAGAGCCTTCCCGCTTTCTATAGCTACTGTTCTTGCAGCTAAATCCTCAGGTCTACTCGTTATGTCTTGCAAAGAACTAAAAAATCTTCCAATAAAAGTTCCTAAATCACTATCTTCTGGTAACAACATGTTTTCTAAACTATTCAAATTTTTTACAAAATTATCAAGTTTGTTATAGTCAGATGTTGTGCTTCTTGTTTTATCAGCAAGGAATGTGTCAAATGACCTCCTAATATTATCAACTCTAACACCTAAACCTGATTGATCAGATACATTTGTTGGGCCTCCAGAAACACCGGCAACTTCAGTAACGTTAGCGCTTCTTTTGTTGTATCCCTCAGTGTTAATATTAGCTATATTCTGACCCGTGACAGAAAGAGACTGTCTGTAAGCTTGAACACCTGTTTTCCCAATTTCAAATAAACTAGCCATTTAGTTTTTTTCCTCAATTTTTACATGAGAACTAAATTGTTTAATTAACCCTTCAGCTATACCAAAATTATTTTTCTTTGAAAGTATCTGTGAATATTCTTGGTCTAGCATATTGTTAAAGGTATCTTGGGCTTCTGAGTTAAACATACCCTCAGCAAGTTTGCTTTGACGAGCTTGTTTAAGCATTTGATAGACAAAAATAGCCTCAAATTTCTCTGCAACGTCTTTTAGATCTGTTTTTTCATTACTGTTAATGTCTATTGCACCTTTTTTCTGAACAGCATCATTCGTAATAGTTTTTACATAATTATTTTTTAAAATTGTATCTGCCATGAGGAATACCTTTAAATAATAATCATCTGAGCTCTTAGAGCTCCTGCTGCTCTTAAGGCCTCTAAAATTGCTACTAAATCAGCACTGGTTGTTCCAATAGCATTTATAGCATCAACAACATCTGCTAAAGAAGTACCCGCGTTAAAAACAAATGCAGACGCAGTTTCGGCACCAGCCTCTATTTTTGTATCTTTTTCAGTGGTGGCGTCAGTTGCTTTAGTTACATTACCCGCGTCGTCAAATAAAGTTTGTCCAGGAGTAGTATTGGTATCCTCACTAACTTTAACTGTTAAGCTTCCATGGCTGACAGCAGCTGGCGTTACTCTTACATCTCCACCAATTACTATCGTACCTGTTCTTGCGTTTACGACAACTTTTGCAATTGGACTTGCTGGATCAACGTCTATATTTTCAAGTAAGCTCATAAAAGTTACTTTTTGTGATGAATCCTTTGGGGCTCGTACTGAAATAGACGTATGATCAAGAGCCTTTGCAACGTCTGGACCAAAAATTTTATTAATTTCTTCAGAGACTCTATTTGCAGTTGTAAAATCTCCTTGATGTAGGTTCAAAACAAAATTATCAGAGTTTATAAAAGGAGCCTCAACCATTCTTTCTACAGTTGCACCATTTGCAATAGTTCCTACAGTAGGAATGTTTACCGACATAGAAGACCCGTCATCTCCTTCAACACCAAAACCTCCAACAGCTAAATTTCCTTGAGCAATTGCATAAGTCTTTCCGTCAGCTCCTTTGAGTGGAGCCATTAAAAGCGTACCACCCCTCAAACTTTTAGCCTTTCCCATAGAGGAAACCGTGACACCAATTTTTTGTCCTACTTTAGTAAATGGTTTCAAGTCAGCTGTAATCATAACAGCAGCAGAGTTCTTTCCACTTAAACTGCCAGGGTCTACATTCATGCCAAACTGAGAAATTGTTGACTGCATACTTTGTAGTGTTAATGCTAAGGATGAATCACCAGTACCATCTAATCCAACTACTAAACCATAACCCATAAGTTGGTTTGATCTAATACCTGCAAAACTCACCATGTCTTTTAATCTATCAGCCATCAATTGAGTGGAAAAAATTGAAAAAAGAAAAGAAAGTAATACAATTAACCTAAATTTATTCATGTCTAAAATACCTTAAAATGGTGAAATTGCTCTAAATAATGCACTTCCCCAACCTGGTTTAGATGCACTGTCTAAAATACCAGCTCCAACGTACTCTATTTGCGCTTCAGCTATTTTTGCTGATGAAACAGAATTAGATGTGGAGATGTCTTGTGGCCTAATTATTCCTGTTAATCTTATATATTCAGTTCCTTCGGTAATTCTTAATTTTTTCTGACCTTTAATTTCTAGATTACCATTGGGAAACACCCTTACCACCGTAGCAGATAAGGTTCCACTTAAGCTATTAGACTGGTTTGTTGCCATAGAACCCGCAAAAGAATTGGTTGATGAAGCACTACCACCTAACCCTGCAAAGTTTCTCATTATTCCTGTAGGTCCAACTTGTGCTGCAATAGTATCAGTTTTACCTGATGAATTACTAACAGCTTTGTTTGATGAAAACGTTTCGTTCAAAGTAACAGATAATATATCTCCGACTTTTTTAGCTCTTCTATCTGAAGAAAACAGTCCTGCCGAGGTAGTGCTATAAATTGACCCACTAGAAGGCTCTTCTTTATTAAACTCTTCAAAAGAAGGCGTAAGCGGCTTAAAATGGTTGTTATTAGCTTCTTCTATATATGTAGAGCAACCATTTACAAAAAATAACATAGATATAAAAATATAATGTTTCAAATTAGCCTCTATTAATTATAGGTTTTGACTGATAAATCTTAGCATATCGTCAACACCAGATATGGCCTTAGAGTTAACCTCATAAGCCCTTTGTGTTTCTATCATATCGACTAGTTCTTGAACCACATTGACATTTGAGCTTTCAAGGGCTCCTTGTACCAAACTTCCAAAACCATTTTCAAAAGGGTTTGCAACCACTGGTGGTCCACTAGCAGGAGTTTCTATTAACATTGACTGTCCAATTGGCTGTAAACCCCTTGAGTTTGCAAAGTCTGCTAACTGAAATTGTCCAACTTCTTCTGCTTCGACTTCTCCTGGGTTCTGTACGGAAACTATTCCATCTGCAGAAATATTTATGCTAGTTACGCCCTCTGGTATAGCAACCTCTGGTTGAACTACATAACCAGAAGCAGTCGTGAGAAGACCTTCGGCATTCCTGCCAAAAGCACCATTCCTTGTATAGCCAACTCTTCCGTCTGGCATTAACACCTGAAAAAATCCTGATCCATCTATTGATACGTCTAGAGAGTTATCAGAGGATACTATATTACCCTGCGAAAATAATTTGTCAGCGCTTATAATACGTACGCCTGTTCCAACTGAAAAAGCTGAATTCGTTCTGGTTTCACCAGACGTTTGTGCACCAGATTCTTTAATTACTTGATATAAGAGTGTCTCAAAATTAGCTCTGTCTTTTTTAAAGCCAGTAGTATTTACGTTAGCTAAATTATTAGCTATAACTTGCATTCTACTATTTTGTGCATTTAAACCAGTTTTTGCAACATGCATTGCGTTAGACATTTGACACTCCTCTTAATATTTATAAAAAGGATGTTGCAATAGGTATGCCAAATTTTTTTTAAATAATTTAACTAGGCATTCTCATTAGAGAGGCTGTAGCTTCGTCAATTTCTTTAGCTGTAGTTAAAAACTTTACGTTAACTTCATATGCTCTAGATTGATCTATACCTGCCACTAACTCATCAACAGATTTAACGTTTGAACCTTCCAAAAATCCATTCAATAACAATGCTCTATTATCTGGTTCAGGAATTGTTCCGTCAACGGGCCTTACAAACCCGTCAATGGTTTTTGTTAAAGGCACTTCTGATCCAGCCGTTGTTGCTAATTGAGCAACTCTTACTTTCTGTCCGACAGGGCCATTCAAAGGTTCAATTTCTATGATCCCATTCCCAGATATCGTAATTGTTCTATAGGGAGGAACTACGATTGGTTCTAAATCTGTGCTTAGTGGCTTCGTTCCAGTACCGTCTGTTAATATTCCGTCTGCAGAAACACCAAAATCACCCCTCCTTGACATTGCAATTTTACCACCCGATGACGGCTGGACTATAAAAAAACCATTTCCATCAATTGCTACATCCATCGGAGATTTAGTTTGTGACATTGGTCCAGGGGTGTTATCAAACCCTCCTGGCTCTTGTAACGCCATAACTCTTGGGTCTATTCCTTTGTCGCGATCAAGGTATACAGAAGAAAAATTTATTTGAACGTCTTTTTGAAAACCAGGAACGCTAACATTGGCAAGATTTTGTGATGTAACTGACTGATTGTCTCTTAAGATACTCATGCTATTGAGGGCTGTATAAATACTTCTGTCCATTATATTTTCCTTTAGCTAGTATTTACTAGGTTCTTATTTGAATTATAGCTTGGGTTAAGCTGGTATTAGTTTCAATGGTTTTTGCATTCGCCTGAAAGTTTCTCTGAGCGGTAATTAAGTTTACAAGCTCCTCAGTGATATCAACATTGGATCTTTCTAACGAGCCAGATAAAATTGTGCCATAACCATCTGCTCCAGCTTCTCCTACAGCAGCTACACCAGAAACTGAAGTTTCAACATAAGTGGCATTACCAATTTGTTTTAATCCATTTTGGTTGTTAAAATTTACCATTACTAGACGGCCTAAGGCTAAATTTAATCCATTTGTGTAGTTAGCACTAACTAGTCCGTTTGCAGCTATATCAAGTCCATCTAATTTTCCAACAGTTTGACCGTCTTGAGTAACAGATTTAACATTAAAATCAGATGCAAACTGAGTTGATCCATCAAAATTCAAATCTAAGTCAATTGACAGTGCATTCGTTCCAGTTTCTGCGTTTGCAGCAAAGTCACCTTTATACCCAACTTTTTGGATAGGGCTTACTAGGTTTCCTTGTGTGTCAAAAGTTAATTCTCCAGGCTTTAAAAACACTTTAGCAAAAGTACCGTCAGTTGTTGCTGTCCAAGAATTTGCTGGAGCTAACGTCGTAGTAGTTCCAGCATCATTCACGTATAAAGATTGTCCTGTTGCCGAGCTAGCAGTCGCGTTGGCCATATTAACAAAAGAAGGTGTTGTTCCAGTAACAAGTTCAAGGTCATTTAATCCCATACGCGAACTACCAGATACGAATATTTTACTATTTAATCCAGTTGTACCTGTTGTAAATGAAAAAGAGTTACCCACAGTATCATATGACACACTCACGCCATTTACTGTATTACCAGAACTATCTTCCATTTGATTAATCCTAGATTGTAATGCCGTAGCTAATGAAGTTCCATTATAAACACCTTCTGGAACTTGAATAGCAGCTGTAATATCGTTTACGTTGACAACAAATATGGTTTCCTCTGCAGCATTAGATAAGAAAAAATCCTCTGATAAATCTTCGTTTGATTGCTTCCCATTTAGAACTGCAGCAGAAGACTTTAATCCCTTACCAGAAGTATCAGCAGTTACTGTTGAAATAGCAGTTGTTGCATTTATACCTAATAGAGCGCTAGTTCCTCCAGTACCTGTAGTTGAAGCAGTAGCCACTCCATCTACTATAGCTAATCTACCAATTTCAATATTTGAGGATGCCTGACCACTGTCACCAACACCAACGGCTGAGTTTGCAGGGATATTCTCACCTGTTGATCCACTTGCAATGCTAAATTTTCTAGTAAGGTTATTATATGATACTTCAACCCCATATGCTCTTTGAGTATCTGCTGCTATTTGATCCCCTGTAAATAATACAGACTCAGCTTTTAATACAGCACCACCACCAATATTTGATGAAGCCTTATTAGTTTGTGTTTTTAAACCTATTGCGTTCGCCTTATTTCCTTCACCTGGTGCATAAGCAGAAAAAGAAAACATTTTACTTGCTGTGGATGTTCCTATTTTAGAAGGAATGCCTTGCAATGTAAAATTTTGCCCAGATGAATCATAAGTTATTTTTAGAGCAGGATCTGTTTCATCAACCCAATCATCCGTAATTGAAATTTCCTGAAAAATATCTGCGTCATCACTATGGGCTGCAGCTGTAGTTCCCCCAGCACCTCTAGTTAAACCCGTAAACGAAGTTGCTGTTTTTCCAGTGTAAGCAATTACCTCTGTGCCAACTCTTATAAAACCAGTGTCTTCAAATCCAACTGTAGAGTCAACTGTTAAACTGGTAACTGAAGCATTTATAGCTCCATTTATCTCTGTTGTTCTTGTCTCTAGTCCCATTGTTTCTACTGATGTAACAAGACTTACATCAGCAAGAAGGTCTATATCTAAATTATCAGAACCTGTGGCTGCTGTAGTACCATTAACAGCTCTTGTAATACCTGATAAAGTTAGTGTGTTTGCTGAAGAAGCAGTTAGAGGTCTAGCAGTTGTATCTGCTGTCCAACCAGTATAAGTAATGTGTTCTGAACCAACCAATAATGTACCACTTTTGGGAAATGATGCATTTGTTAAATTATCAATTGTCATAGTGCCACCATTTGCGGGACTAGTTGCAGTAATTGCTCCTTTAAGTTTTGCCTCTGAACCTGTATATGTGGTCGTATGACCTTGGGCTTTAACACCAATGGTAAAAGTAGTTGCTGTTTTAGCTGTATAAGTCATTTTTTCATTGCCTACTAAAATAGTTCCAGTAGCTGGAAATCCTTCTGTAGACCCAACAGTAAGCGTTCCACCAGCTGCGGGTGCAGTATTTGTAACTTTAGCAGCAGCATATGTGTTTCTTAATTTATCAGTAAAACCACTAAATATGTCATCAGAAAAGGAAGCTAACTTAACTGTTGCATCATCTAATGCAGAAGCTGCACCAACACTATTTGTGTTTCTAGTAATTCCCGTAAACGTAGTAGCTGTTTTTCCAGTATAAGTCATTTCCTCTGTACCTATTAACAAAGTACCTGAGGCAGGAAAACCTGTGGTAGTGTCTACTGTTATTGATGTAACAGAGCTGTTTATTGCACCATTAAGAAGTGTGTTTGCCTGTTTTGCATCTTTGTTAAGATAAGCATGTTTATTTAATTCTTTTAGAACAATTCTATTACTTCCAAAATGTTCTGTCTGATTATCAAAAATTCCTGTACCACCTTCAAAGTATGCAGAAACATCTTTTGATGTAGTATGCAAGACTTTTATTTTAGTGTCAGTTATATTTATAGCTGACGTTGAATCAGATTTTAAGTTTAAAAAAGTGTTTCCATTAGCATCTGTTCCAGCACTGGAAACAGAAAATTTTGCCCCGTTATATTTTAGATCATTTACAGTAGATGTAGTTGTATCAAACTCTCCAGCTAAATAAACTTCTGTAGGGAAAGTTGTAGTACTAATCGTTGCATCTGGGTCATTTACATAAACCTTTAACGTGCCACTTGCATCTTGAACCATAGTATTACCGCCAACGGCTTTTACATCTAACGATTTTTCAAAAACATTTAATGTAGGTGAAGAATTATAATAACTATGAAGCAGAAATTTTGTTTCATCACTAATAGAGTTTTCATCTGTTAAATCTGTTGCAGGTTGTTTGTAGTTAAAACTCAACACTTCAGTTTCCTTAATAGCACCTGTTAATTTGCTACCTGTTGCTCTTGCAAATAGTGAAGAACTTACTCCATATGTTGAAGAGCTGTTAGTACTTCCATCAGCCGAAACTGCAGCTCTGTTTAGAGCGTCGTTAATTTGTAACTGTGCATGAGCTAGAAATTCTTCCCTAGTAAAGTTTGGTGATGCGACGTTTTCTATACCATTAGTTGCAGCAAACAAGTCCTCTGTAATAAAACTATCTTGCATCAAGTCAACCTTAATGGCTGTCAAAGTTTGCAATTCATCGTTATTATCTAATTGGTTAAACTGAATAGAAAAACTACCATCAGTTACGGGATCAATAGAAAGCTTAGAGTCATCTCCAAGACCTGAATTGATCGCTCTTTGAACTTCTGAAGCTAAAGAAGCAGCTGTGTATGAACCTGGTCTTATGTCAATACTTTTAAATCCAGCACTACCTGTTGTATCATCAACCCTGACAGTTAAAAAATCTTTGCCCCAATACGTTGACTTATTTAAGGTTGGGTTTGCTTCATATGTTGTATTATATTGCAATGGATCTGTAACAATCGTAATTGATGGAGCAGTTGCAGTAAATGCAGCGTCTTCCAATACTGTAGAAGTAACAGTAGCAGATTTAGAAACTGTTTTGTTTGATAGATCATCTAAATAAAATAATGGTTGAGTTTGTGCTACAGAAATAATTTGTGGCTTTTCATTCATAGGTATAATTTGTCCAAATCTATCAACGACTAACGTCTGACCTGTTGGTGAGATTGCTTCTGTTAGAGATGGCTCTACCTCTCTTCCGTCAACAATGAATTTTGTTTGGTATTTATGAGTTGCTTCATTTCCCTGCGCTGCTTGTGTTTTAATAAAATAGGCCGTTGCTATAACAGGATTTCCTAAATTATCAAATATAGTAACAGATGTTGATGAATTAAAAGTAGCTGGGTTTGTAGGGTCAAAGTCATCTGCAGACGCAAAAACTGAAGAGGATGCTGGTAAATTAACAGCTAATTCCAAGTTGTCGGTTTTTTTAGCTTCTCCTGCTTCTAATTCTAGCTTTAATGGTTTTGCATCAACTATTTCTCCGCCTTGAACAGATCCATCGTCAGAAACTGGCAAAGCAAGAACAAACTGTCCAGCAGAGTCAACAACATATCTATCATTATTAACTGAAAAAGAACCGTTTCTTGTGTAAACAGTTTGGTTTGTCGTTAAAGAAGGTTTCAATGCGAAAAAACCTTGACCAGATATGGCCATGTCTAATGCGTTAAGCGAAGATGAAACGTTTCCTTGTGTAAATTGTTGTTTAATACCTTTTAAAATAGTACCAGAACCAATTGAAGATGAACTATTCTGTAACGGCGAGGTAGCAAAAATATCACCAAATTCCGCTTTACTTCTTTTGTAACCAGTTGTGGCCACGTTTGCTATGTTATTTGAAGTAGCTGAAATATCTGCCTGTGATCCGTTTAGTCCTGTAAGAGCGGTATAAAATGACATCTCTAATTTCTCCTAGTAAATATATTAATTAATTCTTAAATCTAACAACTTGTGATGGATTTATAGTTCCATAATCTTCAACTTCAAGCATGACACCATTATCGGTCTTTGAAGTTCCTGACACATTAGCAAATACTTGTGTTGCAAGTTCTCCATTATCACCTGTGTTTCCAGTAAATGCCCTTATTGTAATTGGATGACTGGAAGATAAGACATCATCAGGTAAATCTTTCCATTCAAACCCTACTAATCCTGCACTCTGTACGCCCAAAGCATCTTGATGCAAGACTTCACCATCGCTATTTTCAAAAATAATATTTAAATTTGCTGCAGTTTTAGGTAGATCTACAACACCACTGATTGTACCTTCTTTCCCTGGCCTAGCATATTTACCAGGTACTAAAACTGAATGCCCCATCAACTGTGTTGTTGAAGCAATCCTCATTTCAGATAGTTGTTCACTAACTGATTTCATTGTCTCATCCATAGAAGTTATTCCAGTTACTGTAGAAAACTGGGCCATTTGAGCAATAAAGTCTGCATTGTCTACTGGTTCAAAAGGATCTTGGTTTTGAAGTTGAGTAGTCATTAATTTTAAAAAATCATCTTGTCCAAGTTGATCTTTAGTTTCTCTTGGAGCAAACTTTTCTTTAGAAGAATTTATTCCTAATTTATCTAATATATTGTTTAAGGACTGATTTGATGAGTTTATTTCAGACATGTTATTCCCTTATTTTCCTATTTGTAAAGTTCGCATTGTTAGAGCTCTTAATGTGGTCACAACTTCAACATTATTTTGATATTGTCTTGATGCCTCCATCATATCGACCATTTCTTCATCCACATTTACTGGAGCTTTATATACATATCCGTCTTTGTCTGCTAGAGGATGAGCTGGCATATATGATCTAATTGGCTCTCTTCCAATTTCCTTAACTTCGACAGCATCAACAGTTGCTACTCCATTTTTTTTGACTAAATCACTATATTGAGTTTCAAATATTGGCTTTAGTGGCTTGTAAGTTGTGTTTGGATCACCTGTAGTTGATCCAGCATTTGCTAAATTTGAAGCAACTGTGTTTAATCTAACCAACTGGGCAGCCATAGCTCTTCCAGCAATATCATATACAGATTTAATATCCATTACTCACCCCGTATCGCTGACATTATTTTATTAATTTTTCCATTCAAGAAATTGACTGTTGACGAATATCTCATTGAATTTTCTGCAAATTGCATTTGTTCAACTGCTAATTCAACAGTATTACCATCCAAAGAGGCTATTAATGGTTCTCTATAAGACGTTTCATGAATAGATTTACCAGAGTTTTGTACGATGTGACTTTTGTGTGTTGTTCTAACTGGACCGTTTTGATCAAATTTTTTGATTTCATCTTCAAAGCTAATATCTCTAGCTTTGTAATTAGGCGTAGCAGCATTAGCTATATTAGAAGCTAAAATATTATTTCTCTTACCCCTTAATTGAAGGGATGAGGCATAAAAAGATAGCTGATCTTTAATAGTATCCATAGTTAAAACTCTTATTATTAGTATATTTCGGGATATATTTGCAATTAAAGTGCCAAATAAATTAATGTTTAATTAAAGTTATTTTTTTTATTTACTTTTATAGCTTTAGGAATTTTTATATTGTCGTATGTTATATATAGAGGTAGGATAAATCACATGGATTTTTCAGATAAAATAATAGATAAAAAAGAAGAGTTGTTAGATGAATTTGAAAATTTAACACTTAAAGAAATTTCTATAAGAATTAAAAAAATGTCCTTTGATGAGACAGATTTAATAAGTAAAATTGCTTGTCTCGCAGCCCGAGTTTCAGTTTTAAATAAAAGAATACAAGAGATTGTCAACGACAATACAATAAACGACAATACAACAAACGATAATATTAAATTAAACACACCTGAGAAAAGTGATAATATCGTTGATAAATTGTTAAAACCATCCGAACAATCTATTGACACCCCCATTGAATGGGTCAGAGTTCAAATTAAAGAAACTGCTGAGGTTAATGGGGTTAGGTTTCCTTCTGGAATACAAATTGACGTTACTAATGAAGATGCTCAAAAGATGATAGAAGGAGGCAAGGCTATTTTACTAGAAGATGGAGAGGATAAAGAAAAGCAATAACTATTATTTTCTATAATAAGTGTATATGGCCTCTATCTCATCGTCTCTTAAATTTGTTTTGCTCCTAATGCTTTCCTTACTTTCACCCTTTCTTGCCATGTCAATGGCAATACTTAAAGCGTCTTCTGAACCTTTAATATTACCCAATCTAGTGATTTCTCTTTCTATAAAAGATATTTTTTCAGTCATTTTTAAAATTTCATTTTTTTGTAGTTCTAAAATATTTGCTATGTTTGCAAGATAATTATTTGAATCATTGTTAGACTTATTAATTATTTCAAAGAAACTAATAATCATATCTCTATTTTGGTTAAATTTGTAGCTTTGATACATAAATAGTGAAAAAAAACCAATGACTATCAATAAAACTGAAAAAAACGCTATTATTTCAAAATTGGACAATAAAATTTCAATAAACATATTCCTATATTCATGATTTTCACACAAATTACCATAAGTTTTTTATAAGTTATATTTTATAATTAGAAAAAGAGTTAACTAGATTAGCTTTTGGTAAAATTTGAGATTCAAGTGATTCAATCTTAGATAATATATTAATAAAGGTTTCTTTATCATCAGTAGATAATTTATTAATTTCTTTGTCTTTGAAATTTTCTCTAAAATTTTCAATAGAAGATTGCAATTTTTTATTTACATCATCAAAATCAGACAGATTAAATTTTAACTTATTTAATTGATCTAGTCTGGATAATAAAGAATCTATTTTTTGTAATTCGTTCATATTACTTACATTAAATAAAAGTGTTTATTACTTCATGTCTCTATAAACTTGCATTAGAGCATCTGAAACTTTATCTAAATCAAGAGGATAATTACCAGCAGATATCTCAGCTTTTAATTTTGCTACTTTATCACTATCAATAGGTGCTGATTTTGCTAAATTACTCGCAACTGATTTAATAGCTGAGAGGTCTACAACCTTTTCATTTACAACAGTTTCAACAGAACTTATACTTTTATCAAAAGATTCAGCCTTAATATTATCTTTTAAGATGTTTCTATTGGTACTATTTAGTACGCTATTTGTAATTTTATCCATAATTTTATCTCCGTACTTTACTTAACGACAATTTATTTATTTATTTTAGCGATAAACCTTAATAATTTTATTTTTTTTTACATACCCTTTGATTACACTGCCACTTCTTAGATTTTGCACTTTAATTAAATCTCCCAAATTACCTGAATCAAGAGCTTTACCAGAAACTGCTACACTAGCAGCTCCTACACTTGATACAATAGACAAATAATCCCCACTTTGGATATCAAATTTTTCATATAAATGTCTAGGATGCAATAATTGGCCCATTTTTAAATTTTGTTTTATCTTCCTTCCTACAAGATCTTTTTTATTGTTGTAAAAAGAGTTATTTGATGATTTCTTACTAAGAACTAATTCTAAATCGCTTAACTCTATAACATCATTTTTTTCTAACGCTCTTTTAAGTTTAATTGATTTAAATTTCTTTGTATTTTTAATATTAGTTTTTATGGGCAATATTTTTTTAGTTTTAATTCTTACTAAAACTTCAAATCCATTTTGATCTGGGCAACTTACTTTTATTGTTTTATAATTCTGAAAAGGCCTTGTCATTTTGAGATCATTTGAACAATCTTTGTAGATACTTTTTTTAGAAAAAATGGGCTTTCCACTAACATTTTCAGTT
>Ga0213868_10001112_pt1 | contig 25998 bp, 23 predicted proteins | sample PICome_9_FD_160087 | JGI IMG/M metagenome (GOLD analysis project Ga0213868, IMG submission 160087) | Coastal seawater microbial communities near Pivers Island, North Carolina, United States - PICO127 | ecosystem: Environmental > Aquatic > Marine > Coastal | place: USA: North Carolina... | reverse complement strand
GAGGGTATGCCAAATGGTGTGCTTGAGGCTTTATCAGCTGGTTTGCCATGCATACTCTCAAATATAGGGCCACATAAAGAGCTTGCTGTTGCAATGCCTGGCTGTATTTTTTTGATTAATCATTTAGATCCTCTAGATCAAATTGCTAAAAAAATATTACAAATTCTAGGTAATTTTAATAAGTTAGAAAGAGAGTTAATAAAAAGAAAAGCTAAAGAATTATTTGATTCAAAAGTAAATTCTAATAATTATCAAGAATATTATAAAGAGCTTGTCAAGGATAAGGCATGAGTGAATACACACGATTTGAAAGACGTTTGGCGAGACTATTAAGCTCAAATCCATTTATTAAAGCAATGTTAAAAAAAGCCTATGTTGTAGTGATGCGGCTGTCTGCATTTGGAAAAAGTCGGATATCATCCGATTTCAAGATTACTCCCATATTCTCTTTAAAAGAATCTTTTTTTGGTTATTATGATAATAATCCTTCCAATACAAAGGGTTTGGTCCTATTCCATTCAAGTGACTATGATACATCCAAGCCACCTGAATATGCTTCTCATATAAATATAAATTTGTTGGATGAATTATCTGGAAATATTATTTGGTCATCTAAGTCTAGGGCATTTAATTGGCAGCAAGGATCAAGATTGCAGTGGATCAATGAGAGTAAATTTATTTTCTCTGATTTTGATGAGCGTGAATCAAAATATATTAGTAGGGTCGTAAATATAAAAGATTACTCTGAAACTATATATAATTATCCAGTGCAAGACGCATACAATGATCAATACTTCCTTAGTTTAAATTACCAAAGACTGAGAACTTTAAGGCCTGATTATGGCTATTTTTGTTTAGATAAAATGAAAAAATACGAACTAGATAAACTAGATCATGATGGTATCTGGAAGGTTGATATAGCTTCACATAACGAAAGCCTTTTAATAAGCTTAAAAGATATCTGTGCATTCAAAACAAAAAGTGAGTTTCAAGAAGCTGACCATAAAGTCAATCACTTTCAGATAGATCCTTCGGGACGATCTTTTGTATTTCTTCATCGTTATTTTTTTAATGGTAGGCGTTACGATAGACTTTTATTAGCTGATGTTATTACAGGCGATCTTAATTTATTGTCAGAATCTTTATTAGTTAGTCACTATCATTGGTTAGATACTAATACACTGGTCGTCTTCTTGGATGATATAGATAATGGTGAGTGTTATTCAATCTTAAACATAGCTACAGGACAAAAAAAATTTCTATCAGAGCTATCTAAATATGGTGATGGACATCCAAGCGGCGAAGGAAATATTATGGTGACTGATACTTATCCAAATCGAGCAGGATTTCAATCTTTATTTTTATTGGAAGACATAGACAATGCGCATTTAAAGCTTTTAGGTAGTTTTTATCATCCATTAAAATTTCAAGGAGTCTCTCGCTGTGATTTGCATCCTAGACTGGTATGGAATAAGAGGGTAGTTTATTTTGATTCTGTATATTCTGGTCGGCGTCAATTCTATAAGTTGGAGTTTAATTAGTGGAATTTTCAGTTTTGATGGGTGTATATGATGGAGAAAAGCCTGCTTATTTAGCTCAAGCACTTCAAAGTATTGTTAATCAAACTTTGCAACCTAGCCAAGTAGTTCTAGTTGAGGATGGCCCTATAAACAAAAATTTATTGGAGATAATTGACTCTTTTAGAAATAACCTACCAATAACTTCATTATCATTACCAAGTAATATGGGATTGGCAAGCGCACTTAACCATGGCTTAGATATGTGCACTGAAGAAATTATTTTTCGAGCTGACAGCGATGACATAAATCAACCAGATAGGTTTAAAGTTCAAATGGATTTTTTCAAAAACAACCCTGGAGTTGATGTTCTTGGGGGGCAGATTGATAGTTTTAACAAATCACCAGAGTTAGTTATATCTAGTAGAAAGGTACCTCTTATAGAAAAAGATATTAAGAAATTTGCAAAATTTTTTTCACCCATGAATCACCCTTCAGTTGCTTTCAAGAAAAGTGCAGTCATGTCAGTTGGCGGTTATCCTAATATTAGAACTAACCAAGATCAGGCTCTTTGGGCATTACTTCTTACCAGAGGATATAAATTACATAACCTTGATAAAGTTCTAGTATTAATGAGGGTCAATTCTCAATTTATGGATAGGAGATTAAAGAATCGATTTAAAAATGAGTTAATAATGCTTAGGTTCCAATTTGATATTGGCTTTATAGGAAAAAGAATTTTTATTCTAATGTCATTTTTACGACTTAGTAGTAGGCTTTTACCAAGAAGAATGTTTAACCTTTTATACAAGGTTTTAAGACTTTTTTTAAATAAATTTAGCTCCGAAAAATTTTGAAAGCATGCTTGACTTTAATTTTATTAAATATAATCTGATGTTATGCAAGATCTAGTTGAATTATATTTAACTTCGAATATTAAGTTATTTGAAGGGTACTTGGTTTGAGTTCTATAAAATATTTTATATAGCATAGCATCATGAAGTTAATCTTAATTGCGCTGAATGAAATAAACTTTGATGTAGTAAGAAGCTATCTTGACAAAGGAATAACTTTACCTGGTTTTAAATCATTGCTGAGTAAAGGGATAATAAACACTGAATCAGAGATTGAATATCACAATTTAGAACCTTGGATTCAATGGCCTTCAGTTCATACAGGAAAAACCTTTAAGGAGCATAAAGTTTTTAGGCTTGGTGATTTTGTTAATTCATCCGATGAGCAGTTTTTTGAAAAAGTTGAAAAGGCAGGTTTTTATGTTGGTGCAATTTGCCCCATGAATGCTTCTAATAAACTTAAGAATCCAGCATATTTTATGCCTGACCCTTGGACTAAAACTCCATGCGATGGAAGTTTTTTTAGTCAAAGGATTTCAGATGCTATTTCTCAAGCCGTTAATGATAATTCAAAAGCTAAATTGACACCTAAAAGTGTATTTAATTTGGGTTTAGCTTTTATTGCTTTAGTAAACCCTACTCGATATTTTGCCATGATTAAATATGCTTTTAATGCATTACGTAAGCCTTGGCGAAGGGCTTTGTTTTTGGATATGCTCTTGTATGAAATTCATAAGACATTGCTCAATCGGAAAAAACCACATTTTACTTCATTATTTTTAAATGCAGGTGCTCATATTCAGCATCGATATTTTTATAATTCCTCTTTTGTTAATTCATTGCTACAAAATCCAATCTGGTATATTGCCAAAGAAGAAGACCCAATTTTAGAAATGCTAAAAATTTATGATGAAATGATAATAGATCTTCTTAGCTTTACTGATACGGAAGTTATTATCGCGACTGGACTATCTCAAAAGCCCTATGAGCAAATTAAATATTATTACCGCTTGAAAGATCATCATGAGTTTTTAAGTTCTATCGGTATTGAATTTAGTTCTATATTACCTCGCATGACTAGGGATTTTTTAGTTTCATTTGATACCTTTGAACAAGCATCATTAGCCGAGAAACAGTTATCACAAATTCTAGTAAATAATGAAACTAAACTATTTGGAAAAATAGATAATAGAGGTAAGGATATATTTGTGACACTCACTTATTCATCAGAAATTAAAAATGATACAGTTTTTTTTGTTGCTGGCAGGGCTTTGACATTGAAAGATCAGGTAGTATTTGTTGCTATTAAGAATGGAGAGCATCAGAGTAAAGGCTATGCATATTTTTCTGATGGCGTATTAAAATTTGCGCCCCCTCAAGGTAGTCATGTATCTAAGATTCATAACTCTATATTAAATTTCTTTGGAATTATGGATTGATTTTACTTCTATGATTGATTTCATTAACACAAATCAAGCTAAACCATATCTAATTTTTAAGTCAAAGTATGATGAAGCTTTTAAGATAGGTCAAAAAAATATTGAAGCCATTTCAATTGCAACCTATAACCGTAATATACATGAGGTTGATTCCAGATTTGTAAATCTCAAGTTCATCAGAAATGATGAATTCATTTTTTTTACTAATTATAAATCGCCAAAAGCATTTGCTTTTAAATCTAATGATCAAATAGCTGCTTTGATTTATTGGCCTGAAATTAATACTCAAATTAGAGTTAAGGCTAAAATAAAAAAAACCTCAAACGAATTCAATCAAAAATATTTTTTTAGTAGATCAAAAGAAAAAAATGCACTTGCTATTTCATCTAACCAATCAAGCCCAATAGATTCTTATACTGAGGTTATAGAAAATTATAACAAAGCGTTAAGAAACAATGATCTAAAAAAATGTCCAGAATTTTGGGGAGGGTACTCATTCACTCCATATCATTTTGAATTCTGGGAAGGTCATGATTCAAGAATAAATAAAAGAGATGCTTATGAAAAAAAAGATCATATTTGGAAACATCTTACTCTCGAGCCTTAGTTAAAAATTTATTGCGTAATAGGTTAATTAGTATAAAATCTCATCTGTAAAAATGACAAATATTAATACATTACAAAAAAATAACATTATATTTAGTTCTTAATGTTTATAATCTATTTAAATCTTATCTAAAGGTATTCTCATAGCTTCTCAAAAGAAAAATATTACTCCAATTAACGAAAAAATAAGAGCTAACGAAGTTATGCTTATAGGCAGTAATGGAGAAAAGCAGGGATTGGTTTCTATTTCAGTGGCTTTGGAGTCAGCTAGAGTTGCATCACTTGACTTGGTTCAAGTATCACCTTCAGATGCAAAGCCAGTCGTTTGCAAACTTCTTGATTATGGAAAGCATATATTTGACAAGAAGAAAAGCTTATCTGCGTCAAAGGTAAAGGTCAAAAGAAACACTACTAAAGAAATAAAATTTAGGCCTTCTACAGATGTTGGAGATTATAATATTAAATTAAAAAAGGTTAAAAGCTTTATTCTTGACGGAGATAAGACTAAAATAAGCGTCCGATTTAGAGGTAGGGAAATATTAAACAGTGATATGGGTCTTAGTTTATTAAATAGATTAAGAGATGAGCTAGAAGATATAGCTCAGGTAGACCAAGAGCCTTCGCTTGAAGGCAGACAATTACTAATGGTTCTTTCTCCTTTGAAGAAGAAGTAAATTAAAAATTTTTATAAGAAGAATAATATGGGATATAAGTTAAAAACACATTCTGGTGCTGCTAAACGTTTTAAAAAAACAGGCTCATCTGTAAAAAGCAAAAGTGCGAATAGAAATCATATCCTTACTAAACAGTCTACAAAAAGAAAAAGACATAACAGAGGCCTAAACAAACTATCAGGCATAGTTCTTAAAATGGCTTCAAAATTAATAAGAAGATAAATCATGCCAAGAACTACCAAATCAGTAACAGCTAAAGCAAAACATAAGAAAGTACTAAGTGCTACTAAAGGCCATTATGGCGCAAGAAGTAGACTCTTTAGAACTGCTAAACAATCTAATATTAAATCTTTACAATATGCATTTAGAGATAGAAAAAATAAAAAAAGAGCTTTTAGAGCTTTGTGGATAGCAAGAATAAATGCTGGAGCTAGGGAGCTCGGAGTTTCATATTCTGTCTTGATTAACTCTATGAGTAAAAAGGATATTGCTTTAGATAGAAAAGTCCTTTCCGATATTGCTATCAATGACTCTGCAACATTTGAAAAGATAGTACATTTAGCAGTAAAGTAATTCATTAGTTAAATGTCATCATTTAACAACATTAATCCACCAGAATTAAGAGATGAATTTGGTGCCTCTCATCCTATAAATCAAGTCAAAGACTTTTTAATGAATCTTTTGAAAGACTTTGGGTTCAATGAGGTTGATGGGCCTGAAATAGAGTCTGAAGAATTTAATTTTGATATGTTGAATATTAAAAAATCGCATCCTGCCAGACAAATGCACGATACTTTTTATCTTCAAAATAAATCAAATCTACTTAGAACCCATACTTCACCAGTTCAGATAAGAAGTATGCTTAATTCAAATCCTCCTTTAGCTTTTACCTCTTCAGGTAAAGTTTATAGAAAAGATGATGATGCTACTCATTTACCAATGTTTCATCAAGTTGAAGGTATATATGTTGACAGTGAAGTGACCTTTTCCCAATTAAAAGGTCTTATTCATCAAATTATTTATGCTATTTTTGGAGAACAAGTAAAAATTAGATTTAGACCATCATATTTTCCTTTTACCGAGCCCTCTGCCGAGGTAGATATACTATCTAAAAATGGAAAATGGTTAGAGATATTGGGATGTGGGATTATTAATCCAGTAGTTCTTGATAACTGCAATATAGATTCTAATAAATATAGTGGTCTAGCATTTGGTTTGGGTGTTGAAAGGATTGCTATGCTTAAATATGGTGTTAAAGATATTAGAGATTTTTATAAATCCAATCTTGATTTTTTGAAGCAGTTTAAATGAAACTCTTATACGAAGATTTATTAAAATTTATTATTGATAAACCCTCAGCAGAGGACCTGTCTGATAGCTTATTTCAATTAGGACATGAGCATGAGATTGAAGATAATATTTTTGATATGGAACTGACTCCGAATAGGGGAGACTGCCTTTCATTACTTGGTTTAGCGCGCGATTTAAATGCTTTTTATAACACTAATTTATCAGTACAGACCTACGAAGGAAAAATTGATCCACTGGATTTAGATTTTATCAACCTATCTCCAAAGGACTGTCCTAAGATATCTTTTCTTGAATTAGAAGTTGAAGATCTCCCAGATAAGTATCATGATTACCTTGAATCCTATTTTCAAAACTTGCAAGCAGGTAAAAATAATTTTTTTACAGACATTTCAAATTATATTTCTTATGAGTTAGGTCAACCCACTCATTGTTTTGATAAAAGCAAATTAAATGATCATATTTCATTCGAATCAAAAAAATGTGATAACCCTTTTACAACACTTTTAGATACCGATATTGAACTCAAAGGAAATAATTGCGTTTTTCTCAACAATAATGAGGTCATAAGCTTGGCTGGAGTTATGGGAGGCAAATCTACTGCTTGCTCAAAAGACACCAAGAATGTACTAATTGAATGCGCCTATTTCAATCCAGAATCTATTATTGGAAAATCTATTCAGTATAATCTTCACTCTGATGCTGCTCATAAATTTGAAAGAGGAGTTGATATCAACTCTCATGAAATGGTTTTAAGAAGATTCATTAAAATTGTTGAGCAACATGCAAAGATCAAGGCCTGTAAAATCACTTCTTTTGATTCAAAAGTAATAAGCAATAAAGAGTTACCCATCAATTTAGATAAGATAAACGCTATATTGGGAACTTCAATTTCTAGTGATGCGTTTAAAAATATATTAGTCAAATTAGGGTTTAATATTACTTCTAAAATTATAGCGCCAAGTTATAGATCAGATATAACATCGCAAAATGATTTAGCAGAGGAGATTGCTAGAGTGGTTGGGTACAACAACATACCAAGTCAAACAATTGCAATCCCACGCATTGAAAAAGATAACAATAAGCTTAATCTTGAAAGCTTGAAAAGTGGCTTAAAGAACAAAGGTTTTTATGAAGTTATAAATTTTCCATTTACTTCTATACAAAAAGAAAGCTCAATTACATTAGACAATCCCTTGGACTCAAATAAAAAAAATCTCAGAATATCACTAAAAGAATCCCTTATAGGAAATTTGCTTTATAACGAAAGACGACAAAAAGATTCTATCAAGCTGTTTGAGATTTCAGATACATATTGTAAAAATAATAACTTAGAGCAAAGTTTAAAGTTAGGAATTATCGCAAGTGGCCGAGTAGGTCATAACTATAATAATTTCTCAAAAAAAATAGATGAAGCTTTTCTTCTTGATGTTTTTAAAAGTGTCTTTGGTAACAAAGATATAGCAATAGAGCAAATATCTAGAAATAATTTAAATACTAAGATTAAAAATAATATTTTTTATATAGAAATTTCTCTTGATAAACTCCAACCTTACAATATCAATGTTTTTAATGAAGAGCATGATATGGAATTTAAAAAATATACTCCTATCTCTGAATTTCCATCAAGCAGCAAAGACTTTTCTTTTTTAATCGCAGACTATTCTAAGTATAATGAAGTAATAGAGATGATTAATAAAATTAAAAACATGTATTTAAAAGATTTCTTCATTTTTGATTTTTATAAGAATAATAAAAATGAAGAAATTAAAATTGGCGTTAGGATGATTTTTCAATCAAATGAAAAAACCTTGTCAGATGAAGACATTAAAGACAGCATTTCTAAGATACTTCAACCCATTCTTGATATAGATGGAGTTTCTGTTCCTGGAATGTAAGTTTTTTGCTACATGTAGCATTAGGTGTGTAAAATAAAGAATGTTAATTTATGAATATAAAAAATGAAAATTACTAAAGTTTTATTACCTCTAATTCTTGTATTTATAACATTTCACTCTATTGCTCAGCAAATTGATCCATCTATTTTATCTCAATTATCTCCTGAGCAGATTGATATGGCTAAAGATGCATATAATTCAAAGGATTCGTCTGATGTTCAAGCTGCTGATATCCCAGTTCTCAATGAGAGCCTTATAAAAAATACCTCAACTGACGATTTAAACCTATTAAAAGATAAAAAATATGGTTACAATTTTTTTTCCTCATTGCCAACATCAACTTCTGCAGTTGGAGATTTGCCCCTTCCGAATGAATATAAGATATCTTTAAGGGACCAGATTACGGTCATCTTATCTGGTTCTAAAGATGCAATATTTGATTTAAATGTTAAGTTAAATGGAACTATTCTATTTCCTGAGCTAGGAGCAATTTCCGTTGCTGGTAAGACTTTAGGAGAAGTTAAAGAAGCTCTATCAAAACTTATAGAGCAATCTTACATAGGTGTTGAAATAGATGTATCAATTAAGAATCTTAGTGCTAAAAAAATTACTATAGTTGGAGCGGTCAATACACCTGGAATATACCTAGTAAATCCCTTTAGTACTATATCAAGTGCCTTGGCATATTCAGGGGGAATATCTGAAATAGGAACCTTAAGAAATATTAAATTAATTAGAAATAACGGAAGCACTTTTAGTTTCGATCTGTACAAACTTTTAATTGATGGTGATAGATCAGATGATATAACCATTGAAGCAGGTGATGTTATAGTCATCGGTCCAGCAGAACAGTTTGTAACTCTAGAGGGCGAGGTAAGACGTCAAGGTATCTATGAAGTAACACAAAATGAAACTTTGAAAGATTTAGTAAAATTTGGTTTAGGTTTTTCTCAAGTTGCCAATAAAACTAATATAAATTTAAAAGTTTTGGATATTGAAAATTCATCTATACAAGGCAAAAATGTTAGCAATATGGACACATCTTTAAATAATGTTCTCAGTGTTCTCATTAATAATTACGTAAATAAGAATGCTACAAGTATTAAAGTTATTGGTGCTGTAAAAGAGCCAGGATTTTATTCTTTAAAAGAAAACAAATATCTGGAAGATATAATTAAAAACCTTGAATTTATAGATGTATACCCTTGGTTAGGGGTATTAGAGCAATTTGATGATAAAAATTTATTAAAAACAACAATTTTATTTAATTTAAATGATCCAGATACCTTTCGTTCTATTAAATTATTACCTAATTCTAAAATACATTTTGCTGATATTAATACAATTAAACTTGATGAAATAAATGCAATGACGCAGGAATTGGTAAAGGAATTCTCTCTAAATATTATCCATAAACAAAATTCTTACTTACTTCCAGTTTATGGAAATTTTGATGTTCAATCATTTGTAGATTTTCTTGGCTTAGACATGAGTGACATTAATAGAGAAGCATCATATGTTAGCCCTTTGGATAGCATTGCAATACAAGCTGACTATAAAGATATGAATTTGATTGCAAATAAGTATCATGCAATAACTTTCAGGTCGCCAATTAATACTTTAATTAAAGTTGTAATTTCTGGTGCAGTTACATATCCTGGTGAATATGTTCTTCCGGTAAATAGTTCTATCGAAGAACTTTATAAATTAATTGGTGGTTTCAATGATCAGGCTTTTACTAATGGTATCGTTTTCCAAAGAGAGGCACTAAAGGATAAGCAATTAAAAGTTATTCAAGCCAATCAAGATAAATTAAATAAAATGCTTATCAATAAATCTGCAGAAGATCCTGGTATTGATATAAACAAAATTCTAGCCACCTCAGAATTAATAGAGCCTGAAAACCTTGGAAGAATTGCTGGAAATTTTTCTCCTCAATCCTTATCTGCAAAAAATACAATACTACTTGATGGTGATACATTAATAGTGCCTACAAAATCAAATACTATTAGCGTTATAGGCGAGGTATTAAATCCTACCGCTTTTGAGTTTACAAATAAAACTAGCTTAAGGGTGGCAATTTCAAATGCAGGTGGATATGGTGATTTAGCTAATAAAAGAAAAGTTTATGTGATTAGAGCTAACGGTTTGATTTCATCAGCTAATAGAAAAATTTTTAGCAAAAATATTTCATTAAAACCTGGTGATACTATTGTAGTCCCTAGGAAACTTTCTTCCGATAATCTTATTATAGATTCATTAGCCCCGATAACTCAGGTTATATCGAATCTAGCATTTTCTGCTGCAGCATTAGATAATTTATCAACAAACTAAAGTGTGTCTATATTCTATTTGCTCGTCTGACATTTAATAACTTCAATGGTTTAAATATTTATAAAAATAATGAAAGTAATATTTTTTTCACCTAAATTCCACCCTGAACCTAACTATTATATAAATGATGTAGTTTTTGATATTAAGGGTTTAGATAAAGTTATTATTTGTGGCAGAAATATAGACTCTAAAATTTTTACTATTAAATCCTCCATAAAAAATATAACAACTTACTATGTTCCCTATCGTTTAAGAAAGGGTAATGGTAATCTTTCCTTGTTTATAGAATATGTTTCCTTTTTCCTTTTTTCGCTATTAATAATTCCCTATGCAGTAATTCGTGAGATGCCAAAAAAGATATTTTTCTATGGTATATCACCCCCACTTTATATGATTCCTTTTGTAATGCTAAAACCATTTTTTAGATTTAAAATAGCTTATTGGGTACAAGATATTTGGCCAGAATCTATTTTTATTAGAATGAAGCACTCAAATATTCTTTACTACCTAATTAACATACCAATTAAACTAATTTATAAATGCTCTGATGATATATTGCTTTTAAACGAATCCTTTGACTCTAATAATAGGTTTAAAAAACTTAAACATAAAATTCAATACCTACCCCAAGGCCACAAACATCCCCACAATGCAATCATTGATGCTCCTAGCTCTAATATTATTAATAATATTAGACAAGAAAAAAGGAAGGTTATTGTTTATGCAGGTAATGTTGCAAACTCTATGTATCTTGAAGAAATGGCGGAGGCGGTAGAATCTAATAATGAAAATTTTGTTTTTTATATTATTGGTGACGGTGATTTTAAAGACATTTTAGTTCAGAAGAAATATAAATCTGTAATCTTTTTTGATCTCATTAATAGAGAGTATATTCAGAAAGTTATAAGTGAAGCTGACTTTGCTTACCTTGGAAGAAAGCTGAAAAATGATGATATGAATATCATCTCTAAAATATTTCCTGGCAAGCTTTCTTTATACATGTTAGTTCAGCTACCTATTATCTCAATAGTTAATATGGAGCTATTTAATTTTATAAAAGTAAATAATTTAGGTTATCCGATAGAGTTTACAACAATAGATGATCTTTCAGAAAATCTAAAATCCATATCAGAGGAATCAAAAATAAAAAACTTCGGTATAAAGCAATCTCAAAAAGAATTATTCGAAAGTTCGTTTGAGCATAAGGAAATTATCAAACAAATTTATAATATAATTATAAAATGAACATATTAATAATTGGTGGGTCAGGTATGCTTGGTAGTCAGTGTATTGATTATTTTTCATCAATTGAAAATTATAAAATATATAGTACGTGCAGATCATCAAACGAATATCTTATCTCTCTCAAAAACAAAGAAAAAATTGTAAACATAGATAATGTAGATGTTTTAAATTTTTCAACTGTAATTGATGCAATTGAAAAATCTTCACCAGATTTAGTTATAAATTGCGCTGGGGCCATTAAACAGAAAGATATTGGTGTAAATCCTGTAGATGCAATTTGTATTAATGGTTTATTTCCCCACAAGCTTGCAGATGCAGCAGATAAATATGGGTTTAAATTAGTTTTAGTAAGCACAGATTGTGTATTTAATGGTAACAAAGGAAATTATACAGAGAAAGATCCTTCCGACTGCCTTGATATATATGGAAAATCAAAATTTATTGGTGAAATTTCAGATAAAGATAATGTCCTCACAATTAGGACTTCTATAATCGGCATAGAACATTCTTCAAGTTTAAGTTTATTGAGCTGGTTTTTATCTCAAACAAACACAATTAGTGGTTATAAAAATGCTATATATTCTGGGGTTCCAACAACATACCTGGCTGACTTTATAAATCAATACTTTGACATGAGTGGCTTATATCATTTATCTTCAAAGCCGATATCAAAATTTGAATTGCTAAACTATTTTGCTGAATACTATAATCATAAAATAGAAATTGTAGAGGATTTAAGTTTTGAGATAGATAGATCATTGCAGGCAAAAAAACTTGAAGAAGAAATCAATTTTATTCAGCCAAGTTGGCAAGACTTAGTTACATATCTTCCAAAAGAGTTATAATTCGCACATTAAATTTCACAATATAATACTAATATGAAAGTTGAAAATAATACGTTTCTGATAACTGGCGGAACAGGTTCTTTTGGCTCTACTATGGTCAGATATCTTCTAAAAAATAATGCACAAGAGATACGAATACTAAGTAGAGATGAAAAAAAACAGGATGATTTAAGAAAAGAATTAAATGATGATAGGGTAAAGTTTTATATTGGAGATACGAAAGACTATGATTCAATAGCAAATGCTGTAAATGGCTCTGATTATGTTTTTCAAGCGGCGGCATTAAAGCAAGTACCAAGTTGTGAATTTTTCCCGATTGAGGCAGTTAAAACCAACATCCTAGGAACTCAAAATATAATAAAGGCATCTGAAGATTATGGAGTTAAAAAGGTTGTAGTATTAAGTACAGATAAGGCCGTATATCCAATTAATGCAATGGGAATGAGTAAGGGGCTTGCTGAAAAAGTAGCAATATCTAGACATTATTCTAACTCAAATACACAGACCGTATGTAACTGTACAAGGTATGGAAATGTCATGGGTTCAAGAGGTTCTGTAATCCCTTTATTTATTAAACAAATATTAAATGAAGAGCCCTTAACAATAACAGATCCAAATATGACGAGATTTCTAATGTCATTGGATGATTCAGTAAATTTAGTAATGTATGCCTTTGAAAATGGCCAAAAAGGAGATTTATTTGTAATGAAATCACCAGCATCAACTATAGAAGATCTTGTTGATGGTATTGGACTTTTATTTAACAAGAAACCAATTAAAAAAATAATTGGCATAAGGCATGGTGAAAAAATGCATGAAACCCTTGTTTCTTCTGAGGAAATGTTAAGAGCTGAAGATAGGGGTGATTATTTTAGGCTTTTACCAGATGATAGAGACTTAAACTACGAAAAATATTTTACTTCAGGTAATGATATGGATGCTAGTAATCTCAATGTTTATGATTCTTCCAATACTACTCTCTTATCACCGGAACAGGTTGCAGCAAGGCTTAGTGAGCTAAATTTTGTTAAAAAGTTCTTATGAAAATATTAACAGTCGTAGGAACAAGACCAGAAATAATAAAGCTTTCAATGGTTCTCAAACTTTTAGATAAAGTATCAGATCATATTCTCGTTCACACTGGTCAAAATTTTGATAAAGAGCTAAACGAAAATTTTTTTGAAGACTTAGACCTTAAAAGCCCAAAATATTATCTTGATGCTGCTGAAAAGAGCTCAGTTTTAACTATTTCTAAAACTTTAAGTAAAGTTGACGAGGTTCTAGAGAAAGAAAAACCAGACGCCTTTGTTATCTATGGCGATACAAATAGTTGTTTATCTGTTATTGCTGCAAAAAAAAGAAAGATTCCTATCTTTCATATGGAAGCAGGTAATAGGTGTTTTGATTTAAATGTCCCTGAGGAACTTAATAGAAAGGTTGTTGATCATCTAAGTGATATTAATTTTGTTTTAACCGAACATGCCAGAAGATATCTTATTAAAGAGGGTATAAAAGAGGAAAGCATCATAAAGTCTGGCTCTCATATGCCTGAGATATTTGAATTCTTTAAAGAAAAAATAAATAACTCGACAATTTTACAAAAACTAAAACTTTCAAATGAAGATTATATTATTGTATCTAGTCACAGAGAGGAAATTGTAGACAACGATAAAAAGTTAAAACAGCTTATCAATTCTCTCGATAAAACCTCTAAAAAATTAAATAAAAAAATCATTTTTTCTACTCACCCAAGAACAAAAAAAAGGCTCAATAAGATATTGGATATTAAATCATATAAAAACATTCTTTTCTTAAAGCCATTTAATTTTTCCGATTACATCAATCTTCAAAAAAATTCATATTGCGTTATATCTGACAGTGGCACAATTGCTGAGGAATCAGCAATATTAAATTTTCCAGCTGTTACTATTAGGCCGACACATGAAAGGCCTGAAGTATATGATTCGGGAACATTGTTTTGCTCTGAATTAGATGAAAAGTCTTTAATCTCATCTGTAAGCCTCGCTGTGAGCTTTATAGATAAAAACTCTAATAAAATATTGGTACCCGATTACGAATACAGAGAAGTATCCAAAATTATTTTAAATAATATACTTAGCCTAACTGAAAAAATTAATAGGTATACTTGGAGAAAGTACTTATAAAAGATAAAGAAAAATTCTTGATAATCACTCCATACTTTTACCCATTTTATAAATTTGGAGGAGCTGCAGTAACTATATCGAACCTTTATTTTGCTATGAAAGATCAATTAAATTTAACTGTTCTTTCAAATAGCTGGTCTTCAGAAATACAATCAAGCAATTCTATAAAGTATTTAAATAGTCCTATACAGGTCTTAGCCTACATCAAAAAAAATCATCATAAATATAAAAGTATTTATTTAAATAGTTTTTTTAGCCCATCATGGAGCATTCTTCCTTATACTTTCTTAAAGGTAATAGGGTTTAAGGGTGATATTATTTTTTTTCCTAGAGGAGAACTAAAAAAAAATGCATTAACCTTCAAGAGTGCAAAAAAATCTATTTACTTAAGCTTTTTTAAAAAAATACTTAATTCTAGATCAAATACTTTTATAGTTTCTGATGAGCTTGAGGCTGAAGATTTAAAAAGTATTTTTCCTAAAAATAGTTCGGTTATAGTACCGGACTTTCTTCCACCCTATCAAAAGTCTATAAATCAAAAAGATAAAACCAATAAATTTAATTTAGTCTTTATTTCACATCTTAGGGAATCAAAAAACCTAATGTTTGTTTTAAAACTATTAAAAAAACTACCTGGGGATTTTTATCTGACAGTATATGGAAATGCCGATGATCCATCTTATTTTAATAAATGTATGAATTTTATTAATAAAAATGAGATGAAGCATCGCATTTATTTAAAAGGGCTAATTAGTCATGACGAAATAATTGATACTTTTGCAGATCACAATTTTTTTATATTCCCCACTAAGACGGAAAATTTTGGGTACGTAATTCTTGAATCTATGTTGGGTGGTTGTATCCCAATTATTTCTAAATATACTCCATGGAGTGAAATGGAGGATTTTCCAGGTCTATCTCTAGATTTAGATCTTCAAACTTGGAGCAATAATCTACTTGAGCTTGTTGATAATCCTAAAAAAATTAAAGAGATTCAAAGCCGTTGTAAAAATTTTGCTAATAATTTTGTAACGACAAGCACTTCTAAAGATAAATTTTTAGCACATATTTATGATAGATAAATTTAAAATAAATTCTATATACAATTTTTTTGGATCTGTGATACCAGCTGCATTGGGGTTAGTTGCAATAATTTTTTTAAGAGGGTCTTTAAGTTATCAAGAGTTTATTACTCTTTCTTTTTTTTGGACATTAATTACGGTTGTCACGATAAGTGATCTTGGCATGTCTAGGTTGGCATCACGAGAATCTGCAGCCTTAAGGCTGAAACAAATAGACCTTACACAATTTATTTTAAGGTTTAAAGAATTAATCATTACTACCTTTATTATCTCTATCTTTGTTTCAGTTTTTTTATATTTTCTTATTCATTACTTTTTATCTGCTAATGTTGATAAAAATAGCCTTTCATTAATAATAATATCAATCCCTTTTTATTTAGTTAGTTTTATTTTCAGGGGTTTTTTAGAAGGCGAAAATAGTTTTTTTACAGTAAATATTATAAAAATTTTTTCTAGTCTTATCGCATTCGGAATTCCAATTTTTCAATTTGTTATTTTTGGTCAAATTAATTATTTATGGATTACTTTTATTTTAGTAATCTCAAGAATGGTTATTTCTTTGTATGTAATCGTTTCCAAATTATCAGTCTTCTCTGTATTTTTTAATTCAAAATTGTACAAATATAATTCCCAAAAATATTTTTTAGAATCACCTATGTTAGCTTTCGGTGGGATTCTTGGTGCTGTTTATATTTTCTTTGAACGATCTATGTTTGAATCATATTTTCCAGATTTTTATAGTGACTTCTTTATTGCCCATCAATTAATACTGGGGTTATGGATAATTCCTTCATCATTATCACTGGCAATCTATCCTACATTGGCAAATACTAAACTCTTGAGTATCACTCAGTTTATAAATAAAACGCTGCCTTATATTTTTGCTATATCCATTGTTTTTTTTAGTGTTATATATTTATTCTTAATTTTCTTTCAAGAAGAAATGAACTTTAATCAGGTAGAAAATGATTACTTTTTACCTACAGTCTATTTATATTTAATGTTTGGAGCCATTACTTCTGCAGTGGCACAGGTTATCAATGTAACTTTGTTATCTTCTAGAGATTATAAATTTATATTTATCTATCAATCCATTATTTTCGTTGTGTATTTTGTTATACAAAATACCTACGGTATTGCAAACTACTTACTCTTTCTATTTTTTTGGAATACGAGATATCTGATAGATTTAATTATTATTTTTTCAAGAACTTATTTTTTAGGATTAAAAAGCAGGCGGAACATATAAATCATTATAGCCAGTAAAGATTGAAAAGAAATTTGACTGCGGATACACATAAAGAAGCGAGTATGTATAGTAAGCCATCAAGATAATCAAAAAATAATGTGTACCATCTCTAATAATATATTTTAGATCGATCTTTTCTATATCGATTGAATATTTTAATTGACCATCAATGGTTGATGCAAAAATAACCATTACTGTTGAGTATAGCAGAGGCTGGATTAACCTATCAGCTATGATGTAAAAGTTTCCACTGAATGTATTAATTGCAAAACCCAATCCTGCCAACAAAAAACCAAAAATAATTAACGATGTGCCTCTTTGCTTAAATAGAGATAAATTAATTCCTGAGATTATTGCTAGCGATAGAAATATTAAGGAAACTGTATTGAGACCTGTTGCTTGGTTTGTAAGAAGTATTTCTGAAATTGTGAAGTAAGATAATAATTTTTCTGCAATAATGTTAGCTCCAAGAAAATATATAGCAAACAACACTACCTCAGAGAGATTAATCAAGATAAAACCTGCAACAACCGCAGTCATAAAAAGTAATGTATTTTTGTATTCAATCTTATTTAGTAAATATCCAAACAGATGAAGAAAAATAAATATTACAAGTGAGATATGAAATAGGCATGCCAAAACTGAGTATATGATAATTTTTTTATGATCATCTTTATGAATACTTAAACCATATAGATAAACCGATAAGGCAAGTCCAGCCCTCAAGGCATTTGCCTCAAAAAGTGTTATAGATATAATCAATAAACAAGTCATGATGATTGTGTTGATGTTAAGTCTATTAAATGCAATGACCTTTAATGAAATCGAAAAGCTTGCTATAAGCGCATACGTTATTTGTGGGCCAAAGAGGATTGTAAGAGGATAGGCTAGAATAACAAATCCAAATTCCCAATTAGATTGTCCAATGGTTAAAGTATCGTCAACTACATATGGAAAATTGTCGAAAAGGTTATTTTTAATATCAATTATACTAAAACTAGATAGCTTATTAAGAAAAGTATAATAAGCACCATAGTCTAAAGAAATCCTAAAATCTGCAAAGAGAAATACAACAAAAGTACTTATCGCTAAGGTTAACCCAATTATACTTTTCATGATTTTTCAATTCGTTTGACTCTATATACAAGACCATTGAATATTGAACTGAGAATTACTCTATAAAAGCTTAAAGAAATTAAATATAAAGGATGATAAAAAATACTTAAGAAAATACGATTAATGGCAATAAGAGGTCTATTTGATATCAAGTGCCATTTAAATGAGATCAAATGAGCGCTAGCAAGTCTTAGTTTGTAAAAATTATCATCTGGATTACTTTTCTTTACAAGTCTAATAATTTCATCAGATAATTTCTTTGAAATTTTTGCTGAGGAATACGAATTAGAATGAATTCTAAAATTAGCAAGTTTCCTTTTAACTCTTATAAAATCCCCAGACTCACAAATCCTAAAGAAATATTCAAAATCAGGAACTCTTCTATATTCAGTATCCCACCCACCATACTTACTATAGATATCCCTTTTAAAAATGCTCCCAGGCCCTACAACACAAGCTAGTCTATTTTTTAAGTCAAATTTGCTATAGTCTGTACCTGGTATATCTCTTAATTGTTTAGAATTAGAATCGATTAAACTCCAGTCACCATATGAAAGAATAGCATTGGGATTATTCTCTAAACATTCTACTAAATTTGAAATAGCATTTAGCTCATAGGTATCATCTGCACTCAGATACCCAATATAGTCACCGCTTGCAAGACCCCAGCCATTATTTAATGCAGATGACTGCCCACTATTGTCTTGATTGATAATTTTTATATGGTCTTTATATTTAGATAAAATTTTATAGGTATCATCAGTAGAGCCATCATTGACTACTATATATTCAATATTTTCGTAATCTTGTAAGAGAACACTATTGATTGTTTCTTCTATAAAATCTTCACCGTTATAAACAGGAGTAACTATTGAAACAAGTTTGTTTATCGACTTATTATTCAATGCTAATCAATGAAACATTAAGTTTTAATAATTTAATACTTAGCTTTCTTTTTAAGTTGAATAAAAAGATTAAGTATGTAAAAAAAACTGACATCATTCCAAAGACTATTGCTAAAACAATAATAGCTCTTTTAGGACTATCTTTTAATATTGGCTCAAAAGGCGGATCAATTATGTTAAATGCGAATTCTTTATTGATATTGGCAAAAAGAATAGTTTTTTCATACTTAACTGCTAATTTTGATAATGAATTTTTTACATCATTTGATATAGATGTTTTTGATAATCTTTCATTAAGATAAATTAGAGCTTCATTTGCTTCATTTACATCTCTTGTTTTTATTCTTTCATCTAGTTCGGCAATTAGTTCTTCAAGCCATTCATTAGCTATTTTTGGTGAGATGTGTTTAATGCTAATTGTAACAAAATTGTTTCTTCTGTTGATTGCAACATCAAAATTATTTTCTCTGAAATGCTTAATTGCTTCTTGTTCTTCAGGTATCACACCCCATGGACTTGAAGGCTTTCTAACCCATTTATTAGTATTAATATCATATTTTTTTGGGTCAATTATAATTTTATTTGTTGTTGTATCGAGTTCTTTCGCAGCCAATAAATTTACAAATTTATTTTGCAAAAAATTACCTAAAAATTTATTTGATTGTAGGATTTCAACTGACTCATCAAAATGTTGATTCGAGCCTCCGCCAATTATTGATGAGACGCCACCCAACCCCGAAAGACTGCCCAATCCCTGCGTATCAATTTCACTTGATTTCTCTTTTGGTGAAAGAATTGCATATGACTTATATTCATTAGGCAAGTAAAGTGCTATTGAAACTGCAATAAGAGATGAAAGAAAACCGAAAATGATAAGTTCTTTAAAATTTATTTTAATTACTTTGGCTATGTTAAAAAAAGAGAAATCTATATTCATAGTGTACCTATAATTTTAAGTTTCATTATTCCTTGGTTGTTAAGATTATGCAAAGATAGTTTAAAGAATAGGCACATTTTTAAATACTTGGTTTTTAATAGAAAGAGAGTTGTTTACAAATAAAGCTCTATGAGGCTCCTCATAAATCAAATCTGACTTTGGTCTATCAGTTGTATAATAATATGTAATTAATGATTTACGAGAAACTCCATTCGGGAGGGAAAGAGGTTTTGTGTGGCCATGCCAACTATAGTCATTTGTTGTAAAAATCATAAGTCTATTAAATGCAGGCCTTATTAGCCTTACACATTCCCATTCTTGTTTTTCGTCCAGGTAGTGTAAGTCTGTTTTTTTTGGAATCCATTGCTCATGATGACCGCCCCATGCATCGTCCCAGTCTTTATTCATAAAAAGAATAACATTAAGTCTTCGTTTTAAATTCATTTTTCTATGAGTAGTTCCATCTACATGAATTGCTAAGGTACCTGACTTATTTATTTGATTAACACCTCCACCATGATAATAAGGGTCTGAAATCAAACCATCAATAGACGTAAGTTTTGATAGGCATTCTAAAAATCTTCCACCATTTAATACAGAGAAAACATCAAACATATTTTTTGGGATATCCTCAATGCATTTAAAATCTGATCTTGTTTTAACCTCTTCACCTTTTATATTTCTAATATCTTTTTTATATTCTCCAGATTCAATCTCAGAATGTACAAGATCTAACTTGTCATTATCAAATAAATTATCAATAAATACGAAGGGGAAAGGGGTTGCTTCTAAATAAGATTCAGTATTGATCTCATTTTCAAATTTTCTGTAGTCAAAAATAGTATCCATTATTTAATCCAATTATTAAAAAGTGCTCAATAAAAACGTATTATATACGCATACATTTCTTTTAGGTTTATATATTACCTTAAAACCTCTGATCTATATTTTTAAAGATTCATGGTAATATTTATTTGATTATTAAAGTACTGTAAATAGTTAAAAGCAATTTAAATGACCGTTATTAAAAAAAACATTGTAAAAAATATTACTGAAAGTTCTAATCTTTCAGCAAATGATAGTTTGTTGTTACTGGAGTCATTTTTAAATTTAGTCATAGACAATAGTAAAACAAAAAAAATTAAGATAACTGGTTTTGGGTCTTTTGCTTTCAAGGCAACCCCAAAGCGAGTTGGAAGAAATCCTAAAACAAATGAATCATACTTAATTAAAGCTTTTAAAAGATTTACTTTTAATCCATCAATTAGAATAAAAAAAATATTAAACTGATATAATCGCACCACAGATTAAACATTTTTATTAGCTATGAAAAATAAATATTTACTAAAATTACCATTCCTATTTTTTATATTTTTTGCCGTTCAAACAGAATCTCAGTCTATTGGAGATCTTCCTGAAATGGATCAAAATTTCTTGGACAGTCTTCCAGAGTCTGTTCAAGAAGACCTAATGTCAGAAATGAAGCAAGATAAGGGAAATAATAAGAACTTGCAGAGCAGGCCATCATCCGAATTATCTAAATACCAAACTCTCGACGACTGGGAAAAATTTAAAAAACAACAATCTCTAGATAAGCAATCTGAAAGATATGGATTAAGGTTATTTAATACAATGCAATCTTCTTTTATGCCACTCAATGAACCAAATTTTGGAATTAATTATATTGTTGATTATGGTGATTCCATAGCCGTAAACACTTTTGGATCCAAAAAACTAAGTTATATTGCAGATGTAAAAAGAGATGGAACCATACTGCTTGAAGAAGTTGGATCTATAACTGTAGCCGGATTAAATTTTGAACAAGTAATAAATCTAATAAATAATAAGTATAAAGTTGCATTTATTGGAATAAATGTTGCTGTTAATCTAGATTCCATTAGAGATATAAATATTTTAATAACTGGCAATGTAGCTTTTCCTGGAATCTATACCTTAAGCGGTAATTCAAATATTCTTCAGGCCTTGAACATAGCTGGAGGCATAAATGAAAATGGTAGTCTTAGAAATATATCACTTAAAAGAAGCAACAAAATAGATCAAAAAGTTGATTTATATGAAGCGCTGCTACTTGGAAACATAGAAAATATACCTTTTTTAATGACTGGAGATTCCATTCACATAGGCCCAGTCAATAACCTTGTTAGAGCAGGCTATGGATTTAATAATATTGCAATATTTGAACTTAAAAAAAATGAAACATTTGATGACTTAATTAAGTTCGCTGGTGGCTTAATGAATGAATCTAATAAAGAGATATTTAAAGTTGTTAGATTTGAAAATAATAAATTTAAATCATATGAAATCAACACTAATGACTCTTTAAACTTCAAACTATCTAATCTTGATTCTATTTATGCGGATAAAGAAGCTATAGGAACGATAGAAATTACTGGTAATGTTAAATATCCTGGTAAATATTCAATATCTTCATCTGATAGAATTTTAGATATTATTGAAAGATCTGGTGGTTACACTGATACAGCATACCCATTCGGGGGATCAATGCTAAGAGAAAGTGCGAGAGATCTAGAGCAATTTTATTCAGAAAAATCTTATCAAAATCTTATAACTTTTATAACGTCTAATCCTTCTGCTATTCCAGCAAATGGTGCAACCGGCCTAAGTTACCTTTTATCAGAGCTAAAAGGTTATAAGCCTCTTGGAAGGGTCATTGTTGAGCTTGATGAATCAAACTTAAAGGAGAATCTTCAAGATAACATTTATTTAGCAGATGGAGACGAGATACATATACCAACTTATTCATCAAATGTCTTTATATTTGGTGAGGTTGGAAATCCGGGTTCTGTTCTTTTTAAAGAAGGTGACACTATGATGGATTATATAGTTAGGTCTGGAGGACTTACTAGATATTCATCTAAAGACTCTGTATTCATAGTAAGCCCTAATGGAGAAACAAAAAAAGCCCCTATCAATGGGCTAAGAAAATACTTAACAGAAGATGCAAATATATATCCAGGTTCTGTCATATATATTCCAAGGCATATAGGTAAGATTGAAGGAATTAATTATATTGCTACGATTGCTCCTATTTTCAGCAGCATGGCTCTTTCAGCAGCATCTATAAATAGTATTAATAACTAAATTATATAAAAGCTCATTGGATAAAATGAAGCAAATAAACATATTATTAATATTCTTTTGTATTTCTTTTCTATCAATTTATGCTAGCTCCCAATCCTATAATTCCTTGGGGCAAACCGGCTTAATAACTATCCCGTCAGCAGAGCTTCATGAAGAGCAATCGGCTTACTTTACTTTTAATAGAAGTAATTTTATTAAGCTTGGCGTTATAACAATAACGCCGTTTGATTGGATGGAAGCTAGTTATTTTTATTACCGACCAGATGATCTTTTATGGGGTTCCACTAAGGGCTTGTATTTAGATAAGGGCTTTAATGTTAAATTTTCTTATAAGCCTAAAAATATATTACTACCAAGAATCGCATTAGGGCTTGATGATTTTGCTGGAACAGGCCAGTTCACAAGGGAATACATAATTACAACCTATGACTTTAAATCACTTAAATTCACCTCAGGACTTGGTTGGGGGAAATATGTTGGCGAATCTTCAATAAAAAATCCACTTTCAATCTTTAGTGAAGAGTTTTCTAAAAGAGAAGAGCTTAACTTTGGAAAGGGAGGTTCTTTGAGCTCTAGTATATGGTTTAAAGGACCAGTTACTCCTCTTATTGGATTGGAATATAAACTAAAAAATATAAAAAATACTACCATTAAGATAGAACGTAACCCTTATGATTATTTTAAATTTTCATGTTGTGGAGAGGGTCTGTCAGAAGAGTCTCGACTAGTAAGACCCAAAGAGAGTGGTATTAATTTTGGTTTAAGTTACAAGTATAAAGACTTTGGTAATGTTGATCTGTCCTATATCAAAGGTAATTCATGGAATATATCATTCTCTATAGGGTTTAGGGGGAATAAGAATTACAGAAATAAAGAGAAATTTAGTCCAAAATTAGAGAATATTGACTATAAGCAGAATTCAGTAAAAAATGAATTTTATCTAGATTTATTGCATAACTTGAATCAAAACAAGTTATATCTTCAAACTGCAAATTTAGATAATAAGATATTAAATGTATCGATAGAGTCTGCAGATCATATCAACCCAGTTATTTACTCATCCAGAACTGCATACATAGCTAATGAGGTAGCTAAATTTAATAATATTAAACTTGATAATATTGAAACTGGTCATCTTAATAGGGGTATAAAAATTAATAGTGCTAAGTACTATACTAAAGATTTAAACTTGGTTGATAGGAAGCCAGATATCTTGGTTAAAAGAAGGACTATTCTGGAGAATTCTGATAACAATTCTCATAATAAACATGAGTTTAGACCCACAGTTCAATTTCCAGTTATTATCAACAACCTCTCTCCAGATATAAAATCTCATGTAGGTTCTCCTGAAAAATTTATGTATACAGGTATTGGTATTAAAGCATCTACTGAAATTCAATTTAATAGAAATCTAGTTTTCTTTTCCTCTATTGGTAGAATAATTGAAGATAACTTTGATGAAAAAGTATCTGAACCAAATTCTCAACTTCAGGAGGTTAGAACGCAGATAGTAGATTACTTACAAGAATCATCTGGAGATATATATATTGATAGAATGGAAATGGAGCATATAGCATCTCCAATTAATAATATTTACACAAAGGTGAGTTTTGGTTATCTTGAATCTATGTATGGCGGAGTTGCTGCTGAGGTAATGTACAAGCCATTTGAAGGTAAAGTTGCAATGAGCCTTGAATTAAATAGAGTAACCCAAAGAGCCTTCGATCAAAAATTTACCTTTTCCAAATATAAAGTATCGACACAGCATTTTAATGTTGCATATTATCATCCCAAAACAAATGTTCTTGCAAAATGGAGTTTCGGTCAATACCTTGCAGGTGATAAAGGTTATACATTGGACTTATCAAGAAGAATGCCAAATGGATGGCAAGCCGGGGTATGGTTCTCAAATACAAATGTCTCTGCAGTGCAATTTGGAGAGGGGTCATTTGATAAAGGTTTTTACATGAATATACCTCTAAATATATTTTCTAAATCTTATAGCAAAAATAGCCAAGGAGTCAGCGTTAGATCAATGACTCGAGATGGAGCTCAAAAACTAGAGCTAAGAAATAGATTGATAGATTCTTTTTATGGAGCTACTTATAATGAATTTAACGAAAATTGGTTTAATTACCTTGATTAAATTGTATTAAATATGCTTATAAATAAAGCATATACTGTTTAAATACCGTAAAATATAATAATATAAGTGTTTTTTTTGTAGGCAATAGTATAAATATCACTTATAATCATTTTTTAGAGGCGGGACCTTACGCTGAAATACAATAAATATTACAAGGTGGAGTAATTAAAATGGCAAAATTTATAAAGTCAAAATTTAGAGTTTTATGGGGAACAGTATTCAGTTTTTTTGCTGGGATGTTCACAACTAACGTAACTGCACAAGAAGAGGCATCAAATGAAGATGCTGATACTAAAACTGAAGAAACGGTCGAAGAAAAATTAACTTTAGATCCTGGTGCTATAGCAGCAGCAGTTGCAGCAGCAGCAGCATTATTATCAGGCACTGATAGTAAAGAGATTACACCAACAGCGGCACCAACGACTGCACCGACAACTGCACCGACAACTGCACCGACGACTGCACCGACAACTGCACCGACAACTGCACCGACGACTGCACCGACAACTGCACCGACAACTGCACCGACAACTGCAACAACAACTACACCAACTA
>Ga0213868_10001108_pt1 | contig 26056 bp, 26 predicted proteins | sample PICome_9_FD_160087 | JGI IMG/M metagenome (GOLD analysis project Ga0213868, IMG submission 160087) | Coastal seawater microbial communities near Pivers Island, North Carolina, United States - PICO127 | ecosystem: Environmental > Aquatic > Marine > Coastal | place: USA: North Carolina... | reverse complement strand
CCAACAACGCCGCAGCACCAGTATAGATCGCTGATCTCGCCTGCGGTCATGAAGAAGCGGATTGGGCGACCATTTTCATCAATGACAGCATGTAATTTTGTCTCTCTCGCCGATTGTCCCAATCGTTTGCCGGGCAATGATTCATGCAACCCTTGGTTCGACCAATCAGTCGGCCACGCCCTCCTTTTTCAACCCAAGGCTCGAAGCCGTGCGGTGCGCTTTGAGATAGGTCGCGTCTATCATCACTGTCTTCAGCACTGTCGCCTCAGAGGCCAACCCTTCCATCATTCTGGTGAAGACTCCCGTGTTACCCCACCGCTTCCAACGATTGTAGAGAGTCTTCGCTGAGCCATATGCCTTTGGCACATCGCACCACCTCAAGCCATTGCGATTGATGAATGTTATTCCACTCAAAACGGGCCTATTGTCGACACGCGGCTTGCCGTGGCTCTTTGGGAAGAACGGCCGAAGCCGCACCTTACGGCATTGCAAATTTGCAATTTGCAACGAATTAACTTGCAGTGCTTTGCAAATTTTCTGAATTCTGCTTTCCCAAACATGCCGCCATCGCTAAGTTGGGTGAAATTCCCAAGGGAGGCGCTGTGATGAAAGATATCTTGCAAGAGCTGGAAGACCGCCGTGCAGTGGCGCGTCAGGGTGGAGGCGAGCGGCGGGTTGCGGCGCAGCACTCCAAAGGCAAGCTGACCGCGCGCGAGCGGGTCGAGCTTTTGCTGGACGAAGGCACTTTTGAAGAGTTCGACATGTTTGTCGCCCATCGCTGCACCGATTTCGGCATGGAAAAGGACCGTCCTGCAGGGGACGGCGTTGTGACCGGCTGGGGCACGGTGAATGGCCGAATGATCTATGTCTTTAGTCAAGATTTCACTGTGTTTGGCGGGTCTCTTTCTGAAACCCATGCGCAAAAGATTTGTAAAATCATGGACATGGCGATGCAGAATGGCGCGCCGGTAATCGGGATCAATGATTCCGGCGGGGCGCGGATCCAAGAAGGTGTGGCCAGCCTTGCGGGCTATGCAGAAGTGTTTCAGCGCAATATCATGGCGTCGGGTGTGGTGCCGCAGATCAGCTTGATCATGGGGCCATGCGCTGGTGGGGCAGTGTATTCGCCTGCGATGACCGATTTTATTTTCATGGTCAAAGACAGTTCGTATATGTTTGTTACCGGCCCGGATGTGGTGAAAACTGTAACCAACGAGGTGGTGACAGCCGAAGAATTGGGCGGGGCCAGCACGCATACCAAGAAATCGAGCGTAGCGGATGGAGCGTATGAAAACGATGTCGAAGCGCTTGCCGAAACCCGGCGCTTGATCGACTTTTTGCCGCTGTCGAACCGGGAAAAGGCGCCGACGCGGCCGTTCTTCGATGACCCGGCACGTCTTGAGCAAAGCCTTGATACGCTGATCCCAGACAATCCAAATCAGCCTTATGACATGAAGGAATTGATACTTAAACTGGCGGATGAGGGCGATTTCTTTGAAATTCAGCGTGATTTTGCGGGCAATATTATCACCGGCTTTATTCGGATCGAAGGGCAGTCGGTGGGCGTTGTCGCCAACCAGCCCACAGTTTTGGCCGGCTGTCTGGATATTGACAGCAGCCGCAAAGCCGCGCGGTTTGTACGGTTTTGTGATGCCTTTGAAATCCCTATTCTGACACTGGTCGATGTACCTGGCTTCCTTCCTGGCACGGCGCAGGAATATGGCGGGGTTATCAAGCACGGTGCAAAACTGCTGTTCGCCTATGGTGAAGCGACCGTGCCGAAGGTGACGGTGATCACGCGCAAAGCCTATGGCGGTGCCTATGACGTGATGGCATCAAAGCATTTGCGCGGTGATTTCAACTATGCTTGGCCGACCGCAGAAATTGCGGTTATGGGGGCCAAAGGCGCGAGTGAAATTATCTATCGTGGCAAAACCGCCGAAGAGATTGCCGAGCGCGCAGCTGAATATGAACATCGATTTGCCAACCCATTTGTGGCCGCAGAAAAAGGGTTTATCGACGAGGTGATCATGCCGCACTCTACCCGGCGGCGTATCGCGCGGGCGTTTGCAAGTTTGCGCGGAAAAAAGCTTACAAACCCGTGGAAAAAGCACGATAACATCCCGCTGTAACCTTGGAGGCGGAGCGCCAAATGCCCATTTTGACCGATACTGCACCAAAGCTGTTGCACCCAGCATGCGCGATGCGAATGACCACCCTTGTGAAAAAGCCAAACGCATGACCGGGGTGGGGGACGCAACGGCGGCGCAAATGTTCACAGTGCCATCGGGGCAGGCGGTGATGTTGCAGGATATTTTTTTGGAAGAAGGTGACAGTTTGGTTCTGCGTGTCCGTTTCTTGACTCCGCAAATCGCGCGTGACGGTGGCACGGTCGATTATGATATGGCCGCTAAAGACATGCTGCATTTGTGCGATGTAGTTGTGCGCCCGCAAGTTGAAGCAAGCGATGACAAGCCGGACCAGATCATGATTTCATTTTCCGATATTGAGGTGCCCTTTGGGCAAGCAGACCCGCAAGCGACACAGTTTTTTGAGGCGTATCGCATCGAGAACGGCGCCTGCATCTGGGAGGTTTACTGATGAACACACTATATCTGGGGGCGATGGGCGATTATTTGCCGTTTCGTGATGTAGGCAAGCCACAGGCTGCGGTCTTGTTGAAAGATCAGTGTCTTTTGGATTCCGGACAGGCTATTGTTTCCGAAGGCCGAACCCAAGCGGCCGATACCTTACATTGGGGACGCATTGCGGAACAATCCGTGCGGCCAGCCCCACAAAAAACTAGGAGTCGAGGATGTCCACGAGCGCAAAAACAATTATCGCACTTTGCACGGTTGCCTTTATGGCTGCATGCGCTGCGAAAGAGCCAGAAACTGTTTATGTTGAAGAACCTGTTTCGCAAGAGCCTGTCTATACCGGCAAATACAAGTAATATCGGGGGGCGGGCGTTTGGCGCGTTTTGCGCCGTGCCCGCCCTTTTTCTATCTGGCCTGATCGGGCCTGCACCGGTGAATGCGCCACTGAATTTGGGGGTGGCAGCATGATCAAGCATCGTGGTTTTCCTGGACGACTTCCTTCGACAGATTATCAATTTGTGATCCGCCGGGCCAATAAGGCCGGAGCCACAAAGATCATTCGTCGTGAGCGATACCGCGATCGGGCCAATGTGGACCGGGCTGCGGATGAAGGCTTTATGAAAGCGCTGTGGCTGCAATTTGGCGAAGAGCCGTTTGAGCGTGGCAATCTGGATGCGGGGCGGCTGTCGTGGTTGTTTGGCCGCGAAGTGGTGGCTGCCGAAGACCCCTTTGACCCCGAAAGCTATGACGCGTTGTTGAAAATCAATGCGAAAATCGCTGAGATTTCATTCCCTAAGGTTTTTGCCCCCGATGCGCCACCGCTAGAGGTGGATGATTGGGCCGATTGGGACGATGAGGACGAATAGGCATGATGTTGCGCATCAACCCCAGAGACAGGCGAGGAATTGCCTACTTTGCTTTGGTCCAGCTTGGGTTGAGTGCAGGCTCTGTTTGGGGGCATTTGTGCTTGGGTGTCAAGGGCTTGGTTGCAGTTGAGCACCGGATTTCAAGCCGCAGGTGGCTAGTCACAGAGTTTTGCGCGTTAAGTGGCGTGGTTCGTCCCGTTTTCCCCTTTATTTTATGCGCAAAGGCGGTAAGACTGGGGCTAATAAACACCCAACTTAGAGGCTTTGCAGTATGCGTAAAACGACCCTTCTTCTCGTCACAGTTGCCACCCTTGGCTTGGCTGGCTGCGTCCAGAACCCCAATTCGCCAGTTAATAACGCTGCGGTCCGCACCATTGGTGGTGCAGCCGCAGGTGCAGTTATTGCCGATGCAACCGGCGGCAGCAAAACCCAAGGGGCGCTTATTGGCGCGCTTGCTGGTGGTGTGTCGTGCGGTATACCAGGCATGCCTGCTTGCTACTGATACCGACACTCGGCTAACGACTGCGCACCAGCGCGGCGTTGCCATTCTTCCAGGGCCATTCGGGGATATCCCCCGAGTGGCCTTTTTGCATTTCCGCGCCTTGGGCGCGCATCCGAGAAAGGGCTGTCATGTTTAAAAAGATCCTCATTGCCAACAGGGGCGAAATTGCCTGCCGGGTTATAAAATCGGCCCGCGCAATGGGTATCAAAACGGTTGCGGTCTATTCGGATGCGGATCGCAATGCGCTGCATGTGCGGATGGCGGATGAGGCGGTGCATATCGGCCCGGCCCCTGCCAACCAATCCTATATTGTGATTGACAAGATCATGGACGCCATTCGCCAAACCGGCGCCGAAGCGGTGCATCCTGGCTATGGGTTTTTGTCCGAAAACATGAACTTTGCTGCCGCCTTGGAAAAGGAAGGCGTGGTGTTCATCGGCCCGCCTTCATCGGCGATCGAACAGATGGGTGACAAGATTACATCCAAAAAGCTGGCGATGGAGGCCGGTGTTTCGACCGTCCCGGGCTACATGGGGATTATCGCAGACGCGGATGAGGCTGTGAAAATCTCGGGTGAGATTGGCTATCCGGTGATGATCAAGGCCTCGGCAGGCGGTGGCGGCAAGGGGATGAGGATCGCGTGGAGCGAGACAGAGGTCAAGGAGGGGTTTGAGTCGTCCAAGAACGAGGCGGCGAATTCCTTTGGCGACGACCGGATTTTTATTGAGAAGTTCGTGACCCAACCGCGCCATATTGAGATTCAGGTCTTGGCCGACAAGCACGGCAATTGCGTCTATTTGCATGAGCGGGAATGTTCCATTCAGCGCCGGAACCAAAAGGTCATCGAAGAAGCGCCAAGCCCGTTTTTGGATGAAGCGACTCGCAAAGCGATGGGCGAGCAGGCCTGTGCGTTGGCGCAAGCCGTGGGATACACATCGGCCGGCACGGTCGAATTTATCGTGGACGGCAATCGCAATTTCTATTTCCTGGAAATGAACACCCGTTTGCAAGTTGAACACCCGGTGACCGAGTTGATCACGGGCGTGGATTTGGTCGAACAAATGATCCGCGTGGCCTATGGCGAGGCTCTGCCCTTTGCCCAAAGTGATCTGAAGATCAATGGCTGGGCGATGGAAAGCCGACTTTATGCCGAGGACCCCTATCGCGGGTTCTTGCCTTCAGTCGGTCGGTTGACGCGCTACCGCCCGCCCGTCGAGGGGCTTACTGAGGCAGGGGGCATTGTGCGTAATGACACCGGCGTGTTTGAAGGCGGCGAGATCAGCATGTTTTATGACCCGATGATCGCCAAACTGTGCACATGGGGCCCAACGCGGGCGGCGGCGATTGAAGAAATGCGGTTGGCGCTGGACACGTTTGAGGTGGAGGGGATTGGCCATAATCTGCCATTCTGTTCGGCCGTGATGGACCATCCGCGCTTTGTCAGCGGCGAGATTACGACCGCGTTTATTGCCGAGGAATACCCCGATGGGTTTGCAGGCGTGACGCTGGGCGACGCGCTGCTGCGCCGGGTTGTGGCGGCGGCGGCGGCGATGAACCGTGTGGCCGAAATTCGCCGGACCCGGATTTCAGGGACGATGGACAACCATGAACGCAAAGTCGGCACTGAATGGACTGTGACCTTGCAAGGTGCGGCGCATGAGGTGGTGATTGACGCAGACAAGGCGGGATCGACCGTGCGTTTTGATGATGGTACGCAAATGCGGGTTGAAAGTGATTGGACACCGGGGCAGCCATTGGCGCGCCTGACGGTCGATGGTTCGCCTTTGGTGATGAAGGTCGGCAAGGTGCCGTCAGGGTTCCGGCTGCGGCTGCGCGGGGCGGATTTCGTCTGTCACGTGCGCACTCCGCGTCAGGCCGAATTGGCGGGTTTGATGCTGGAAAAAGTGGCACCTGATACGTCGAAATTCCTACTGTGCCCAATGCCGGGGTTGATCGTCAAAATCAATGTCGCAGTGGGGGATGAAGTGCAAGAAGGTCAAGCCTTGGCCACGGTTGAGGCGATGAAGATGGAAAACATCTTGCGCGCCGAGAAAAAGGGTGTGGTCTTGGCAATCAAGGCTACTGCGGGCGACAGCCTGAAGGTGGACGAAATTATCGTGGAGTTTGAATAGGATGGTGGCCCTGTCCCGCAATCCCTGCGCAAGCCGCGCCGGTTTTGCCGGGGCAGTGGTTTGCGTGCCCGGTTATCTGCCTGATGGAAACCGTTCCAGCAGTTCTTGTCGGGCTAGAGGGAATTTGTCGATGGCACGCGTGATTTCGCGCACATCCCAAGGCCGGGGTTTTCGGATTTCAACGCTGCCGTCCTTGTCCATCAGCACTAGAGAAAACCCTCGGGGTCGCAGTTTTTGGCGGAAAAAGCTGGCCGCGGCGGGGTCGGTGTCAACGATGACAACGACATCGCGGTCCGCCAAGGCCTGCGGCTGCTCCGCCAAAAACGCCATCTGCGTTGTAAAGGATGGGTCATTAGGGCTGTCGGCAAACACCACGATGGGGCGTTTGAGCCATAAAAACTCGGCCATCGTGACGCCGGATGCCTCGATTACGACCAGCGGTGCGGGTTCCTGCGCGGCGTCTTGGGCGGCGGCAGCAAGCGGCAGAAATACTGCCAGAACAAGAATTTGAAGTCGTTTCATGCGGTCTCCTTACCTTTGATATAGGGTGTCTTGGCCGTAAACCAAAGCAAGATTGTCAAAGGCGCTGTCCTTTGGCCAAAGTGAAGGAAAAAGCCATGACGGATGCAACAAAGACCTGGGCGGCGCTGGCACAAAAAGAGCTGAAAGGCCGCGATCCGCAAACCCTGGAATGGGAAACGCTTGAGGGGATCCGCGTCAAGCCGCTGTATACCGAGGCCGATTTGACAAACCTGCCGCACATGGGCGGTGTGCCGGGCGTGGGGCCATTCACGCGCGGAGTTCGGGCCACAATGTACGCGGGCCGCCCTTGGACCATTCGGCAATATGCGGGGTTTTCGACTGCCGAGGCCAGCAATGCCTTTTACCGCAAGGCGCTTGCTGCGGGTCAGCAAGGCGTTTCCGTGGCCTTTGATTTGGCAACGCACCGTGGTTATGATTCTGATCATCCCCGTGTTGAAGGGGATGTGGGCAAGGCCGGTGTTGCGATTGATTCTGTTGAAGACATGAAGCTGCTGTTTGATGGCATTCCGCTAGAAAAGATCAGCGTTTCCATGACGATGAACGGCGCTGTCATCCCGATCTTGGCGAATTTCATCGTGACCGGCGAAGAGCAAGGCGTAAGCCGCGCCGAGCTTTCGGGCACTATCCAGAACGATATTCTGAAGGAGTTCATGGTAAGGAATACCTATGTGTATCCGCCTGAGCCTTCAATGCGGATCATCGCGGATATTATCGAATATACCAGCGCGGAAATGCCCAAGTTCAACTCGATCTCCATCAGCGGCTATCACATGCAAGAGGCCGGCGCGAATTTGGTCCAGGAACTGGCGTTTACACTAGCCGATGGGCGCGAATATGTGCGCACGGCGATTGCGCGGGGCATGGATGTGGATGCGTTTGCAGGGCGCTTGTCGTTTTTCTTTGCGATTGGCATGAACTTTTTCATGGAGGCGGCCAAACTGCGCGCCGCCCGCCTGCTATGGCACCGCATTATGACTGAGTTTGGGGCGAAAAAACCGGGCAGCCTGATGCTGCGAACGCATTGTCAGACCTCTGGTGTCAGCTTGCAAGAACAAGACCCTTATAACAACGTGGTCCGCACCGCCTATGAAGCGATGGCAGCGGCACTGGGCGGCACTCAAAGCCTGCACACCAATGCGCTGGATGAGGCGATGGCCCTGCCGACTGAGTTTTCGGCGCGCATTGCCCGCAACACCCAGTTGATTTTGCAAGAAGAAACCGGCGTGACCAATGTCGTCGACCCACTGGCAGGCAGCTATTATGTGGAAAGTCTGACTGCACAATTAGCTGAAGAAGCGTGGAAGCTGATCGAGGAAGTCGAAGAGATGGGCGGCATGACCAAGGCCGTGGCCACAGGTATGCCCAAGCTGCGGATAGAAGAGAGCGCCGCGCGCCGCCAAGCCAAGATCGACCGGGGCGAAGAGGTGATTGTTGGCGTCAACAAATACAAGTTGGAGCAACAAGACCCAATCGACATTCTTGATATCGACAATATGGCCGTGCGCGACAGCCAAATCGCGCGGTTGACCAAAATGCGTGCCGCGCGTGATCAAGCGGCGTGTGATGCTGCCTTGCATGAGTTGACGCGCCGCGCTCGTGAAGGTGGTAATTTGCTAGAGGCGGCAGTGGATGCCGCCCGTGCGCGGGCATCCGTGGGGGAAATCAGCATGGCAATGGAAGAGGTTTTTGGCCGTCACCGGGCCGAGGCGAAAACTCTCGCAGGGGTTTACGGTGCGGCCTATGAGGGTGACGCAGGCTTTGCTGCGATCCAAAAGGATGTGGAGGATTTTGCCGAGACCGAAGGCCGCCGCCCCCGCATGCTTGTGGTGAAAATGGGTCAAGATGGGCATGATCGGGGTGCCAAGGTTATCGCCACCGCCTTTGCCGATATTGGCTTTGACGTGGATGTCGGCCCCTTGTTCCAAACCCCCGAAGAGGCGGCACAGGATGCGATTGACAATGATGTGCATGTCATCGGCATCTCATCGCAGGCGGCCGGCCATAAAACCCTTGCACCGAAACTGGTGCAAGCGTTGAAGACGGCAGGGGCGGGGGATATTTTGGTAATTTGCGGCGGGGTTATTCCGCAGCAAGATTATCAGTTCCTTTATGATGCAGGGGTCAAGGCGATCTTTGGGCCCGGTACCAATATTCCCGAAGCGGCCAAGGATATCTTGCGCTTGATCCGCTCGGCAAAGGGTTAACGCCCCCTTCTTTTTCTGTTCGGCAAATATCCTCAGGGGGTGAGGGGCACTTGCCCCGAGGGGGCGCGAGCGCCCTCTTTGGGACGCAAACAGATCAGAGATCAATCTGCCCGTCTGGCGCATCATATAACGGCGGTTTCACATCGGGTGATGGCAAGGAAGGCGGTGGTGGCGCGCCCTCTTTGCGGCGGATGATGATGTCGCCATTCTCCAACCGCTCCGGCGGATCATAATAACGGACATCGCCGATTAGCTTGGCTAATTGCCGTAGCATCGGTTCCATTTCTTTCACCGCCTGGGCCATTTCCCCCAGCGCGGGTTCCATATCTGCCATTAACCCTTCAAATAACTGGCGCAGACCGCGTTCCATCAGGCTAAGCTCTTCATCAGGGTCGGCTTGCGCGTCTTGCGCAAACAAGGGTGTGGGCGCTGCCAACGCCAGCGTTAGGCACAGCGTGAGTGGGGCTAAAATCTGTGTCAGCCCCTCAATATGGGACGAGGCAGGACGTATTACCAGCCCAGATCATGCATCGAAATGCAGGTCCAGCGTAACAGGGAAATGGTCTGAGGCGGTTAGCAACGCCTCGCGCAATTCGGGGATGCGCCAACAATCTGGGTCATCCAGTGGGTGCCAGATGCGCCAGACGGGGGATGCGGGGGCCAAGTTGGGTGACACCAGAATAAAATCCAACAGCGCCTGAAAATAATGTTTCTGAACAGTGTCATAGAACCGCGCCGAGGTGGGGGCAATGCCCAGCTTGCGGCCCAAAATCATCTGGGCATGCGGTTCCATCAATTGCAGATTTGCGGGGGCATCGGTGCCGATTACAATCTCAATCCCAGATTTGCCGAACAGCTTTTCATACTCATCCAAGCCGGGTCCGTCGTTAAAATCGCCCAGAACGATCAGCTGATCGCCTTGCTGCAGTTGAGTTTCTACCCTTGCCCGCAGCCAAAGGCACTGCGCAAGCTGCTTGCGGCGGTTTTCAATCGCGATGCGGGACACTTGGGCCGGGTTGCGGTTGCCGTGCGCGGATTTGGATTTGGCATGCACCCCGATCAGCCGCAAATCTTGGCCCGTCAATCGGTCGCTCACCGCCAGCTCTAGCGGGGGTTTGGAAAAGCGGATGCGTTCTGGTTGGTCGTCAACATTGAGGTCATGGCGAAACACCCCGTCAAAGCGCGGAACACCTTGGGTATCGGTTGGTTCGCCCATGGGGCTATGGGTTACGGTCAGGCGGTCGGGGTCGTACAGAAAGGCGATTTCTTGTTCCGTTTCAGAGGTGAACCCATGCAGTGCGCGGCGGGTGCGCAGGTCAAAATGGCGTGCGAAATTTTCGAGGGCGGTGGTGGTTTTGCGACGTGTTCCAGTATCTGGCGCCTCAATAATCATCACGCCGTCAGCGTTCAGTGCGGTAAAGACAATGCCAAGCGCGGTCAATTGTTCAGCACGGCTGATTTTATAGCGGGCCGAGCGGTCATTATCGGCCAAAAGCAGGCCGTCATCATCAAACAAGCCGGTGAACCATTCCACATTATAGGTCGCAAGCCGCAGCTTTGGCGCAACCTTTGGAGGTGTGGGATCAGGCGGCACGTTTGCCATTGATCTCGGCCCAAGCGGCGTTGATGTCGATCATCCGGCGGCTGGCGAGTTCAACCGCCTCCGGCGGCACGCCGCGTGCGATCAGGCGGTCGGGATGGCTGTCTCGCACGGCTTGTTTCCAAGCGGCGCGGATGTCTGCCAATGACGCGCCGGGGGCCACGCCCAGCACATCATAAGGATCGCGCGGCGCGCCCTCGACAAAACGCGCGCGCAATGAGCGGAAACAAGGATCGCCCAGACCGAAAATCTGTGCCACCTCGGCCAGAAATTCATCTTCCTTCGGGTGGTATTCGCCATCGGCCATGGCGATGGTGAACAACCCTTCCAAAAGGTCGATCAGGGTTTGACGCCCGTCTTCCGGGAACATCGCAGCGATTTTGCGGGCGTAGGATTCAAACCCGGCTACATCTTGCCGCGCAAGGTTAAACACATGGGCGGCGTTGGCTTCTTCATGATCGGGAATGGTGAAAAGTTGGCGAAAGGCTGTCACTTCATTGCGGGTGACCTGGCCATCTGCCTTGGCCATTTTCGCACCCAATGCGATGACTGCGATGGTAAAGCCGACCGAGCGTTCGGGCGATTCCATTTGCATGCCCCGCAACCTGTCAAAAATCGCCGACAAGCCTTCGCCAGAGGCGAGGGCGGCGAGGGCGTCATTGATGCGGGTCCAGATCGACATGGGGGCAGTATACCTTGAAAACGGCGGCGCTGTCAGGTCAGGAATTTTTGCATCAGATGCAAGTCCATCCAGCGTTCAAATTTATAGCCAACGGCAGCCAGTGTGGCGACATGCGCATAGCCCATGGCGGCGTGAAAGGCGCGTGCATCTGGGTTTTCAGCACATATACCGGCAAAAAGAGAATGGGCACCATGCATGCGGGCGTGATCCTCAATCGCAAGCAACAAAGTGCGTCCCAAGCCTTTTCCTCGGGCAGCAGGGCCAAGCACGATTGTGTGCTCCATGGTGTGCGCATAGCCGATGCCCCCCCGAAACTGGCCGTAGGTGGCAAATCCCAAGATTTGAGCTTCGGCCTCAGCCACCAAGAACTCGTGGCCTGCTGCCGCCTTGTCGGCGAACATTTGGGTCAAGTCTTGGGGCGTTTTTTGGACCGAGTTAAAGGTGGTCACGCTGTCGCGGATGACCGGATTCCAGATGTCCAACACGGCAGGGATATCGGCAGGCACAGCCGCGCGTAGGATCATTCCAGCACGCGGCGCCCGTGTGGGGTGGAAAACGTGGCGCGCATAGCTTTTTCAGCCGCATGACTGATGCGCACGCGGCGGTCGGTGAATAGGCCTGAAAGGCTGGTGTTCAAGGCGGCGGCATCGGGTGTGGCGATTTCCAGCGATTCCAAGCGCACGTTAACATTAGGCAATCGCTGGGTCGGGTGCGCAGTGCCTTGCCATTGTATCAAGGCAGGATGAGCATTTCCGTAGGGCAAGCGGCCATCTGCGGGAATGGCCATGCGCCAGCGCAAATCGCCGCGTTCCAGATCGGTGGGGTTGCCCACGCCTGCGGGCAATTCGACTAAAGCTGCATCCAGATCGTCGCAAGCGGCGATCCAATTAGTCAGCCGCGGCGCACCCGTGAAATTATCCAGATCAAACCAGCGCGGATGCGGGGGCGCAGGGGCTGCGGGGTCAATAGCAATTACCTCAAGGTAGATATCGCACAAGCACAAAAGCCGGTTATGAGTAGACATCAGCCCATGCACGCCTCCGGGGGCAAGGGAGACACCAAGTGCCTGTTCCACCCAGTCCACGCCATCGGCCAAACGGGTAGTTGAAACGGCCAAATGATCAAGCCTTAGCATCCGCGGCCCCTTCAACCACTTCAGGCGTCGCGCGCATTGCGTTGGCCAGAGATTTGAACCGGGCTTGTGTCACCTCTCCAAACAGGTCTTTTCCCAAAGGTGTCAGCGTCAATTCCAAAACTTGTTTGCGGGGCAACCAGCGCAAAGTGCCGGCACTTTCAGGGCCAATCGCGGAAAACATCGCGCCAAAGCGCATGGCCTTCCCCAACACCTCGGCCTTTTGGATTTGGTCATCCGTCAGCAAGCGGAACAAGGGTTCTAGCCGTGACCCGGTGCGGCTGTTCTTATAGCGGTGCAAAAGCGCAAGGCCCAAAAACACTCGCCCCGGATGGTCCAACCCACCAAGGTTAGCGCGGGTGGCGTTGTCAAAACACACCTCGGCCCGGTAATCTGGATGCGCGCGCCATGTGGTATCATGCAAAAGGCAGGCAGCTTTAATCAAGCGAGTTTCTTCTTCGGTAGCGTCTTCGAACAAAGGCAAAAGAAACGTGTACAGTTTTTTGCCAAAACCGGGCAGGCGGGCGGAGGTAATCTCGGTCGCGCGGGCCGCCTCAATCAATGGGTCACGCGCGCGGAGTTTTTCGTGCATCTGTTCGTACAACAACCCTTCGCGGATCCCGTAGGAGGAGATGTCGATTTCCTTGGGTTTGAAGATACGGATCATTTCACGCAGCACTTCACCCGCCAGTGGCACCAGCGCCATGCGTTCGGCACCTGTGCCAGTGCGTGCGCGCAAATCAGCTGGGTCATGTTCGACAATCCAATCAAGCGTATCGAGCACTGATTGTGGGGTCATGCGGTACTCATGCAGAACGGTCAGCGGGTAATTGCGCCGCTCCATATCCAAGCGCGCGATGACCCGCCACGACCCACCCACCAGATAAATGCGGTCATCGTTGGGTTCCAGCTTGGTTTTCAGCTTTTTCAGCACGCGGTCGATCAGCGCTTTGCGTTTTTCGACACCACCTTCGACCTGTTGCAAGCGGAACGGACCCAAGGGCGAGGTGGCGCGTTTGCCCACTTTGCCGTCTGCCACCCGCGCCAGTTCCATAGAGTTGCCGCCGATATCGCAAACGATGCCGCGCGCGCCGGGCCAGCCCAAAAGCACGCCTTGGGCCGAAAGCCGCGCCTCTTCCTCGCCGTCGACCACCCACAACTTTAGGCCGGTTTGTTCCAGAACCTGTGCGGCAAAGGTGGGGCCATCGGTTGCATCGCGCACCGCCGCCGTAGCTACGCAAGTCAGCGGAGAAATCCCCATACCACGGGCCAAAATCGCAAAGCGTTTCAGCGCAATCAGTGCACGTTCCTTACCTTCCGGGTTCAGCATACCGGTTTCGGCCAGTCCTTTGCCTAAGCCCGCCATCAGCTTTTCATTGTAAAAATAGGCGGGTGAGCGGGCGGCACCGTCAAACACCACCATTCTTACCGAGTTTGAACCGACATCGACCACTCCCACCCGACTAAGGGCGCGCACCGATGGGTCATCAAACAACGAGCGGCCAAAAGGGCCGCCATCCTCGGCCAAGGCTGTGTTAGAACTCGATTTTTTGGCTTTGGCCATAAGGGTCTCTTTGTGTAGTTTCGGGCAGACTTTGCCGCGTTGCAGCATGAAGGTCAACGTCTGGAATGGGTGCTTAGGGCGTAGTCTCGTCTCGGCTGTGGGCAAGTTTTGGAACATCCTTGGCGCCGGCGGAGCCACGGCCCGAAAGCGAAGGGTTTTCCATGAAGAAACGGTGACAGCTGAAAAGCTGCCCATCAGCGGCTTTCAGCGTGCGGTGATAGTCGCCTTTTGGGTCCAAAAGCCAGCTTTGCGCCTCATCCGCCAGGTTAGCTGCCATGATTTGGCTGACGATTTGCGCTTTGACAGTGGGATTGTGTGCCTCAACCAGCGTCTCGACGCGGCGGGTCAGGTTGCGGCCCATCCAGTCGGCAGAGGAAAAGAACACCCGCGCCTTTTTGGACGGCAAGCCGTGGCCATTGCCAAAACAGACGATGCGGGAATGTTCCAAAAATCGCCCCACGACCGATTTCACGCGGATATTGTCGGACAAACCTTTGATGCCGGGGCGCAGGGCGCAGATGCCGCGCACCACAAGGCTGATATTCACACCCGCCGCTGATGCAGCGTAAAGTGCGTCGATGATGTCGGGGTCGACCAAGGAATTGACCTTGCCCCAAATCTCGGCCGGGCGGCCTGCCTTGGCATGTGCCGCTTCGGCGGCAATCAATTCGAGCAGCCGTGGTTTCAGGCCAGAGGGCGCGATGGCAAGGTTTTCCAAACCTTCGGGCTGAACATAGCCTGATAGATAGTTGAAAACCTTGGTGGCATCGCGGCCCAAAGGGCCATCGCAGGTGAAAAACGATAGATCGGTGTAGATGCGGGCGGTGATAGGATGGTAATTGCCGGTGCCGTAATGGGTGTAGGTGACCAGTTGATCCCCTTCACGCCGCACAACCGTGCTAATTTTTGCGTGTGTTTTCAATGTCATGAATCCGTAAACTACATGCGCGCCTGCGCGTTCAAGACGGCGCGACTGGCGGATATTGGCTGCTTCGTCAAAGCGCGCTTTCAATTCGACCAAGGCGGTCACGGATTTGCCGGCCTCGGCTGCCTCGCACAACGCGCTGACAATGGGGCTGTCGTTGCTGGTGCGGTAGAGCGTTTGTTTGATCGCCAAAACATCGGGGTCGCGGGCGGCCTGTTCCAAGAAGCGGATGACCATGTCAAAGGTCTCGTAAGGGTGATGCAGCAGCATGTCCTTCTGCCGGATTGCGGCGAACATATCGCCCTCGAAGTCTTGCACACGTTCGGGAACGCGGGGGGTGAATTTGGGCCATTGCAGGTCTTTGCGGCTGTCGAGCACCAATTCCTTGAGGTCGGCTAAGCCCAGCAAACCGCGCACCTCGACCACGTCTTCATGCGTGACATGCAGTTCTTGCATGATCAAGGCGCGCAGCCCTGCAGGGGCGGCGGCGCTAATTTTCAGGCGGATTACCTCGCCCCGCCTGCGGCGTTTAAGGGCGGTTTCAAATTCGCGGACAAGGTCTTCGGCCTCATCCTCGACCTCTAGGTCACTGTCGCGTAGCACGCGGAAGGTGCAATGGCCTCGGTCGGTATAGCCGGGAAAAAGCATGCCCAAATGCAGCAAAAGCAACTCTTCAAGCAACAAAAAGCGGTTCTCGCCGTCCTTTGCAGGTAAGGGGACGAACCGGATGATTTGCTGGGGGATCGGCAAAAGGGCCAGCAGCGCGCGGTTGTCGGTGGCGCGTTCCAGCTCCAACGCAAGGCAAAAGCCTGTGTTGGGGATGAAGGGAAACGGATGTGCCGGGTCAATCGCAAGGGGGGACAGGATCGGGAACACCTTGTTCACAAAGTGGTTTTCAAGGTATTTCAGATCTCTCACGGTCAGTTTGGAGCGGCTGACGATAGTTATGCCGGTGGCGTCCAACTCTTTCTTCAGCTTGTTGAACACGGATTGTTGAGTCTGCAGCAAGCGGCGGGCGTTGTCGTTGATCAGGGTCAACTGCTCGCCAGCGGTGCGGCCATCGACCGAAATAGATGGTTTTCCGCTGCGTTTAAGCGCGCGCAGCCCTGCCACGCGGACGGTGTAAAACTCATCCAGATTGGTGGCCGAGATTGACAAGAACCGCAGCCGTTCCAGCAAAGGAACGGTTTGGTTCGAAGCCTCTTCCAGCACGCGCCAGTTGAACGCAAGCCAACTGAGTTCACGGTTGAAAAACCGGCGGGGGCCTTTGACCTCGGCGTCGGGCAAGTTCAGCGCGGCCGGGAAGGGGGAGGAGAGAAAATCTGCCTGTGTCATAGGGGCGGCTTATGCAAAAGGAATGTAAACACCATATGACAGCTTTGCGCGGCGATCATGGTTTGTCCAGCACCGTTGCAGCCAAAGCGCGCGTAACGCCTGTGCCACGGGCCAAGGCGGCGGCATCCAGGGCTGTGACCAGCGCACGGGCGGCGGCAAAACTGCGGTCCATGCGCGGCATAACATAGGCGATCAAGGCGGGAGTGACTGCGATCTGACGATCAGCAAACAGCTTGATCAGCACGGCGGACAGCAAGGTGTCATCTGGCGCGTCAATCCGGGTCACAGGGGCTGCTTGCATGCGGCTGGCCAGATCGGGTAAGGACATGCCCCAATCACGCGGCGGGCTGGCGGCGGTCATCAGCAATGCGGCCCCTTTAGCGGCGAGCATGTTGTGCAGGTGAAACAAGCTTTGTTGCGCGCTGGGCGATTGGCCAAGCGTTTCGCAATCCTCAATCACCACGGCTGGCAGCATTGCAAGGGCCGCAATATCGGCGCTGGCCAGCGAAAGGGCAGGGTGCAGCGTGGCTTCCGAACCTGCCGCCCAAACATGCGCCAGATGGGTTTTGCCAGCTGCAGGTGGGCCTGTCAGCACCATCTTGCCACCTGGCCATGTTTGCCACGCATCAAGGGCGGCCAAAGCCTGCGCGTTAGTGGCCGAGATGAAAAAATCTTCGCGCCCCAATGCGGTGCGATGGGGCAGGTCAAAGGCAAGCTGCATGGTCATTCAGGGTCGTCCGGCTGGGTGGTCCCGACACCTCGGTACAAAAGGCTTTCATGGTACTTTTCGATCCCCCAACGAGTTAGCACGCCGAGGGATGCGGCGACGGGAACCGCGACCAACATGCCAACAAAGCCGAATGCCGAACCAAAAGCGGACAGTGCGAAGAGCAGCCAGACAGGGTGCAAGCCGACCGAATTGCCAACAAGGCGCGGGGTGATCACATTGCCTTCAAGAAACTGTCCAAGCGCGAAGATGCCCGCGACGATGCCGATGGATGCCCAATCGCCCCAGAACTGGAACAAGGCAAGGCCGATGGCCAAGGCCCCGCCAACCAGCGCACCGACATAAGGGATAAAGGTGATCGCCCCGGCAATCGCGCCCACCAGCAGGCCAAAATCAAGCCCGGCAAGCATCAGGGCCGCCGAATAAAACGCGCCTAAGACAATACAGACGCTAAGCTGCCCACGTACGAACGCCGCCAGCACCCGATCAATCCGGCCTGCAAGGTCGCGCACCACAGGCGCGTGGTCGCGTGGCAGCAGAGCGTCAATTTTGGCAACCATATTGTCCCAATCCAACAACAAATAAAACGCGACCACAGGCACAACGACCAAGAACAAAATCGCGTTCAGCACACCCAAAGCGCTGGAAAACACGGTTTTTGCAGCCTCTGTACCCCAATCTTTCAAATTATCTCCGATCGACAAAATAGTCCGGCGAATGACGCTGTTTTCGTCCAAAAGGCCGGGGAATTGTTCTGTCAGAAAGGCTTGGAGTTTCTGGAAGATCGTTGGTGTCGCCTCGACCAATGCGGTCAGCTGATTGGCAAGCGAGGGGATCACGGCCAGCACCAACAAAACGGCAATCAGAAGGACCGTAAGTGAGATCAATGTGGTCGCGACAACTCGGCTGAGGCCGAGGCGTTCCAGCCTATCGGCTACGGGATCAAGGAAATAAGCGATGGCCCCGCCGACCAAAAAGGGTGCGAGCACTTGTCCCAAGGACCAAAGGGCAAATAAGAACACAGCCGTGGCAATGCCCCAATAGGTAAGCTGTTGTTTGACCGGCAATGCCATGCGACCCCCCTGTACTACGCTTGACACATCGCGCATTGGCCCCCACAATTCAAGGGTTTGGCGATATTTGGCCTTGGTTTATTCGTCCAAAGCTGCCTGCTGCCCTTGCTTGCGCCAATGGTTTTGCCTACACAAACCCAAACTGAATTTGCCCAAAAAGGTGCCCCCATGCGGCTGACTCGTTACTTCCTGCCCGTTTTGAAAGAAAACCCTGCCGAGGCGCAGATTGTCAGCCATCGCTATATGTTACGCGCAGGCATGATAAAGCAGCAAGCCGCCGGAATTTATTCATGGTTGCCCCTAGGGTTCAAAGTGCTGAAGCGTATTGAGCAGATTGTCCATGAAGAACAGGTGCGCGCGGGCCATATCCCCTTGCTGATGCCGACCTTGCAGCCCGCCGATTTGTGGCGCGAATCCGGGCGTTATGATGATTATGGTCAGGAAATGCTACGTATCAAGGACCGTCAGGGCCGGGATATGCTGTACGGCCCGACCAATGAGGAAATGATCACCGATATTTTCCGCGCGCATGTTGGCAGCTACAAAGACCTGCCGCTGACACTGTACCACATCCAGTGGAAATTTCGTGATGAGATGCGGCCACGCTTTGGCGTGATGCGCGGGCGCGAGTTTCTGATGAAAGACGGCTATAACTTTGATTTGACTAAGGAAGACGCGCTGCACGCCTATAACCGCCATTTGGTTAGCTACTTGCGGACCTATGAGCGGATGGGCTTGCAGGCCATTCCGATGCGTGCCGACTCCGGCCCCATTGGCGGCGACGATACGCATGAGTTCTTGGTGCTGGCCGAAACCGGCGAGTCGGAGGTGTTTTATGACAGCGCGGTCACCGATATCAGCCTTGGCGCGCGGGACATTGATTACGACGACAAGGCGCAGTGCCAAGCGGTGATGGAAGAGTTCACCTCGCTTTACGCGCGCACCGATGAGACGCATGAGGCGGCCTTGTTCGATGCGATCCCCGAAGAGCGCCGCAAATCGGCGCGGGGCATTGAGGTGGGGCAGATTTTCTATTTTGGCACCAAGTATTCCGATGCGATGGGCGCATCCGTGGTCACACCTGATGGGTCAAAAGTGCCGGTTCATATGGGCAGCCACGGGATTGGCGTGTCGCGGCTGTTGGGCGCGATAATTGAGGCAAGCCATGATGATAAGGGCATCATCTGGCCCGAAGGTGTGACGCCGTTCCATTGCGGGATTGTGAATCTGAAGCAGGGCGATGACGACACGAACGCCGCCTGCGAAGGGATTTACAAGGCGCTGCAAAAGGCAGGGTTGGACCCGCTTTATGATGACCGAGATGAACGCGCGGGCGCCAAGTTTGCGTCGATGGACCTGATCGGTTTGCCGTGGCGCATTACTGTGGGGCCACGCGGTTTGAAAAACGGTGTGGTGGAATTGACCAGCCGCCGCACGGGCGAAAGCGTTGAGATGACGGCAGAGGATGCCGTGGCGCGGATTGTTCAGATATACGCGGGGATCTAAGCGGATCCTTGTGGTTTGACCTTACGGCGCGACCCTGCGATTGGGGCCGCGCCGTTTTCGTCTTTGACAGGACGCGGGATATACGAGAGCCTGCCAGACAAGACCGGGTGCTTGCGTTGGTGTTTTGCGATGCTACACAGACCGGCGGAGAAATGGGGCAAAGATGATAAGCAAAGCACTGACATTGGCGGGCGGCCTTGCGGGGGCTGCGGCCTGCTCGCAGTACCCCGAGTTTTCGCAGCAATATATTCAGCGGCTTGCGGGGCAGGTCGATGCTTTGTCGGTTGTTGTGGCCGATTTTGACCGTAGTGCCGGGGCCAATGGCCTGACCCGTGTTGCGGCTTTGGACCAGCTGCAAGGCACGGCATTCTTGGCGGCGCGTAAAGCAGATATGCAAAATGCTTTTGCGCGGTTTGACCGGTTGTCGAACAACCTGACATTCCTACGCCTTGCCAGCCCTGTCGAGCGGATTGCGATGCCGCATCGGATGGCCGACCCTGATACGTTCAACGCAACCTGGGCTGATTTTCGGCCAGCGATGCCGTTGACAACGGCAGGCGCTGTTGCGGGTGGCGTTGGGTTTTTGGGCGGTTGGGCGGGTGTTGGCTTGGCGCTGTCCTTGCTGCTCTGGCCCTTTCGACGACGTCGGCCGGCGCGGCGTAACGGGTTATCATAGCGACCTTGGTTTGGGGGCGATGTATTCGGTACGGGAACATCGGTGCCAGAGGTCCTTTGGGGCAGCAAAGGCGCTAAGGGATGGCAGGGCGGTTTTGCGGGCTTCCATCTTTACCCATCCCCACCATTATCCGTCCACAAGCGGTTTTTCGGCATGCTTGACCGATGACGTAGCCGTCGCTTGACCTTACCCCGCATTTCCCGCAGTTTCCGCCCGAGTTTTGGATCAAGTTTTCTCCAAGGAGCCTGCCCTGTGAATACCGCCCCCTTTGCGCCGTTTGAGTGGATGATCGCCTGGCGCTATTTGCGGGCCAAGCGGGCCGAGGGCGGTGTCTCGGTGATGACATGGATCAGCTTGATCGGGATCACCTTGGCGGTGTTTGCGCTGATCGCCACGCTGTCGGTGCGCGCGGGGTTTCGCGCGGAATTTGTCGATACCATCCTTGGGGCCAATGCGCACGTGACGGTTTACGGCGCGCAGCATCAAGCTGCCGATGGCCGCATGATCCGTGGCTTTGAAGATTTTGATGCAGTGGCAGCCAATATTGCCGCCGTGCCAGGCGTGACCCGTGCCGCCCCCATGGTGCGCGGACAAGTGATGGCCACCGCCGCCGACCGAAATTCGGGGGTTGAGGTATACGGCATGCGCGGTGACGATGTGCGTGCCATTCCACGGGTGGGCACGGGCGCGGATGCCTACGGTGCGCTGGACCGCTATGACGAGGGCATCGCGATTGGGTCGGGCATTGCGCGCGAATTGGGCGTGACCGTGGGGGACCGTATCCGCCTGATCTCACCCAATGGGGTGAAAACCGCCTTTGGCACCAGTCCGCGCGTGTCGGCCTATGAGGTGGTCTATGTGTTCACCGCCGGTCGCTATGATATTGATCGTACACGAATTTATATGCCACTGGCAGCGGCGCAAGAGTATTTTAACCGCGAAGGTTTAGCAGATGAGATCGAGGTAATGGTCAGTACCCCCGAGGCTGTGGATGGTGTGACGATGGACATCATGAAGGCCGCAGGGCAATACGCCAATGTTTGGACATGGCGTGACAGTTCGGGCGGTTTTTTGCGCGCGCTGGATATTGAGGACAATGTGATGTTCGTGATCTTGTCCGTGCTGGTGCTGATTGCGGCGATGAACATTGTGTCGGGGCTTATCATGCTGGTGAAAAATAAGGGTCGGGATATCGGGATTTTGCGCACGATGGGCCTGACCGAAGGGTCAGTTTTGCGGATATTCTTTATCTGCGGTGCCTTTACCGGGATAATCGGCACATTGGCAGGCGTGGCCTTGGGCTGTGTGTTTGCGATCTATATCGATCCGATTTTCAGCTTTGTGAACTATGTGGCCGGGGGTGGGGTTTGGGACCCGTCGATCCGTGGTATCTATGCGCTGCCTGCCAAATTGCAATTTAGCGATGTCATGTCGGCGGTATCACTGTCGCTGGGTCTGTCGTTTATCGTCACCATCTTTCCGGCGCGGCGTGCGGCTCGGATGAACCCGGTAGAGGCGCTGCGCTATGAGTGATGCGATGCTGTCGCTGGAAGGTATTACCAAAGCCTATAACAAGGGCAAACCTGCCGAAGTGCAGGTTCTGCGCGGGGCGTCGCTAACCGTGACGCGCGGCGAGGTTGTGGCGCTGGTTGCCCCATCCGGCGCAGGCAAATCCACCTTGCTGCATATTGCAGGTTTGCTGGATACGGCCGATAGTGGCCAGATGCGGCTGGATGGCACTGATTTGGCCGGCCTGTCTGACCGCGCAAGAACTGAAGCGCGGCGGCGCGATGTAGGCTTTATCTATCAGTTCCACCACTTGCTGCCCGAATTCACCGCGCTGGAAAACATTGCACTGCCGCAGCTTGCCAATGGAGTCTCAACCAGCAACGCGCAAGCACGGGCGCAGGAATTGCTTGAAAAGGTTGGCGTCGGCCACCGCGCCCACCACCGTCCCGCAGCTTTGTCGGGCGGTGAACAACAGCGCGTGGCGTTTTGCCGGGCGCTCGCCAATCGCCCCCGCCTTTTGCTGGCCGATGAACCGACCGGCAACCTTGACCCCGCTACGTCTGACCAAGTGTTCGGCGCACTCATGGATCTGGTCCGCGACACAGGCCTTTCAGCGCTGATCGCGACCCATAACATGGAGCTGGCAGCAAAGATGGACCGGATAGTACGGTTGGACGCAGGCAAAGTTGTTCTATAACCGATCACGCAAGCCTCAAGCAGTTGTGTGCCCCGTTACAGTCCAAGGATGCTAGTCAAGGGGAAATCAAGTTTGAGGGGTCCCATGACACGTTCCATCCTAATCGCCGGGCTTTTGGCCGCAACAGTTTCGACGGGCTTTGTCCCCAGAGCAGCTATGGCTGAAGGGGTTCTCTTTGATGAATTTTGGACAACGCAACGGTTTTCGCTGTTTTCTTCTAATACCTATGGGTTCAAGGGCAACACCATGTCGATCGCATCGGATGGAGCGGTCTCTTTGGCCTATGCCCGTGTAAAACCGGGGCTGTGGGGTGCAAAATCTGCGAAATGGTCGTGGGCGGTCAATCAATCTGTGCCTGTGACCGACTTGGGCAAAAAGGGCGGCGATGATCGCAATGCGTCTCTATATTTCGTGTTCTTGCCACAGGCCGAGGCCGAGGCCTTGGGGGGCAAAGCCGATGTGCGCAAGCTGCTGACAAGTGATTCCGCGCGGGTGCTGACCTATGTTTGGGGCGACAATCGCAAACGCGGAACGATCCTTGCCAGCCCATATCTGGGACCGCGGGGCAAGACGGTTTTGCTGCGGGCAGCGGGAACCGGCACGTTTTCGGAAAGTGTGAATTTGGCGACTGATTATAGACGCGCCTTTGGCGGGACGCCGGGGGCGCTGGTTGGTTTGGCCGTCTCGGCGGATTCGGACGATACCAAAACTGCGATCCGTGCATCACTTTCGGGGCTGTCACTGAATTAACCCGCTTGGAACCCGAGCGCGCGTGACAGGCCTGTGCGCTTTGCCAACCAAAGCAAGCCAAGCGGGCCAAGCACGCCAGAAAGAGTGCCAAGCAGCATATGGGTGCTCAAATCTTCGGTCCCAAGGCGGCGCAAAACCAGCCGCGTTGCTGCCGAAAAGATTACATGCGACAGGTAAATCGGCATGGTGTATTGCCCCAGCATCACCAGCCAGGGCGATAGCCGCGCACCCAAGGACAGGTTTGCAAAAACCACGACAAAGCCTACGCAGGCCAAGGCAGTGGCAAGCGTTGCCAGCCAGACGGTTTCAGCAGTTGCCCCTGAAAACACCAGCACTTGGGCGGCAAAAAAGGCAAGAACTCCGGGCAATATCAAAATTTTGCCCAGAAAGGCGCGATGCCCCGCCAGCAAGGCAAAAGCAATGCCCGCAAAGAACGGCGGTAGGTAGATCAGCGTGTTCCATAGGCTGTCAAACGGGCTGACATTAATCCAGCTTGCCCGCGCCACCACCGCAAGGGCCGCCATTGCGACCAACTGCACAGGACGCGGCAGTCGGGCTAGGCCCCATGCGATCACATGCAAGATAAACAGCGTGTAAAGGAACCAAAAAATTCCGACTGGGGGCAAGACTGACCAAAGCACCTCGGTTGCCGAGAGCAAGCGGCCTTTGACCGGGATATCTGCGGCCGATTTCATGCCTGCATCGATCCAGCCCCACAAAAGCATCGGCCAGATAAGCAGGACGGCCCGGTTACGCAAAAAGTCCACCAACGGACGGCGGGCCGCGAAAAACAGACCCGATAGGAAGAAAAACACTGGCATGTGAAACAGGTAAATCGCGGCGTCTACGCGCGAAAACAGCGCCAGATCGGGGATCATCCCGGCTGTGTTCAGCCCGCGCCAGGTGTGGCCAATCACGACAAAGATGATGGCCAAAGCTTTGACCACATCAAACCCATCAATCCGCTGCGACATGGTGGCCCCAAATGCACTTGTTACGGATGAGGAGATGAGGGAAGCGGAGGCGGCTTGTCAAAGGGAAAATGCGGGCAGGACGAACTGCGTGATAGCGTCCGGCGCGGTGGGTTGCACCTACCCTACGCTGGCTGAAGATGGTGGGATTCACAAGCCTTCGCCCCAGCATTTTACCGGGGCCTAGGCTTTGCTTCGAGGCTTTGCATCAAGGTAGCCCCAGACCTGCGCCCATGTAGGTTTATTTGATCTTTTTGCCCGCGATGGTTGTGCTGTCTTTGCCCGCATTGGAATTGGCGGTGGCAAGGACTTTGACCTTTTCCTTCTTGGGCTTTTTGGTTTCCTTGTTGCCTTTGTTTTTCTCTTTGGACATGACGATATCTTTCCAGGAGGAGGACCGCAGGGGCGGATGCCGGGGCGGTTGGTCGCGCGGATTGTAAGGCTGTCGCGCGGTAGGGGGGTACCCACACAGCGGAAGGCTAGGCTTGTTATTGAGGCGGCGCAAGTGGTGGCTTCGGATGGTGAAGCAAGTCGCAACCTGCCTTTCGGGTTGTGATTTCAGAGTTTGTGACCTGCGCCGCACTTTTAGTTTATGTAGCTCAGGTAAGGACAAGGTTGCCTAAACAATTGTAGGATTTCCTCTTCCGGTGGTCGGCTAAGCTATTGCAACAAAAGGCACTAAAGCCAAATCCTCGGCGGTAGGTCGGGTAATCCCTCCCGCATAGTCATTCCCACGCAATAGCTTGCGGTGCTGCACAAGGCCAGTCAAGCACACAAAAAAGGCACCCGTTGGGGTGGTGCTTTGACAGGGATCAAGGTGGACCTCTTTTAGAGGCGATAGCGTAATTTTGTAGCGTCTCAGCCGCGAACAGCAGCGGGAGAGGGTTTTGAGGCGCGCGTTATATAAAGGATAGACCATGGCCACATCGACCGACACCACACCCAAGCCAATCAATATGAACACCACGCATGTGATGCCAAAAGCGGCAGCTGAGGAAGTATCGGAGGCGGCCCCACCAAAGCACACCCAGCGCAAGTCTTCACCCAAGGTTGCAGATGCAGAGGCGGTGCGGTTGACGTTCGAACAAGGCAAATTCCCCTACGCCCGCAAGCTTGCACGCAAGACCTACGAGGCGGAAAAAGCCAAGCTGCAGGCAGAGTTGCTAAAGGTCCAGCTGTGGGCGCAAGAAACCGGCCAGAAGTTTGTAATTTTGATGGAAGGGCGCGATGCAGCCGGCAAGGGCGGCACGATCAAGCGCTTTATGGAACACCTCAACCCGCGCTATGCGCGCGTTGTCGCCCTGACCAAGCCCGGCGAAAAAGAGAAGGGCCAGTGGTTTTTCCAACGCTACTTGGAGCATTTGCCGACCAGCGGTGAGATCGTGTTTTTTGACCGATCCTGGTACAATCGCGCGGGTGTGGAGCGGGTGATGGGGTTCTGTTCCGCCGATGAATACTTGGAATTTATGCGCGAGGCACCGGAGCTTGAGCGCATGTTGGTGCGGTCGGGAATACAGCTGTACAAATACTGGTTCTCGGTCACCCAAGAGGAACAGCTTGCACGTTTTAAAAGCCGCGAGACGGACCCGCTGAAGCGTTGGAAGCTGTCGCCGATTGACAAGGCCTCCTTGGACAAGTGGGGCGATTACACCGAAGCAAAAGAGGCGATGTTCTTTTACACTGATACCGCTGATGCGCCTTGGACGGTGGTAAAATCCAACGACAAAAAACGCGCGCGGCTGAATTGCATGCGCCATTTTTTGACCAGCCTCGACTATCCCGGCAAGGATGTTGCGGCGATTGGCACACCTGATCCGCTGATCATTGGCAAGGCAGGGCAAGTGATCCGTGGCAATCAGGCGCTTATCGCGGCAACTGTGCCGCCGGTATTGCGCAAACCAAAGGCGGATTGATGCCTGTAAGAAAAACCAAGCACTGTCGATCTGGCATGCGGCTTGCAGACATGTCAAAATAAATCCTGAACAAACGGGACGGGGATATATATGCGGGCTTGTTTTTGGCTGCCGATAGTGGTGATGACGGGGATGAGTATTGCTCCAGCCCA
>Ga0213868_10001107_pt1 | contig 26082 bp, 20 predicted proteins | sample PICome_9_FD_160087 | JGI IMG/M metagenome (GOLD analysis project Ga0213868, IMG submission 160087) | Coastal seawater microbial communities near Pivers Island, North Carolina, United States - PICO127 | ecosystem: Environmental > Aquatic > Marine > Coastal | place: USA: North Carolina... | reverse complement strand
GATCGCATTCCAGAGTTCATTGCACGGGCCAAGGACAAGAACGATCCGTTCCGCCTGATGGGCTTTGGTCACCGGGTCTACAAGAACTTTGACCCCCGTGCCACCGTCATGAAAGAAAGCGCTGACGAAGTGCTGGAACTCTTGGGGGTCGACAACAACCCGATCCTTCAGGTGGCCAAGGAGCTTGAGAAAGCGGCGCTAGAAGATCCGTATTTCGCAGAGAAAAAGCTGTTCCCGAATGTGGACTTCTATTCCGGCATCATTCTTGAGGCGATGGGTTTCCCCACTTCGATGTTCACGCCGATCTTTGCGCTGAGCCGTACAGTCGGCTGGATTTCCCAGTGGAAAGAGATGATCGCGGATCCACAGAACAAGATCGGCCGCCCACGTCAGCTGTATCTGGGCGAAACTGCGCGCGACTACGTCGATATCGAAAAGCGCTGAGCCTCATCAACGTATCTTCAATGCGCCCCGGTTCACACCGGGGCGTTTTGCGTTGATCGGTTTGTCTCTGAATTGGCAACAGATGCGGGCATGAATCAGTCCGTTTTTCCGCCCCTTTTCCGAATCGGAACGGTTTGTTTCAGCACCTTGCCTGATAAATGAGTGGAATTCGGCCCCACTGTTTCATCCGCGATTGCGCTAATCGAAACAGGCTGGCCCGAAACAAGGCAGAATTGCGGCATTGTTTCGGGGCGCTTTACAATAAAACAGCCCGCTTGACCCAGCAAGCCCCTAACCATAGGTTGGTGAAAGTTGTCCGAAAGGGTGCGTGATGGTTAACGAGTTTGTTGCGATATTTGATCTACTCTTTCTGGGGAGCCTTGGTCTGGTGATGTTGTCATTGCATCCCGGACCCCGCGCGAGGGCCGCTGCCACAACACGTCCGCAGAAGAGGATGAACCCATGACCCAAGGTCGCCAGATAAGCCAATTGCGCTGGGAACGCGCAACCGGAATGCCACCGCTCAGCATGGCGCAAGAACCGATGCCGCAAGGCGCGCTTGTTCCCGATATCCTGCAAGACTGCGACCAGGTTGCCGTTGTCTATTTCAAAGGCCAGACACCGCCAGAGATCACCATAGAGGAGGTCTCGAACTCTGTTCATAAGGTGCTGGCGGATGGGGTCGCTGTGGCGGTCGTGGCGCGCGCCTTTGGTCCGGCCCCTGCGGCCGAGGACGTTCTACTGGTCGAACGCTGCATTTGAAACGGCCCAACATGGGGCCGTTTTTGTTTTCAGATGTTTGGTTTTGGACCTGGTTGTAAACCCTGCCCTCAGAACGCTGTCTGAATGAAATACTTCAACGCGTTAAGAAAGCAGATGCATCCGCGATTGCACGAAACGCGTCAGCGCCCTTCAAAGGTCGCCGCGCGTTTCTCGGTAAAGGCCAACACGCCCTCCTTGAAATCGCGTGATTTGCCGCAAATGCCCTGCTCTTGTGCCTCAAGGGTCAGCTGCTCTTCAAAACCATTGTCCCAGCTGCCCCGAATGGCCGCTTTGACGCCTGCATAGGCAACTGTCGGACCATTGGCCAAATGCGCCGCCTTGGCGCGCCAATGGCTGTCAAACGAGGCGTCTGGCACGGCTTCCCAGATCATCCCCCAATCATCGGCCTGGCGGGCGCTGATCTTGTCTGCGAACAATGCAGCCCCCATCGCCTTGGCGGTGCCCATGGTACGCGGCAAAGTATAGGTGCCGCCTGCGTCCGGGATCAGACCAATGCGCGTAAAGGCCTGCATGAAATAGGCGGATTCAGCGGCAAAAACCACATCGGCGGCCAGTGCAAGGTTTGCACCTGCCCCCGCTGCCGGGCCATTCACCGCCGAAATCGTCGGGATTGGGCAATTGGCAACCGCCCGCAGCATCGGCGCATATTCATCCCGCAAGGTGCGCTCCATGTCCACCGAACCGCCCGCTGTCCGGTCCCCCAGATCCTGCCCTGTGCAGAATGCCCGCCCCTCACCTGTCAGCACCAGCACACGTGCCTCTTTGCCCGCCTGGGTGGCCGCATGGGTAATTTCCGCGCGCATCTGTGTGTTCAGGGCGTTCATCTTGTCCGGACGGGCCAGTGTAATCAGCGCCACCCCGTCTTTCAGCGTATAGGTGATGGTTTGATAATCCATGGTCAGGGGTCCTTTGATTCACTTGTCCCGCTCAGGTTACCAAAGACCACCCCAGCGACCAGCAAAACCGGACGTCACTGGCGTAAAATATCATCCAGCCGCGCGCGTTCCTGATCGCTCAGCGGCTCCTCGCCCGGGGCGGTGGCCTTGGACCGTCCGCGCAAATAGATCATGCCAACGCCACTTGCCAAAAGCAGCATCAACGGCCCCGCCCCCCACAAAAGCCAGTTCGCGCCTGAAACAGTGGGGTTCAGCAAGACGAATTCGCCGTAGCGCGCCACGATGAATGCCACGGCTTCCTCATCGGTGTCGCCCTCAACCAAACGGTCACGCACCAATATCCGCAGATCGCGGGCAAGGCTGGCATGGCTTTCGTCAATGCTTTCGTTTTGGCACACCAGACAGCGCAAACCCTTGGACAGTTCACGCGCCCGGTTTTCCAGTACCGGATCATCCAGCATCTCATCCGGCTGGACCGCCATCAGCGGGGTGGCCAGCAGCAGCAGGATCAGGGCCAGCCGTTTCATTCGGCGGCCACCGGGGCGATGTCATCTTCCTTGCGGCGTGCAGCGGCACCGGCACCCACTCGGAAACGCCGGTCGCTCAGGCTCAGCAAACCACCAAGCGCCATCAAGGCAGAGCCGATCCAGATCCAGTTGGTCATCGGTTTGATATAGGTCCGGATGGTCCAGCCGCCGTTGTTTTGCTGATCACCGATCACGACATAGACGTCACGCTTTAGGTCATAGTCGATGGCGGCCTCTGTCGTCGGCATCTGCGCAACAGGGTAAAAACGTTTCTCCGGTCGCAGCTGCGCAATCTCGCGGCCGTTCTTGGACAGGGTCAGAACCCCCATGGTCGCTACATAGTTCGGCCCCCGTACTTCTTCGACGGAATTCAGGGTCAGCTCATAATTCCCGACCGACCAGGGTTGGTCGATCTGCGCCACCCGAATGTCATCCATCGTCCAGGCTGTCAGACCTGCGATACCAGCCATGGTCACCCCTAGCCCGGCATGGGCCACCGCCTTGCCCCAATCGGCCCTTGGCAGGCGCGTCAGCCGCCCCAGCCGGTCAGGGCCACGTCCGGTGCGCTGGATCAGTTCGACCACAACCCCCATCACCAGCCATGCCCCAAGAAACAGACCAATCGGACCGATCAATCCGCGCCCTGTCTGCATGGCATAGGCCAGACCGCCCACAGCCACCGCCAGGACAAAGACATAGCGCAAAGGCCAGGCCGCCCGCAGAATCCGCGCACGTTTCCAAGGCATCACCGATCCAATCGGCAAGACCAGACCCAAGAGCACCATGAAGGGCGTAAAGGCCGCGTTGAAAAAGGGCGGGCCCACGCTCAGCTTGCGGTCAAAGAACATCTCGGCCACCAGGGGCCACATTGTGCCGACAAAGACCACGAAACAGGACACCGCCAACAACAGATTATTGACCACCAGCGCCGATTCCCGGCTGACCAGACCAAAGACACCCTTGGCCTCCATTGAACCGGCACGCAGCGTGAACAGGACCAAGGCCCCCCCCATGAAGAACGCCATGATCATCAAGATCCAGACCCCGCGTTCGGGATCATTGGCAAAAGCATGGACCGATGTCAGCAAACCAGAGCGGACAATAAACGTCCCGATCAGGGAAAAGCCAAATGCAAGGATGGCCAGCAGTATCGTCCAGCTTTTCAGGCTCTCGCGCTTTTCGACCACAATGGCCGAATGCAGCAGCGCCGCTGCCAGAAGCCAGGGCATGAAACTGGCGTTCTCAACCGGATCCCAGAACCAGAAACCGCCCCAGCCCAATTCGTAATAGGCCCACCAGGACCCAAGCGCGATGCCGATCGTCAGGAACACCCAGGCCGCCAGCGTCCAGGGCCGCACCCAGCGCCCCCAGGCGGCATCAACCCGTCCCTCAATCAGGGCTGCCACAGCAAAGCTGAACGCCATGCTCAGCCCGACATAGCCAAGATAAAGAAACGGAGGATGAAACGCCAAACCGGGGTCTTGCAACAACGGGTTCAGATCCTGCCCGTCAAAGGGGGGCGTATCAAGCCGCAGAAACGGGTTGGACGTAAAGATGATAAAGGCAAAGAACGCCACCGCGATGGCCGATTGCACGGCCAGCACCCGTGCCCGCAGGGTCGGCGGCAAACCGCTGCCAAACCAGGCGGCCATGGCCCCGAACAGGGTGACAATCAGCACCCAGAGCAGCATTGACCCTTCGTGATTCCCCCAGGTGCCGCTGATCTTGTACAGCATCGGCTTAGCCGAATGGCTGTTCAACCACACCAGCCGCAAGGAAAAGTCCGAAACGACAAAAGCCCACATCAATGCCCCGAAAGCCACCGCCGTCAGCGCAAATTGCGCCCCCGCCGCGGGTTCGGCCACCGCCATCCACGAATGCCAGCGTTTCTGTGCCCCGATCAGGGGCACAACCATCTGCACAATCGCCACCAGAAAGGCGAGGATGAGCGCGAAATGTCCAAGTTCTGTAATCATGCGCGTAATATAGGCCGCAATCTTGTGCCTTGCCACGCCAATTCAACACAATCGGCGGCACAAAGCGTCGCAGTCAGGGGCGCGACAGCCGCCAGGCCTCAAGGGCGGCATTGTCACCGGGCTGCACCGCCTCGATTGTCAGGGCTGCATCAGGCGCGGTTTCAGCCACGGCCACGCTGTCTGCGCGCAGCTGGCGGATCGTCTCTATGTTGTGCAGGACCTGGGGCACATAGGCGACGGTGCCCACGATCTCGCGCTGGAACTCCTGTGCCTTGACCTGGTGACGTGCGCCAAAATAGAAGGATACAACCACCCCCAAGAGCCACCACAGCGGCTCTGGCACCAATGCGATGCCTTGCATCCGCTCAGAGAACCACAGCGGGTTCACCATGGCTGAAATGAACAATCCCAATGTCCCAAGTGCCAGCGCCGGGCGTGGCAGGCGGTTCAGACCATCCATGAACCGGTCAAACCGGCCGCGCCTGGGAACCGTGAATTCCTGTCCGAACTGCGTCATCGCCTGCCCCTGAACCGCAGCGCCGCGCTGCGCGCCCGCTTCGGCGTTTTCGCGAAACACCTCGACCGTCTCGCGGACCACATTGTGTGATCCGCCAAAGACCAGCGTCAACAAACGTTCCATCATGCCCATGCTGCCACCCTTTGCTGAAATGCCGTGTCACTGAGGTGAAATTGCGGCGCGATGAACTCCTCTGCCCGCTTGATCCACCCCCCCTTGCCGCCTGAACGGGCGCGGGCATATTTCCGGCTGGCCGGGCGCTTGTCAGCCAGTTGGAAATAGTAGTTCCGCCGCGCGATCCCGTAGGCATCGACCAGATGATCAGGGGCCGCCGCCATTGCCTGTGCTGCCGCTGACAGCGTTTGCGGCCCCAGCACACCGTCCACGGTGACGTCTATGCCCATATCGCGCAAAAGCTGTTGCAGGATCTTGACCGCATTGGCCCCCGCGTTGACATACATGTCAAATACAGATGCCTGCAGCGGGGCTGGCAAGGCACCGATCCGGGGCCGGTCAAAATAATGCTGGATGAAAATATCGATCGCCTGATCCCGGCTCAGCGCTTTGACATCCGCCGCACTGACCTGTCCGTCGCCCGTCAGATCCAGCCCTAAACGGCGCATGGTATGGATCGTGACGCCAAACTGCGTGGCCCCACCGGGATCATCGGGATCATTCACATATCCCCCCTCGCGGGTGACGATCTGTTCCGCAATCTTTCTGACAGCCTGCATGGCCTGTACCCCTTGCCCTGAAATGCAGGTCAAGAAGGTCAAACAATCCTTAACTTAAGGTAGCGTGACCGAACGCTGTCAGCTTTCGGGCTCCACGTAGACACCTTGGGCTTTCAACGCATCGACGACCTCTTTGGGCATATACGTCTCATCATGTTTGGCAAGGATTTCAGAGGCTTGGAAAACGCCGTCGATGTAGCGCCCGGTGCCGACCATCCCCTGATTTTCCTCAAACAGATCAGGCAACACCCCCTTGAAGGTCACCGGCACCGATGCCCCCCCGTCGGTCACGTTAAAGCTGATTGTCTCGCTTTCACCGCGCACCAGCGTGCCTTCTTCGACCAAACCGCCGATCCGGAACACCTCTGAAGGGCCGGGCGGTTCTGCGATCACCTGGCTTGGTGCACGGAAAAAGTTGATGCCGTCGCGCATCGCATAGCCGATCAGCGCCGTAGAGGCGATCAGCGCCACGACCGCCACGGCGATCACTTGAATACGTCTTTGTTTCTTCAGGTTCTTCATGGCACTCACGGAAAGAGCGGGGCCATCATCAGCCCCTCTGTCTCTTCTATACCTAACATCAGATTCGCATTCTGCAACGCCTGCCCGCTGCTACCTTTTGTCAGGTTGTCCAGAGCGGCCGTGACAATCGCACGTCCTTCGATCCGGTCTGCCGCCACCCCGATGTGGCAAAAGTTGGATCCACGGATATGCCTTGTACTGGGCGCCTCGCCAAAGGGGATCACCTTGATAAAGGGTTCATCCGCATAGGTGGTTTCCAGTGCCCGATAAATGGCTTGCGCATCGCCTTTGACATAGCAGGTGGCCAGAATGCCCCGGTTCGCCGGAATCAGATGCGGTGTGAACTGAACTTTGACGGGCCGTCCCGCAATGGCTGAAAATTCCTGATCAAACTCACCCAGATGCCGGTGCGTGCCGCCGATGGCATAGGGGTGATACCCTTCCGACAATTCCGCATGCAGCAGATTTTCCTTGAGCGACCGCCCCGCCCCCGATACCGCGCATTTCAGGTCCAGAATGATGTCATCCAGATCAATCAGCCCCGCCGCAATCAAGGGCCGCATGGCAAACTGCCCCGTCGCCGCATTGCAGCCCGTGCCCGCCACCAGACGCGCCGCCTTGATCTGTTCGCGGTAGAATTCGGTCAGCCCGTAAACCGCCTCCGCCTGCTGTTCCAGTGCCGCATGCGCATTACCGTACCACTTTTCATAGGCAGCAGGGTCCCGCAGCCGGAAATCCGCCGAAAGATCGACAATCTTGAGGTCCTTGGGCAGTTTGGCAATCACCTCCTGAGAGGTTTTGTGCGGCAGGGCGCAAAAACACAGATCAATGGATGAAAAATCAATCTCGTCGATGGTGACAAGCTGCGGCAGATCCATGTGGCGCAGATGTGGAAAGGCTTCGGCCATGCTTTGACCGGCTTTGGAATTTGCCCCCAACGCCTTGATTGTCATAGAGGAATGGCCCGCAATGAGCCGGACGAGTTCGGCACCAGTATAGCCCGAGGCACCTAGGATGGCGATATTGTACATGTTTTGAAGTCCCTTGTTCGGGTATGAATCTTGTATGGATTAAGCGAAAATCAAGCGGCGGAGAAGCTGATAGGTCGTCGCAAAAACTGGGTCGCGCGGCTGCTGACCCTTGCCGGATCACCCGTGGTCAGGAACGCAGGCGCACCGCGGCCCATCTTGTCGGGATGACGGGTCAGATAATCCGCCAGGCTCTCGGCAACCAGATCGGCTTGGGAAAACACCTTGACCCCCGCGCCCAGAGCATCCTGAAACGTGTCCTGCATCAACGGGTAATGCGTACAGCCAAGGATCGCCGCCTGCGGGTCGGGCATCTTGCGCCGCAGGGCGTCAACATGGCTGCGCACCATGGCTTCGGCCAGAATGAAATCACCGTCCTCGATGGCGTCCACGACGCCACCACAGGCCTGCGCCTCTACGTCCACGCCAATCGCGCGGAATGCCAATTCGCGCTGGAACGCGCGGCTGGCCACGGTCGCGGGCGTGGCGAACAGGGCCACATGTTTCACCTCGACCTCACGCGGCGGCGAATTATCGCCCCACTGCCGCTCCGTCAGCGCCTCGATCAGCGGCACAAAGACGCCCAGCACGCGTTTGTCCGTGGGCACCCATGATTCCTGCATCCGGCGCAGTGCCGCCGCAGAGGCGGTATTGCAGGCCAGGATCACCAGATCACATCCCGCATCAAACAGACGCTGGGTCGCAGCCACGGTTAGGTTGTAAATATCATCAGAGGTCCGGACCCCGTAGGGCGCATGCGCACTATCGGCCAGATAGACCAGATCAAGGTCAGGCAAACGCGCCTGCACCGCCTGATGGACGGTCAAACCGCCCAGACCACTATCGAAAATGCCTACTGCCATGCCGAACTGCCCTTTCAGGCGCGATGATGTTGCTCAAACTCAAAGCCTAGCTCAGTCGATACAAGCGGCTCTGGCGACAACTCATACGTGGCTTTGCGAAGGAAATCCATCATCGCTTTTGCATCCCCCGACAGCGGGTCCAATACATCGCGGCACAGGGGTTTTCCAATGACGACACGCACCGGCGTATCGACCCGGTCGCGGAATTCCTTGATCAGTAATCCCATCCGCAAGGTGGAATGCAGATGGCTGGCAATCTGGAACATGCGGCTGGTATGCCCGTCGAAATAGATCGGCACGACCGTTGCACGGGATTTGGCAATCATCCGCGCGGTAAAACTGCGCCAGCCGGGGTCCATTGGCCTTGAGAACGGCCTTGCCGCCGTGCTGACCGTGCCGCCTGGGAATATCCCGATCGCACCGCCCTGCGCCAGATAGCCCAGCGCCTCGCTGCGTGTCTGCAGATTGCGGGCAACCGCCGCCCGCCCCGCGTCAAAGCTGATCGGCAGCAGATGACGGTGCAGGTCCGGGGCGCAGCTGAACGCGGAATGGGCCATGATCTTGAAATCCCCCCGCGTGCGCGACAGGATCTGCCCCAGCATCAGCCCGTCCAGAATGCCATAGGGATGATTGGCGATGCAGATGACCGGCCCCTCGCGCGGGACCGTCTCAAGGGTGCCCTGCACCACATCAAGGCTCAGACCATAGCGGGCCGCCATCACCTCGAAAAACCCGGCCCCCGCCTCGACCTCATTTTCATAGCCACGCGCGCGCCTGATAAGGCCCAGACGGCCAGTGCTGTTTTCCAACAACCGGATCAGCGCGCGGCCTGACCGACTGGCGGCGGCATGGGCATAGCTGATGTCACGCGCGGATGAGAGGGTTTGTTTTCTCATGGTCCGTTCCCCTGGGGCTTGCGCCCCCCGCTACGCGACAAATGCTACGGTTTCACGACAGCGGTCACTCTGCCGCTTTCGCCATCTGCGGCCCGCCTGCCCGGATCACACTCAGCAGCTCTTCGCGCCGTTTTGCCGCCCTTGCCTCACCGCCCTGTTTGACCGGACCAAAGCCGCGGATCTGTTTGGGCAGCTCGGCCAATGCCACGATAGCATCGCGGGTCTGGTCATTCAGCTTGGGCAGCACGGCGGCCATGTCCGCCTCATATTGCTTGATCAGTGCGCGCTCCATCTTGCGCTCGGCGGTATAGCCGAAAGGATCGAACGGCGTGCCGCGCAGGACCTTCATCCGCGCCATCATCCGCAAGGGACGTTCCAGCCATTGGCCAAACTCGCGTTTCACCGGACGGCCGTTTGGCCCCATCTTGGACAACATCGGCGGGGCCAGGTTGAAGGTCATCTTGAAATCGCCATCAAACTCGGCCATCGCCTTTTCACGGCTGCTCAACAACAGCCGGGCCACTTCGTATTCGTCCTTGTAGGACAATAGCTTGTGATAGCCTTCCAGCATGGCAGCCTTGACCGCATCATCCGTGACCGCATTGACCAGCTTGGCATAACGCTTGGCCAGCCGCTTGCCCTGATAGGCGGTCAGCTGCTCCATGCGGAAGGCGATCCTGTCGTCCAATGTCTTGGGCAGGGAAAGCACCTTGGGGGCGATGACCCGCGCCGCATCCTCTGGGTACAGAACCGCCCAGCGCCCCAATTCAAAGGCCCGCAGGTTTTGATCAACCGCAGCACCATTCAGGCGGATCGCCTCTTGCAGGCTGTCCAGCGTCAGCGGCAGCAGCCCCTTTTGGAAGGCCCCGCCAAACACCATCATATTGGAAAAGATCGAATCGCCCAATGTCGCCTTGGCCAGGTCAGAGGCATCAAACAGCGACACCCGGTCCTTCAACCGCGCCTCAAGCGCAAGGGCCAGACGGTCATAGGGCAGTTGGAATTCCGTATCGCGGGTAAAATCGCCAGTCACGATTTCGTGGCTGTTCACCACCGCGCCAGTGCGCGCCCCATGGGTCAGCCCCAGCGTCTTTGAGCCCGCAGAGACAACCAGATCACCACCAATCAGCGCATCCGCCTCGCCCGTGGCCACACGGATGGCAGAGATATCCTCGGGCGTATTCGCTAGGCGGCAATGGATGTGCACCGCGCCGCCCTTTTGGGCCAGACCTGCCATCTCCATCATGCCGGCCCCTTTGCCGTCCAGCTGCGCGGCCTGTGCCAGCACAGCCCCGATGGTCACGACCCCCGTGCCACCCACACCGGTGATGACCACGTTATGGGTGCCATTAATGGCGGGGATTTCAGGCATCGGCAGATCGGGAATCTTGACCTCGGTCGTGGCTTCCTTGCGCACCTTGGCACCTTCGAGGGTCACAAAGGACGGGCAGAACCCTTTGACGCAGGAAAAATCCTTGTTGCAGGAGGATTGGTCAATCGCACGCTTGCGGCCCAGTTCTGTCTCCTTGGGGACGATCGACACGCAGTTGGATTGCACACCGCAATCGCCACAGCCCTCGCAGACGTCAGAGTTGATAAAGACCCGCTTGTCAGGATCTGGAAACAGGCCCCGCTTGCGGCGGCGGCGTTTTTCAGCGGCACAGGTCTGCACATAGACAATGGCGCTGACGCCTTGCTTGGTGGCAAAGTCCTTTTGCACCGTATCCAGCATGGCACGTTCATGCATCGGGATCCCCTTGAAGGCTGCCGGATCCACATCTTCTTTCTCGTCATAGACGATGGCAAGGTTCTCGATCCCCAAGGCGCGCAGCTCTTTTGCGATGCGCGGCGCGTCCAGATCGCCTTCGTTATGCTGCCCGCCGGTCATGGCAACCGCGTCGTTATACAGAATCTTGTAGGTGATGTTCGTCCCTGCCGCGACCGCCGCACGGATCGCCTGAATGCCAGAGTGGTTATAGGTCCCGTCGCCAAGGTTCTGGAACACATGCGCGCGCGTCGAAAACGGTGCCTCCCCGATCCAGTTGGCCCCCTCGCCGCCCATATGGGTAAAGCCAAGGGTGTCACGGTCCATCCATTGCGCCATGAAGTGACACCCGATGCCCGCATAGGCACGGCTGCCCTCGGGCACTTTGGTAGAGGTGTTGTGCGGACAGCCCGAACAGAAATACGGCAGGCGGGCCGCGATCTCTTCGGCATTGTCGGCGCGCCGGGCCTCGTCCAGACGGGCAAGCCCGGCCTTTACGCCGTCCGTATCACGCCCCTCTTCGCACAATACCTGGCCCAGCTTTTCAGCAATATCCACAGGGTCCAGCGCCCAGCGCGACGTAAAGAACTCTTCGCCGTTCTTGCGGCCCCCATAGACGCGGTGACGCATCTGATCGTCAAAAAGCGCCTCTTTGATCTGCACCTCGATCAGCTTGCGCTTTTCTTCAACCACGATGATCAGATCCAGTTCTTCGGCCCAATCGTGGAAACCGCGCATGTTCAGCGGCCATGTCTGGCCCACTTTGTAGGTTGTGATGCCCAACCGCTCGGCCTCGGCCTCATCAATGTTCAGCAGGCTCAGCGCATGGATCAGATCAAGCCAGTTCTTTCCGGCCGCCACCAGACCAATCTTGGCCCCGGGTTTGCCCCAGACCCGTTTGTCCATCTTGTTGGCATGGCTAAACGCCTCTGCCGCATAGCGTTTATAGTCAATCAGACGCTTTTCCTGTTCGATACGGTCGTCCACCAAGCGGATGTTCAGCCCGCCCTGCGGCATCTCGAACTCTGGCGTCACAAAAGACAGCCGGTGCGGATCACCGTTCACAACAGACGTGACCTCAACCGTGTCCTTCATGGTCTTGAGGCCCACCCAGACCCCCGCAAACCGCGACAGCGCCCAACCATAAAGCCCGTAATCCAGAATTTCCTGCACGCCTGCAGGGCTGACCACCGGCATATAGCTGTCGATCATGGCAAATTCAGACTGGTGCAGCACGGTCGAGGATTCGCCCGTGTGGTCATCCCCCATCGCCATCAGCACGCCGCCATTCTTGGACGTGCCCGCCATGTTGGCATGGCGCATGACATCGCCAGACCGGTCCACACCGGGGCCCTTGCCGTACCACAGACCAAAGACGCCATCGAACTTGCCCTCACCGCGCAGCTCTGCCTGCTGTGCGCCCCATAGGGCCGTTGCGGCCAAGTCTTCGTTCAATCCAGCCTGAAAGGTCACATCATGCTCTGTCAGAACCTTTTCTGCCTTGGACATCTGCAAATCGACCGCCCCCAGAGGCGAGCCACGATAGCCGGTCACCAGACCCGCAGTGTGCAGCCCCGCAGCCCTGTCGCGCGCTGACTGCATCAACATCATCCGCACCAGCGCCTGCGTGCCGTTGAGCAGCACCGGGCTTTTCTCCAGGTCGAAGCGGTCGTTCAATGTGATCTTTGGCGTCGTCATGGCGGCCTCCCTGCGTTCAGACATCTTGCAAAAGTTATAAAAGATTATAGGTCACAAATGCTGACCTGTATAGTTGCTTTTCTGTGGACAGAACGACAATCCACCAAATGCCCCCTGTATTTAGGCCTGCATTAGAGTAGAACCAAACGCAGGGACCAAAAGAGACACCGATGGATTGGGATAAACTCAGAATTTTTCACGCGGTTGCCGACGCAGGGTCCTTGACCCATGCGGGCGATAAACTGAACCTGTCACAATCTGCGGTCTCCCGCCAGATCAGAGGCCTTGAAGAGCAGCTTAACACCAATCTGTTCCACCGCCATGCCCGCGGCCTGATCTTGACCGAACAGGGCGAGTTGCTGTTTGACGCCACTGCGGCGATGTCCAAACGGCTCGATGCCGCCTCGGCACGCATTCGCGACAGCGAAGAAGAAGTGTTCGGCGAATTGCGCGTCACCACCACAACCGGATTTGGCACCCTGTGGCTGGCCCCGCGCCTGCCCAAGCTGTATGAGAAATATCCAGACCTCAAGGTCGATCTGATGCTGGAAGAGCGCGTCTTGGATCTGCCCATGCGCGAGGCGGATGTGGCAATCCGTATGAAAGAACCCTCGCAGGCCGATCTCATTCGCAAGAAACTGATAATGATCCGCATGTGCCTCTATGCCACTCCGGCCTATCTGGCGGCAAATGGCACCCCCAAGCGGATGGAGGACATGGCCGATCATCGCCTGATCTGTCAAAACACCAACAGCAACCAGGTCGGAGCGGGTCTGAATCTGGTGCAGCAGCTGATGATGCATGATGTCCGATCCCTGCTGACCGTAAATAACTATTTCGGCGTGCTTCAGGGTGTCGTCAACGATCTGGGCATTGGTGTGCTTCCCGACTACCTGGTGCAGGATTTTCCCGACCTTGTGCAGGTGATGCCAGACACAGAATCCGCCGATGTGCCCGTTTTTCTGGCGTACCCCGAAGAGTTGCGCCAATCAAAGCGGGTCGCAGCCTTTAAGGATTTCGTCCAGGATGAAATCATCACCTACCGCAAGCAATTGAAAGAAAACCAATAATTCAGATATGCAAAAATGGCATATCGGATATGCCCCATAAAATGCGCTGACTGACTTGATTGCAGGCACATCGCCCACTAAATGCCCATTATACGGAGGGCGGCGGACATATTGTTCGCTCCTCTGTACCTCCCTGTTGGACTTGGCCGAGCTTCATGCTCGGCCTTTTTTTTGCTTTTCAGCCAGCACAAGCGCCCTGCTGCCCCAACAGCCTTGCACCTCATCGTTTTTCGGGGTCTGCTCTTGCCCAATGCCATCGGGGGACACGTGCATGATCATTTCAAAGCTCAGGGCATGCGCCTTGGTTCTTGTTGCCGCTTTCGCTCTCTTGGCCCCGCCGGTACAGGCACAGCTCAGCCTGGGCAGCTCTGCCCCGGCCCAGGACGCGCCCAGAATTCCCGATCCCCTGACACCCGATACGGCAAATGCGCTGATCTCTCGCCTGTCTGACAGCGAAGTCCGCGCATTGCTGCTGGACCAACTCAACATTCAGGCCGAAGCCCAAAGCGCCAAGGCCGCAAGCGGACCATCAGAGCTGCTGTATCATGCGACCGAAGGGGCCTGGCAGTCTGTGGTTGTCCCGATCAAGCGTATTCCGGCCCTGATCAGCGGCCAAGCCCGGGCCTTCTCCACTTTCTATGAACGTATCGGCGGCGGCGGCGGTTTGCTGCGCCTGTTGGGATATATGGCCATTGTCTTTGGCGTGGGTGCCATTGCAGAAACCATATTCCGGCGCCTGACCCGCAGCTGGCGCATTCTGCCACCCGCAGACCCGGATAACATAACCCTGCGCGAGACCGTCCAGCTGCTGGCCCAACGCCTGACAACGCAGGTAATTGCCGTCGTGATCTTTGTGCTGGCCGCCCGCACCACCGGCGGGCTGATCCTGCCCGAAATGCTGTTTCCGACAGTACAGCTGATTGGCATCTACCTCATCGGCTTTCCCCGTTTCATGCTGGCGATTGCCTTTTTCCTCTTTGCCCCGATGAACCCCGAATACCGCCTGCTGAATGTCGACACCAAAAGCGCGCGCGCCTTTTGTTTCCATCAGTTCTGGATCGCCCTGCTGTTGGGTTTTTCGGCGGCCATCGGCACGTTCAACGCCAATAATGGCGTCTCAATGGAGGAAACCCGCATCGGTTTCTGGCTCAACCTGGCCCTGCACATCTATCTCATCGCGATCTTCTGGCGCTACCGCGAGGCATCAACCACCATGATGCGCGGCTCAGACCCTGATGTCACCCCGATGGAAGACCGCGCCGCACGGCTGTTTCCCTATGCATCGATCTTTATGTTCGTCGCCGTCTGGTGGATCATCAATATCGTGGTCAGCTATGGCAACTTTGACCTTCTGGCCAGCGCACCGCATTATAAAACATTGATCTTGCTGATTTTCGCCCCGGCCATGGACACTGCCATTCGTGGCATGGTGCGCCACCTGACCCCTGCCATGACCGGCGAAGGCCCCGTGGCCGAACGCGCCTATCGTTCGTCGAAACGTGCCTATATCCGCATCGGGCGCGTGGTGATCTTTGCCATCGTGGTGCTGTCCATCGCTGATTTCTGGGGCATGAGCGCCACCTCCATCGCGACTGCAGGCGTGGGCGAACGCTTTGCCGCGTCGATCCTTGAATTCATGATCATCATGTCCATCGGCTATCTGCTTTATGAAGCTGTCTCCCTGATGATCAACCGCAAACTGGCCGCAGAGCAGACCGCGTCGGGCTATTTCCCCGATGAACAAGAGGTCGGCGGCGACGGCGGCGGCGCGGGGGGGTCGCGCCTGTCCACGGTCTTGCCGCTGATCCTGCTGGTCGCACGAACCTTTATCGTGACGCTGTTCTTGCTCTTGGGGCTCAGCAACATCGGGGTCGATACAACCCCGCTGCTGGCCGGTGCCAGTATCGTCGGTCTGGCCATTGGTTTTGGCGCGCAGAAACTGGTGACCGATGTGGTGTCAGGGATTTTCTTTCTGGTCGATGACGCCTTCAGGGTTGGTGAATATGTTATCGTTGAGGGCACCATGGGCACGGTCGAAAAAATCTCGATCCGCTCCATGCAGCTGCGCCATCACAAAGGGCCGGTGCATACAATTCCCTATGGCGAGATTCCCAAGATCACCAATTATTCCCGCGATTGGGTCATCATGAAGCTGCGCTTTACTGTCCCCTTCGACAGTGACCCCATCAAGATCAAGAAAATATTCAAGACCATCGGCCAGGATCTCTTGGCCGCGCCCGAATTTGAGGGCGATTTCCTGCAGCCGTTCAAATCCCAAGGCGTGCTTGAGATGGATGAGGTGGGCATGGTGATCCGCGGCAAGTTCATGTGCAAACCCGGCAAGCAATTCATGATCCGCAAAGAGATTTTTAATCGCGTGAACAAGGACTTCGCAGCAAACGGGATCGAATTTGCCCGCCGCGAAGTGCGCGTGGCCCTGCCCAGCATGGCAAATGCCCATGACCTCACCCCAGAGGATACAGCCGCCATATCCGCCGCCGCCACCCAAGCCGCGCAGAATATGCAGCCCGGCGATACCGGAAAACAAGAAGACAGATAGGGGGCAAAACCACCGCTTTGCCCTTTTCCCCCGCCTTGCCTTACTCTAATACACGGGCCATCGCAGATCGGGGGACGAAAGTCGCATGCAAGAGCCAGCCATCACCACAGATTTGATCGCCGCACATGGCTTTACGCCAGATGAATATGCCGAAGTGAACGCAATTCTTGGCCGCGCGCCCAATTATACAGAGATGGGCATCTTTTCGGCCATGTGGAACGAACATTGCTCCTACAAGTCCTCAAAGAAGTGGCTGCGCACCCTGCCCACAACCGGCCCCCAGGTCATCTGCGGCCCCGGCGAGAACGCAGGCGTCATCGACATCGGCGATGGCCAGGCGCTGGTGTTCAAGATGGAAAGCCATAACCACCCCTCCTATATCGAACCCTATCAGGGGGCTGCCACAGGTGTGGGCGGCATCCTGCGCGATGTCTTCACCATGGGCGCGCGGCCGATTGCCGCCATGAACTCGCTCAGCTTTGGCCGCCCCGATCACCCAAAGACGCGCCAGCTGGTGCATGGTGTGGTGGCAGGTGTCGGCGGCTACGGCAATTGCTTTGGCGTGCCAACAGTCGGCGGCGAGGTCCGCTTTGACAAGGCCTATGACGGCAACTGCCTTGTTAACGCCTTTGCCGCGGGCCTCGCGGATGCAGACAAGATTTTCTACTCCGCAGCCTCCGGCGTCGGCATGCCCGTCGTCTATCTGGGTGCCAAGACCGGCCGTGACGGTGTCGGCGGTGCCACGATGGCCTCTGCGGAATTCGACGACACGATCGAGGAAAAGCGCCCCACAGTACAGGTGGGCGACCCTTTCACCGAAAAACGCCTGATGGAAGCCACGCTTGAGCTGATGGCTACCGGTGCCGTCATCTCCATTCAGGACATGGGTGCCGCCGGTCTGACCTGTTCTGCGGTGGAAATGGGCGACAAGGGCGGCCTTGGCGTGCGTCTGGACCTTGAAAAAGTGCCCGTCCGCGAGGCAAACATGACCGCCTACGAGATGATGCTCTCCGAAAGCCAGGAACGCATGCTCATGGTGCTGAAACCAGAGCTGGAAGCCGAAGCCAAAGCCGTGTTCGACAAATGGGACCTAGACTTCGCCATCGTCGGCGAGACATTGGCCGAGGACCGTTTCCTGATTGTCCTCAACGGCGAGGTCAAAGCCGACCTGCCCCTGTCCAAACTGGCCTCAACCGCCCCCGAATATGACCGCCCATGGCTGGAAACACCGGCCGCCGAACCGCTGGCCGATGTGCCGGGCGTTGATCCGATCGACGGTCTCAAGGCGCTGATCTCAGATCCGAATTATGCGGCCAAGAACTGGGTGTTTGAACAATATGACACGATGGTCATGGGCGACAGCGCGCGCACGCCCGGCATCGGCGCAGGCATCATCCGCGTCCACGGCACGGATAAATCCATCGCCTTCACCTCAGATGTGACGCCGCGATATGTGCAGGCCAACCCCTTTGAGGGCGGCAAACAGGCCGTGGCCGAGGCCTACCGCAACCTGACAGCCGTCGGGGCCAAACCACTGGCGACCACCGACAACATGAACTTCGGAAATCCCGAAAAACCACATATCATGGGCCAATTCGTAGGGGCCATCAAAGGTATCGGTGCGGCGGTTGCGGCACTGGACATGCCCATCGTCTCTGGCAACGTCTCCCTCTACAATGAAACGGACGGATCAGCGATCCTGCCCACCCCGACAATCGGCGCGGTCGGCCTGATCAGCCACCCCGATGAGATCATCGGCTGTGACGTGCGCGATGGCCATGTCGCACTGGTCCTGGGCGACAGCATGGGGCATCTGGGCCAATCGGCCCTGCTGGCAGTTGTCTTTGGCCGCACCGAAGGCGACGCCCCCCCTGTCGACCTTGACGCAGAACGCGCCCCTGGCGATTTCATCCGCGCCAATCGCGAGATGATCAAAGCCTGCACCGACCTCAGCGATGGTGGCCTTGCCCTTGCCGCCTTTGAACTGGCCGAAGCCGCCGGCGTTGGCGTGACACTGGATGCGGCGGACACCCCGACCCTGTTTGGCGAGGATCAGGCCCGCTACCTGATCGCCTGCAACTTCGATCAGGCCGAAGCCCTGATGTCAGCAGCCGCAGCGGCGGGGCTGACCCTGACAGCCGTGGGGAAATTCGGCGGCAGCGACGTGAGCTTCGGCGCACTCTCGGCCCCCCTTGCTGATCTCTCGGCCACCTACCGCCAGACCTTCGAGGACACATTCGCCTAAGGCATCATCCCCTGACGTTTTCCGGCAAACGCCCGATCCGGCCTCCCCAGCAACGCTTCAGACCAACCATCTGGTTTCGGAGCCGCCCTTGCCTGAGCACAGGCGGACAGGGCGATGTGCGTTTGCCAAGAAAAATCGCCGAGGGACCCGCCTGGGCGGGAGACGGCTATTTTACTTGGCAAACGGATGTCGCCCTATCAGGCAAGGGTGGCTTCGGAACCTTTTGGTTTTGGAGGGTCCCGCAGCGCCCTTCCCCTCAGTCTGAACGCGCACAGCCCCTGGCATCTCCGCCTCAGGGCTGTTGGACGGCCGCCATCAACCGCGTCTTCTCGCCCACATCATCGGGGCGCGAAATCACGGCCGCCAATTGCTCCAGCGACGCAATCGAATGGCCTGCGCGGAAACTATCCACATGCGGCAGCATCGCTTTGATCCCTGCGGCCTTTGGGGCAAAACCATCCCAGCGCAGCAAGGGGTTCAGCCAGATCAGCCGCCGGGCCGTCAGATGCAACCTTTGCATCTGGCGCGCCAGATCTTCGGGCCGGTCCCGGTCAAGCCCATCGGTGATCAACAAGACCACCGCGCCCTGCCCCATGACCCGGCGTGACCAATCGCGGTTGAAGGTCTCAAGGCAGGCCCCGATCCGCGTGCCCCCTTCCCAGTCCTGCGCCTCAGCCCCAGCAGCGGCAAGTGCGGCGTCCACATCGCGTGTGGCCAGATGCCGGGTGATATTGGTCAGACGTGTCCCGAAGGTAAAGGCATGCACCTGCGCCCAAGCCCCTCCGCGTGCATTGCTGACCGCATGCAGAAAGTGCAAGATCACGCGCGAATACTGGCTCATGGACCCCGAGATATCGCAAAGCACCACGAGGTTGGGATAGCGCGGGCGCGGCTTTTTGAAGGCCAGGCTGTCCATCTCGCCACCCCGCCGCAAGGCCGCCCTCATGGAGCGGGCCGCATCAATCTGGCCGCGTGCCGACATCTGGGCCCGCCGCGACGGCAAGGGTTTGACCGGCAGAGCGAGCTTTGCCAACATGCGCTTGGCCTCGGCCATCTCGGCCAGGCTCATCTGTTCAAAATCCAGATTGCGCAGCCGTTCTGACGCCGACATGGTCAGGCTGGCATCCACCTCTATCAGCGCATCCTCATCCCGGCTGTCCTGCTCTTGATCCTGCGGCGGTGCCTCTGCGCCATCCAGCAGTGCCTCGGCGGCACGTTTTTCCGCAGCCTGCGCCGGCCGGTCCTCCTGCACGCCGCGAATGGCAGGCAGCATGGCTGCCATCATATGCTCCAGGTATCGCGGATCGCGCCAATACAGCCGAAAGAGCTGGGCAAAGACCGTCCGATGCTCGGGCCGGTTCACGAAACAGGCGTGCAGCGTCCAGTAAAAATCCCGTTTCTCGCTAAAGCCTGCCGCCTCAACGGCGCGAATGGCGTCGATCACGCGGCCGGGCCCGATCGGAAGGCCCGCGCGCCGCAACGCGCGGGCGAAATGGGTGATATTGCCTGCCAGCTTGGGGTTATCGGGCAGCTCCAGGGGGGGAAGTTCAGCCATGAATGGCTGATTGGAGGCTCTGCCTCCAAACCTCCGAGGGATATAGGGCCAAAAAGAGGATCATGCCGGGGCCAGGCTGGCTTTGGCCTGATCAAGGATGCGCTTGGCTTCCGAGCCGTGCAGTTTGGCGATGTCGTCTTGATATTTCAGGATCGCACCCAGCGTATCGGCGATGACCTCGGGGCTGAGGGTGATGACATCCAGGGCCAGCAGACATTTGGCCCAGTCGATGGTTTCGGCCACGCCGGGTTTCTTGAACAGGTCTTCGGTGCGCAACTGCTGAACGAATGCCACGACCTCGCGGCTGAGGTTTTCGCTGGCTTCTGGGGCGCGGGCCTGGAGGATATCCATTTCGCGTTCGAAATTGGGGTAATCAACCCAATGGTAGAGGCAGCGGCGCTTGAGGGCGTCATGCACTTCGCGGGTGCGGTTCGACGTCAGGATCACGATCGGGGGCTCGGGTGCCTTGATCGTGCCCATCTCGGGGATAGTGACCTGAAAATCGCTCAGCGCTTCGAGCAAAAAGGCCTCAAAGGGGGCATCGGTGCGGTCCAATTCGTCAATCAGCAGGATCGGGGGGCCGTTTTCGTCCGGCCGCATGGCTTCCAGAAGCGGGCGTTCGATGAGAAAGTCGTCACTGAACAATTGCGTTGTCAGCGCCTTTTGATCCGCGCTGCCCGTGGCCTCCGCGGTGCGGATGGCCACCATCTGGGCGGGGAAGTTCCATTCATAGACCGCCGAAGAGGCATCCAGCCCTTCATAGCACTGCAGGCGGATCAGCTTGCGGTTCAGCCCTGCTGCAAGGGCCTTGGCAATCTCTGTCTTGCCCACACCAGCCTCGCCCTCAAGAAACAAGGGGCGGCCCAGTGTCAGGCTCAAGAACACGACCGTCCCCAAGGCGCGATCGCAGATGTAGCCCTGTTCACTGAGCATCTTTTGCACGGCATCGATGCTGGATATGTCTGTCATATTGTTCTCCCCTTTGGTCAAAAGTGCATTTGCGGGGATCGGGGTCAAGGGCAGACCTTTGCGGAATTGCCACGCAGCCCTGCATCGGGTGATGATTGATTGACGTGATTCGCCCTCGCTGCCATAATAATACCAACAAAAGAGAGGCGCGGGGCATGTTGCATCCTGTGCCCAGAGGCAGACATGAAACAGTTCCGACCCTCCTGTGCAGCGCGGGGTGATGCCTGATATGCGCATCACTGCCGTCACATGTGTCAAGAACGAGGGCCCCTTCCTTTTGGAGTGGATTGCCTTTCACCGTGTCATCGGCGTGACGGATTTTTTGTTTTATTCCAACGATTGCACCGATGCGACGGACCGGATGCTGGACCGCCTGCAGGATCATGGCATCGTTGCCCATCTGCCCAACCCCGCGACCAACCGCAATTATCAGATGCAGGCGCTTAAGGCGGCGCGGCGGCATCCGCTGGTAAAGCAGGCAGATTGGGTCTGGATCGCGGATGTAGACGAATTCATCAACATCCATGTGGGCGATCATAGCCTGTCTGCCCTGATCGCGGCCTGCGGCAATCCGCAAGCGATCTCTGTCAGCTTTCAGTTCATGGCAAATGACGGCATTGAGGATTTTGTTGATCAGCCCGTGATCACGCAGTTTTTGCGCAGCCATAATCCCGACATCTGGGGCGCGGACACGGCGATCGAGGTCAAAAGCCTGGTGCGGCAGGATTTTCCCACTGAGTATTTCGGCGCACATCGTCCGTTCCATGACGATACCAAATCCAGGCCCGTCTGGACCGATGGATCTGGCCGCCCCGTGCCACCGCCCTTTCGCAAGGCCGCAATCAAGCGCCGCATTCGCGCCTTTCCCGCGCGGGGCGCACGCGCCCATGCAACGCTGAACCACTATGCGCTGCGGTCGCTGGACAGCTACCTGGTCAAGAACGACCGCGGCGATGTCAACCGCGAGAACCGCGCCTTTGACGACAGCTATTGGCGCGAACGCAATGATCCGGCCTATTTCGACAATTCGATCCTGCGCTATGAGGCCCCCCTGCGGGCTGAAATGGACCGTCTGAAAGCACTGGAAGGCATCAGCGCCCTGCATGCCGAAGCCGTCTCATGCCACATTGAAAAGCGCGATCAATTGCTGGCGCAAGACAGCTTTCGCGAGATGCGGGCGCAATTGCGCCAGGCCCCGCCCTATTCGGCCGCAGAAACCGCGCTGCTGCAGGAGTTGAACCTTTTATGAGCACGATCACGATTGGCCCCATCATCAGCCTCAGCCTGCCCAAATCGGGCACCACGACATTTGCCCATGCCCTGCGCCACGCGGGGCTTGCGGTGGCCGACTGGCGGATCCGTCGGCATGAGACCGATAACCCAGACCTGCATGACCAACTGCTCGCCCCTCTGATCTACGAGGATTATTTTGACAGTGGCGATCCTCTGGCGCGTCTGGGCCAGTTTCAGGCCATTACTGAAATGAACGCGGTGAACAAACATCTCAGCCTTTGGCCGCAGACCGACAGCGGCATTCTGGCGGCGATTGAGCGTCATCACCCCGATGTCCGCTTTGTGCTGTCGCTGCGCGATCCTGCGAAAGTGGCCAATTCCATGATGAATTGGAACAACCTGGGCAAACGGCGTCTGCCCCAGGCGGATGTGCCCGGTCTGCCGCGCCCCTATGGCGGTTCTGTCTCTGATCTGGCGCGCTGGATTGAGGGGCATTATGCCTTTTGCGACAGGATGTTCAGAGGGTCATCACAGTTCTTGGCCTATGAATTGGAAGACCCCGATGTGCAGACCAAAATCAGCCATTTTCTAAAGCTGGATCTGCCGTGGTGGGGCAAAGCCAATGAAAACCCCGACAAGGCTGACCCCACGCGGCAGGAAGGCTGACCTGATGGCCCCCCGCCTGACCCTGTTCATTGGTCCCACCGAAAAGGCCGCCATGCGGTTTCGCAGCCTGTTCCAGCAAAAGGCCGCCCCCCTGGCCAAGGCAGGCATCGCCGCGCCTGACTGGAACCATGTCCGGCTTTATGCGGCCTGTGCGCAGGCACAAGAAGTGGGCATCCTGCGCTACAAGCGGGGGCTGGACAATCCGCTGGTGCAGCATACGCTGACGGCTGAATTCCACGCGCTGTTCCAAAGGGAAGTGCCGGAACTCAGGTCTGATCATGTGGTGCTGGCCTCGGCGCAGCTGGGCAGCTTGCTGTACCATCCCGCCGAACTGGCACGCCTTCAGGCCCTGCTGACCCCCTATTTCAGCGAAATCCGGATCGTGGCCCACGTAGAAGAACAGGCCCGTCTGTTGGTGGAACATTACATTTACGCGGTACTTGAGGGGCGGCGGCACGGGTTGGACCGCGAACTGGCGCTGGCGGGTACCGACAACTGGTGGCAGGCCGCATTGGACCTGCGCGGTGAGAATGAACCATTTTACGGCATTTTCAACGATATAGACTGTCCGCCCTTCTGGCTTGACTACGCATGCCTGCTGGGATTTTGGGAAAAGCAATTTGGCACCGGCACTGTTCAGCTGCGCCCGCTGGATCTGAACACGCTGAACACAGAGGCGGGCATGGCAGAGGTCTGCGCCAGCCTTGGCATCGGCAACAGTTTTGGCAAAGCAGAGCCAGACCCGCTGTTCAGCCCCGAACCTGCGGCATCGCTGGCGCGGATGCGGCAGATGAACGATGTGCTGATCCGCTACAGCCAGGTCAAACAAATCGTGATCTCGCGCGAGGCCTGGAGCCAGGTGCACAGGAACGTACGCGTTCCCGGAGCCCCCATCGAGCCGGGCAGCCTGAGCGCTGTCAGTGATCATTTCAAGGCCGACAATGCAGACTTGATCACCCGTTTCCCCGACCTTGCCACGGCATTGACCCCGGACGCCCCCACAACGCCCTGGACCGAAGCGGAGCCCACGATGGGCTTTCGCGCGACCCAATATCTGACGGCCTTTGCCCATGGCCTTCAAACGACCGCGACGCCCATCGCGCACAAACAAGCCGAGGCCAAAGCCGCAGATCAGGCCAGCGCGAAATTCGACCGCCTGCTAAGTGCGCGCGGCACGGACCCACAAACCCTTGCCGAGAAAGAACTGTTGCTCAACCGGGTCAAGGTCAACCACCAGATGGTTCTGTCGACGATGTTCAGGCCCCATAACAACTTTGGCGCCGTGGATGAACACGCGCTTGAGCCGCCCTATACCCCCATGCCCCCCCGTGTCCTGAATGCCGGCAGCAGCGGCAATGTCATCGTCGGCTGCATGAAGAACGAGGCGCCCTATATTCTTGAATGGATCGCCTATCACCGCGCCATCGGCATCGACAATTTCCTGATCTACACCAATGATTGCACCGACGGCACTGATGCGATCCTGGGGCGGTTGATGGAAATGGGCATCGTCCAGCACCGCAACAATGACAACTGGAAGGGCAATTCCCCCCAGCAGCACGCGCTGAACAAGGCGCTCAAGGAACCCGTGATCCAGAATGCCGAATGGATCATCCACATCGACGTGGATGAATTCATCAATGTGCGCACCGGCAATGGCACCTTGGATGATTTCTTTGCCGCGGTCCCAGATGCCACCAATGTCGCCATGACATGGCGGCTGTTTGGTCACAACGGGGTGACCCAGCTGTCAGATGCATTCGTCATTGACCAGTTTGACGGCTGCGCGCCCAAATATTGCCCAAAGCCACATACGGTCTGGGGGTTCAAGACAATGTTCCGCAACATCGGTGCCTATGCCAAGATGTCCTGTCACCGCCCCAACAAGCTTCACAAGGATATGGAAAGGCGCGTGAAATGGGTCAACGGCTCGGGCCAGGACATGACCCGCGATGCAGCCCACAATGGCTGGCGGTCATCGAAAAAGAACGTGGGCTATGATCTGCTGCAACTCAACCACTATGCGCTGCGCTCTGCCGACAGCTTTCTGATCAAGCGCCAGCGCGGCCGCGCCTTGCATGTGGACCGCTCCATCGGGATCAACTATTGGATCCGCATGGATTGGTCAGATTTCCGCGACCTCACCATCAAGCGCAACATCCCCCGCCTGCGCCGCGAATACGACCGCCTGATGCAGGACAGCGCCCTGAAACAGGCGCATCAAAACGGTCTGGACTGGCACCGGGCCAAGGCCGCGGAATTGCACGACATGCCGGAATTTGCTGACCTGTATCAGCAGGCCCTGGACGTAAAACTGAACGAGACAGAGCGCGTGGCCTATGCCCTGTCTCTCGATATGGAAAGTTAGGACATGGACGGCGACATACCCACAGAAGCGGACCGGGGCTTTGTGCGCTCACGCGGCATGAAATTCCCCAAGGACCCCAATATCATGCAGGGCAAGATCCGCCGTCTGCTGCGCACCGAAAACTACGAACGCAAGGAAACTCAGGCCGCTTTGCGGGTGGTGCGCAAGGATGACGTCGTGGTCGAACTGGGCGGCGGTATTGGTTATATGTCCACGCTGGTGGCAACCAAACGCGCGGTCAAATCGGTCCATGTCTTTGAAGCCAACCCAAACCTGATCCCCTATATCCACGCGGTTCATGCCGCCAATGGCGTGACCAATGCCCATGTCACCAATGCCATCCTGGGCCCCAGGAAAGGCAGCGTGGATTTTTATCTGCGCGATCCGATGTTGGGCTCCTCGCTGGACCTGCTGGAGGGCGAAGTGAACCCGCCATCCGTCAAGGTGGATGTGCTCAACGCCGGACAAACCTTTGCCAAGATCAAACCCAACCTGCTGATCTGCGACATCGAAGGGGCAGAGGCCAATCTGATCCCGCAACTGGACCTGACCGGGCTGCGCGCCGCCATCATCGAAACCCATCCCCAATGGATCGGCCCTGACGGGATCAATGCCGTCTTTCGCGCCTTTATGGATGCAGGCCTTGCCTATTATCATCGCGGCTCCGAGGGCAAGGTCCTTGCCTTTCGCAAAGAGTGGTAGATGACCCATCTCGCCCTCCTTTGCGTCCGAAACGAAGCAGCCTTTTTGCTGGAATGGCTGGCCCA
>Ga0213868_10001106_pt1 | contig 26117 bp, 25 predicted proteins | sample PICome_9_FD_160087 | JGI IMG/M metagenome (GOLD analysis project Ga0213868, IMG submission 160087) | Coastal seawater microbial communities near Pivers Island, North Carolina, United States - PICO127 | ecosystem: Environmental > Aquatic > Marine > Coastal | place: USA: North Carolina... | reverse complement strand
CCGCTCAAGCGCGGGTATCGCTGCTGCTGGTTCCGAAAAAATGACCAAAGGGTTTGGCCCGCTTTTGCCAGGTTTTACCCATCTTGAATTTGGCGATCACGACGCGTTGCGGGCGGCCGTGTCAGATCAAACCGCTGCGATCATGGTCGAGCCGATCCAAGGCGAAGGCGGTATCCGCCCGCTGCCAGATGTTTGCCTGAAGGGTTTGCGCGATCTTTGCGATGAACACGGTATTCTGCTGATCCTTGACGAGGTTCAATGCGGTATGGGTCGGACAGGCAAACTGTTTGCGCATGAGTGGGCGGGAATAACACCTGACATCATGATGGTCGCCAAAGGTATAGGTGGCGGCTTTCCGTTGGGTGCGGTTCTGGCCACTGAAAACGCAGCCTCTGGCATGACGGCAGGCACACATGGGTCCACTTATGGGGGCAATCCCTTGGCCTGCGCAGTTGGCGCGAAAGTAATGGAAATCATCGCAGACGACGCGTTCTTGGCTGAAGTGAACCGCAAAGCGGCGTTGATGCGCCAAAAGCTTGAAGGCTTGGTCGCGGCATATCCGGATGTCTTCGAAAGCGTGCGTGGGTCGGGCCTGATGTTGGGCCTGAAATGCAAGGCCACCAATACTGATGTGGTCAAGGCGGGCTACGGGCAGGGCGTTTTGACGGTTCCTGCGGCGGACAATGTTGTGCGGCTGTTGCCGGCACTGAATATCGCGGACGAAGACATCGCAGAGGCAGTTTTGCGTCTGGATGCGGCGGCAGCGCAGTTAGCGGGGGGTCATGCGTAATTTCACATTTCGAAAGCTAAAGTCGACTGATTTGCCACTGGTACGGCGCTGGCTTGATGCGCCGCATGTCAAAGCATGGTGGCCCGACGCTGAGCGGCATGTTGCGATGATGTTGGATGATTTGAACAGTGCAGGTGTGGATATGAATATCGTGTCCCTGATCGATCACCCGTTCGCCTTTGTTGTTGATTACAACGCCAACGCATATGGGCAACCGCAATACGCTGACCTGCCACCTGGCGCGCGCGCCATGGACAGCTTTGTCGGTGATTCAGCGTTTATGGGGCAGGGGCATGCTTCGGGATACCTCAGCGCACGGGTTCGGGATTTGCGGATGAAACATTCGATGATTGCGGTGGCCCCGAACACCAAAGATATCCATGCGATCAACATCTACAACCAAGCGGGTTTCAAAAAGCGACGACTTGCTACAGCACGTGATGGCAGCCTTGTCCAAGTTATGACCCACCTTTGAAATTCAGGGCGCAAAGCCCCAATAAAAGCGAAACGCATGAATCACTTTCTAGACATCCATACGACGCCCACTGAACAGTTGCGGCAGATCATCGACAATGCCCAAAGTATGAAGACTGCGCGGGCAGGCAAACCCAAAGGCACGCTTGACGCGGACCCGCCGCTCGCAGGGCATATGGTAGCGTTAATTTTTGAAAAGCCCTCGACCCGCACACGCGTTTCTTTTGACGTCGGTGTGCGGCAAATGGGCGGCCAGACGTTGGTGCTGTCTGGGGCTGATATGCAACTGGGGCACGGTGAAACCATCGCCGACACCGCCCGCGTCCTATCGCGCTATGTGGACCTGATCATGATCCGGACGTTTGAAGAACAAACCCTGCTGGATATGGCTGAATATGCGACTGTGCCTGTGATCAACGGGCTGACAAATCGCACGCATCCCTGCCAGATCATGGCCGATATAATGACCTTCGAGGAACATAACGGCCCGATCAAAGGCAAAAAAGTTGTCTGGTCCGGTGACGGAAACAACGTATTCGCAAGCTTTGCCCATGCTGCCAAGCAGTTCGATTTCGATCTGGTGTTCACCGGACCACCCCCGCTGGACCCAGAACCAGCGCTTGACGGGCTTTACACCACGGTGCGCGATCCAAACGAGGCCGTCCAAGGCGCCGATCTGATTGTGACAGACACCTGGGTCAGTATGCATGACCCACAGTCTGCTCGCGAGCGGCGGCATAACCAGTTGCGCGGCTATCAAGTAAATGATGCGTTGATGGCCAAGGCCAAGGATGACGCGTTGTTCATGCACTGCCTGCCCGCACACCGCGACGACGAGGCGACAAGCAGCGTGATGGACGGGCCACGTTCGGTTATTTTTGATGAGGCTGAAAACCGGCTGCACGCGCAAAAGGCGATCATGCGATATTGCTTGGGCGTCTAGGATCAGGCGTCATTTGGTCAAAAGGACTTTTTTATCCATGTCCATAAAAGTCAAAAAACGACAGTCACTCGAAGATATTTTGGCTTCATGTTCCGACACTATTTTCCCGGATAAAATGGGGAATGCTCCAGTTTTTGTGGACAGCCGTGATGTTGACGGTGACACACCTCTTCATGTGATGTTGTGGCGCAACGACACTTATGCAGTCTTGCGGTTGATCGAAGCTGGGGCGGACGTAAACGCAATTGGTGATATGTCCGAAACACCATTGCATCTTGCAGTGCGCAAGCAGGATTTAAAGGCAGTTGAAGCTTTGCTTGAGGCGGGTGCGAACGTCACTTTATCGTCCGAATTTGGCGACACGCCAATCGGGCTCGCGAAAGCGCTGGGTGGCGATATGCGAAGACTTTTCGATAACAGCTAAGTTAAATTTTTCTGTATTTTAAAGTATGTATCCTGCCGGTAAGCGCAGTCCGGCAGGGTTTACGTCAAGGCCTTGAGCAACGCCCGCAAACCTGAATCATCGACTTTCTTTTTGGCTTTTTTCAGGGGCAACCATTTGCGCTTGCGTTGGCCAGCCTCTGGGTAGGTATCGGTCATTTTGGTCACGTCAATGCGGTATACACTGACATAGCACGGCACGCGCCGCCCGTCGTCAAACCGCTTTTCGGTCATATAGCCACCAACGGGTGTTTTGCTGACGTCGCCTTTGCGCACGCCGCCTTCTTCCCAAGCTTCGATTTTAGCGGCTTCTGCGTCGGTATGTCCGTCCATCGGCCAGCCTTTGGGTACAATCCAGCGCCCGCGTGATGACTTGACCAATAACACCTCTGGCCCTGTCTTGCTGTCGCGCAAACAAAGCGCACCAATCTGCAGCATTGCAGTCGGGTCTGTGACATGGACCTCGCGGCCCGTCCAAAAGGATTGGTCTAAATTGCTCATGTACCTGCCAATAGGCTGTTTTTATTACGTTTAGGTTAGCACAAGGTGATTCGGTGTGCAAATCGGCCTAGGTGCCGCGTGGTTTGGCCCGCAATGTAGGGTCGGCTTGGGTCGGGTCTTCTGGCCAAGGATGGCGCGGATAACGCCCGCGCATATCGCGGCGCACGTCCGCATAGGATGACGCCCAAAAGCCTACAATGTCTTGGGTAACCTGAACTGGTTTTTGCCCTGGCGATAGTAACGTGACACGCAAAGGCGTGCGTCCGATCATCGGGTGGGCGGTGACGCCAAACATCTCTTGCAAGCGCAGCGTTATTTCGGGGGCTTCGCCCGCATAGTCAATCGGGGTTTTGCGGCCCAAGGGCGTCGTGAAATGCGCAGGTGCCGCCTGATCCAGACGTTCGGTTTGCCCCCAATCCAGCATTGCGCGCAAGGCGGGCAGCAGATCGAAACGTTTCCAGTCGTCAGTTGACCTTACGCCAGTCAGGTGCGGCAGCAGCCGTGTTTCAGCAGTTGCGAGAAGGGTGTCGTCGTCCATCGCGGGCAGGTCATCGACAAGCGCGACACGTGCGCGAAAACGCTGTGCCGCCGCCGATGGACGTAATCCCAGTTGGCGCACGCCTTCAAGCATGGCCACCGCAATTGCCTCGGATGAGGCATCGACCCAAACGCGGTCATCCAAGACAAGCGTGCCGAAACACTCTTGTTGACGGGCCACAACGCGACCTTCGCGCTTGGACCATGCGCAGATGTTTTGCCATGCAATCTGATCGGCGTAGAGATCGCGCAATTCGCGTTCTGATACGATCACGGCTTGCCGGATCTTTGCCTCGCGGGTGTCGCCATCAAGGTCGGTGGCCACAATCAAACGCTGACCAGCCAGCGGATCAGCAGCGCTCATAATCGCGCCTTTGCCTCCCGATAGGACATAGCGGGGGTCATCCCCCTTGCGGCGCATCCCGACGCGGTCAGGGTAGGCCAGCGCTGCCATTTGCCCTAAACTTAGAGAGGGCACCTTGGGCAAGCCCTTTGATAGGCGCGGGATCTCAGCCTTGATTTGTGCAAGCGCAGCATGTTGCAACGTACCGGGGCCATCATAGCGCCCCCGCAAGGCGCTGATCCGAAGCGATAAATCCACAGGTGCGCCGCGCAATGGATCACGCGCTGCCAAAAGGGCCGCCAACGGTGCGGCCTGCGTGCCAGCGCGTTGCAGCATATGCGCAAGACGCGGGTGCAGCGGTAATTTCGCCAAAGCGCGTCCATGCGCTGTGATACGGTGGTCTGCGTCCAAAGCCCCAAGGCTAACCAGCAAACTGCGTGCTTCAGCCAGTGCACCCACGGGCGGGGGCGTTAGAAAGGCCAGATCGTCGCTGCCCCATGTGGCCAGTTCAAGTGCGAGGCCTGCGAGGTCTGCCGCCTCAATCTCGGCTGGGGCGAACGCGGGCAGGGCGCCGTGTTCGCCTTTGGTCCACAGGCAATAGGCATCACCGGGGGCGACACGGCCTGCGCGACCCGCACGTTGGGTGGCTTCGGCTTTGCTGACTTTTTCGGTGACAAGGCGTGACATGCCAGAAGCGGGATCAAACCGTGCCCGCCGCGCGCGGCCTGCGTCGACGACCACGCGGATATCTTCGATCGTCAGGGATGTTTCCGCGATAGAGGTGGAAAGCACGATCTTGCGTCCAGATTCGACAGGCGCAATGGCGCGACGTTGGTCCGCAAAAGGTAGTGCGCCGTAAAGTGTGCGAACAACGGTATCTGCGGGCAGGCGGCCTTCGAGTTGGGCCGCAACCCTGCGAATTTCACCTTCGCCCGGTAAGAACACCAGCACGCCACCTGTTGTTTCATTGAGCGCCTGTAGGGTCAAATCGGCGGTTGCCGTTTCGAGCCACACACCTTTGGAGATCGCACGGTCCAAGTAGTGGGTCGTGACCGGAAATGCCCGCCCTTGCGACGTAATGACAGGTGCGTCGTCAAGCATCGCGGCGACGGGGCCTGCGTCTAAAGTGGCGGACATGACCACGACTAAAAGATCAGGACGCAACACAGCGCGGCTTTCCCAAGCGAGCGCCAAACCCAAGTCCGCATTCAAGGATCGTTCGTGAAATTCATCAAAGATCACGGCACCGACACCCGTTAATTCGGGGTCCGATTGGATCATACGGGTCAGAATACCTTCGGTGACAACTTCGATCCGGCTGCCAGCTTTGCTTTCGCCACGCATACGGTAACCGACCGTTTCGCCCGGCACCTCGCCCAATCCTTCGGCCAAGCGCGTTGCTGCGGCGCGCACGGCAAGGCGGCGGGGTTCAAGCATAATGACTTTGCCAGCTGTCACATTCGCATCAAGCATCGCCAATGGCACACGGGTTGTTTTACCCGCGCCAGGAGGCGCCTGCAGGACAGCGCGGCCACTGCGTTGCAGGGCTGCGATCAAGTCGGGCAGGATAGGGTCGATGGGCAAAGCGGTCATGGGAAAAGCTTTGCCATAAGGTGGGTCCAGACGCCACCTTACGCACAACAAAGAAAAACCCGGCCGCATGAAGCGCCCGGGTTTTCAATTCATTGTTGGTCGAAAGGGCTTAAGCAGCAGTTGCTTTAGCAATCTCTTTCTTGACCTTCAGCGCGTCCAAAGAAAGCTCTCCTTCTTTGGCTTTCGCCATGAACGCGTCCAAACCACCGCGGTGATCAACAGTGCGCAACGCAGCATTCGATATTTTGAACTTGAATGTCCGGCCCAACACGTCGGACATCAAAGTCACGTCCTGCAGGTTTGGCAAAAAGCGGCGGCGGGTACGGTTCTTGGCATGGCTGACATTGTTGCCAGACATTGGGCCTTTTCCAGTCAGTTCGCAACGGCGCGACATGAGCGTTTTCCTTTTCTTTGGACATAACCAACCCGGTTGGTTGGCGCATCCTGTGATACGGGGTTGAGCCCCGCATAAGCAGGGTCGTGAATAAGATCAGCGCGAGATAGGCGGATTCCTTGATCCCGTCAACCCGATATGCCGATGAACTGGCAATCATTTCCCTAAGATGACGCGAAACTTTTACCATCTGCGATGACAGACCCATGCATGTCGTCCATCGACTGTATCATTGCCGACAACGCATGCTGGTCGGTTTTGAAAATAGCAGGTTTCAACGCGCGGTACAAAGCAGTTCCTCAAGCAAAGGGCGCTGATGTTTGATATGGGCCGCAACGACTTGTTTTGCTTGTTTTGGCGCTGGAAAAGGACGGGCAGGTTTCATGTCAGCATAGGCGCGATAACGGACATCGGTAGTGTCGATTTCTGCGATCTCGTCAGCAAGCGTTTTCTTGGACATGGCACCCACAAAAAGGCTTTCTGCCGGTGCGCCGTTTGCCAAGATGACATCGTGGCGATCCAGTAAAATATGGTAGTAGTCCACTGGCTGCATCGTTCTGTCGACGTCGATACCAGCAAGCCCGACAAGACGGATTGCGGGCAAGAAAACTTCGGTTGATCCGCAAATGCGTTTGGCGATCCGTGACGCAATCAAAATGCGATGTTGGCGCGAAACAAGTAGATCTTCGGTCGGAAGACCTCCGCCCAAGGCTCCGGCTTTGATCCGAACGGGTGACAAACGGGTATCGCGCAAAAGCGCCCTGTGCGTGACGTGGCGCTTGTTTGTCATCAGCACAGCACGCGGAGAACCACCTTGGGTCGTGACCATATCCCCCGACTTAAGGTCAGATACTTTTATGGGGCCGCGTGGCGTTTGAATTTTCGTATCAGCGGTAAAGCAGACAATCGTGAAATCAGTGTCGTCGATTCCTATTTCAATGGCATCAAAGTTACCGCTGTTACCACCGCTTCCTACAACAGCGATACTCTCGACCGGTAAAAGAAGTTTCAGAAACCCGAGGCTGTCATTATCAAAATTCCCGGTGCTGGTGACACCACCACTTTCAATGACATGCGTGCCAAGTAGTGGTGGGTTGGTGCCTGCAAATGTTGTTGTAAACTCCGCTTCGCCATTGTCGATCAGCGTTTGTATATCGACGGGCTGCCCGTCGATAAGAATGGAGTATATCTCGCCGGGATTGCTTCGGTCAAAACTAAGCGTGACGCCGGTGACGGGCTGGTCAAACGTCACTTCGACAGTCGTCTGCCCGTCGGCAGTAATACGCACGCCCGCGTCAGTGTTGGGGGTGGTCAAAGGGGTCGCATTTGTCGTCACGGTATAGCCGATGTTACCGTTTACGGCTGTCAAAGTGCCCATGGCACCGTCCGCATAGTTGTCGATGACGTCTGTAAAGGCCATGCCTGCTTCTTACCACTTTCATACGGCAGTGCGGGTGCCTGCCTGATCAAGCACAATCGTAATGCACCCTCGCGATCCCGAAAAGAGGACGCGGTTGCCACGCTAACTTATGCACAGGTTCTTGCCGTAAGGTTACTTGATCAAACGTGCCTGTAGCGGCTCTAGCACGTCAGCGGCCGCTGCCGCAGGTGTTTTACGACCTGACGCCACATCGGCTTGTGCGGCATCCATGCGTTGCGCAAGACTTGGGTCGTCCTGAAGTAATTGCAGCAAACCGTTGCGCACATCTTGTTGGAACCAATAGCTGGATTGGTTTTGACGGGTGTTGTCCCAAACCCCCGATTGCTTGCGCCATTCGGCCAGTGCGACCATCTGATCCCACGCGTTTTGCAAGCCTTCGGCCTCGAGTGCCGAGATCGTGAGTGCCTTGGGGAAACCTTCTGGGTCTTGGGGCCGCTTGCGCAAGAGCCGCAAAGCACCAGCGTAATCGGCACATGTGCGCGTAGCTTGGGGCATTAGATCGCCGTCAGCTTTGTTCACCAAGATGATATCGGCCATCTCCATGATGCCGCGCTTGACGCCTTGCAATTCGTCGCCGCCTGCAGGGGCAAGAAGCAATATGAAGAGGTCTGCCATTTGAGCCACGACAGTTTCAGACTGGCCGACACCCACGGTTTCGATCAGCACGATGTCAAAGCCCGCAGCCTCGCAAAGTGCCACCGCCTCGCGCGACCGCCGCGCGACACCGCCAAGTTGCGTTTGACTGGGCGAAGGGCGGATAAAGGCGTTCGGGTCACGCGCCAGATGATCCATGCGGGTCTTGTCGCCCAAGATCGACCCGCCAGAGCGCGCAGAGGACGGATCAACCGCTAACACCGCTACGCGCTTGCCCATCCCTGTCAACATCAGGCCAAAGCTTTCGATGAACGTCGATTTGCCTACGCCGGGCGTACCGGACAGGCCAATCCGCAACGCTTGTTTTTCGCTGCCAAGTGAATCAAGCAGCGCAAGCGCCTGCTCGCGGTGATCGGCGCGGCCACTTTCGACCAGCGTAATCGCCTGCGCCAAAGACCGGCGATCGCTGGCCTGCACGCCACGTGCGAGGGCGATGATATCTAGCTGCTTGCTCATACCTGCATTCATATCGGGCAGGCCGCAAAGGTCCAGTCTTTCTGTCCCCATGGCTAACATCGCAATTTCTGGGTATGATCCTGCTTATTGATGGAGGGGCCGATTATGACAAAGACACCAATTCACCTTTGGATTGTGGGCATTGTTTCGCTGTTCTGGAACGCTGGCGGTGCGTTTGATTATGTGATGACACGCACAAACGCGGCTGAATATCTCGCAGCCCAACCTGACGCGCGGCTAATGATGCTGGACCAAGCGCCGCTTTGGTTCGGTTTCACATGGGCGCTGGGTGTGTGGTTCTCGGTTATCGGCTCGCTGCTTTTGTTGATGCGATCACGGTTTGCGGGTGCGACCTTTGCTTTGTCGCTGATCGGGCTGTTGGGATCGTCGATCTATACTTACGGGATCGCGGATGGCGGCAGCATGGTCGCCGCTGCAGGGACGGCGGCTATCGTGTTTACGATAGCGATTCCGGTCTTGTTGGTGCTGCAATGGCTATACGCAAGGGCGATGACACGGCGCGGTGTGCTGCGTTAATAGCGCGATTAGGCGTCTACCGGCAGACAAATCTGCCCGGCTAAATCAGTGAAGGCGCGGTAGCGCTGCCAAAAGCGTTCATCACTGCTGCGGTCGGATTGACGCGTGTCTTGGGCCAGTTGTGTTTCGGAAAAGAACACGGCTGCGCGGGTCTGATCGCTGTTTGATAGTGACTGATTGGCGACCTGTTGGACGCAAGAGCACAACTCTGGTGTGGCAGCACGCCTGTTCGCCTCGAGGCACGCCTGAGAGATGTCACCGCTCGCCCCGCGACTACCACCACCGCAGGCGGCGACGGTGGCGAAAGCACCTAGAATTAAGAAATACCGCATCTGTCTGCCTCTAATGCTTGGCCTCCGGGTTTGGCCGCGGATGGTCCGTTTCTTACCACGATTTAGAGCCCTACTATGGCGGGGGAAGTGCCGCCTTGCAATTGTGGAATACGCGGGCCTTTTTCATCTATTGGCCGAATTGCTCACATTTTGCGTGACTAACGAGAGTACCTAACGATTTGTTTACTTTGAAAGCTCCACCTGTGCGTTTGCTTCTTGCCCTCACGCTTTTTTATTGCTGTCCGTGACTGCCATCGCCGTTCGCAGGCCGCGTTTGCAGACACGAAATTGACCTGCGTCACCAACCCACTTGACCGCCCCTGAAAAGGGCCTCATATCCCTGCCATGACTGATCTTTCACACATCCGTAACTTCTCGATCGTGGCGCATATTGACCACGGTAAATCCACGCTTGCTGATCGCTTGATCCAGTCCACCAATACGGTGGCCGATCGCGACATGAAGGCGCAGATGCTGGACAGCATGGATATCGAACGCGAACGCGGAATCACAATCAAGGCCAACACGGTGCGCATTGATTACCATGCGGACAACGGGCGCAGTTATGTGCTGAACCTGATCGACACCCCCGGTCACGTCGACTTTGCCTACGAAGTGTCGCGGTCCATGCGGGCGGTCGAAGGATCGCTGTTGGTCGTGGACAGCACCCAGGGCGTCGAGGCGCAGACACTGGCCAATGTGTACCAAGCTATCGATGCGGACCACGAAATTGTACCGATTCTGAATAAGATCGACCTGCCGGCGGCTGAATGCGATCAGGTCGCGGCACAGATTGAAGACGTGATTGGTATTGATGCATCCGGTGCGATCCGCGTCAGTGCGAAGACAGGTATCGGGATCAAAGAAACGCTCGAGGCGATTGTGCACTTGCTGCCGGCCCCGAAGGGCGACCGCGATGCGCCGCTAAAGGCGATGCTGGTTGATAGCTGGTATGACAGCTATCTAGGTGTGGTCGTGTTGGTGCGGATCGTTGATGGCGTAATGAAAAAAGGCGATCGCGTTAAGTTCATGTCGAACGGCGCTGTGCACGGCATCGACAAAATCGGTGTGTTCCGCCCGAAAATGCAAGACGTGGCAGAGCTTGGACCCGGCGAAATCGGCTTTATCACCGGATCGATCAAGCAGGTGCGCGACACCCGCGTCGGTGACACGATCACATCTGAACGCAAAGGCGTCGAAGTTGCATTGCCCGGCTTTAAGCCTGCGCAACCTGTTGTGTTTTGCGGGTTGTTCCCTGTCGATAGCGCGCTTTTCGAAGACCTGCGCGATGCGATTGATAAACTGGCGCTGAACGACGCGTCATTCAGTCACGAGATGGAAACATCCGCAGCGCTTGGTTTTGGTTTCCGGTGTGGTTTCTTGGGGCTGCTGCACCTTGAGGTGATCCGCGACCGGATCGAACGTGAATATGACATCGACCTGATCACCACCGCACCGTCCGTGGTTTACCACGTCTATATGCGCGACGGCGAGATGGTCGAACTGCACAACCCCGCTGATATGCCCGACATGACCCATGTCGATCACCTAGAGGAGCCGCGGATCAAGGCGACGATCCTTGTGCCCGACGAATACCTTGGTGACGTGCTAAAGCTGTGCCAAGACCGCCGCGGCGTGCAGCTGGACCTGACCTATGCGGGGTCGCGCGCGATGGTTGTTTATGACCTTCCTTTGAACGAGGTTGTTTTTGATTTCTACGACCGCCTGAAATCGGTGACCAAGGGCTATGCGTCCTTTGATTATCAGATGACGGGTTACGAAACTGATAACTTGGTGAAAATGTCCGTTCTAGTGAACGACGAACCTGTTGATGCGCTATCCATGATGGTGCACCGCGACCGTGCGGAAACGCGGGGACGGGCGATGGTTGAAAAGCTGAAAGACCTGATCCCGCGCCACATGTTCAAAATCCCGATCCAAGCGGCCATCGGCGGCAAAGTCATCGCCCGCGAAACGCTATCGGCGCTGCGCAAAGACGTGACGGCCAAGTGTTATGGCGGCGATGCGACACGGAAACGTAAACTTTTGGATAAGCAAAAGGCCGGTAAGAAAAAGATGCGGCAGTTCGGGTCAGTGAATATCCCGCAGGAAGCGTTTATTTCCGCTCTTAAAATGGACAGCTAAGCTGGCCATTTTTGGAGCGCGTGCGGGGAAGGGATTGGCGTAGCCAATCACGGCCGCACTACGGTTGTTTTAGCGAGGTGACAGAAAATTATGGGCGTTGCACAGAGAACGAACGTGATAGTCGTCGGAGCTGGTGCAAGCCAAGAATTTGGCCTTCCAACAGGTGCAGAACTCACCAAAAGAATCCAACTGGACCTTGCATTTGGAGAAACTGGGCGTGGCCATATTGTAGGCAGAAACGGCGACTACGATCTGAGGCATGCGATTGAGCTATATTGCAGAGAAACATCCACGAACTATCGTGACTGTCTTGAAGTTGCTCGACAGATCAGCCGCAACATGCAACTTGCACCATCGATAGATAATTACCTTGATACCCACAAAGACAATAAAGCATTGGTGAACGTTGGCAAACTCGCTATTGCCAACGCGATCATCAAAGCAGAAAAAAGAAGTAGCCTCTTTGTCGATCCCAGCAATATTTATAATCGCCTTGCATTCGATCAGTGCGCTGAAACGTGGGCCGCAGTTTTCTTTAAGATAATTGTTGCAAAGAGAGACTATCAAAGTTTTTTGCAGGCAATTAAAAACATAACGTTTATTTCGTTCAACTACGATAGATGCATAAAGCAATTTTTCGCGAATGCTTCGGCTGCCTATTTTCAGTCGAATGAACAACAAACTCTTGAACTCTTTTCAGAAATAAAGGTTGTACATCCTTACGGTGATATTGGTGAGTTGAAGGTGCAAAATTCTCGGATTGAGGGGTTTGGATTGGATGCAAACGCAACCCGAATCTACTCGGCGGCCCAAAGGATTCGAACATTTACGGAAGGCGTGTCAGATAAGGATTTGCTTGCTAGCATAAAGAAACCTCTGGAAATGTCAGAAGTTACTATCTTTCTTGGGTTTTCCTTCATTGACATTAATATGCAGATTTTGAAGCCTGAGACTGTGGTTGCTAGCAGAGTTCTCGCAACTGCCAAAGGTCGTTCGGAAGATACAAAGCGCGCGCTTTACCATGAATTGCGACAAACGTTTACAAAAGATGGCCAGCTTCCTGCCTCTGTGGAGTTATTTTCTGGGAAGTGCTTTGAGCTTTTTTATGAGTTCGACCGCTACTTGGAAAAAACTCAACCAGTGTAATTGCCAAATTTCCAATTTGGCAGCGCCCGAACCGCCCCCACGGGGCGGGCGCTTTGCTTCCTGCCCCTCGGTTCGGGCGCGGTGTTTCGTATTGGGTCGGGTTTCTTTGAATAGAGCGCTGGACCTTCCATCCCCCACCAAACCCGCCTACACCTCTCCCCTATGACATGCCCCCTTTGCGCCACCGCTGACGTCCCGCTTTCTCCGTTCCCTGTTTCGGGTGGACCAGAGGATGCCTCGGTCGATCTTTGCCCCACTTGCACTGACACGCTTGATGCCCCGCAGGAGGATCATTTTCGTGCGCTGGCGACTGCGATGTGGTCAGAGGATGCCGCCGTTCAAGTGCTTGCTGTCCGCACGCTTGCCAAGTTGCAGACCCCTTGGGCCGCAGACCTGTTGGATCAGCTTTATCTGGATGATGACACCCGTGCGTGGGCCGACAACGTGGCTGCGGCAACCGCGCACAAAGATGCCCACGGTGCGCCCCTACATGCGGGCGACACGGTTGTTTTGATCAAGGATTTACCTGTCAAAGGGGCGGGCTTTACGGCCAAGCGTGGCACGGCGGTGCGGGGCATTGCGCTGGTTCCCGACAACCCCGCCCATATCGAGGGCCGTGTTGAAGGCCAGCGGATTGTGATTCTGACGGAATTTGTCAAACGCAAGTAGCGCTAATGACGCGTCCAAAAATGTTGCGTTTTTGATTTGCATCAAGGCGCATCGTGCGGTGTTGCTGTTATCTTTTCCGCATATTCAACACCGGAGGACATCCCATGTTTCGCCTTGCTTCCATGCTTTATTCAATCATCGGCACCAGCTTTGCCGGGGCGTTGATTATTGCAGTCCTGACCCTTGGCTATGACACATTAGTGCCTATCCTGATTGCCGCAGGTGTGGGTGCCGTCGCGGCCATTCCGGTCAGCTATCTGGTGGCGCAAGCGATCACCCACAATAAGATTTGATTGCGCTTAAAGCGCGCTATCCACAGCCTCGCCAGCCGCAGTGATATCGCGCCCCAGACCTTTGGTTGCTTCGCAGGCAGACAGGCCGAGGACGGCTAGAATAAGGGCGATACGGATCATGGGAACCTCTTTGGGTGAATTGTGTTTGGGCGAATCTAGCCCGCTGGTGCGTGGTCGGCAAGGCTGTTGATTGTCATGCTAGAAATGCGCTGACGGCGGCTTCGAATTCGCGGGGCTTTTCAGCGTGCAGCCAATGTCCGGCCCCCGGAATTTTCGCGAATTTGGCGGCTGGAAACAGGTTTTTGATCATCGGTCGCGCGTCGGGTTGCACATAGTCTGACGTGCCGCCGGACAGGAACAGCGTGGGTCCTGTGAAGGTCCCAGCGATCTGGGGGAATCCGATGATTTTATCCATCTCAGCGGCCAGCACATCAAGGTTGAGCCGCCACCGCTTTTCTTTCATATCAAGGCTTTGCAGCAGGAAATCGGCGACGCCGGGTTCTAGGGTGCCCAGTTGCTCTTTGGCGTCGCTGCGCGATGTGACGCGAGCCAGATCAACCTTGCGCATCGCGGCGATGGGTCCGCTTTGCGCGTGGCTGTAGCTAACGGGCGCAATGTCTGCCACGATCATCCGGTTGACCAGTGACGGGTTTTGCAACGCCAAGACCATGGCTGCCTTGCCGCCCATTGAATGGCCGAGGATATCCGTGGGTCCGGTCACTATCTGCGCCAAATCATCCGCCATATCGCCGTAGTTGTGGCTGTCGCGCCAAGCGCTGCTGCCGTGGTTGCGCATGTCGACGGTCACGACTGTGCGCGTCTCGGACAGTCGTTTGGCGATGACCCCCCAATTGCGTGCCGACCCAAAGAGCCCATGGGCAATCAAAAGTGGTGTGCCTGTCGGTCCATCATATGTAATCGTGTTCAACATGCATCTCTTGCTATCCTTGTGTCGCGCGAAGGACCAGAGGGATTGAGCAATTTGCCTAGACCGACTAGGCGCCGCGCATGACGTTAACGATGCATCAGATGGTAGACGAGGTTCGCGCGGCGCTGGCAGACAAGCTGCGCGTGCGTGGTTGGTCGCTGGCTGTGCAAGTTCGCAAGGCGGGACGGCGCTTGCCGCGGGCCGTGCGCCGTGATGCGGTTTATCTGGTGCAAACGATTGGCTTGGTCGATAATCCCAAGCTTGCACGGATGATTGATATGCGCCGTGCGCAGTTGGCCCATCGCAATATTCTGGCGTTCCTTGAGACGGTTGACGTGGCAGCAGAGCGCCGCGGGATCGCGTTGCAGATTGCCGCGTCGATTGCACTGGTTCTGCTGGTGACAGGTCTTTTGTTGTTGTTTGTTTTGGTGCAGCGCGGGTTTGTTTGACCGCTGAATGTGGTGCTTGCATCATCAACTGTGATGCCTCCGGCGGGAGTTTTCAGAGCAAGATGATGAGGGGGCCGACCCGCATTGGACTGCGGGCCGGAATTTTGTTTAGAGCGTGGGGTAGATCGGGAAGCGATCGCACATGGCTTCGACTTCAGATTTGACCTTGTCTTCAACAGCGCCGTTTCCGTCTTCACCGTTTGCTGCCAGACCTTCGGTTACTTCAACGATCCAGTCCGCGATCTGGCGGAACTCTGCCTCGCCAAAGCCACGTGTTGTGCCTGCGGGTGATCCAAGGCGAATGCCGGATGTGACCATCGGCTTTTCAGGATCAAACGGGATGCCGTTTTTGTTGCAGGTGATATGGGCGCGTCCCAATGCTTTTTCGGTGGCGTTGCCTTTGACGCCTTTGGGGCGCAGATCGACCAGCATCAGGTGCGTATCAGTGCCGCCTGTGACGATATCCAGCCCGCCTTTCATCAACTGATCGGCCAACGCTTGCGCGTTCTTGATCACTTGCGCTTGGTAGGCTTTGAATTCGGGGCGCAATGCCTCACCAAAGGCGACGGCCTTGCCTGCAATCACATGCATCAACGGGCCACCCTGGATGCCAGGGAAGATGGCAGAGTTGCATTTTTTCGCGATCATTTCGTCGTTGGTGACGATCATGCCGCCGCGCGGGCCGCGCAGGGTTTTGTGGGTCGTAGTTGTTGCCACATGCGCGTGCGGGAAGGGTGAAGGATACAGGCCCGTAGCCACCAAACCTGCAAAATGGGCCATGTCGACCAGCAAGAATGCCCCAACGCTGTCGGCGATCTCGCGCATTTTGGCGAAATCGATGATGCGCGGAATAGCGGAGCCGCCTGCGATGATCATCTTGGGTTGGTGTTCTGTCGCAAGACGCTGGACCTCGTCGTAGTCCAGCATATTGTCTTGTTGGCGCACGCCGTACTGGACAGCGTTGAACCATTTGCCGGACTGGTTTGGCTTGGCCCCGTGGGTCAAGTGGCCGCCTGCGTCCAACGACATGCCAAGGATCGTATCGCCTGGCTGGAGAAGCGCTTGGAACACGCCTTGGTTCGCTTGCGAGCCAGAGTTCGGCTGCACGTTTGCAAAGCTGCAATCAAATAGTTGGCATGCCCGCTCAATAGCGAGGTTTTCAGCAACGTCGACGTGTTCGCAGCCGCCATAATACCTGCGGCCCGGATAACCTTCGGCGTATTTGTTGGTCATCACACCGCCTTGGGCTTCCATTACGGCGGCAGAGACGATGTTTTCTGATGCGATCAGCTCGATCTCTTTGCGCTGGCGCTTGAGTTCGGCTTGCATAGCGGCGTGGATCGCTGGATCGCGGGTTTCAAGCTTTTCTGTGAAAAAGCCATCATCGCGGACTGTGACATTCATAAGTGCATTCCCCTTGGGTCAAGTGGCATAAATTATTCTGACGCCCTCTTACCGCACGATTGCTGTCTGCTAAAGTATCAAAACGACCATGATCATTATGCGCGCGCCACGATATGTTTCCGATCCGCGACTTGCGTTTCAGGACCGATCACAGCACAACTTGTGGGAACTTAAGGATAATAGTGCCATGCCGCGTCCCAAGATAGCCTTTGCTGCCAGTCCTGTGCCGATTGCACAGGCAGCTTTGCGCACGTTGTCGCAGGCACATGGCGATGTTCCGCAGGCAGAGGCGGATGTGATTGTCGCCCTTGGTGGCGATGGTTTCATGCTTGAGACATTGCATGCGACCCAAGGGTTGGACGTGCCAGTCTATGGCATGAATCGCGGCACGGTCGGTTTCTTGATGAATGAATACCATGAAGTTGATCTAAGACAGCGGCTGGATGAAGCCGAGGAAGAAGAGATCAACCCGCTTGCCATGACAGCTTTGACCGTTGATGGCGCCATGCATGAGGCGCTGGCGATCAACGAGGTGAGTTTGCTGCGTGCAGGGCCGCAGGCCGCCAAGCTGCGCATCACGGTGGATGGCAAGTTGCGGATGAACGAATTGGTCTGCGACGGCGCGCTGCTAGCGACGCCTGCTGGCTCTACGGCTTATAATTACTCAGCGCATGGGCCGATTTTGCCGATCGGGTCAGATGTTTTGGCACTTACTGCGATGTCAGCGTTTCGACCGCGTCGTTGGCGCGGCGCATTGTTGCAGAAGAGTGCTGTCGTCCGGTTTGACGTGATTGATCCGCAAAAACGTCCCGTGATGGCCGACGCGGACGGGTCGTCGGTGCGTAATGTTGTCAGTGTTGAGATACGGTCAGAACCGGCCGTGCGCCACCGGATTTTGTTTGATCCGGGGCATGGGCTGGAAGAGCGGCTTATTCGGGAACAGTTTGCTTAGCGCGGCTTCTTTGTCGCACTAACGCATTAGGACTTTGCGTACCCCATCGGGATCAACGCCGCTTTGATTTCATCCAAGATCGCGGGATCGTCGATTGTCGCGGGCATCTTGAACGCCTCTCCATCTGCGATTTTGACCATTGTCGCCCGCAGGATTTTGCCAGAGCGTGTCTTGGGCAAACGGTCCACGACAGCCACCATTTTGAATGCAGCAACAGGTCCGATGGTGTCGCGTACGGATTTTACGACCTCTTTGGCGATGTCTTCGTGCGGGCGGTCACAGCCTTTGTTAAGGCAGACGAATCCCATAGGCAGTTGGCCTTTGAGCTCGTCTGTAACGCCGATTACCGCGCATTCGCCGACGTCTGGGTGACCAGCAAGGACTTCTTCCATTGCACCGGTCGATAGGCGGTGGCCCGCTACGTTAATGACGTCGTCGGTGCGCGCCATGATGTAAAGATAGCCGTCTTCGTCGATCATGCCTGCGTCGCCGGTCTCATAGTAGCCGGGGAATGTATGCAGATAGGATTTGATAAATCGATCCTCTGCGTTCCAAAGCGTCGGTAACGTACCGGGGGGCAGGGGCAGTTTAACTGCAATCGCTCCCAGTTCGCCGGGCTTCATCTGGTGGCCAGCCTCATCTAGGATTTGCACATCATAGCCGGGCATGGCCACGGTGGGTGATCCGATCTTTACGGGTAGCGCTTCGATCCCTGCGGGGTTGCCTGCGATGGTGTAGCCGGTTTCGGTCTGCCACCAATGGTCATAGACGGGCACGTTCATGATACGCTGTGCCCATTCGATGGTGTCGGGATCAGCCCGTTCGCCCGCTAGATAAAGCGCGCGCAGACCAGAGATGTCGTAGCCTTTGATCATCTCGCCCTTCGGGTCCTCGCGTTTGATGGCACGGAACGCGGTGGGGGCGGTGAAGAAGGATTTGACGTCGTATTCTTCGATCACGCGCCAGAAAGTGCCTGCGTCGGGGGTGCCGATCGGTTTGCCTTCGAAGACGACAGTTGTGTTGCCGTGGATCAGTGGCGCGTAGCAGATGTAGGAATGTCCAACGACCCAACCGACGTCTGATGCGGCCCAGAATACTTCGCCTGGATCAACGTTGTAGATCGCTTTCATGGTCCAGTTCAGCGCAACCAAGTGGCCCGCTGTCGGTCGCACGACGCCTTTGGGTGCGCCTGTAGTGCCGGAAGTGTAGAGAATATAGGCAGGGTGATCGCCGCGCACGGGTACGCACTCGGAAGGGGTGACGCCGTCTTGGAAGTCGTGCCAGTCGAAATCGCGGTCCGGGATCAGTTCGGCGATTTCCTGTTCACGCTGAAGGATGACGGTGAAATCGGGCTTGTGCTTGGCCATTTCAATCGCGCCGTTCAGCAAGGGTTTGTAATGCACCACGCGCCCCGGTTCGATCCCGCAAGAGGCTGCGATGATCGCTTTGGGTGTCGCGTCGTCAATGCGCACGGCAAGCTCGTTCGCTGCAAACCCGCCGAACACGACCGAGTGGATCGCACCAAGGCGGGCACAGGCCAACATCGCCTCAAGGGCTTCGGGGATCATCGGCATGTAAATAATGACGCGGTCGCCTTTTTCCACGCCTTTGGCGCGCAAAGCTCCTGCCAGCGATGCGACGCGGGTTTGTAATTCGGCGTAACTGATCTTGCTTTTGGTGTCCGTAACAGGGCTGTCGTAAATGATCGCAGTTTGTTCGCCGCGTCCGTTTTCAACATGGCGGTCAACGGCGTTATAGCAGGTGTTCACTTCGGCATCCGTGAACCAGCGGTAAAGGGGCGCCTTGCTGTCATCTAGCGCTTTGGTCGGAGGGGTGACCCAGTCGATTGCTTTTGCCTGATCCATCCAAAAGCCCTCTGGATCGTTTTTCCAAGCATCATAAACTGCAGCGTAGGTCATCGCGTGCTCCTCTCAAAACATGTTGGGAGGATTGTTATCACGGGATTTGGTCTCGGCAAGTAGAACCGCGCTGGATCGCGCCGTTGGAGTCAATTTTTTGACTAGCCGTAATGCGCCACCGGTGTACCTGCGACTGCTGACATATTCAGCAGGCCGCGTGCAGTGATCGATGGTGTCACGATGTGACAACGGTTGCCCATGCCCATCAAAATTGGCCCTACCTCAAGCCCGCCACCCTTCATTTTCAGGATGTTGCGCACCCCAGATGCCGCGTCGGTGTTCGAGAATACCAACGTATTGGCGGCGCCTGGCAAGTGAGCTGCGGGAAACACGCGGTTGCGCAGTTCCACGTCCAAGGCGGCGTCGACGTGCATTTCGCCCTCGTAGGCAAAGTCGCGCGGCGCACTGTCTAGTATCTCCATCGCAGCGCGCATCCGGCGTCCGCTATCGGTATCAAGATTGCCGAACTGGCTGTGCGAACACAGCGCAATTTTGGGATCGACCCCGAAGCGACGGACATGGCGGGCTGCGCCGATGACAGTTTCCGCGACTTGCTGCGGCGTTGGTTCAGGATGCACTTGGGTGTCAGCGATGAACAGCGGACCATCTTCAAGGATCATCAAAGACAGGGCTGCGACAGGGTGAAAGCCACCCGTCCCAAGGATCTGTTTGACGTAGTTGAGGTGCCATAGGAATTGACCGAATGTGCCGCAGATCATGCTGTCAGCCTCGCCGCGATGGACCATAACCGCGGCAATAGCGGTGGTGTTCGTGCGCATGATCGCCTTGGCCAAATCGGGCGTGACGCCAGAGCGGGCCATTAGATCGTGGTAAGTGCCCCAATAATCACGGTAGCGCGGATCGTTTTGCGGGTTCACGATTTTGAAATCGATGCCTGGCCGGATCTTGAGGCCGGCACGTTCGCAGCGCCGCGCAATAACTTCGGGACGGCCTATCAGGATAGGGGTGTCAGTGGTTTCTTCCATGATCGCCTGAGAGGCGCGCAGCACGCGTTCGTCCTCGCCCTCGGCGAAGACGATTGTACGCGTGGCCGTGCGTGCCGCTTCGAAGACTGGGCGCATGATCATCGCGGATTTGAAGACGGAGCCGTCCAGATTGGCTTTGTACGCAACCATGTCTGCGACGGGGCGTTGCGCGACGCCAGTTTTCATTGCGGCACCGGCGACTGCGCTGGCCACGACACCCATCAAGCGCGGATCGAACGGCTTTGGGATGAGATAATCAGCACCAAAGGTCAGCTTCTCGCCCTGATAGGCGGCGGCTGCCTCGGCGCTTGTCGTTGCACGCGCAAGGGCGGCGATCCCTTCGACGCAGGCGATTTTCATTTCGTCGTTAATCTCGGTGGCACCAACGTCGAGGGCGCCGCGAAAAATGAACGGAAAGCACAACACGTTGTTGACCTGATTGGGGAAATCGCTGCGACCTGTCGCAATGATCGCATCAGGGTTGGCGGCGCGCGCAACGTCCGGGTCGATTTCCGGGTTGGGGTTGGCTAGCGCAAAGATGATCGGGCGGTTGGCCATTTTCTTGACCATTTCAGGCTTAAGCACGCCGGGGCCCGATAGACCAAGGAAGAGGTCAGCGCCATCAATGACGTCGCCCAATGTGGCGGCCGTTGTGCCTTGGGCATAATCCGCCTTTTGCGGCGTCATGTCTTTTTCGCGGCCTTTGTAAACAAGGCCTTCGATGTCGCATAGATAGACGTTTTCGCGTTTTACACCCAGTTTCAGTAGCATGTTGAGGCACGCAATACCTGCCGCCCCGCCGCCTGTGCTGACGATTTTGATATCTTCGAATTTCTTGCCCGCTACATGCAAAGCGTTATAAACGGCCGCACCTACAACGATCGCGGTGCCGTGCTGGTCGTCGTGGAACACGGGGATATTCATCCGCTCGCGGCATATTTTCTCGACGATGAAACAGTCAGGCGCCTTGATGTCTTCAAGGTTAATCGCGCCAAATGTCGGTTCCAGTGCGCAGACGATATCAGCCAGTTTTTCTGGATCAGGTTCGTTCAGCTCAATATCGAAACAGTCGATGTTGGCGAATTTCTTGAACAGGACCGCTTTGCCCTCCATCACGGGCTTGGAGGCAAGTGCGCCGATGTTACCAAGTCCCAGAACCGCGGTGCCGTTGGTCACGACTGCGACCAGATTGCCGCGCGATGTGTAATCGCGGGCGGTGTCCGGGTTTGCTTTGATCTCAAGACAGGCTTCGGCGACGCCGGGGGAATAAGCGCGGGCAAGATCGCGCCCGTTGGCCATCGGCTTGGTTGCGCGAATTTCAAGTTTTCCGGGCTTAGGGTACTTGTGATAATCGAGTGCGGCCTGTCTTAGGCTGTCTTTTGCATCGTTGCTCATGTGGTCCCTCCAATATGGTTTAATATTAAACCATTATCTTTCCGTCGCGGAAACTGTTCCGTTTGATTAATCATGGTTTGGCGGCTCTTGCAAATAATTCCACGCAAAGACAGTGTGTCGGGTATGACAGATAAGCATGAAATACGCGCTGAGGTTTGTTTGGCGACGACCGATTTGCGCGCCGACCTTGGTTTTTTTGGTGGCACCTTGGGCATGGGTTTGGATATGATTTATCCCGCCGATGATCCCAGCGTGGCGGTTTATTCAGGGCATGGGCTGCGGGTACGATTGGAGCAAGGGGGTGGGGTGAACCCCACCTTACGCATCCTCACTGATGATGCAGGTTTTGCCGATGGACAAAAATCGCTGACATCGCCCGGTGGAACACCGGTTGAGCTGCATCCGCTGAACCCTCCGCTGGAATTGCCAACAACAGAACACGCCTTTGTTGTGCGCCGTCTTGCAGATCAGGCCCCTTGGGTCATTGGCCGCGCGGGCATGCAGTACCGTGATTTGATCCCCAGCCGTTTGGGTGGGTCGATCATTGCCAGTCATATCCGTATTCCCGATGGTGGGCCTGTGCCAGACATGGTGCATTTTCACAAAGTCGGGTTTCAGCTGATCTTTTGTTATCGTGGTTGGGTTGATGTCGTCTACGAGGACCAAGGTCCGCCCATTCGGTTGACGGCTGGCGACTGTTTTATCCAGCCCCCTGAAATTCGGCACCGCGTGCTTGAGGCGTCAGACGGGATCGAGGTCATTGAGATTGGTGTGCCTGCCGAACACGTCACGCAGATTGATCATGTGATGAAACTGCCCACGCCGCACTTGCGTCCTGACCGTGAATGGCAGGGACAAAAGTTTGTGTTCAACGAGGTGTCCAAGGCCAGTTGGGGCGCTGCGCGTTTGCCCGGTTTCGTGTCACGTGACACCACGATTGCCACCAATACCAAAGGCGTTGCGGGCGTAAATGTAATCCGCAAGGGGCAGGGTAGCCCTGTTTGGGCCAGTCACGATGCCGATATCCATTTCACCTTTGTGATGGAGGGCACGATGACGCTGGAGGGTGAAGGCAAAGCCCCTTACGCGCTTGAGGCGGGCGATGCATTTGTCACGCCGCCGGGGATGAAGACCCGGTATGCGGACCCGTCAGATGATCTGGAATTGCTAGAAGTCGCTTTGCCGGGTGTGTTTGTAACCGCTTGCTAGGACTTGCATCCTGCACCGACACGTCACACTTTATATAAGAACAAGTCTAGGAGGTTACGATGACCCTGATCGAGAGTGCCCGTCTTGTGCGTGAAAACGCCCATGCCCCTTATTCGAAGTTCAAGGTGGGCGCGGCCCTGCGTGCCAGCTCTGGTTTGGTTTATCACGGCTGCAATGTCGAAAACGTAGCCTACCCCGAAGGCACCTGCGCCGAAGCGGGCGCAATTGCTGCGATGATTGCAGGGGGTGATACAGCCATTGCTGAAATTGCGGTCATTGCCGATAGCCCTAAACCAGTTAGCCCTTGTGGCGGATGCCGCCAGAAAATTGCCGAGTTCGCAACGGGTGATGTCAAAGTCGTGTTGGCGACGCTAGATGGGGTGGTGCATGAAACGACGGTTGCTGCCCTATTGCCGGGCAGTTTTGACGCTGAATACATGAGCCGCGTTTAAAGTGGATGCCCGCGCGATCATAGCCGCTATTAGGGATAAGCACTCGCCAAGCGCCGAGCAATTGGGTTGGTTTGCCCAAGGTCTGGCCACTGGTGATGTTAGTGACGCGCAAGCCGGTGCCTTTGCGATGGCAGTGGTTCTGAACGGCCTCAGCGATGAAGGTCGCGTTGCGCTGACACAAGGCATGCGTGATAGCGGTGATGTGCTTAAGTGGGACTTGCCCGGGCCGGTTTTGGACAAGCATTCGACAGGAGGCGTCGGCGACTGTGTGTCGTTGATACTTGCGCCCGTTCTGGCCGCCTGCGGGATATATGTTCCGATGATTTCGGGACGCGGATTGGGGCATACCGGCGGCACGCTGGACAAGCTTGAGGCGATCCCGGGTATCGACATCAACGTATCAGAGCAGCGACTGCGCCTGCTGACCCGCGAGGTGGGCTGTGCGATTGTCAGTGCTACAGGGCAAATCGCACCTGCCGACCGCCGTCTTTATGCAATCCGTGATGTGACCGCGACGGTGGAAAGCATTGATCTGATCACCGCGTCGATCCTGTCTAAAAAGTTGGCCGCTGGTTTGGGTGGTTTGATTCTGGATGTAAAATGCGGGTCGGGCGCGTTTATGAAAACGCACGACGATGCGAAATCCTTGGCACAGGCGTTGGTCAGCACAGCCAATGGGGCGGGCTGTCCTACAATGGCGTTGATTACCGATATGAACGAACCGCTGGCACCAGCACTTGGTAATGCGCTTGAGGTGGCGGTTTGTATGGAGGTTTTGGCCGGCAATACGGCGGTGGCCCCACGTCTTTATGAGTTGACTGTCGCCCTTTGTGCACAGCTTTTGATGATGCAGGGCGAGCATGGACCAGAAGCGGGTGCGCGCGTGAAAGATGCGCTGTCCTCTGGTGCCGCGATGGAGCGTTTCGCTCATATGATCGCAGCCCTTGGCGGTCCACCCGATATGGCGCACGATTGGCACACACACCTACCCAAAGCCCCCGTTGCGGGTGACGTGACGGCGCCAAAGGCGGGTTATGTCGCGGCGATCGATGGTGAGGCACTGGGTCTGGTGGTTGTCGGTCTTGGCGGCGGACGTCGTGTTGAAACGGACCGGATTGATCCATCCGTAGGTCTGGCAGAGATGATCGGTTTGGGCACCTATGTGAACCGTGGTGATCCGCTGTGCGTCCTGCATGCCGCTGATGAGGATAGCGCAGTAGAGGCAGCGAAGGCCGTGCAATCTGCGATCACAATCGGCGAGGACCGCCCGCGAGGGCCACTTATTATCGAAGGGATCACTTGAATGGCGCGTGCTTTCTTGATCGTGATTGACAGTGTGGGAATTGGCGGCGCACCGGATGCGGACCAGTTTTTTAACGGGACTTTGCCAGACACGGGTGCAAATACGCTGGGTCATATTGCTGCCGCTGTCGATCTAGAGGTGCCGGCAATGGACGCGCTGGGCCTTGGGGCTGCGGTCAAATTGGCCTCTGGGACGGCTGCGGCTGGCTTGGATGCCGTGCCAACCGGCGCTTGGGGCGCTGCGACCGAAGTATCGCGCGGCAAGGACACACCGTCGGGACATTGGGAATTGGCCGGTGTTCCTGTGCCGTGGGACTGGCACACGTTTCCGGATACTGATCCTGCTTTTCCGCCGGAATTGACCGCGCAGATTTGTGCGGCTGCGGGAACGGAAGGGATTTTGGGCAACCGCCACGCCTCTGGTACTGTTGTGATAGAACAAGAGGGCGCGGCGCACCTTAAGACGGGCTGGCCGATTTGTTATACCTCTGCGGACAGTGTGTTGCAGATTGCGGCGCATGAAGAGGCGTTCGGACTTGAGCGTTTACTGAAGCTTTGCAAAGACATCGCGCCTATTTTGCACGACATGAAAGTGGGCCGCGTCATCGCCCGACCATTTACTGGCGATGTCGGTCATTTCAAACGCACGGCGCACCGCAAGGACTTTGCGATTGCCACACCTGCGCCGACGATCTGTGACTACGTCCATGATGCAGGCCGGAAGGTGTACGCCGTTGGAAAAATAGGCGATATCTTCTCGATGCGCGGTATCGATGATCTGCGCAAAGGGCGCGATGTCGACTTGATGCGGCATATCAATGATCTGGTCGAGGAGGCGGAAGATAGGTCGTTCGTCTTTGCCAATCTGGTGGAATTTGACAGCGAATATGGACATCGGCGTGATCCTGCGGGCTATGCCGGGCATCTGGCGTGGTTCGATCATGAACTGGCGGCGCTATTGCCGAAAATGCGCAGCGGTGATCTGTTGATCGTCAGCGCGGATCATGGCAATGACCCTACGTGGTCCGGCACCGATCACACCCGCGAGCGGGTACCGGTTCTGGTGCACGGTATCGGGTCCAAGGCGCTGGGTCATTTGAATTTTACAGATGTTGCGGCCAGTATCGCAGATCATCTTGATGTTCCTTACGCAGGCCAAGGAAAGAGCTTTCTATGAGTTTTCAATCCATTCCCAAAATTGAGCTGCACACCCATCTGGAAGGCTGCGCACCGCCCAGCTTTATTCGTGGGCTGGCAGCGGAAAAGAAACTTGATATCAGCAAGATTTTCGACAGAAACGGTGGATATGCTTTTCGTGATTTTGATCATTTTTTGCAGGTATATGAGGCCGCCTGTACAACACTGCAAAGCCCCGAGGATTTTCGTCGCTTGACGATGGCAGTACTCGAAGAAACTGCGGCATATGGTGTGG
>Ga0213868_10001104_pt1 | contig 26133 bp, 23 predicted proteins | sample PICome_9_FD_160087 | JGI IMG/M metagenome (GOLD analysis project Ga0213868, IMG submission 160087) | Coastal seawater microbial communities near Pivers Island, North Carolina, United States - PICO127 | ecosystem: Environmental > Aquatic > Marine > Coastal | place: USA: North Carolina... | reverse complement strand
TCCATGCTAATCGCGTTCTCGCCTTTCATGACCAATCTCCGCAAACAGCGCATCCTCATCGTAGAAGATGAGCCATCCATCTTGGACAACATCGCCTACTCCCTAGAGACCGAGGGCTTTGACCCCGTTGGCTGCACGACTGGCGGCGACGCCTTGGGTCGCTTCGACGAGGGATTCGATCTAGCAGTCCTTGATGTGGGCCTGCCGGATGTCAGTGGATTCGAACTCTGCAAGGAGATCCGTAAGACCTCACGATTGCCTATCATCTTTCTGACTGCACGAGCTTCGGAACTCGACCGTATCGTTGGTTTGGAGATCGGCGGGGACGACTACATGGTGAAACCTTTCAGCCCGCGTGAGCTTAGCGCTAGGGTGAAGGCTGTCCTTAGACGATGCGGGGAGCCAGAGCCTATAATCCATGAACCTACACCAAGCGGACTACCCTTGCAGATCGACGACGAACGGATCCAGGTCACCTACTATAGCGAAATCCTCTCACTCTCCTCAACCGAGTTTCGCCTCCTTCGCCTCTTTGCCAGACATCCAGGACGCGTCTATACACGCACCCAACTCATGAACAGCGTCTGGGAAGAGCCGGAAGCAGCCATGGAACGTACCGTGGACGCACACATCAAGAGCCTACGCGCCAAGATGAAAGCGGTGAAGCCAGAGATCGATCCAATCGAAACCCATCGCGGCATGGGTTACGCACTGAAGGAACGCTGGTGAGCACGTCCGCCCGCATTCTGATCGCCTTTCTCGTTCTACTCTTTGGAGGGCTTGTCTACCTCGCGCGAGATCTCACACTGCGCGTCGAACGCCAGTACATGGAAGCTGCCGAGGAGCCCATGGTCGACGCCGCGTATCTCTTCGCCTCGCTAGTCGAACAGTTCACAGATGATCGGGGTATCCAGGTAGACGCTCTGCGCAAGTCCTTTGCTAGAGCACACGAACGTCGCTTCTCTGCCAAGATCTACAACTTCGAGAAGACCAAGGTGAAGATGCATCTTTACGTCACGGACGCGGATGGCCTCGTCCTCTACGATTCGCGCGGCGAAGCCGAAGGTCAGAACTACCGTCGAATGCTCGATGTGGGGCGTAGCCTAAAAGGCATCTATGGAGCACGGAGTAGCCGCACCAATGAATCGAATGATCGCTCCTCGATCCTCTATGTCTCGGCACCGGTCACCCTTGAAGGCAAGATCATTGGAGTTGTCAGCGTCTCGAAACCTCAGGCAGACATGTTTCCGTTCATGGAGGCCACTCAGGAACACATTCGCTGGATGGCCCTGAGTAGCTTTGTCGCCATCGCGCTGATTGCCAGCCTCTTCACGAGTTGGCTCGCGGCGCCAATTCGCAAACTCACTGCGTATGTCCGGCAACTCGGCCAGGGAGAACGCCGTGCCGTGCCCAAGTTACGTAGCCGAGAAGCGCGCTTGCTAGGCGAAGCCTTCGAAGACCTTCGCGACAAACTTGAAGGTCGCCAATATGTCGAAGGTTATGTCAGAACCTTAACGCATGAGATGAAGAGCCCCATTGCGGCGATCAAAGGTGCTGCAGAGCTCCTTCAAGAAGACATGCCGCCAGAGAGACGAGAGCACTTTCTCTCTAACATCGATGCCGAGACCGTGCGAATGCAGGATGTGATCGATCGCTTACTGGCTCTCTCAACTGTTGAAAATCGCAAAACACTCGAAGCGCCCGAGAGGCTCAACCTCTCGCAGCTTGTACGCAAGGTGATCGAGAGCCATGACACCGCACTCGAGAACTGTCGGCTGACTCTTGAAACGGACCTCCCACCGGACCTTTGGGTTCGCGGCGATGCGGCACTCCTCGAAATGGCTTTGAGCAATCTCCTTCAGAATGCAATCGAGTTCTCGCCGCCAGGCGAAGCCATCCAGATCCACGCCTCTTCCGACCAATCCAACGGACTCGTCGTCACGGTGAAGGACCACGGCCCTGGGATCCCCACGTATGCATTAGAGCGCGCCTTCGACCATTTCTACTCGTTACAGCGGCCAAACTCCGGCAAGAAGAGTTCCGGGTTAGGCCTCTGCATCGTGCGTGAGATCATGGAGCTCCACGGCGGTTCAGCCACGCTTGAGAACGTTGCTGACCACGGTGCTCTTGCTACGGTGCGGTTCCCCTATGGATAACTACGCTCCGAGTAACAGATCGCGATTCTAATGCCGCGGATGCCCGGACATCTCGTGAGCCGCCTCCATGACATTCAGCGCGTGGTTGCCCATCTTCTCTAGCTGATTACTCATGTCGATGTTCAGCATCTCGGACTTGATGTCGCCTTTATCCTGCATGCGCATCATGGCTACCTTGTTGAACTTCTGGCGATGTTCGTCAATGAGGTTCTCAAGCTTGTTCGCGTCCTTAATTGCCGTCGCGGTAATGGGCTCAAAGAGATGCTGCAGATTGAAGTCAATGAACTCAGAAACCGTGGCAGCTTGCTCGCGTATGCCGCCGATGATATCAGAGCTCAAGTCTTGGCCCTTCTCGACTTTCCGCTGCATTAGCTTCACAAGGTGATACTGACAGTCAGAGATCTCCTCGAATTCGGCCACAATCCGCAGCATGCCCGTGATGTTCGCCGCGTAGGCATCACTCAGTTCATTGGTAGAACAACGCACCAAGTATTCCGTGATGCCATGCATCATCACATCACAATCGTCTTCCTGCTGAGCCAATTTATCGACCTTCGATTCAAGCTCGCTCGTCGGATTGTCTAGCACCTGCATAAAGGTGTCCATCATCTCTCGATTCACCTTGCCCATCTCACGAACTTCGTTCTCGGCCTCTGGAAGGTTGAGTTCACCGACGTCGACAAAGCTTTGTGAGATGTACTTGAGACGTTGGCGCCCACCCGTGCCGTCGTCCGTATCTTTGACCCACTTCGTGACAACTCTTGCGATCAAAGGCACAAAGCCAATGAGGAAGAGAATATTCAGAAGATTGAAGGAGGTGTGGAAGATCGCGAGATTGAACCCGATATCGGACGTGTGCTTCTCACTACGGAAACTCTCAGGAAGATGCTCACCGAGCCATTGCACGCCGCCGGTGAAGGCATAGAAGACGATCAGCATCCAGATCACGCCCATCACATTGAAGACAAAGTGTGCTCGAGCCGCTCGCTTCGCATTGGTATTCGCCCCTAAAGAAGCAAGCCACGCGGTCACCGTCGTTCCAATGTTCTCTCCCAATACAATGGCGCAAGACTCTTCGAAACCAATCCACCCAGCCATCGCCAACGTGACCGTAATGGCCATGGCAGCCGAAGAGGACTGCACAATCAATGTCAGGATTACTCCACCTAACAAGAAAATCAGAAGAGAGCCGTAGCCGTAGCCACTCAGTCCCTTTATCCGCTCTAGCCAATCGTTGGCCTGCGCCTGGACCGCTGGATCAGCACTTGCAAGCATCCCTTTCACATCGGGCACGGCATCCTTGAGCAAGCCGAGACCAAAGAAGAGAAGACCAAAGCCGACTAGAATCTCACCGAAGCTCTTCGCCTTGTTCTTGCCGATAAAGAGAAGAGGCATGCCGATGCCGATGATAGGAATAGCGATCTTCGCGAGGCTAAACTTACCGACCGCAGCAATAATCCACGCCGTGATGGTCGTTCCAAGATTCGCCCCCATGATCACGCCGATGGACTCGACGAGCGTCAGTAGGCTAGCGTTCACAAAGCTCACCACAATCACCGTGGTCGCAGACGAGGACTGCAGCAGGCAGGTAGTCAGAAAACCAGTACCGACGCCCGCAAAGCGGTTCGTTGTCATCGTCGCCATGATTTTCCGCATGCCTTCACCTGCGGTCTTCTGGATGCCCTCGCTGAGGACTTTCATGCCAAAGAGAAAGACGCCGAGGCACCCGAGAATTTGGAGTATGATCATTATTGGTTGGAACTTGATTGCGGTTACCGCTGAGCATCGGTCGATCTCAGGCGGCGTCATGTGACAGGGATGTCACAAATGAATCAATACCAATGTGACGGAATTGTGAACCTTGATTGCTCAACGACGAGAAGAGGGGTATCAAAGGTGCCCCTGGTGCGAGGTGCTCGCCACGCACACGCTAGATTCCCGCGAATTCATGACCAAATCTGCCAGATCCGCTTCCTTTCAAGATGATCTCAGCCAGCTTCGTGGTGCGGTGCTCACCATGGCCAGCACCGCCCAGTTGAATCTGGAGCGGGCCCTCAAAGGGCTCCTCAGCCGCACGGTCTCTGAATGCGACGCTGCGATCGCCGACGATGAGTTGGTAGACCAACTCGAGAAGAGAATCGATCAGGAGGGGATGCGCATCCTCTCACGCTACAATCCCGTCGGCATCGATCTGCGCCAGTCGGTCTCTTCCATGAAGATGGCGACCAACATTGAGCGGATCTCTGATGAAGCTGGAAACATCGCCCGCCGAGCGCGCTTGGTCCTTAAGAATCCCGAACTTGCGGAGATCCGGCTGATTGAACCGGTCTACCACCTCGCCCTGAATTTGGTCCACGATAGCATCCACGCCTTCGCTGAGCACGATCTCGAGGCGGCCTACTTAATTAAAGGGAAAGACGAGGCACTCAATGAAGCCCATAACACACTCGTCAAGCGGCTACGGCGTTTCATGGAACAGGACCCTAGCCGCCTGAAAGACTACCTGGATCTAATGTTCATGGTCCGCTCGTTGGAACGCGTCGGCGATCACGCCGTGAACATTGCTGAAGATACGGTATTCATTGAATCCGCTGAAGATATTCGTCACTCCAGAAAAGACTGACCTGCCCGCCGCCTCAAACATTGAATCGTCGAGCATCCGAGCTTGCGTCCCCTGCCAGGTCGATCATCCTGTGCCCACCTCGACTCTATGACGGCGAAATTGGTTCTTGAAGATGGTCGCGTGTTCACTGGAGAGGCCTTTGGAGCCTCGGGCACGCGATTTGGTGAAGTGTGTTTCAATACCTCGATGACGGGGTATCAGGAGGTGCTCACCGATCCTTCGTATCGTGGTCAGATTGTGGCCATGACCTACCCTCTCATTGGCAACTATGGGGTCAATAAACTCGATGGCGAAAGCCACGAACCCCACGTGAGGGGTTTCGTCATCGAAGAACTCTGCGAAATGCCAAGTAACTGGCGTTCCGAGGAGTCGCTAGAAGACTATTTCAAACGCCACGATATCCTTGGAATCCAAGGCATCGACACGCGTGCACTGACCAAACACCTAAGAACGCGCGGAGCCATGAAGGCCATCCTCACCACAGAGGAGATCTCGGATGAAGAGGCTGCGGCCAAGGCTGCCGACTCGGAGGGCACGGTGGGCATGGACTTTGTGCAGGAAGTTTCTCAACGCGACTACACCTGGGATCCCGACAGCAAGGACTCCCGATGCTGGGTCCAAAGGGACCCGCGCTTAATTGAGAATCACGAGGCCGAAGGCGACACCAGCGATGTGTTCGAGCCGTTGCCTCCCGTGAAATATAACATCGTCGCTTACGACCTCGGCATCAAACGCAACATCCTCCGCCGTCTCCGTCAGAATGGCTTCGGCGTGGAGGTCGTTCATGCCAAGACACCCGCGAGTGAAGTCCTCGCCAAGGACCCGGATGGCATCTTTCTTTCCAACGGCCCAGGAGACCCCTCGGCGCTCGACTACATCCATAAGGAAGTTGCCCAGCTGATCGGGAAGAAACCCATCTTCGCCATTTGTCTCGGGCATCAGGTCCTTGGGCATGCCTTCGGCGGAAAGACCTTCAAGCTGAAGTTCGGCCATCGCGGGGGCAACCAACCCGTGAAAGACCTCCGCTCAGGGAAGATCGCCATCACGTCTCAGAATCATGGCTATGCAGTGGATGCCGACAGCCTTCCAGGCAACGTCGAGGTCACGCACATCAATCTTAACGACGGCACGGTGGAAGGCCTCCGACACAAGGAAATGCCAGTGTTCAGCGTCCAATATCACCCCGAAGCGGCTCCCGGTCCGCATGATGCCCGATATTTTTTCGAAGAATTCGCCAATCTTATTGATCAAACGCGCCAATAGGCTAAACACCAATCTCGTTATGGCTAATCTACCTGCAGATTTCAAGAATCTCTCCCCTTTCGCTGGCAGCAAAAAAGCTAAAGGTGCCGAAAAAGGCAGCCCTGCTCTCCTGTTACTCGGCATGCTCGGAATCCTCGCTGTGATCGCACTTGTCTTCTGTGCGCTGACGCTCAAGGCTTCTTAAAGGGGCCTCCGCCTCAAGCTCAAATCCCCGCCTAACCTACCGAGCCGTTTCCCCGCGGCACGGATTTTTAGGCTCTAGACACGCCGTCTTTCTCCACTCGCATTCATGTCTAATATCATCATCGTCGGCACCCAATGGGGTGACGAAGGGAAGGGAAAGATTGTCGATTACCTCACAGAGACCACCGACCTCGTCGTGCGGGCTCAAGGGGGATCGAACGCTGGCCACACCGTCTACAACGAAGGCAAGAAGTATGTCCTTCATCTCATGCCGTCCGGGATTCTCTGGCCGGGCAAGGAGTGTGTCATCGGCAACGGTGTCGTCATCGACCCACTAGGTTTCATCAAAGAGATCGAAGGCCTTGAAGAGAAAGGCATTCCCGTTACCCCTGAGAAACTTCGTATCAGCAACGCCGCTCACCTCGTCTTCCCCCATCATCGGGCACTCGATGTCGCTCGTGAACAACGACGCGGTAAAGGCAAACTTGGCACCACTGGCCGCGGCATTGGCCCTGCCTATGGCGACAAGATTGAGCGTTCGGGATTGCGGGTCAATGATCTCATCCAGCCTGAGCGCCTCGAAGCCAAGTTTCGCGCGAGGTTTGAGCAACTGACAAAGACATTGGAAGGCATCGAGGTGGAGGATCCCGAAGTCACCTTGGAACAATACAAGGCTGCAGGCGCTCGCCTTGCGCCACACGTCTCTAACACAGTAGAATTTATTCACGCTGCCATGCGTGACGGCAAACAGCTCCTCTTCGAAGGCGCCCAAGGTGCTTACCTTGACATCGACCACGGTACTTATCCCTTTGTCACGTCGTCGAACACCACCGCAGGTGGTGCCTGCACAGGCTCTGGTGTATCTCCTACGAACATCGATGAGGTCATCGGTGTGTGCAAAGCTTACACCACCCGAGTTGGATCTGGCCCTTGCGTGACCGAGAGCGATGAATTCTCCGGACGTCTACACGCCATGGGGCGGGAGTTTGGAGCCACCACAGGACGCAAACGCCGTTGTGGCCCCCTCGACACGGTCATGTTGCGTTTCACCACCATGGTCAATGGCCTTACCAAGATTGCCATGACGAATCTCGACGGGCTCGATGGCCTCGAAACCGTCCACCTCTGCACTGCTTACGAATGGAAGGGCGAGCGCCTCGACCTCCCCCCTGTCGATGCCGAAGACTGGGAAGACTGCACGCCCGTCTATGAGGAAATGCCAGGGTGGTCTGAAGATATTTCCAGTGCCAAGTCTCTTGCTGAATTGCCAGCCAACGCACGGGCTTACTTGGATCGGGTTGCCGAGATTACCAAGACACCGATAGGCATCGTCAGTGTGGGACCTGACCGACAGCAGACCATGGTGTGTGATGGCTAAGAAAGAAGAGCCCTCCACTCCAGAGATCGCGAATGTGCCTAAGCACATCGCCATCATTATGGATGGCAACGGACGCTGGGCAAACGAGCAAGGCAAACCAAGGACCGAAGGTCACCGCGCCGGAGCCAAGACCGTGCGCGAAGTCGCCGAAGCCTGTGGCGAACTCGGGGTCGCCTACCTCACACTCTACGCATTCTCCTCGGAGAACTGGAAACGACCCAAGTCGGAGATCCAGGCTTTAATGACCTTGTTAGAGCGCTTTCTCAAGTCGCAAACCAAGGAGATGCACAAAAACAACATTCGTCTCCAAGCCATCGGTCGCCTCACTGATTTGCCTGACAAATGCCAACGGGCTCTCCACGAATCGATTGAGCAAACATCGCAGAATGACGGACTTACTCTTATCCTCGCACTCAACTACGGAGCCCGCGAAGAAATCATCGACGGCGTGCGTAGCGTCCTCCGCCACGTTCAAGACGGCTTGCTAGACCCCGCCATGCTTGACCCGCAGATTTTCAGCAAGCATCTCTACACTCGCTACTACCCCGACCCTGACCTGCTCATCCGCACCTCAGGCGAGATGCGGATCTCAAACTTTCTCCTTTGGCAAATCAGCTACTCCGAAATCGTCATTTCGGACAAATTTTGGCCCGAGTTTGGTAAAGATGATTTCTTCAAAGCCGTTCAAGAATATTCCCGTAGGCAGCGACGCTTTGGCGGACTGTAGCAGTAGATTGGAACTGGCTTTACCCAGCAACCTTCATCCTAAAAACGGCGATGAGCGGAGACCTGCGCCTCAAGGAGCAGCGTCTTTTGATACGCCGGACATGCGGGAAAGTGCGCGTCCCAATAGAATCATATTGACTCGCCCTCAGGGTGAGCCCTCAACAGATTCTGAGTCGTCCTCACCTTCTTCAAGATCCTCAGCTTGCGCCTTCTAACAACACCATCCATTCACGTTTCTAGACTAAGCGCATTTCACCGGCATCTTGCTAAAAGCCTTCTCCGGTTTGCACCGCAGGCGAGGGTAATTCGCTACTCGAAAGCACTTTCGGCAAATGAATTGGGGATCACGGATACACGCCTAAATCAACGCTCGATCTCGTTTGAGAGAACGCTTCTTTTTGAAATCACATAGAGTCATGGCCATTCAGTCTCAATCGCATTTAGATCAAGAGACGATCTTGACCTAAATGATAACCACTTAGGCCTCGGCGTTCTTGTCGGCTTATTCACATCGAGCCTCATGAGACCGAGATCACACTTGCGGGCGACTCAAAACGTAAATCGTTGCCTATCAGTAATTTCCATCTATTACCCTTCGCCTAAAAATTTCTTGTTGCGATTGAGTCTCAATTGCATTAACTCTTTGTTGCGATTGAGTCTCAATTGCATTAACCCTTTGTTGCGATTGAGTCTCAATTGCATATCAAACACAAAACCATGTCTCAACTGTCCAAATTCATCCAAGCCGCGGCTCTATTTGCCTCTGCCTCAATGCCCACCCTTGGGCAGGAAACTTCTTCTAACACCAAACCGGATCTTCTGCTCGATGCCGGCAACGCCGTTCTCGAACCAATGACTGTCATTGGTAGCAAGGAAGACACGGTCGAACTGCAAGGTTCCGGTTACTATGTGGACTCCGAAGAAATCCGCACCCAGAACTATTCCAATGTGAATCGCATCCTCGCTAAGGTTCCCGGTGTGTATGTGCGAGAAGAAGACGGTTCAGGAAACTTTCCTAACATCTCCCTGCGTGGTGCTGACGGAACACGTTCTGAGAAAACTACCGTAATGGAAGATGGTATTCTCAGTGCACCTGCAACTTATTCCGCTCCTGGTGCCTACTACTCTCCGCGCGCTGGGCGTATGAGTGGCATCGAAGTACTCAAGGGATCTAGCCAAGTCAAGTACGGCCCACACACAACGGGCGGCGTCATCAATTACCTCTCGACACCTATCCCCGAGGAAAGCCATTTCTACGGCCGCTACACCTACGGCACCGACAACACGATGTTAGGCCATATCTACTATGGCAACACCGTGGACACAGAAGCCGGGAAGTTTGGCTACTTGTTCGAGCTTTTTGCCAACACCACTGACGGCTTTCGCGGGATTCAGAAAGGCACCGGTTACGCCGGTTCTGACAACACTGGTTTTGAGGTCTATGAACCCATGGTCAAACTGTCGTGGGAACCGAACACGGCACTTCCACAGCGTTTCGAGTTCAAGTATGGCTACACCGATCTCGATGCAGATGAGACTTACACCGGATTGACCGAGAGCGACGTCAGGCGTCATCCAGATTGGCGCTACGCGGCCACTCGATACGATAACATTCAGACCGAACATCACCGCACCTATCTAAAGTATGTCGTTGAACCGACCGACAATCTGCGCATTGAAGCTGCTGGTTACTACAATGAGTTCTCGCGCAATTGGTACAAACTGGACGGAGCGAGTGGCGACACGTTTTCAAATGTGCGCTCGGCATTGCTAGACCCAGCCGGTCAAGCCTTTCTCCAAGGACGCGGCGCAGGCACAGGTCGCGTCCGCGCCAACAACCGAGACTACGAACAGTACGGGTTCCAAGTTGCTGGTGACTACGCCTTCGAATCAGGTTCATTGGAGCACGAAATACACTTCGGCGCCCGCGTTCACATGGACGAAATTCGTCGGTTCCAACGCGATGATCGCTTTGTTCAAGATGATACAGGGCAAGTAGTTGATTTCATTACCGGTGAAGAAGGCAGCGGCGGCAATCGCTTCCAAGAATCCACCGCCATCGCCCTCTGGCTACAAGACGACATTACGTTAGGCCCCCTAACAGTCACGCCAGGATTTCGATTCGAAACGATCGATCAAGACTACACCAACTACGCCAGCGACTCTACGAATACGCAGACTGGCAACGATGGTGACACGATTGACTTCGTCGCCCCTGGAGTAAGTTTCAGTCTCAACCTCACCGAGACGGAGCAGCTCTTTGGCGGCGTTTTCAAAGGTGTGTCTGTGCCAGGCCCTCGTTCGTCTGTGCGAAGTGGCGTCGACCTTGAGGAGTCCATTGGCTATGAGCTAGGGTTGCGCACGCAGAAAGACAATGGCATCTTTGGTGAATTCGTCTGGTTCTACACCGATTTCGATAATCTGATCGGAACAGATTCCGGTTTTGGAGAGAACAACACGGAGACCAATGCCGGCGAGGCTACGGTCTGGGGACTCGAAGGTTCGCTCCGCTACGATCCACTCGAGAGCAGCGCCTACGATCTTTCCATGCCCATGTATGTCAGCGCCACGTGGACCAATGCAGAATTTGATTCCGACCTCGCCAGTGGTGGCGGAGACGGCATCTATGCCGGCGCCAATAGCGGTTCCGAGATTCCCTACATCCCAGAGTTTCAGCTCGCCGTGGGCGTCGGACTGCAGACGGAGACGTGGGGAGCCAACCTTGATCTCACCTACCAGACAGAAACCTTTGGCACCGCACAGAACCTCGATGATCCCGTAAACACAGCACGTGAAGGCAAGATCGACGATCTCCTCTTACTCGATCTCTCGGCGTTCTATCAGGTTAACGAGAACTTCAAACTGATTGGCGGAGTCTCCAACCTCACAAATGAGCGTGGCATCGTCTCCCGGGTCCCCCGAGGCCCACGCACGAATCAAGGCCGCTCCTTCTGGTTCGGCGCTGAATTCGATTATTGATGGACTACTTGACGAAATACCTAGAACACAACGCGGCACTTGGAAACGAGTGCCGCGTTACTTTTGTTGTAGCGCAACTTTCCAAAGTTGCGTCACTTCACTGCCCAAGGTCTTACCTCTTGGCGCTGCTCACCAAGCCCCTCAATGCCTAACGTCACCACCTCACCACCTTTGAGGAAGACTGGCGGATCGAGACCGATTCCCACACCAGCCGGCGTCCCTGTCGAAATCACGTCCCCAGGCAGAAGCGTCATAAACTGACTCAGCTCCGACACAATGGTTGGCACATCAAAGATGAGGTCATCCGTGTTACTATCCTGACGAAGTTCATCATCCACCTTCAGCCAAAGTCTGAGCTTGTGCACGTCAGCGATCTCATCCTTGGTCGCAATGAATGGTCCCAATGGCGCAAAGGTATCACAGCTCTTGCCCTTCACCCATTGGCCACCACGCTCAATCTGAAATTCACGCTCGCTGTAATCATTGTGCAGCGCATAGCCCGCCACGTGATCGAGAGCGTTCTCTTTGGAGACATAAGAGGCCTTCTTTCCAATCACCACGGCAAGTTCGACTTCCCAATCCGTCTTCTCACTGTTCTTGGGAATGGTGAGACCATCGTTAGGTCCCACCATCGCTGAGGTCGCCTTAAAGAAGACGACCGGCTCTTTCGGCACGTCCATGCCAGACTCTGCCGCGTGCGCGGCATAATTCAGACCAATGCAAATCAACTTGCTCGGGCGGCACAGCGGAGATCCCAAACGTGTCTCGTCCGAAACTGAAGGCGCACTTCCAGCATTCTCTCCGGCCCAAGCAGCCAGACGTTCGAGTCCGTCGCCTCCGAAGAAAGCTTCATCATAGTCTTGGCCAAAGCCACTAGCGTCGATGCGTTTCCCGTCAGGCAACTGTAGGCCGGGCTTCTCTTGTCCTGGTGCTCCAAAGCGAATGAGTTTCATGATAGTCTTAAGTAGTCTTACTTTGTTAGATCTCTATTTGATATAGCTCGGGCATCCTGCTCGAGTCGCGGCCTGGAAAACCGCGCTACGGCAAGAAGCGCCTGTTCAGTGATAATTAGCGCAGCAACGTGCAACCTCCGTCAATATCGTAAGCACTCCCAGTAATAAAGGCAGCTTCATCCGAACAAAGGTACACGGCGAGTCCCGCGATCTCTTCCGGTTTGCCCATGCGCCCAATGGGCTGATACTTTGAAAGCTTATCAAACACCGCCTCCTCTTCCCCAGGATAGTTCTTCTTGATGAAGCCATCGACAAACGGTGTGTGGACACGACCCGGGCAGATGCAATTGCATCGAATTCCCTTCTCCACATAATCACGCGCCACGGATAAAGTCATCGTTAGAACCGCCCCCTTACTCATCGAGTAGGCAAAGCGATCCTGAATCCCCAAAGTCGACGCAATCGAAGCCATATTAAGGATCACCCCTTGCCCCCCCTCCATCATTCCATCAATCGCCGCCCGCATACAGTGATAGACGCCCTTCACGTTCACCCCATAAATCCGATCCAAGTCCTCAGATGTCGTCGTCTCAAGATTGCCGACATGAGCAATACCAGCATTATTCACTAGCACATCAACTGGGCCGCGTTCAGACGCCAACTTGTCGAACGCTCCTTTAACCGAGGCTTCATCGGCCACATCCACGATCACCACATACCCAGAGCCGCCAGCCCCAGAAATCAAGCCACACGTCGCTTCCGCCGCATCCTCATCGCGTTCGAGGATCTCCACCACTGCCCCCTCCGCAGCAAAGCGCACGGCGATCGCCTGCCCGATTCCAGAACCAGCGCCCGTGATAGCCACATGCTTATTCTCTAGTCGTGGTCCGCTCATGAGCGCCTTCGCTACCAAGCGTCCGCAGGATCGTCAAGATCCAGACGCAACTTTGCAGGGGCAGGCGCCCGAGAATTAGCCTTTCTAAACGACTACGTTCCGTCAGTTTAGCTTCAAACCCTCTTTCTGATTCATGACCACCCTAAGATATCCAATTCCTCGACCGGCCTCTGCTTCACATCCGCTGCTTCGTAGTCTGTGAGAATACCCCCGCTCGCCCAATGCTGTAGGTCCGTACTTGTCTCCGCATCATAGGGGATATCCGTGCGTGCTAACTCTCCCGTAGGCCACTCGTAGGAAATCGCTTAGAAGCGTTCCGCTCCTCTTCCCACGACATGAGGACCTGGCAGAAGCTCGACATCCGAAACGAGTGGGTCCGTAGCAAAGACATACTCTTGCAGATTCGTCAACAGCTCGAAAGGTTCCCGTCAAGAGAATGCCATCGTCTATATTCGTAAGTTCGGCGTTGCTATTTCGAGTCACCATGCACAATGCAAAGCTTCGATCACGCCGGTCTCCCCGTTGAAGAACTTGCTATCCCCGAACCACAGGTTAAACGGTCACTAACTGGCCAAAACCCGGATTCTCTGGCAGCGTGACAGGGCCTAGGAAACTTCTAAACCATCAAACTCTTCTTCTCGCATCATCGCTGTGTGAGGAGGGACAGCAATCGATGTTCCCAGGTCGCGATTCTCCACTTTCGTGGTGAAATTGAGTAGCACCTTCGTCAAACTATCCATGGCCAAGCGTGGTAGATAGAAGGGCCTCGAAACATCGTTAGGAATCCTCTCAACGATTGTGATCGCTTCGCGAAAGCCTGCGTATCGCGATACCATCAAGTGATGGTTGCGCCGAGGCCACGGCTATATCTAACACTTGCAATCCCCCGGGAATCCTATTCAGAACAAAGCGTCCATTCGTAGCGGTGACCGCAGAGACACCCGTATCTACCAGCGAAACTACCGCACTAACGATAGCTTGATTTCCGCCGCCCACCGAATTGGTCGTATCCAACAAGACGCCTGACAACGAAGTTTCTCCATCCAGGGATGGTTCTTGCACGGAAATCGTAAGCGGCAGCCGTCCACTCACCTGGCCGTTGAAGGCCAAGAATGTGAAGCTCGTGTTGCCAACATGACTCAAGGACGACCTCCACGAGAACTCGCCGGTCTTCAGCTGCTCCCGCCGGAACTGAGGGTCACCTGACCGAAATCACCTAGTTGAGGGCCCCATTACTTCTCGCCGTCAGTGAGTCGAAGTACACCGACATCTTCGAACACGTTTCCGATCGATTAGCACATCTTTCCCACGTGCTGACGAACCAGTGCCTGGCGGTCAGGCCATCGAAAGGGATGTTGGCATCGACGAAAAGCTGATGCTGATAGAGCTAGTAGCCGTCGGAAGATAGGCACTTCGTGACGCCCCGGGAATCGGCATGATCTCGTTCAAAAAACCATGTATATGATACTATTGCATCTATCAGTCCCCTCTCCAGGCAGCGCTCTGGACACCATTCTCGCTCCCTAAGCGCCCCCGAAACTTATGGAACTCATTCAGAAACATTGAGTTAACGAATCAGCACCTAAACCAGGAAGGCAACGCCAATGCCGTCTTGGTCTAACAGATCACGCAGCCTGACACTCATGCGCAAGATACTCAGTAGCGATGTCTTCTAATTCAGTCACAGTGGATACTTGAGCAAAGCGCGAGCGAAGGCGCTTCCCCTCAGGAAGTCCCCTGCTATAGGCCATGAGACGCGATCGCATGGCACGCATGGTCTGGATCTCTTCACCATAGCGATCACTTGCCAAAGCTAGACGAGTGTGGCGAAGAATGAGCGCCCAACGGTCTGCCATCGAAACTGAAGGCAGGATCTCTCCTGTTTCGAGGTAGTGCTTGGCTTCACGGAATATCCAGGGATTCGCCATAGCCGCGCGGCCGATCATCACACCACTCACCGATGTGCTATCACGACGCAACTTGACATCGGCGCTACTAGCAAGATCTCCATTTCCAATAATCGGAACCGACGCCGCTTCGGCACATTGAGCGATGACATCCCAGTCCGCTTCGCCAGTGTAACCTTGAGCGCGGGTGCGGCCATGAACAGCAATGGCTTGGATACCTTCACCCTCCAGCGTCTTGACGATCTCTAACGCATTAACCGAATTCGCATCCCAACCAATGCGAATCTTCGCGGTGACGGGCACCGACACTGCTCGCGCGATCGTTCCCGCGATTTCCGCTAGAATCGGGCAATCTCGTAAGAGTGATGAGCCTCCATTCTTGCTGACGACCTTCTTTACAGGGCACCCAAAGTTGATGTCGATAAAGTCGGGCCGCTTCCAATCGATGATCTTCTTCGCTGCTTCCGCCATGTTCTGACCGTTGGCACCAAAAAGCTGCACGCCAACGGGACGTTGCTCGTCGGAGAATTCGGTATACTTGCGAGTGCGATCATCACGACGAATGATTCCTTCCGCCGAAACAAACTCTGTCACCATGACATCCGCGCCTAACTCTTTGCACAGTGAACGGAAGACCACATCTGTCACTCCCGCCATCGGCGCGAGGTAGAGAGGAAACCGACCGTCCTGAAACCAGGGCAACATGCGGCGAAGATAAGGGCGTTAAGCGCCTTTGGCTAGGCGCTGATTGTACTGGATTGACTTGCGGAAATAGTTAATCCGCCCGACAAGATCCATGTGCTTCTGAGTGGCTTTGCGCAGACCAGGGGTGCCGGTGGGATTCGCACTCAGGTAGAGGCCGATCTTCGACTGCAGATCACTCCGCTCGCGCTCGTACGCGCCAAGCTTGGCCATGCAATCGGCAAGACGTTTAGAATTCTCTCCGATCTTCTGGGAGATCTTGGCTGTCTTTTGGCCGATCTCAGTGCGCTTAGCATGGATGGCTTCGTCGACTTGGAGAAGACGAGTTTCCACAGACTCAATCTGTTCGTTCCGACTGATCGTGAGATCTTTGCGCTCGTTGAACTGCTCGCGCAGTTCCTTCAGAACCCCCTGAATATTTTCCAAGTCTTCTTCGCTACCGTTCTGCTCCTTTAAAACTTTGTATTTCACCTTGTGCCCATCGAAACGCCGCCGAATCTCGGCCGCCTCTTCGCGAATTTCTTCGATCTCCAAGAGATACTGGTCCACGTCTTCAGCGACCTCATTGCGCTGCTCGACCAACTGATCTATTTCCTCATGAAGATCTTCAGTGAGGTCAAAGATCTCATCCTCAAGCCCTTCGTTCTCATCAGTCAGGCGCTCAATTTCATTCTCCAACTCTTGTTCCTGGCCTTCAATGTTCCGTAGCTGCCAGAACTCACCGGTCAATTCATCTACGTCATCGGCCTCTCGCCACGCAACCCGCCCAAGAAGATCTTCGGCCTCTTTGAGGACCTGAAGCTCCTTGTTAGCGACTTCCCAGCGCTTTTTGACCCGTTTGATCCCAAACTGCCAAAGCACGCGCCGGTACACATAACCGAAGGCATTCATATTTGCTTCTAGTTAATTATACAGACTTCAGAAAATTCAAGGTTTGAGAAGGAATTGCGCGGGCGGCCCGCAGTAACACCTCGATCTCGAGATCTATCAACTCAATTAAATCGTCGGCACTCTACTCATCTTCTCCAGCCTGCAAGCTGGCCACCACGCTGAAATCTTCCAAAGTCGTCGTATCACCAGAAATGGCTCCACTGCCTGAGCAAATCTCTTTGAGCAAACGACGCATGATCTTGCCAGAACGCGTCTTAGGCAGTGCCTCTGTAAAGCGAATCACATCGGGTTTAGCAATGGCTCCAATGACCTTGCCCACGTGGGCACGTAGCGTATCACGCAACTCCGGACCGGCATCATAACCTTCCTTCAGAGTAACGAAGGCGACAACTCCCTGCCCTTTGATCTCATCGGGGCGCCCCACCGCGGCTGCCTCAGCCACACTTTCATGGCTCACGAGCGCACTCTCAATCTCTGCCGTTCCAAGACGATGCCCGGATACATTCAGCACGTCGTCCAATCGCCCAACGATCCAGAAATAGCCGTCTTCATCACGACGAGCCCCATCACCAGCAAGATAGATCCCCTCATACTCACCCCAGTAGGTTTCCTTGTAGCGCTCCTCATCCCCATAAATCGTCCGTAGCATCGACGGCCACGGCTTACGAATCACGAGCTTGCCACCTTCATTGGGTCCCACCTCATTGCCCTCTTCGTCCAAGATGGCCGCATCCACGCCAAAGAAAGGAAGCGTCGCGGTGCCTGGCTTGGTCGGAGTCGCTCCAGGCAGAGGCGTAAGCATGATCGCACCTGTTTCCGTCTGCCACCAGGTATCGACAATTGGGCAACGTCCCCCACCAATCTTCTCGTGATACCACATCCACGCTTCTGGATTGATCGGTTCACCCACAGTCCCTAACAATCGCAGCGAAGAAAGATCGTGTTTGTCCACATGCTCGTCTCCCCATTTTATAAAAGCACGAATCGCCGTCGGCGCGGTATAAAGAATGGTTGCGCGATGCTTCTCCACAAGCTGCCAGAATCGATCTGGCTCTGGCCAGTTCGGGGCGCCCTCATACATCAAAATCGTCGCGCCGTTCGCGAGAGGCCCATAGACAATGTAACTGTGTCCGGTGATCCAGCCTACATCGGCCGTGCACCAGTAAACATCATCCTCTCGCAAGTCAAATATGTATTTGCTAGTAGCGTAAGTACCAGTCAAATAGCCTCCGCTCGTATGCATGATCCCCTTGGGCTTCCCCGTAGAACCGCTCGTATAGAGAATAAAGAGGGGGTGCTCACTATCAAAAGCTTCTGCCGGGCAATCTGTCGAGACATCAGCCACCACATCGTGCCACCAGACATCCCGCCCCTCGACCATCGTCACCTCGTTCTTGGTGCGCTCTAGGACGATCACTTTCTGAATCGTTTCGACCTTGGTTAGAGCCTCATCAACGTTTGCTTTAAGAGCAACGACACCACCGCGGCGGAAACCACCATCCGCCGTGATCACGGCGGTTGCCCCACTATCTTCGATACGATCCTTGATACTCTCGGCGCTGAATCCACCGAACACCACCGAATGCACCGCGCCAATACGAGCGCACGCTAACATCGCAATAGCAGCCTCAGGCACCATTGGCATGTAGATGATCACACGGTCACCGACTTTCACACCATTCGCTTTAAGTGCATTGGCAAAACGGCAGACCTCTTTATGAAGTTCTTGATAGGTCAGGGTGCGCACCTCACCCGGCTCGCCTTCCCAAATAATAGCTTTCTTGTCCTTGCGCGCACCTTGCAAATGATGGTCCACGCAGCTCTCGCTGACATTCAACTTGCCGCCCACAAACCACTTGGCGAAGGGGGCGTCCCATTCCAACACGGTGTCCCATTTCTTTTGCCAATGCAGTTCGCTGGCCTCTGCTGCCCAGAAGGCTTCCGGATCGGCAATAGACTGATCGTAGAGTTCCTTGTAGCGCTTCATACTGGGGATGCGCGCCTGCTTGGCAAAGGCCTCTGCGGGAGGGAACTTGCGATCTTCGTTGAGGTGAGATTCGATCTTCGTGCTGTCAGCCATGAGAAATAGAAGGGATTTGTTAATGCTCGTCTACGCGATGCCCACCAGAATGGCAAGTCCGAGCCCCGTTCACCTCCACCAGAAACATGAAAACGTGTCTCGATTTCCAAACCGTGGCCGTCTGCTTCTGAATCGGTGATCTCCTACCCGTTTTCGTGAAGAATTGGATCGCAAGTCTAACGAGTCTTCAAAGCCCTCAATACCTGTTCTTGCCGCCCGCGAATATTTCATTAATCCAAATCGTGACTCTGTTTCCATACCGAGCGGAGAGCTAGCTTGTCACCATGATCGCCACACCGCACAAGACCCCAGCTTCATTGCCCAAGTCTCAGTCGAATAGCCATAGAAGCCCGAGCATCAGAGTGACGCCAAGGAGGGAACACGCAAATCGGACCCTGAAATTCATAGCGGCTTGACGATCGGGCCATGTCGCAAGCTATCGAAGGAATCCCCATGGAGCGCGGCTCCATCCCGCACCGGTTTTCTCTTTACTGAACGTCCGTTCTACCCGACATCGACAGTCTTATGGAGAACCGTATCGATGCCCTGTTTAGCCGCCTTCAGACTGAGGGTAAGAAGGCCTTCGTCGCCTATGTCGCCGCGGGCGATCCAGACCTGGAGCATTGCAAAGCGGTAATCAAAGGCTTGGCCGATGCTGGTGCCGATCTAATCGAACTCGGCGTCCCTTTCTCTGACCCTCTGGCTGACGGAATTGTGAATCAATTGGCAGCCCAGCGCGCCCTCGATGCCGGCACCACAACCGCGAAGGTCATTGACCTGATCCGAGACGTCCGAGCTGACGGCGTGGAAGCGCCCATCGTGCTCTTCACCTACCTGAACCCAATCTACACCTACGGATTCGAGGCTTTCCACAAGGACGCCTCTGCGGCAGGAGCTGACGGTATACTCAGTCTCGATTTGCCACCAGATGAGGAAGGCTGTCACCAGGAACTCGCTTATAACGAGGGACTTCGCCACATTAGGCTGATCGCACCGACGTCTCCTGAAAAGCGCATTGAATCGATCGCCAAGGCCGCCGAGGGCTTCATCTATTACGTGTCCCGTGAAGGCGTTACGGGCGTGCAAGACACGATGGAGGCTTCCATCGGAGGCCAGGTCGCCGCGATCAAGAAACACACGGATACTCCGGTCGTGGTCGGCTTTGGCATTTCTACTCCAGATCAAGCGAAGGCCGTGGCCGAAGAGGCCGATGGCGTGGTCGTCGGCAGCGCCATCGTCAAGATCGTTGCTGAAGAAGGAGCCACCCCAGCACTCGGTCAAAAGGTGTGCGACTTCGTGAAACCGCTTGTCGACGCGGTGAAGTCTGTTTAAGGAACTCTGAACTGCCCAAAGGCCATGTCATTGACATTCACAAAGATGAATGGGGCTGGGAATGATTTCGTGGTGCTCGATAACCGCGACGGAAGCCGGTCACTTTCCCACGCTCAAATCGCCCACCTCTGCGATCGTCATCGCGGCGTGGGCGCTGACGGACTCATGTTAGTAGAACCTCCAGAGAATGGTGCCACGGCCCGCATGCGGTATTACAACGCCGATGGCGGTGAAGCGGAAATGTGCGGCAACGGCGCGCGCTGCTTCGCCAAGTTCCTCAATCGCTTGCATGACGACGCGTTGACTGACCTTAGTTTTGAAACGGTCGCGGGCGTGATCGGTGCGACCTTCCCCGGCAGCAACGGCGATGTGTGTGTGCAACTCAGCGATCCGTTTGACCTGAAACTCGGCCAAGAACTTGCCCTAGCAGACGGCCTGAATCACCAAGTGCATTCGTTCAACACAGGCGTCCCCCATGCCGTGGTCTTTGGCAACGCCATCGATGCCGTCGACATCGTCCCCCAAGGAGCCAGCGTACGCCATCACGAAGCCTTCGCGCCAAAGGGCACCAACGCCAACTTCGCCGAGGTGCTAGATCCGCAAAGCCTCCGCATCCGTACCTACGAACGCGGTGTCGAAGACGAGACCCTCGCTTGCGGCACCGGCATGGCGGCCTGCGCCTTGCTCCACGCTGAACTCACCGGTGCGACCTCGCCCATTTCAGTGAAAGTTGCTGGTGGCGATACCCTTTCCATAGGCTTCACCAAAGACAGTGGAGCCTATCAGAATGTCACTCTCACGGGACCGGCGGACTTCGTGTTCGAAGGCACCCTCACCCTACCCGTATAACAAAGAAAGAAAGTAAGACGCATGTTCGAAGGAGCCCACACTGCCCTCATCACCCCGTTTGAAAACGGGAACCGAAACCTCGACGAAGCCGCTTTGCGAGCACTCGTGGAGAAACAAGTGGCAGCTGGCATCTCGGGACTCGTCCCCGTCGGCACTACCGGAGAATCTCCCACCGTGTCCCACGATGAACATCAGCGCGTGATCGAAGTCACCATCGAAGCCGCGAACAAGCGATGCATGGTCACGGCTGGTACGGGGTCGAATTCCACACGCGAAGCCATTGCCATGACACAAGCAGCTGAGAAGGCTGGTGCCGATGCGGCTTTGCATGTCGCGCCCTATTACAACAAGCCCTCACAAGAAGGCCTCTATCAGCATTTCAAAGCTATTGCCGAAGCCACGTCCTTGCCCATCATGCTCTACAGCATTCCAGGACGTTGCGGCATTGCCATTGATGTCGATACCGTGGCTCGATTACATGACGTTTGCCCTAACATCCGCGCGATGAAAGAAGCAGGAGGGAATCCCGAGCGCGTGAGTCAACTCAAAGCGGCAACTCCCAACACCTTTGATATTCTCTCGGGCGATGACTCGCTCACGATCCCCTTCATGTCAGTCGGGGCCGTCGGTGTGGTCAGTGTCGCTGGCAATCTCATTCCTCAGGCCATGGCTGACATGGTCAAGGCTGCCAACGAGGGGCGCTGGACCGACGCTCTGGCCATTCACGAGGAGTATTACCCGCTCTTTAAGAGCTTCCTCAAGCTAGATACCAACCCAGTTCCAATCAAAGCCGCAATGCACCTCGCCGGTCAGTGCGGCCCAGATCTACGCCTACCAATGGTCGCCCTTTCTGAAGACAAGACTGCTCAGCTTCGTAGGACACTCACAGAACTCGACCTGCTTCCTGTATGAGTGATTCCCACATCAACTTGTTAGTCACCGGCGCCCTGGGTCGCATGGGCAAAGCGGTCATCGATTGCTCAGCCAATGATGATGCGATCAAGATTGTTCACCAGATCGACGTTGGCGATTCCCTCCTCGCCGTTCTGCCAGACTGCAACACCGTGATAGACTTCAGCTTCCATGCCTTCACAGCTGAGCTACTTCGTGCTTGTGTGGATCTCGAGAAACGCGTCGTCATCGGCACCACAGGGCACTCTGACGACGAGGTGAAACTGATTGAAGAGGCCTCCAAGATGATCCCTATCGTCTTCGCCCCGAACTACAGCGTAGGCGTCAACCTCCTCTTCTGGATGAGCGGCAAAGCGTCAGAGATACTCGGTGAAAACTTCGATATCGAAGTGATGGAAATGCACCACCGACTGAAAAAAGACGCCCCTAGCGGAACCGCCAAGCGACTGGCAGAGATTCTCGCCGAATCACGTGGACTCACTTATAACGAGCACGCCCAGCACGGCCGCGAAGGCATCATCGGCGAACGCCCGAAGAACGAGATTGGCGTTCACGCCCTGCGCGGAGGTGATGTCGTAGGCGATCACACCGTGACCTATGCAGCCGTCGGTGAACGTGTTGAACTTTCCCACAAAGCCTCTAGCCGCGACACCTTTGCCAACGGTGCCATTCGAGCTTCGAAATGGCTTCAAGACAAGCCTGCTGGTCTCTACGACATGCAGGACGTCTTAGAACTTAAGTAGCAGTCCCAAGGTGCCATCGGCATCCTAACGGTGTCCGTGGACTAGAAGCCCACTCTACTGTATTCCATGCACGTCAACGACACCTGGTGTGCCCTTGCCCTCGGCTCCAACCTCGGAGCCCGCCATGCGCTCATTGAAAGCGCAATCCAAGCACTTTCAGAAATCGAGAAGCTAACCAATCTCGAAAGCGCCCCTCTTTACGAAACCGAACCCGTCGATTGCCCAGCAGGCTCCCCCAACTTTCTCAACACGATCATCCAAGCACGTTACACGGGAGACATCTATAATCTCCTCGATCAGACCCAAGCCATCGAGCATCAACTCGGCCGTCAGCGTAAAGGGATCCACAACGAGGCTCGCATCATTGACATCGATCTCGTCCTCATCGACGGCATCACCGTTGAGACCGATCGCCTTATTCTCCCTCACCCCCGTATGCATGAGCGTTTATTCGTGCTGAAACCGCTGGCCGATCTCCAACCAGAGTTGATCCTTCCCAATGGAAAACCCATCCAGGAAGCGGTTCATGAACAACAGCACTAACGACAAAGCAGCAGGCATTCATACACACGCTACTGTTAGGGAAAGAAACATGTCCTAAATCTTTATGAACGACGTTGGGCTAGAACATCCCTTAGCCCTGGGTCTGCGGCAGGAACAATTTCAGTCTGAAAGACTGACTCATAAAAGACCAAGTCCCAAGCCCTTCAATCCCACACCTACCGTCCGTCGAACTCTATCTGGCACTTTGCAAGGATCTTGCGATATTATCCTGAAAAGACTCATCCTTGTGGTGCTCTCCTTCTTTCTCGATGTAGGCGATCAATCATTTCAACTGTGAGGGCACTACAGAGAAGGCTCCATAACCATGCTGCCAATAGAAGGGCTGATAGCGCTCGTCCTGCTCCTTGATCCATTTCGATGAACTCTTCAATGAGTTTGCTCACGGAAAGTTTACACCGTCGAAACGACGGGCTTCGGCGGTGAGGCCTCGACAAACCCTCGCGAGGCAGGCATGCATCAAGGCTCGAGTAGAACGATCCAAATAGAGTTGCCAATCCTTCTTGATGAAAACTAAATGCAAGATGATTCGACTCAGAAACTGCGCCATAAACTGATGGTCACCTGTCGGAATCTAAAACCGAAGTTGGGCGATATGGCTTATGCCTTCAAGCTGCCCGAAATATTTCAACAGTCCCTGGACGTTGCCCTTGGAACTGTTGATTGAGCCCGTTGGGATCCTTTGTTGGCTGCGTTCAATCCTAGAGCGCTGCCCTATATGCCCTGTGCCTTCACCGTCGATGCCATCAAGGCTCTTGAACTAGAGGGTCCACTTTCATAGCGTGTCTTCATGAGACTCGCTTTGTTCCTCTTCTTCTGGCTGCTTTTCACAGCCTCTGGGCAGCAGCCCCTAACCAAATCCTTGCCGCCTCGGATCGCCAAGACCGTGCGTGAGGTCCTCGATAAGCCCTATGCCGACACCCAAAACCCTCGTCAGCGGCTCGATCTCATTCTCCCTAGCAAACCCGCATCAAAAGCCATACCCGCCATCGTCTTCATCCACGGCGGTGCCTGGCGGCAAGGCAACAAGCGCAGTGGTCGCAGATTGCTCACGCCTTTCGTCGAGTCCGGCAGGTATGTGGGTGTCAGTGTCGGCTATCGCCTGAGCCAGGAAGCTCGTTGGCCTGCCCAGATCCACGATTGCAAAGCAGCCATCCGTTGGATTCGAGCAAACGCAAAAGCTTATGGCATCGACCCAAAAAAGATTGCCGTATGGGGAACCTCGGCCGGCGGCCACCTCGTCTCTATGTTAGGTGTCTCCGAAAACATTGAAGACCTGGAAGGTGCGTTAGGCAAACACACCAATGAAAGCAGCCGTGTAACCTGTGTAGCCAATTACTTCGGGCCTTCTGCATTGCTAACTATGGACGACTTTCCTAGCAGCATCACCCACAACTCGTCTGACTCTCCAGAATCTCAGCTCATCGGGGGTCCGATTCAAGAGCACAAGGAGAAGAGCCAAAACGCCTCGCCTATCACCCACGTGACCAAGGACGACGCTCCGTTCCTCCACGTTCACGGAGATCAGGACAAGCTCGTTCCATTCAATCAATCTCAAGTCCTTGATGCCGCCTTGGATAAGGCAGGCGTTCCATCCCTGCTCATCACCATGAGAGACAGAGGCCATGGCGGGTTCAATAGCCCCGAACTCGACACCCTACTTCAGCGCTTCTTCGGCTTGTATCTCTACGACCAATCCTTTTCCCTTGAAGAACAAACCCTCGCACCAACTCCAGCCCGATGAATCGAATCCTAGCTTTTCTCATCGCAATGCTTCTCAGTAGCACTGTCGCCCCCATCGTCTCGGAGATCGTGGCTGACAATGATACAGGCCTCCAAGATGAGGACGATTCCTTTGTCGATTGGGTAGAACTGCACAATCCAAACGATGCTCCATTCGACTTGAAAGACCATTTCCTGACAGACGATCCCACAGGCAAACCAGACCGTTGGACCTTTCCTGCCATCAGTCTTTAGCCCGGTGGCTACCTAGTTGTTTACGCATCAGGAAAGAATCGACGCGATCCCACAGCCAATCTTCACACGAACTTTAAACTCACCTCTGGTGGGGAAGCCGTGGCTCTTGTCGCTCCCGATGGCGCCGACATCATCACCAGCATGACGTTTCCTCCTCTGGAGACAGATCATCGTTATGTCTTAGCGGACGGTGCCTACGCCGTCTCTAACGATCCGACTCCCGGCAAAACCAATGCAACCAACGTGGTCACCTTCTCAATCAAAGGCCAAGCGTTTACTGATAAGATCGTGGTCGAAATGTCATCCTCGGCCGGCGGGAGTATCCGTTACACCACAGATGGCAAACGTCCTTCTTTATTCAATGGAACAAACTATAGCGGACCAATCACCCTCACTAAGACCGCCCTCCTAACCGCAAGTGCTACAGGTGGTCCCTTCACGACGGAGGCCTTCATTCAAATAGCCCCTGAGCTGGAAAATCGCACCTCTGACATTCCTCTCGTCATCGCAATCGCAGATTGGCGACTGAGCCAAACCAATCAGCGAGAGATGACCTTTGCCGTGATCGAACCAGGCACAGATGGTCGTGCCCATCTTGTCAGTGAATTTCAGATCAGCACCCGTGGCCGCATTCGCACCCGCGGAGAGACGTCGAACAGCTTTCCCCAAAAGCCACTGCGCGTGGAGTTCTGGGACGTCAATCGCGACGATCGCCCGCTCTCACCTCTCGGCATGCCAGGCGAGGCGGATTGGGTGCTGAACGCACGCTATGATTTTGACCGCACGCTCTTGCACAATGCGTGGATCTATGAGTTAGGCCAATGGGCACCACGAACCCGTTTTGTCGAACTTTACCTCAGCGAAAGCTGAGGAGCCCATCAGCGAGACGAATTACAACGGCATCTACATTTTGTAAGCGGGCTATCAGGTGCCCCACTGGTTTTGTGAGGGATGGCACGGGATCTGCCTTGGGCCGGTGCTTTTACGCGGCCGCTTGGTGCTGATCTTGTTTCTCGGCGGCCC
>Ga0213868_10001103_pt1 | contig 26135 bp, 17 predicted proteins | sample PICome_9_FD_160087 | JGI IMG/M metagenome (GOLD analysis project Ga0213868, IMG submission 160087) | Coastal seawater microbial communities near Pivers Island, North Carolina, United States - PICO127 | ecosystem: Environmental > Aquatic > Marine > Coastal | place: USA: North Carolina... | reverse complement strand
GCAGCGCCAATACAAACAAACAACAATGTTAATGGTGCGATGAGTAGCACTAATAACAGAACTTGGAGTGTTGGTTCTAATGGTATTTCAAACGGTGAAGGAAAAACTGGTAATAGCTCGCCAACACTTTATAATGATTTAACTATATGGAACAAGGAGTTAAGTGCTAGTGAAGTTACATCACTATACAACAGTGGTACAGTAATGGATGCAACAACACATAGTGCTCAATCAAACTTAATAGGTTATTGGCAGTGGGAAGGTAATGGTAACGCTACAAGATCAAATGATAACTTTACAATAGATGGTAACTCAGCAATAGTAAATAAATAACATGAATTATTACATATTATCAGAAGAAGTATTTGAAACAATAGAGAAAGACAATGTACATTTTATGCACAAAAGTATGGATCGTACAGAAAGATTAGTAGCTACAACAGACTTAATTAACGATCGCATTCGTAAGTTTAATGACATAAACACATGCTCTAGTTATACATTTACAAACCATAGTGATTGGGTTGGTGACGGAACAGGTATAGAGGTAGAAGAACTTGAGGAAGGAGGTTATATATCTGAAATAGATGACTAGTGTAATTATTCACTATTTTATGTGATATTATAAGTATAAGAAACTAAATTAAATTAACTAAAATTAAAAAAAATGGCAAAAAGAAAAACAGCTAAGGCAAAAAGCCTTAAACCAACAAATATTACAGAAGAAGAATTAAAAGGTTTACGAGAATTAGTAGGTAAAATTAACATGATACAAAGAGAGATTGGACAGTTAGAGCAACAAAAGTATGGTGCTTTAAAAGCTTTGGAAGCAGTTCAAGGTCAAGTAGGTGAATTACAAGGAGAGCTTGAGAAAGTTTACGGTAAAGCTGATGTTGACGTTAGAGACGGTAAAATAACATATCACACAGATGAGCAAGTTAATTCGTAAAATTTCTATAGGTAAAGACTACAAGAATGATGCTATGCATTATGCTGTCGGGCAAGAAGTGTACGGTGGTCATACTATTTGCGATATTATAGAAGAAACTGATAAGTTTTCTGTTTATATAAGAAAATCCAAAGAAGTAATACCTTGGAAAGATTTTAATAAAAATATGGCTATATCAGTAGAGTATAATTTACAATACTAATGAAAAGCATATTTGGTTTTATAATAGAACCTATTGGAAGTAGATATAACAACGTAAAAAAATTAGGTGAAAAAGAATTAGTGTTAAACACTGATATATTCAATCACAAATATATAAATAGAAAAGCACGTGTTATATCTGCGCCAATATTAAACAATCACACTGGTATAAAAAATGGTGACGAAATAATAGTACACCACAATGTGTTTAGACGATGGCACAACCAGAGAGGCGTAGAGAAGAACAGTAGCAGCTTTATAAGTGAGAATAGATATAATATATACTCTGAGCAAATATATGCTGTTAAACGTAAAGATACTTGGCAACCATTAGATGGTTATATATTTTTACAACCGTTAAAAGAAGATGATAATTTTTCTATAGAAAAAGAAAAGTTTATTGGTCAAGTTGTATACGGAAATAAAACTTATAAAAAAGGCGACATACTAGGTTTTGTACATGTTGGAGCTAGATATGAGTTTGTTATAGATGGGCAAAGACTTTATAAAGTCAACTTAAATCAAATTACAATTAAATATGAATATCAAGGAAACGAAAAAACGTATAATCCAAGCTGGGCATAGAGCGGTTGAAGAACTAATAAAAGTTGCTAAAGAAGATATTGTAGATAGTGATGACGATATATCAGCTGATAGATTAAAAAATGCCGCAGCTACTAAAAAACTAGCTATATTTGACGCGTTTGAAATACTTAATAGAATCGAAGAAGAAGAAAACTTACTCGAGGGAAAAGCACCCGAAGAAGCAAAAGCAAAAATATTTAAAGGTTTTGCAGAGGGTAGATCAAGATGAGTTACGAGCAAGAGTTATATAAAGTAGTTGAGCCAGTAAAAAAAACTACTATTAGTAGACTTAATAGAACTAAAAAATGGAAATATGGATACAATAAAGAACACGATATTGTCGTTATATCAAAAGATGGTACTATTGGTGAGATCTATGAAATACAAGGTTTGCAAATCGCTTTACCTTTGCAACCTAAAAAGGTGTACGTGCATGCCAAAAGCAAGTGGCAACAAATAGAATATCCTAAACAATTATCTAGGTTAAAAAATATATTCGACTGGAGGTCATATCCTGAAGATCAAAAAGAACAGTGGTTTGATTATATAGATGGAGAATTTGCTAGAAGAGAGCAAGGTTTTTGGTTTAAAAACGGTAAAGAGTCAACATACATAACTGGTACACATTACATGTACTTGCAATGGAGTAAAATAGATGTAGGCGCACCAGACTTTAGAGAGGCAAACAGATTATTTTATATATTCTGGGAAGCTTGTAAAGCAGATAAAAGATGTTATGGTATGTGCTACCTTAAAAATAGACGATCTGGTTTTTCTTTTATGTCATCAGCTGAAACAGTTAACCAAGCTACAATATCAAGTGATGCAAGATTTGGTATATTATCTAAAACAGGTGCAGATGCTAAAAAAATGTTTACAGACAAAGTCGTTCCAATATCGGTTAATTATCCGTTCTTTTTTAAACCGATTCAAGACGGTATGGACAGACCTAAGTCTGAGCTTGCTTATAGGGTTCCTGCAAGTAAGTTCACACGTAAAAAAATCACTGCTAACGAAAAGCAGGAAGACTTGGCTGGACTTGATACTACTATTGATTGGAAAAATACAGGTGACAATAGCTATGACGGTGAGAAATTAAAGCTTTTAGTACATGATGAAAGTGGTAAGTGGGAAAGACCTGATAATATATTAAATAACTGGCGTGTTACAAAAACATGTTTAAGATTAGGTAGTAGAATTATAGGTAAGTGTATGATGGGATCAACATCAAATGCTTTAGATAAAGGTGGTAGTAATTTTAAAAAACTATACAATGCATCAGACGTTACTCAAAGAAACAGGAATGGACAAACAAAGTCTGGTTTATATTCTCTCTTTATCCCAATGGAATGGAACTACGAAGGATTTATTGACGAATACGGACGTCCTGTTTTTGATACGCCAGATAATGATGTACTCGATCCCCAAGGAGAGTTAATAGATGTAGGTGTTGTAGAAAACTGGCAAAACGAAGCTGATGGTTTAAAAAATGATCAAGACGCTTTAAACGAGTTTTACAGACAATTTCCAAGAACTACTGAGCATGCGTTTAGAGATGAAGCTAGTAATAGTATATTTAACCTAGTTAAATTATACGAACAAATAGATTACAACGAAGAACTAGGTAGAAACTTAGGATTAACACAAGGTAATTTTCAATGGATAAACGGTATTAAAGATTCAAGAGTAATGTTTTATCCAGATCAAAAAGGAAGGTTTAGAGTTACTTGGGTACCGCCGGTAAACTTGCAAAATAATGTTATAGTTAAAAACGGTGTACGATACCCAGGCAACGAACATATGGGTGCTTTTGGTTGTGATAGTTACGATATATCAGGAACTGTAGATGGTAAAGGTTCTAAAGGTGCTTTACACGGTTTAACTAAGTTTAGTATGGAAGATGCTCCACCAACACAGTTTTTCTTAGAATACATAGCTAGACCACAAACAGCTGAAATATTCTTTGAAGACGTATTGATGGCTTTGATATTTTATGGTATGCCTATGCTTGCAGAGAACAATAAACCAAGACTACTATATCATTTAAGAAGACGTGGTTACAGAGGTTTTAGTATGAACAGACCAGATAAATTATGGAATAAATTATCTACAACTGAAAAAGAAATAGGTGGTATACCAAATTCAAGTGAAGATATAAAGCAAGCACACGCCGCTGCAATTGAAATGTATATACAGGAAAAGGTTGGTCAAACAAAAGATGGTTACGGTAATATGTATTTTAATAGAACACTTAACGATTGGGCTGGTTTTGACATAAACAAAAGAACTAAATATGATGCAACTATAAGTTCTGGCTTAGCTATAATGGCTTGTAATAGACATTTGTATAGACCAAATCAAAGTATTCAAAAAGCACCAATAAATATAAACATTGCTAAATATAGTAACAAAGGAAACAATTCAAAAATAATTAAACAATAACATGGCAGATTCTCTACATAAAGAATTTCCTTCTCAAGTTGTTAGTGACTTAGAAAAAGTTAGTAACGAATACGGGTTAAAAGTGGCTAGAGCTATCGAACTAGAATGGTTCGATGGTCCTCAATCCAATAGATATTCTATGACTCAAAGAAAGTTTCATAATCTTAGGTTATACGCGAGGGGTGAACAATCAATACAAAAATACAAAGACGAGTTGTCCATTAATGGAGATTTGTCTTATCTTAATTTAGATTGGACGCCAGTGCCAATTATACCTAAGTTTGTTGATATAGTTGTAAACGGTATGGCTGGTAGAAGTTTTGATATAAAAGCATACTCACAAGATCAGTACGGTGTTGCTAAAAGAACTGAGTACATGGATAGTATGTTGAAAGACATGCGTAACAGAGAGTTCAACGATCAAGCAAAGAAAGATTTTAACATGAATCTTTATAAAAACGATCCAGAGCAACTTCCAGAAACAATGGAAGAATTAAGATTGCACATGCAGTTAACGTACAAGCAAGAGGTTGAACTTGCAAACGAGCAAGCTGTAAATGTTTTAATGCAAGGTAGTAAATACGATTTAATTAGAAGAAGATGTTTAGAAGATTTAACAGTGTTAGGTATGGGAGCTGTTAAAACAACATTTGATTGGAGCGAAGGTGCTAGAGTGCAATATGTAGATCCAGCAGATTTAGTTTATTCTCATAGTGACTCGCCTTATTTTGAAGACATATACTATATAGGTGAAGTAAAGTACATACCTGTAAATGAATTAGTAAAAGAGTTTCCACAGTTAACATCTGGAGATTTAGAAAGAATAGATAAAAGATACAACGGTTTATCTCACAACAGGGTCAATCAACACTCTAAAGATAGAAATAAAATATCTGTTTTATATTTTAATTATAAAACATATATGAATAATGTTTACAAAATAAAGAAAACTGCTAGTGGTGGAGAAAAAGCAATACCTAAAACAGATAGATTTAATCCGCCAGTAGAAAAGCAAGTTGATTTTATAAGATTAGAAAAAGCACAAGAAGTTTTATTTGAAGGAGCTAAAATATTAGGAACTGATATTATGTTGAAATGGCAAAAAGCTGACAACATGATGAGAGATAAAAGTAATTTTAACAAGGTTAAAATGAATTATTCGTTAGTAGCTCCTAAAATGTATAAAGGAAGAATAGAATCTATTGTTAGTAGAATAACTGGTTTTGCTGACATGATACAGCTTACACATTTAAAAATACAACAAGTATTGTCACGTATGGTACCTGACGGTGTTTATTTAGATATTGATGGTTTGGCAGAAGTTGATTTAGGTAATGGTACAAACTATAACCCACAAGAAGCTTTAAACATGTTCTTTCAAACAGGTTCTGTAATCGGTAGATCTTATACTGGTGATGGTGATCAAAACGCAGCTAAAATACCAGTTCAAGAAATTTCAAATGGAGCTGGAGCAGGTGGTAAATTAAACGCTCTTATAGGTAACTATAACTATTATCTACAGATGATTAGAGATGTAACTGGTCTTAACGAAGCTAGAGACGCTTCAACACCAGATTCTAGATCACTAGTAGGTATACAAAAGTTAGCAGCGGCAAACTCAAATGTAGCTACAAGACATATATTAGATGCTAGTTTGTTTTTAACAGTAGAAGCTGCAGAACAAATATCATTAAGAATATCTGATATTATAGAATACTCACCTACAAAAGAAGCTTTTATACAAGCTATAGGTTCTCACAACGTAGCTACGTTAAGTGAAATGAAAGAGTTACACTTATATGACTTTGGTATATTTATTGAGCTACAACCAGATGAAGAAGAAAAGCAAGTGTTAGAAAATAACATACAAATGGCTTTACAACAAAAGCTTATAGAACTAGCTGATGCTATAGATTTACGTGAAGTTAGAAACTTAAAAATGGCTAACCAATTACTTAAGCTACGTAGAAAAAAGAAAGAAGACAAAGATCAAAAACTACAACAAGCACAACAAGAAGCACAGACACAGTCTAATGTACAGTCAGCTCAAGCAGCTACTCAAGGTAAAATGCAAGAAGAAAAAGGTAAAACTGATAATCAAATATTATTAGAAACTGAAAAGAACAAGTTGCAAATGGAGTACATGAAGAAAGAAGCTCAACTAAAGAAAGAGTTAATGGATCATGAGTTTGAGATTAACACTAAACTTAAACGTATGGAGATGACTTCTAAAACAGAGCAAGAAGATCGTAAAGACAAAAGAGAAGAAAAGAAAAATCCAAAGTTTGAATCATCAGGAAATGATGTGATGGGCCAAGGTTTGGATATGGATGTTTAACTAATTATTTAATATTATATTATGGAAGAAAACAAAGAAGTAGTTGAGGAAACTACACCACAAGAAGAGACGCCAACACCAGTCTCTATAAACGAAGACGGTGATTATAAAGTAGATTTATCAATACCAGTAGAAAACCCAATAGAAAATGAAACCACAGAAACAACAGAAGTTGCAGAAGATAACACTGACAACGAGGGAGTGGTTGGAGTCGATGAAGATGCCAATGCCCCAGAAGAACAAGAAGAAGTACAACAGGAAGTTGAAGCACAGGAAGAAGTTGTACAAGAATTAGATTTACCAAATGATCTTGTTAAACTACAAGAGTTTATGAAAGATACTGGTGGAACTCTAGAAGATTATGTAAAACTAAATACTGATATTAATGATTTAGACGACTCAGAAGTATTACATGATTACTATAAAAAAACTAAACCTCATCTTAATGATGATGAAATAAACTTTTTATTAGAAGATACTTACTCTTATGACGAAGAAAATGCTGATGAAAGAGAAATAAAAAAGAAAAAAATAGCCTTAAAAGAGCAAGTTGCTGAGGCCAAAGCCTACTTAGACGGGCAAAAGTCTAAATACTATGAGGAAATCAAAGCTGGCACCACTCTCAGTGAAGAGCAACAGCAAGCTGTAGATTTTTATAATAGTTACAACGCTGAACAGGAAGAGAGCGCTGGAATTATACAGAAACAATCTGATACATTCTTAAATAAAACCGATAAGGTTTTTAACAACGATTTCAAAGGTTTTGAATTTAAAGTTGGTGACAAGCAGGTTACGTACAATGTTAGTAATACAGATCAAGTGAAGACACAGCAAAAAGACATTAATAACTTTATCGAAAAGTTTTTGAATAAAGATGGATTAATGGAAAATGCTGAAGGTTATCACAAAGGTTTATTTACAGCAATGAATCCTGATGCAATTGCAAATCATTTTTATGAGCAGGGAAAAGCTGACGCTGTTAAAGCTTCGGTTGCTGATGCAAAAAACATAAATACATCTAGGTCGTCACATTCGACTACTAAAGATGGAATTACTGTTAGAGTGTTAGGCGATAGTTCAGATGATATGAAATTGCGAATTAAAACACGAAACTAATTATTAATTTAAAAACAATTTTAAAATGGCAGTAACATTTCAAGGGACTGGTAAAATGACACCAGCTCCTATTAAACAAACACTGGCAACAAACTATATTGATTTTACAAGCGCAGCTGAGAAAGGTTGGGCTCAACAATATTTGCCAGATTTAATCGAAAAAGAAGCTGAGATATTCGGTAACAGAACTATTTCAGGTTTCTTATCAAAAGTAGGTGCAGAAGAAGCTATGGCTTCAGACCAAGTAATTTGGTCAGAGCAAGGTAGACTACACCTTACGTATTTAGCGTGTACAGTTGCTAATGTAGCAACTGGAGTTGATGGTGATGTAACAATCACAATGACTAACGCAACAGATGTAGACGGTGGTGCGGTTGGTAACAATCACGGTGTAAGAGCTGGTGATATGCTTTTAGTTAGAAAAACTACAACTGTTAAGAAGTTTTTCGTAAACGCAGTTGCAGCTAACGGTGTAATCACAGCTTTCGCTTATGATACTAGTGCGGCTGATATGTCAACTGGATTAACTGGTACTGATGCAGCAACTATTATGGTCTTTGGATCTGAGTATGTTAAAGGTTCTGTAGGTAGAGTTGGTGCTAATAAGCCACAATTCCAACAAAGAAACAACAAGCCAATTATCCTAAAAGACAAGTATGAGATCTCAGGATCTGATACAGCTCAAATTGGATGGGTTGAAATTTCTGGTGAGGAAGGACAAAACGGTTACTACTGGTACTTAAAAGCTTCAGGTGATACTAAAGCTCGTTTCAATGATTACTTAGAAATGGCTATGCTAGAGTCTGAGAAATCAACTTCAACTGCAGGTTCTAACCCAATGACACCATCAACTATTACTGGCGCAGCTGGTAGAATCGACGGTACTGAAGGTTTATTTGCAGCTATCAACGATAGAGGACATGTAACTTCTGACTTTTCTAATGCAATCACAACTGGTGAGGTTGATGGTTTATTAGCAAAGCTAGATGAGCAAGGTGCTATTGAAGAGAATATGATGTTCTTAAACAGAACTGTGGCTATAGGTTTTGATGACTGGTTAGCTACTTTAAATGCTGGCTACAATGGTGGTACTTCTTTTGGAGTATTTAACAACTCTGAAGATATGGCATTAAATTTAGGTTTCACTGGTTTCAGAAGAGGTTCTTATGACTTCTACAAATCTGATTTCAAATATCTAAACGACAAAGGTACGAGAGGTTCAATTGGTAACATAACTGGTGTTATGATCCCAGCTGGTGTATCTACTGTTTATGATGAGGTATTAGGTAAAAACCTAAAAAGACCTTTCTTACATGTACGTTACAGAGCTTCTAACATGGAAAGCAGAAAGTACAAAACTTGGACTACTGGTTCGGTTGGTGCTACTACTTCTGATTTAGATGCGATGGAAATGCACTTCTTATCTGAAAGATGTTTAGTTGTTCAAGGAGCTAATAACTTCTTATTAATGAACGCTTAATCATTATTATTTTTAAAAGAACCGGGGCTTCGGCCTCGGTCCTTTTATTTTTTATTAACTTATATTATATATTATTATGGCAAAAAAACAAGAAACAAAAACAGAGGTGCCTGTAGAAACTCCAGTAATGGAAGCGCCACCGGTTGTAAAACAACCAAAAAGACAAGAACCAAAAAAACAAATAGTTGGAGGTTGGGAAGTTAAAGACAGGGTTTATAGACTGTTAGACAATAGAACACCACTAACATATACTATAAAAGCTAGGGGTTTGTATTTCTTTGACAAAGAGCAAGGTTACGAAAGAGAGATAAAGTATTGTAAAAACCAAAGAACAGTTTTTGTAGATGAAATGAAAGGAGATCAATTGGTTGGACATATTATATTTAGAAACGGTATATTAGCCGTGCCTAAAAATGAGGTAACACTACAAAAGTATTTAACTATTTACCATCCAAAAAAAGATACTCTTTATTACGAAATACAACCACAAGTAAGGGCTGAGAATGAATTAGCTAACATGGAATTTGAAATAGACGCTTTAATAGCAGCTAGGTCTGTAGATATAGATATGGCAGAAGCAATTATGCGTGTAGAATTAGGTTCTAGCGTTACTAAGATGAGTTCTAAGGAACTTAAAAGAGATTTACTTGTATTTGCTAAGAAAAACCCAATGTTATTCTTAGATTTAATGAAAGATGAAAACATTCACATTAGAAACATAGGTATAAAATCTGTTGAAAGTGGAATTATTAATCTATCACACGATCAAAGAACTTTTACTTGGGCTTCTAATAGTAGAAAATTATTGAATGTTCCTTTTGACGAGCATCCATATTCTGCTTTAGCATCATGGTTTAAAACTGACGAAGGCATGGAAGTGTTAAGTTCGGTTGAAAAACAATTAAAGTAAAACAATATTATGTAATCACCCTTATATAGGGTGGTTACATTATTTAAACAAATAATAAATGGCAAACAACAAAGAGATAAGTATAGATACAGTTTATCAAAGAGTATTGGCTTTAGCAAATAAAGAGCAAAGAGGTTATATTACTCCACAAGAATTTAACTTGTTTGCCAACCAAGCACAACTAGATATATTTGAACAATATTTCTACGACCTAGCTGGTATGGTAAACCTTAGTAAAAGAGGAGATCAAGAACAAAAAAACCCAGGGTCAAATAATCCATTAGAACCAGACTTTGCTGATACTGTTAATATTCTTAGAGAAAAAATAAGTATATACAAAGGCACGGATGTTGCTCTCACGTATAACAGTACAAATGGTAGTTTTACTTTACCAGCACTTACAGCGTCAAGCATATACAGAACCGGTAGAATGTATTACACTGGTACAGGAGGTTCTAGTATTCCATTACAAATAGTAGATTACTACTCTTTAGACCATTTAAAAGAGTTGTGGGACGCTAAGACAAATTCTAGATGGCACACTAACAATCAAGAAAATTATTATTATACAGAAAATACAGACGGTACTTTTTCTTTATATAGGGAAAGCACAGGTAAGACACCATTAACATCTGGTTTAAAAGTAGAAGTTGTTGCTACAGTACCTCCAACTGTTAAATGGGCTTACGTGGTTGTAAATGAAAAAGCTTTATACGACAACACTAACTCAGTAAACTTTACTATGCATCGATCTGAAGAAACAAACTTGGTTATAAAGATATTGGAATTAGCTGGTATTACACTTAACAAAGCTGGTTTAGTACAAATAGCTTCTAACGAAGAAACACAAAACAGTAACGAAACAAAATAATAAGACATGCCGAATAACTTAATAACATTAACAGAGAAACAATATTACGAAGGACAAAATGGAGGTCAACTAAATGGTGATGATGCTCAATATGGTAATTATCAGTTTATGAAAATTGGTGATGTTATTAACGATGTATTAGCTTCTTACTGTCAAGAGGGTCAAATACTAGAAGGTGTTAGAAAGTCTGATGTATCATATCATGCTTACAGATCAATGCAAGAGTTGAGCTTTGATACTTTTAGATCTGTTAAATCTAAAGAGATTGAAATACCACCTTCGCTATTAATGGCTTTACCTATAGATTTTGTTGGTTATACTAAATTAACTTACAAAGGTGATGATGGTATAGAAAGAACTTTAATGCCAGCTATAGTAACTAGTAATCCAACACCTTATCAACAGGACAATGATTATTTTATAGAGTTTGATAGCAATGGAGCAGCTACACATGCTAGTGATTCTAACACTTGGTTTGATTATCATGGTAACACAGTTAACACTGGTGTTTTAAGCGCACCGACTGGAGTTGCAACACCAAATATAAATGATGCTGACCAATACGATATATATGACTTACAAGAAGGTCAAAGGTTTGGAGCAGAACCTAGACACATGCACGCACATGGATCTTTTTATATAGATTATTTAAAAGGTAGAATACATTTTTCTGGTAACTTAACAGGAAGAGTTATAACTTTAAAATATATAAGTGATGGAGTAGCTACTCTACAGTCTGGTGTACATTCAAGCTCACCTTACAACACAGAGATACACACTGAACAAGATATGATTGTTCATAAATTTGCTCAAGAAGCAATGATAAAACATATACTATACGGTTGTTTACAAGCAAGATCAAAACCGCCACAAGGCATGCTGCCAACTTTGAAAAAAGAAAAGTTTGCTGAAACTAGAAAAGCTAAAATAAGATTATCAAATATAAGATTAGAAGAGATTACTCAAATACTAAGAGGTAAATCTAAATGGATTAAACACTAAAATAACACATGGCAGAATATAAAAGAAACTTCGCTGGCGGTAAGATGGATAAAGACAACGACGAGCGTTTAGTTAAAGATGGAACATATCGTGATGCTAACAATATACAAGTCCAGTCTTCTGATGGTAGTGATATTGGTTCTGTGCAGACGCTTTTAGGTAATACAGAAGTAACTTCTAATATTGTTCTTGCTGATTATTCTACTTGTGTTGGTGTTTATGTTTTACCTGAGTCTGACCTAATATATTACTTTGTATCAAGTGAAGGGCATCCTGCTTTACAAGGTTTTCAACCTTTAATATACAAAGACTTTATAATAGAATATGATTCTATAACTAAGCTTAGTAAGTATGTTGTTGTTGATATATTTAAAGTGAAACAAAATGCAAGTGCCAACATGCAAACCGGAGCTCCTTATATTGAAGTTCCATTTGGCGCCTCTTCAACTATAAACAAAACGGGTATAAGACGTGGTATGAAAGTAGTTGGATCTTTTACAAACTCTAGTGGAAGTTCTAAAACAATAGCTGGACAAACAGTTGCAAATGGAGCTACATACTACGTAGGTGAAAACCATAACATACAAGTTACTGATATAGTTAAAGCTACATCAACTTGGAAGATATTTTTATCTTCACCTATATACATTAACTCAGGTCAAGCCATAAGCTTTAGAGCTCCTAGAGTTTTAGAGTTTAGTCCTTTTGATAAAATAACTTCTATAGATCATATAGATGGTTTATTGTTTTGGACTGACAACTACACCGAGCCAAAGAAAATAAATATAAAAAGATGTTTACTGGGTACTGGTGGTACAGCTAGAGTTGTAGGTCATAATGTAACTCAGATAAAAACTCACGTTTCAAACCAAAGTAATTCAAGTAAAAGAAATACTACTGGTTATACAAACAACCCAGACTTTCACACTAGATTAGTTATAGAAAGACCATCAACTGGTTATGAAGTTGCTCTAAGGCAAAATGATTACGAACCAGTATATCTTGAAAAACAATATATAACTGTAGTTAAAAAATATCCAAAAGCTCCATTAAAATTAGAAATGTCAGACACTCCTATAGAAAGAGTACCTACTGACAGTAACGGTAACCTTTTAACTCCTAATCCTACATTTGGACAGTTGTCAGCTCAAATAGTTTGGAGAGAAAATGGTGGAGCTGGTGATCCATACGAAGCTGGTACTTCTGTAAATGGATTAGTATTTACTTCGCCAATAGATCTTAGAAAAGGTGATGTAGTTATATTTACAGATGATTTATCAGAACCTGCTAATTTGCTAGAGTCGACTGATGCTTTGGTAAGAGCTACAGTAACTAGCGGTCCTGGTGGTGCTCCACAAAACGGTGGTAGTACTGGTCCTTATAACTTTGAAATAGACAGTGTTTCTACAAATGTTCAAACAACCCCTGGTGATTGGCAAGGTAGATTAGAAACAGAAAATGCTTTATTCGAGTTTAAATTCCCTAGATTTTCTTATAGATGGCGATTTGTTGACGGTGAATACTCTACGTTTGCTCCTTGGACTAACGTAGCTTTTATGCCAGGCGCTTTTGATTTTATAGCTAAGAAAGGTGTTAACTTAGGTATGACAAATAGAGCTAAGTCTATAAAGTTAAAAGATTATTTCCATGAGTTTGATTTAGTCCCTAGCGATGTTGTAGCTGTAGATTTGCTGTACAAAGAAGAAACTAGTCCAAACGTTTACACTGTAAAAACTATAACTAGAGAAAACGATCACCCTGAATGGCCAGACAGAACTGTTAATGTTAATAGAGGTGAATATGTATTAACATCAGAAATGATACACGCTGTAGTACCTAGCAATCAAATATTAAGACCTTGGGATAATGTTCCTAAATCAGCCGCTACTTTAGCTATAACTGGTAACAGGTTGGTGTTTGCTAACTACAAGCAGGGTTACGATATAAACGGTGATATTAATTTAAGTGTTGTTTGTAAACATGAGAATAAAGAAAACTATTTACAAGAAGGCGGTGTAGGTTTTCCATCTGTAAAAACAATGAGAACATATCAGTTAGGTATTGTTTACTCTGATGAGTTTGGTAGAGAGACACCGGTGCAAGCTCCTAAGAAAAGTAGTAGTTTTTCTATAGATAAAAAATACTCATATAGAAGCAATAGATTAAAAGCAACTTTAGATTACGGTGGTACAACAATACCTAGTTGGGCTACATACTATAAATATTATATCAAGGAAACATCTAACGAATACTACAACATGGTTATGGATCGTTGGTACGATGCTGAAGATGGTAACGTTTGGATTTCTTTTCCTTCATCTGAAAGAAACAAAGTAGATATTGATACGCACTTAATTCTTAAAAAACGTCATGACGATATAAGACCTGTAGCTGAAAAAGCTAGATACAAAGTGTTAGCTATAGAAAATGAAGCGCCAGACTATATTAAAAGTAAAAAAGTTTCACATGGTAGCGCTGCTATAGCTACAACCCCATCAAACACTGAGGTTAACTATCTTGTTACCGAAAATAATTTTAACAATTCTTTTGGTGATAAGTTTATGGAACAGACATGGTCTAAAGTTAGTAGTGGCTATGGTTATGCTAGGTTAATTGGAACTACATCAGGAGGTGGAATGGCAACTACAGATTGGAAAGAGTTAGTAAGTCTTAAAGAAATAGGTTCATCACCAAACATTAACATGGGTTTTAGAATTGCAAGTGCTTTTGAAAATGGTGATATGTCTAATTTACTTACTGGAACTATAACCTATCAAATAGAACTTAGAGAAGATATAATACACAATAGACCAGAGTTTGATGGTAGATTTTTTGTTAAACTATATAAAGATTTACTATTACAAAACTCTATAATGGTTGACTTAGATGCGACTGCTAGTTTAACACTTATAGACACTTTTCCTTTACGACTTCTTATTGGTGCTCAAGGTTCTAACGAAGGTGGTAGTACTGCTACTCACCCTTCAACAACTGGCTCTTACTCAAGTTATTCTTGGGACCAAGATGCTCACGGTGGAAATGGTATAAACTGTATAGCTTGTAACGACGAATCTTTTGGTATGAAAAAATCAAAGGATAGACTTCAAGAGTGGTGGCATGCTTTTACCTCTTCTACTAACTCAGGTTCCGCAGGACAAGATAAAATATATATGGACGGTATCGAATGGTACAGATATAACTGGAGAAGTTCAGGACACGTTAATCACAACGAGGCTAACGGTGTTCACTCTTCACATCTTAATGCAATTGGTAGTTCAATGAATTGTGATGGTAATGGTGTTTTAAAACATTACAGTAGTTATAGTAAAATGTATTTAGGTTTTCCTTTTTGGAGACTCAACCACGCACCAGCATCTAACACACAAGCAGGTATGGTTAGAAGGTTTTATGAAACAATGAGAACACCTGGTACTATATTTAGATTTAGAGATGATACAACGCAAACAGCTTATAGGGTTATATCTGCTGGTGGAGTACAACAAAGCTACAATTATAATAAGTCATCTACAAATAGTAGTCCTCATGGAGAGGTGCAATCTAAGAGTACAGCGTTTAATATTAATTTTGAAAGACTAGATGGCGGTGGACCTATGGACGCTGCAGCATTTGATGTGTTAAGTCTAATGAAGCATGATGGAAGTTCAACAACACCACTTGATATATTACAACAAGATTTTATAAGCGAGTCTGGCGGATCTGAGTTAGCTACTGAAAACCCAGCTGTTTGGGAAACAGAACCAAAAGAAGATGTTGGGCTAGATATATATTACGAAGCCTCTATGGCAATGCCATTAAAGATTACAGCTGAAAACAACGAGCTGTACATACCTATTGGCTCAACATTTAAAGCTAGAAATGGTAGTGGTGTTTTCCATAAAGGAACTTCAACTTCACCTGTTGATAACACAGCTACTGATGTAGTTTATAAAGTAATGGCTGTAAACTCAACTGATAACGAAGATATAACTAGAATAACTGTTTATAATACTTTAGATGGTAGTATGGGCTTAACAGATGATTTAGAACATGATAGTTTTATATACATAGATAGATATGATGGTTCGCAAATAATTCTTTACGTAGGTATAAACAATACAAATAATAAACATGTTGCTGGTGATAACTATGTAGATCTTGTTACTGGAAACTTCCCTAAAAATGTAGTGTCTCTAGGTTTACAACCTTGGAGAGCGCCTCATTTTATGCCTTTTGTTTTAGGTTGGTCCAACTGTTTTCAATTTGGAAATGGTATAGAATCAGACAGAATACGTGATGACTATAACCAATCACAAATAACAAACGGCGTTAAAGCATCAACTGTTCTAGCGGAAAGATATTCAGAAGAACACAGGTCAAGTGGGTTTATACACTCTGGAGTATTTAACTCAATAAGTGGTGTAAATGATTTAAATCAATTTATACAAGCTGAAGCTATAACAAAAGACTTAAACCCTAGTTACGGTAGTATACAGCATATAATAGCTAGAAATACAAACACTTTGGCTTTATGTGAAGATAAGATTTTAAGTATACAGACAAATAAAGACGCTTTATTTAATGCTGATGGAAGTTCAAATGTTTTATCGTCAACAGTTGTGCTAGGATCAGCAACACCAATACAAGGTGAGTATGGTATATCAACAAACCCAGAGTCTGTTACAGTAACTTCTGATGCTATATACTGGTGTGATCAAGCTAGAAGCCAAGTATTAAAACTAACTGGAAACGCTTCAATACAAGTTATATCTGACATAGGTATGAAAGATTATTTTAACGATAACTTAAAAGATCTAGCTTATGTAATAGGTAGTTATGATGATAAAAAAGATGAGTTCAACTTAACAACTTGCACTAAGATGGACAAGTTCCAACTAAGACCTATAACAAAAACTGTTACGTGGAATGAAAAATCAAAAGGTTGGAGTAGTTTTAAAGATTTTAATGGTTTAGAGTTTGGTGTTAGTTTAAATAACGAATACTATACATTTAAACATGGTAGCATGTGGCAGCATCACCAAAACGCTGTTGCAAATAATTTTTATGGAACGCAACATTATTCTGACGTAACTTTAATTTTTAATAATAATCCTAGCTCTGTAAAAAGCTTTGGCGCTTTAAACTATGAAGGTACACAATCAAGAATAACACAGTTTCAAACGGTAACATTAAATGGTACTGATTACACAGATAAAGAATATTATAACTTAAACGCTAAACAAGGTTGGTATTTAGACACTATGACTACTGACTTACAAGAAGCTGAAAACATAGAGTTTAAAGATAAAGAAGGTAAATGGTTTGCTACAGTTAAAGGTGTTTCTTCTACTTTATCAAACATGGATCAAAAAGAATTTTCAGTTCAAGGTATTGGAGTTTATGATTCAAAATCAAGTAGTGGTTCAACATCGAACAACTATATAACAACAGTAGCTGTTAGGTCTCAATCTTCTAGTGGTACTAATTGGGACTCAACTGCTGATTCAACTGACTTTAGATTTTTAGATGGCCCTACGGTTACGATGACAGAAGGTCTTCCTTCAGGTGCTGGGCAAATTTACGCAGTAATAACTAATGATGTTTTAAACTCTCAAGGTGTTGCACAATACTCCGGATTTAATTTAGACGCCGCTGACTTTATTGTTCCTGGTGGTACAGCCACAACTTCTGGTAGCGGAAACTCAACAACTTATATTTACACGGCTGCAGGAGGTTGGAATGCTGATGCTGAAGTTGCTAAAGTTGAATTTACAAACAATGGTATAGCTGGTGATCCAGGTAACAGAATAAACGTGCAAATATATTATAATTCTTTTACAATGCCTAGTGCTAATAAAAATATATATGTAGATGTTGATTATAATGGATCAGCAATACCACCTATAGCACATGGAGCACCTAATAGAACTAGTTTGTTTAGAGTTAGTTTTGTAGATGAACCAACAACAACAGGCGAAGGAGCTAGTAATCCAGATCACATAGTAGTGTCAAGAGGAACTATAACTAATATAACTAGAACTTCTGATAATGGATATACAGGTAGTACAAACCCAAGCTTTTTCACAGATAAACATACCGGTGTGGTTGCTGACGGGGTTACAACTTTAGTAGCTAAATATACTGTAACAGCTGATAGTGGCTATGAGTTACAACCGTTATCTGGCTCTAATAATGGTGTTGAGGTTGTTTGGAACCCGCTACCTTCAAATATTGCTTATAGTTCTAGTTACTCTTGGGTTATCACGAACAATAACTATACTACGTCTGGTCTTACAAATAGAATACAATCTGCTGATGTAGAGATATTCTACACGCCACCTGCTATTAGTGATCCTGCTGATTTTGATTCATTATTACATGATATTAGATTTACTAATAATACTGTAGCTATACCGGCTAGTGGACCAAGAGTTACAGCTGTTGGTTATCTTGGCCAAGTTTTTGCTGGTGGAGCTCAGGTTATACCAGTAACAACAAACAGCGTTGGTCACTATAGAATAAAAGTTGGTAAAAACAATAGTGCTAATACCGCTTTAACTGGATCGTATAACTTTAGCACAAACGCTTGGGACTTTTCAAACTCAACACATGTTGGTAGTTTTGAAGTTACTTCTGCAGATTTATCTACAGCGCCAGTACACCAAGACACAATAACAGTACCTATTGACTCTAACGAATCAAATGCTGGTGGAACATATAGTATAATACTTTTAGCTGGTAACAGTGGATCTGGTACAAACTTAACTTTACAGTCAAATGTGCCTGACGCTGTTAATGAAACAACTTTTGATGTGGTAGTGCAAACCGGAACTATAACTGTTACAGGTGGTACTGAAACTTCAAACGGTGGAACTGTTACTACTACTGGTTCTACAACTATACCTAGCGCTATGGAAGGAACTCAACTATCATCTGTTAATATAAAAACATATCCTGTAGAGCTTAATTTCAATAGTCAATCTGGTGGTTTAGCAAAAATTGTCAATGCTGGAGGTGATATGTTTGATGGAGCTGGTGGTCTTTACAAACTAGCTCAAGACACTGCTAGTGGCACAAACACTGTTACTTTAACTAGAGTTACTGGAGTAAAAGTTGGTATGAGAGTTAGTAGTGGATCTGGTAAAGGTTTTATACCTGATAATACTATTATTGCTGGGGTAAACACTACTACTAAAGTTGTTACTTTAAGCCAAAATACTACCGGTGTAGCACCTCAGCATTCTATTTTACAAACAGAATCTGATTATAGCTACATATGGACTGAGTCTTCTACTGTAGTAAACGAGACTGGTACACAAGCAACTGTGGTAGGTACTATAGCAATAACTTCTTACGGTAAAAAAGGTAGTGCTACTGTACCTAACGGAAACATAACATTAAAACCTGACTTTCTAACACTAACATAATATGCCAGTAACACTAACATTTAACCAAGCGCTAAACACATCTTGTCAAGTAGGAGACTTTGCTTATTATACACCAACTTCTAGCTCTGGTGGTTTTTCTGTAGCAACACAGTCAAACATAGTTTCTATAGGAACTATAACTGCTATATCAGGATCTTCTATAACTATAGCGAACAATCTTTCTGTTCCACCGTCAAATGCTTACATATTTTTCACTAAAGATAACAAGGCTAATCTGAGTAGTTTGCTAGGTTATTTTGCCGAAGTTAAAATGAAAAACAGTGGAACTGTATATGCAGAGTTGTTTGGTGTTGCCACCGATACGTTTGAAAGTAGTAAATAACGCAAAAAAAGTGTGATTATTTAAGTATAATTAAATATAATATGAATAAAGATATTAAGTTATCTACTAGAAAGAAAATCTTAGATTTTCAAAATGCTCTAGTTGATAATGCTGATGAGGTTAATATCGTCACACATCATGACTCAAAGATATTCCCTTTGAAACATACTTTCGCAGATGGTATATATGTACGACAAATGTCTATGGATGTAGGATCTGTAGTTGTTGGAGCAATACACAAACACTTACATGTCTGGTTTTTATTAACTGGACACATATCTGTTGTTACAGAGGATAGTGTAGAAGATTACATAGCGCCATGTTATGTTGTAGCAACGCCAGGAACAAAAAGAGTAATACGTGCAAATAAACAAAGTATATTTGTTAATATACATAAAAACCCTACAAACTCCCAAGACATAGAGTGGTTAGAAAAAGAGATTGTAGCTAAAGATTTTAAAGAATATGAAGAATACATTAATCAAAATAAATAAGATATGAGTTTTATACTTGCAGGCGTAGCAGCTGTCAAGGTCGGCCATAGTATTTTTAAAGGAGTTCAAGCTAATAAAAGAAAAAAAGCAGCTGAAGAAGAAGCTAAAAACGCTAAAGCTGAAATGGACGCTAGAAAAGAACAGTTTGCTAATTTAGATATTAGTAATCCTTTTATGAACATGGATAATGTTTATGAAGACCTTACTGTAAACCAAAAAGAAGCTGAGTTTGCCTCTCAGAAACAACAACAATCACAAGCAAATATATTAAACAATCTAAAAGGATCTGCTGGTAGTTCTGGTATTGCTGGTCTAGCTCAAGCTATGGCTAATGAAGGCGCGTTAGCTGCTCAAAAATCAGCTTCATCTATTGGCGAGCAAGAAGCTGCTAATCAAAAATTAGCTCTTGGTGAAGAGGCTAGAATACAAGATAAAGAAATTGAAGGTGAAGTACAAATGAGAAAAGATGAGAAAAACAAGATTAGTACTCTCTACGGTATGGATGCGCAAGACTATGCCACAGCTCAATCAAAAGCTGCTATAGCACAAAAAGAAAAGGCTGATGCTACTAACGCAGCAATAGGTGGTGTTACAGACTATGTAACCGGAGGAGTTACAAATGGATTTGGTTTTGGAGGAACAAATTAAAAATAATATAAAAATGAGTAAAACACCTATAAAATTTTCTGCTGAAGATAGAATGCTACAAGGTAATGCGCTAGCTAATGAAGCAGATTTAATTAGAGCAAAAGAAAAATCACAGACTGAAACTGTTGTCGGTGGTATAGCAGATGGTCTTCAAAAGGTTGGCAAAGCTATAGTTGACAAAAAAGAAAATGAAAAAAACGAGATAGCACAAGCTAAAAAAGATGGTCAAGAATTAGCTAATGGCGTTTTAGATGCTGGCGGTGGATTAGGTAATAATCATTACGATGCCTTTAATAAAGTTGTTAAGCAGCTTGGTGAGCAAAATAATGAATATGAAATTGATGGTGACAAAGATGGTGTTGCTAAAAATGGTACTCGTATGAAAGAGCTAAAGGTTTTAACAGAGCAAACAAAAGATTTTAGATTAGATGTGGCTAAGACTTTTGATACTGTTAGTGTTGATGGTAAAGAAATGCCTAACTTTACAAAAAACTTAGGTGCTGATGACCAAAATTTATTTAAAGCTGTTCTTGATCCAAACACACCTATAAAAATAGAAGATGTTGATGGCAAATGGGTACAGTCAATGGAGTACAATGGTAAGTGGTATACTAAACAAGAATTAGAAAACAAACTTGCTGACGCTAAAGAAGATGTTGTTAGTATAAATCAAGTTCAAAAACTAAGAGATGTAGTTATGGGTCAAGCCGCGGCAGACATAGCTGTTAGTGGCGATGAGAAGTATGGTGGCTTTGACTACGAGGCAAACAAGTTGCAAGTAAACAAAATACTTAAAACGGCTAATATAGTATCATTAATAAACGATGATGTGCTAGGAACTGGTAGTAGCTTCAAAGATGATCTGTTTGATGCCCCAGAGTTAAATAAAATTACTTACGAAAGTATAGGTATGGGTACAAAGCCAAATCCTTATGACACTGATGGTGACGGTAAGTTAAGCCCTCAAGAAGCTGAAAAAATATCTAAAGAAGATAAAGAAAAAATAGTAGATGCATTAACAAATAGGTCTAATGACTTTTTTAAAGAAGAAGCTACTATGAGTTTAATGGAAGGTTATATAACAAAACACCTAGAAAACCAGTACAATAAGAAAGCAGGTTTTACTACGGCTTTTAAAAAATCACAATATAACGTATCTGACGAAGATATACTTGGACAGTATACATCATAAAATAATATTAAATGAATTTAAGAGATAACCACAAGCAAGAAATACTTGGTGCTATTGCTAAAATGAAAAACGATAGCGTACCTTTAGATAAAATTAATAGTGCTGTAAAACTGTATGTCGCTAACAAGCAAGGTGAATACAAAGCTGAAGAGACAAGCAATGCAGAGCAACTTGCGGTTATAAATAATAAGAAAAAAGAAAAAAACTTAGAAGTAGAAAAAGTTAAAGAAGAAGAAAAAACTAGATTAGCAGCTTTAACACCTGAAAATGACTGGGATAACGGCGCGCCTGTTACCTGGGCTAAGAAAAACGAAGATGATTTTATTTCTAGTTTTAACAAAGCATATCCAAACTCTGGTATAACTGTACAAGCTACAGGATCAATTGGTAATAGAGTTAATATATCTGGACCTGGTTTTAGAGATAATATAGATTTAGATGGTAGTGCTGCATCGATAGCAAAATTAGAAGTAATAAAACAACGCGCTGACGAACAAGAACAAGCCTTTATAAAAGATGGACCTGGCTTTAACTTATTGGTTGGCGCTGATTCATTTGGTCAGTTTGGTGGTTTTAGAGATGGTGAGAGAAGATTTGACGATAAAGATGTTCAAGAAGCAAACGAAGGTTATAAAGAAATAGGTATTAGAATAGTTCCTACTAGTGAAAAATCTATAGGTAAAGGTTACAAAATACAAAGAGGTAGTTATGATTCTAATAATAAATGGGTTTCTAGTGAAGATTTAACTGGCAACATTGGTGTTGCTGGTGTTGAAGACTTTTTTAACAATAGAGAAAATTTTACTATTGAAGATAAAAGTAAGTTAATGAACAAGGCTCAAAATTATTTAAAAGAGCAAGTCAACGTTAGAAATAGAGCACAGACTGATTTAGGTAGAAAAATAGATATGAGCGCTTCTAAAGATGCCTATACAAAAACTGACCAGTATGGTCGAGACATGCAAGTAGCTTTTCAAGGTATGTCTGAAGAAGATTTTAAAAAAGTACAAGCTTTTGTTAACAACCCTATACGTGATACAGAATATAATCCTGAAGAAAACTGGCAATCAAAAAGATTTGACCAAATGTTTTCTGATGAAGTTAGAAACTCATTAAGCCCGGAAGGTCAAGCAATATTTGATGAAGCTAAAAACAATGATGTTTTTGATAGATCAATGCAGCGTGTTAATGATGCGGCTAACGAGGTTGTTTGGAACGCGGAATATTCTAAAAGATTATCAGAGGACAACAATACTGTTCTAGTTAAGTATGGCGCTAGAGTTGATGCGCAACAAGAAGCTAAACAGCTAGAAGAACAGTATAACACTATAGAGGAAAATACTAAAATAGCTGGAGAAACATACAAGAAAAGTATGCAGAATACTTTTAGATTTGCAAAAGAAATAGCTCAAAAAGCAGCTGAAGATGGCGTTAGAGTTGAAACAAGTCAAGATAGTAACGGTAATAATATTTACAAAGCTATTGGTCCTAAAGCCGCAGAGTACCAAGCATACTTAAACCAAGTAAGAGATCAAGAACAATTACATAAACAATCTTACAAACAAACAGTAACCACTGAAAGTGATAGACTTAATCTTTGGATGAAAGAGAACCAAGATCAAGACACTAAAAAAATAAGAGAAATAGCTAACAGAGATAGTAATACAACTAGACAAATGTTAGACATGTTTGAAGATAGTGTTGCTAGTTTTGGAGATACATTCCCTATATTATTTGGTAGTGATGAAGCTATAAATAGACACAAGAGTAGACAAGCTGGTTCTGAAAAATACGAAGTAGCTTTAGACTATAGTACAGCTGTAGCTACTGGTCAAAAGTGGAAGTACACTAAACAAACAGGTGCACAACAAGGTTTTAATGTTTTGCTTGCCGTTGGTACTGCTGGTGCTGGATCTGCTTTAACTGGTAGCACTGTAGTTGCTAGTGCGTTAACATCAACAATGTTTGGTTTAAATTCTGGTACTACTAAGTTTGCTGATTTAACAATACAAAGAAATGCATCTATTGGTGCTGAAGAAAAACTAAAAGAGCTAGAAGAAAATAAAGATTTTATGTCTTACGAAGACTATATAAATCAAAAAGCTAATTTAGAAGAGACAGTTGCTATTGGAAAAATGAGTGATGATGAGATACTAGCACAAGCAACGGTTAGTGGTGTTATTGAAGGTGGTATTACAATGGTTGCTGGTACAATACCTAATGCTAATAGACTTGTAAAAGGTTTTATAAAAGGACCTGGTGATGATATACTAAACGCTATAACGCAGAAAAATGCTAGATACTGGGCAAGCTCTGGTCTTGAGTTTGCAAAAAGAACCGGTGGTGAGATCGCTGAAGAATTATCTATTCACTTTGGTGATGCTGCTTCAGAAAGCTTAATACTAGGTAGAGATTTTGATTTTGAAGGTTGGGACGACGTTGTGGCTAGTTCACTTATTGTCGGTGGTGGAATGAATGGTCCTGGTATTGCTTCTACAGCTATAATGAATAGAGTACAGACTAAAGAGCAGAGAGATGCTTTTAATAAAAGCAAAGCTATTATAGATAAGTACAAAATGGATATAGCTACCTTACCAAACACGCCGGATGGTGAGATAATGAAAGAGCAGTTAAGAACTGGTATACAAGAGGAGTATAAAAAATCTGTTGTTCTACAAAACGATATGGAAGTTGGTGGTATGTTGCTAGGTGGTGATGGTACTAGAGACTTGCTTAGAAATGGTATTGTGCTAGACAATATATATAATGACGCTGGTGTTATACCTGGTGACTCTCAAGTTATAATAGACAACAAATTAACAGAGCACTCTGATAGTTTAAAAGGTAGAGACAAAAAAGAGTTTGACAATAGATTAAAAACAGCTCGTGATCAGAAAGAAAAGATAATGGGTAAGATCGATTATAAAAACGGTCACAAAGTTTGGGGAACAAGAGGTGAAGCTGTCCATAAAAATTTGTTAAAAAACAATCCTGCCTATAAAGACATGACTGATAGACAGAAAGCAGTCGAAGTACATAGAGTTGTAAAAGGTGATTTAAAAAACCAAATAATAGCTGAAGCAAAAGCTGATCCAGGCTTAGTTGGTATGGTTGAAGCTAGTTTAGGTCCAAAGAAAAAATACAAGCAAAAGAAAAGACAAGCAGATCAAGAAGCTAGATATGATAAAGAATACGAAAGACTAGGTAAACTATTTGGTGGTTTTAAAGCTGAAGGAGTTTCTAGATTTAAAAGTGAAAACGTTAACGCTAGCGACTTTTTATCTGACAAAAGATTAGAAAGTTTAAAAGTAGTTGAAGCTGTTGATGGTAACTTTGAGCAAGAGCTTAGAGATATGGAACAAAACGGTGAGCTTAGAAAAGGTGAAAGCGCTAACGATTTAATTGCTGAGTTAAAATCAGGAGAAACTTTTGGTATGATAGTTGGTAACAAATATATAGTTACAGACCAAGCGGCTGCAGCTAAAAATCTTGCTGATGGTAAGCTTACGCAAGGAACTGTGTTGTCACATGAAATAAAACATGCTGTTGATAATTTAGCTTTTAACGATACTGAGCTTGTCAACTACTCTACAAATCTAGCTAACTGGGCTTCTGAAAATGCTGGACCTGTACACGCTGAAGCTATATCGCGTATTATTGGTAATGCTGAGTACACTAAGTTTGATCCAATGAAACCTTGGAACGAGCAAGATATAATGGTGCACGCTGAGTATGGTAACTATATACAAGACGCTATACAAAGAGATCAAAACGGTCCTTACAAGAAAAAACTATATAGTAACAAAGCTGGTTTCATGAGTATATTTAATAGTGATTACGATATAAACTCACCACAAAATGCCGCAGCGTACTTAGCGGACCACATGAAAGGTTTTGATAGTGGTAAAATGGGTAGGTTAACTAAGAAAAGAATAGATTCAGCAAATAGAAAAAGAGTAGAAGATAATAGTGGTAACTTAGTTAGAAAGTCAAGTGATTTACAAGGTATACTAGATAGAGAGTATAAAGGTAACAAAACTCCTAAATCTGAAATGGCTGGGTTTGTTGATACAATGTTAAAAACTGATTTCAACGGAAAACCTATGGTTGAGGGAGGTCAACAGTTAAGTGCTTTTAATT
>Ga0213868_10001101_pt1 | contig 26170 bp, 20 predicted proteins | sample PICome_9_FD_160087 | JGI IMG/M metagenome (GOLD analysis project Ga0213868, IMG submission 160087) | Coastal seawater microbial communities near Pivers Island, North Carolina, United States - PICO127 | ecosystem: Environmental > Aquatic > Marine > Coastal | place: USA: North Carolina... | reverse complement strand
GCCGTCGACAAGTTCAGCGTGACCAAGTAGAGAAAGATTCCTAGGCCCTTTGCAACGAGCTTCAACGCTCCTGGTCTGAGGAAGCACAGCCTTGGTCTTGTCATCATTTCAAGGTCTTCTTCAACAGGAGATTTCCCAGTCTCTCGTGGATGTTTTAGCTGAGAGAATATTGGAGGCACCGAGAGCGACTAGAGCTTACTAACCCTTAACGTTGGCGTTAAGTACGACACAAGCCTATAACATCGTAAGTATATCAACTCCCACAGCCTTGAATTGAACCATCTAATCCCAATCAGGCTCCAACTTCCCCTCCTTCAAATGGGCCGGGATGTGGTGGAACCAGGGGATCTGCACTAGCGGGTGGTTCGACCAACGTCGTAATTCGTGCTGATAGTTGAAGAACTGCTTCACGTGGGTTTGAAATCCAAAGCCTAGCCAGAGGAGCACCGCTGCTACCGCCCCAATCAAGATCCTCGTCACGTTGCTACCCAGAGCACGAACACGGCCGCGCACCACAGGCGGTCGCGAAGCCATCTGGAAGTGGTCAATTGCCTGGCGCTCCTTTTCCGAGAGAGTTTCCGCGTTCAATCGCCCTTGCTGCGTTGCGCGTTGAACTCCACGCGCGTAGATCCTCGCTGCCCAACAGCGCAGGGCCACGAACGCACCAAAGACATAGAACCCCCACCAGAAGAAGTACGTCTGGAGGAAGCCAAGCGCCTGAGCTGCGGTCAATTCCGACAACGCATTCGGTTCTTGGGAACTCTTCTCTCCTGTGATCAGTCCTAGCAAACTATCAGCGGCCATCAGCGGCAACCCCGAGATGGCATAGCCTGCCACAAGCCCAAGACAGGCTATCCATTGAGTTCGAATGAGCTGACGATTCAGACGAAAGTCATAGAAGCTCCGCACATCTTGGGTCATGGCGAAGCGCGCTTGCGCCATCGGCAAGTAAAACATCACGACAACCATCAAGAAGACACCTATCAACCCTAGCTGCTGCCCAACAGCGAACTGTTCGTAGCCTTTGTTGAACGAGTTGTCCCAGCCAGAGTACCAAGACACCATCATAAGAATGCTAGGCACCACGAGAAATACGAGTGAATGGAACCAGGCACAGAAGCCTAACCAAAGGTTTTTCAGCAAGCCGTTCACCCAACGCATGAGCATGCCATGGGCGGCACGATCCTGCGCCCAGATCCAGTTCGGTGTCCGCTCGTAAGCTGCCAAGAACGGAGTGACCCGAGCAGCCTCACGAAACCGATCGCCCGGCGCAGACTGGCCTTTCCACCAAGCTTTCATGGCGCTCCGCTCCGCAAGGCGGTAAGCCCAACCCGCTCCGTTCAATGCAAACACAGGCCCTTGGCAACTCACGGCACCGAGAATCCATTTCCAGATTCCCCAAAACCAATGGCGCTTTGCAGACACCGTCTGAGTCGCCACACTCTCTTCCACCTCAGTCACCTGCTGATTCATGAGATCGCGTCCTCTAGAACAGGACCTTCCGTGTAGGCCGTTTCCATGTTCATGCACTGCCCAATGGTAGCCGCGATACTGATCTGATCGACCTGCTTATCAACCACGACGCCCTTGCGAATCCCAGGCCCCATGACAAGGGCCCAGATCTCATGGGCCGATCGCGAATTGAAATGGTGCTGGCAAGGCACAGAGATGAGTGGATTGCTGTCACGTCCACAATCTGGCACAATCACGAAGACCGTATTGTCACGATAGTGTTCATCAGCATCAGTTGCAGCGACAAGCTGACGCAAACCATCATCGATCACAGAAATGCCACGTGTGTAATGGCTCATATTTCCCCAATGGACGTAGTCGGGGTCATTGTAGTTCACCATCATGAGCTTCGGCCGAAGATACTTGAGAGACCACAATGAGAGCTCTGTTAGAAAGCGATCCCCACGTGCATTGACCAGGCCATTCTCGCCGAAATAGTCGCGCCACTTCTTCCAGAACGCCTGGACCACATTCGCCGGGTCCCGTTTGCCTTTCGCCCGATAATCCAGTGCTTCCATCTCCCCCAGTTCCTTCTCTTTCTCTGCGCGTTTCTTGCCATGCCATTTCCCTTCAGCTAGCTGCTGCTGCAGCAAATAGATCTTGTAACGGAAGAGTGAGAGCACCTCTGATTTGTAGTTCACCCCGAAGAGGTGGTGATTACTAAAGCTGTAGAACTCCTCCTGCTTGCGATCCTCACCATTAATGATGAGCGTCTGATGTTCTGGGATGTTGTAGGCCTTGCGCACGTATTCGAAAACCGTCGGAATCTCTGCCTCAAACCGCTCGCCTAACACTTCCCCGTGCACATCACGGTATTTCGCATACTTTCCGGTCAGAATGTAGAGAGTCCCCTGACCATGCCCGGTCTCAACGCTCTCCAGCGAATCGAGCACCATATTCGGGTACAGGGTACCCCGCTTGGTCAATTCCTTGCACAGGTAAGGCGCGTAAGTGTGCTCGGGATCAATCGTCTCCCGTCGACGCACGCCACCTCCGAAACGGACAATAACGACATTTGGCCCACGGTAATCAGGCAGTGAAGCCCCTTCAGCCCGGGGAAGGACAAGGGCTCCTGCAGAGGCCGTCGTGACTGACTGAAGAAAGCGGCGACGGGAAGTACGATTGCTGTCCATGCAAGCATCTTAACGAGGCTTGCTGCCAATTTCAGTACTCTTCCTGCTAGTCTGTTTCGAAGTGTAGCGCTCTCTAGGCGTGACGAACGTCCTCAGCGGACTCGATGTAGATCGTGTCCTCTGCGATGTTCGTCGCATGATCACCTACACGCTCTAGCGAACGCACCATAAACACGAAGTCCAAGTAGTCCTTCAAACGCGACGGATCCTCTTCCATCCGCTTACGCAAATGCTTGATGAGATCGTTATGAGCATTGTCTAATTTGTCATCTTTCGCATCAATCCCTCGAGCCGCTTCGAGATCGTGCTCAGCAAAAGCCCGAATGCTATCATTCAGAATGTCGGAGGCAAGTTTGTAGACTGGTTCGAGAAGATTCACTTCCGACAGCTCTGGATTCTTGAGCACCAGTCGCCCACGACGGGCAATGTTTCCGGCCTCATCAGAAATACGCTCAATATTCGTCGCCATCTTCATGGTCGCGACGACAGCTCTGAGATCGGTAGCCACGGGATTGTAGAGCGCAAGAATCCGCATGCCCTCCTCATCGATACGTTTCTCTAGCTGATCCACATCTTCATCATCAGCAATCGCCGCCTTGCACATACTTCCTTCTCGATCTAGCAAACCTCGAACCGAATGGTCAAGGTTCAGCTGAGCCATGCTCGCCATCGTGAGGACATCTTTGCGCAATTGATCGAGAGAATCCTGAAAGTTCGACAGGATATGATTGGAACCAGATTCGGTGCTCATTGGATAATAGAGTAAGTGTTAAGAATCAACCGTAACGCCCTTGAATGTACATTGCGGTCTTCTCTTCCTTCGGATTGACGAAGAGCTGCTCAGTCGGGCTATGCTCAACAATCTCTCCAAGATACATGTAGATGCACTCGTCGCTGGCGCGCTTCGCTTGAGCCATGTTATGCGTAACGATCACAATGGTAAAGCGCTGTTTCAACTCAGCAATGAGCTCCTCAATTCGTTCAATGCCCGCAGCGTCGAGGGCAGAACAAGGTTCATCCATGAGGATGATACGCGGTTTTAGCGGAAGGAGACGGGCAATGCAGAGTTTCTGCTGTTGCTCGAGAGTGAGTCCCGTCGCTCTGCGCTTCAGATTGTCTTTCACTGCAGACCAAAGGCCAACCTCAGTGAGAGCCTCTTCCACTGCCTGATCCATCGTCGCTTTCTTCAATTCACCTCGCGTGGCGTGCGAGCGAATACCGAAGACGACATTCTCATAAATAGAGATAGGAAGCGGATTCGGGCGCTGAAAGACCATGCCGACGTTCTTTCTCAACGTGGCAGGAGAGACATCGTCATCGAGAATATTCTTGTTCAAGATCTCGATCGATCCCGTGGTCTTCACGTTCCCATAGCGCTCATTGATTCGGTTGAGGGAACGTAAGAGCGTCGTCTTGCCACAGCCGGAAGGACCGATGAGCGAGGTGACAATCCCAGGACGGATATCCACCGTCACGTGGTGTAGGGCCTGGAAATCCCCATACCAAAGATTGTAGTCGTTAACGCGGATGCTGAAGTCTTCTGTTTCGGCCATGATAGTATCGACGTGCAAGTTGGTGTCTAACCGAACTCTCCATTCAGGTAACGTCCCGTGATCTCTTTCTCAGGATTCTCGAAGAGTTTCTCGGTTTTACCCCACTCCACAAGTTCGGATGCATTGAAGAAAGCAACATGATCAGCCATCCGGCGAGCCTGCTGGGTGAGGTTCGTGACCAGGATGATCGTCATCTTCTTCTTCAAGCCAGAGAGGACTTCCTCGATCTTCATTGTCGTCACTGGATCGATGGCGATCGAGAATTCATCGAGACAGAGGATCTCGGGCTCTAGCGAAAGCGCACGAGCAAGTGTCAGGCGCTGTTGTTGACCTCCAGAGAGCTTGGTCCCGAGCATGTCGATACGGTCTTTGACCTCATCCCAGAGAACAGAGTCCTTCAGACAGCGCTCCACAATCTCGTCCAACTCTGCCTTGTCAGAAACACCGCGCCGACGAGGGCCGTAGGCCACATTGTCATAGATCGACATGGGCAACCCGACCGGCAAGGGAAAGACCATGCCAATGCGTCGACGCAACGCGTAGACGTTCGACATCTCGGCCACATCTTCGCCAGAGACCAGGATCTTGCCGTCCACGCTAGTCCCTGTGATGAGGTCAATGGTGCGGTTGATGCATTTCAGGAAGGTCGTCTTGCCAGAGTTGGCAGGTCCCACAATGCTAAAGACCTCCTTCTCTTGAATCTCTAGATCGATGTCATCCAGGGCAATGTCATCGCCATAGCGGACGGTGACGTTGTTATATTCAATGTGCACGCTCATGATAGAAAGCTCGCTCGGTCAGTCAGTAGGATGGTTACGCTTACCACTTCTTGCGTGAGCGCAGGAAGACGCGGAGGATGATTGAGAAGCTATTGATGAAGAGGATGAGACCGATAAGCACGGCAGCCGTCCCATACTGCATCTCTTCAGGCATGCCGGCGATCTTCTCGGCCACCACATGGAGATGATAGGAAAGCGCCATGAAACGCTCGTCCAACTGATAAGGCATCAACTTGTCGCCTAACGAAGACATGCGCACAGCGACGGAAGCAGCTGCGCCTGTGAAGAGAATCGGCGCCGTTTCACCAGCGGCTCGGGAGATCTCCAAGATCACCCCGGTGAGAATACCAGAGATGGAGTTCGGTAAGACGATGGTTCGAATCGTTTGCCACTTGGTCGCCCCCATGTTCCAACAAGCCTCGCGGAAAGCCATCGGAACGGCCGCCAGCGCTTCTCGGGTTGCCGTGACGATCACCGGAATCGTCATGACAGCGATCGTGCAAGCGGCAGCCATCAGAGACTGGCCCATGCCCAGCGTGAGGACGAACGCGCCCACACCGAAGAGGGCGTGTACAATACTAGGGACGCCCGCAAGGCTAGTCACCGCCATGTTGATGATCCGAGTCAGCCAGTTATTCGGCGCGTATTCATTGATATAAATACCTGCGAGAATGCCGATCGGAGCCACCAGTAGTAGCGAAACGACCACAAGGTAGAAGGTGCCAATCAAGGGCAGCCAGATACCTCCCTCACGACCAAGATTCTTCGGACTATCCCAGAGATAGCTAAAAGAGAGAACCGGCGAGGCTTTGTAGAAGAGCTGAAAGAGAATGGCAAACACCGGAACGATGAGCAGGATCGCCATTCCAAACATGGCCCATTTCACAATGGACTCCGTCGTGGCCTTGCGCTTCTCGACCGGGCTAGGGGCAAAGGGATTGGTAGATTCCATGAAATCGATTGGTTAGGCGTTCTTGTCTGTGTGGATCCCTTTAATGATGAGGTCTGAGACCACATTGATGACCACGCTGATCATGAGAAGGACGATACCGATGACGAAGAGCACTTGATAATGCTCACTTCCGTGAACCGTCTCAGGAATCTCTCCAGCAATCGTCGCCGTCAAAGCCTTGACTCGCTCAAGTAATAACATGGGGTCGAAGTAATTCGTCGGCATGTTGTCCGTGCCTCCGGAGGCCATCCAAACGGCCATGGTTTCACCAACGGCGCGTCCCACGCCTAACATACAGGCTGCGAGAAGACCATTCTTCGCCGCAGGAAAGAGCACGCGGTAGATCATCTCCCACTTACTCGCACCGAGCGCGAGAGACGCTTCACGATACGAATCAGGCACCGCTCGCAGGGAGTCTTCAGAAATAGAGACAATGAGAGGCACCGCCATCAGCCCGACGACGATACTTGCATTGAGTAGATTCACCCCGACTTCGATCCCAAAGACGTTCTGGATGATAGGCCCCATGATGACGAGACCAATGAACCCCCAAATGATGGAGGGAATCGCCGCCAGAAACTCGATCAGGATCTTCAGCGTTTCTTTCAGCTTCGGTGTGGCAAATTCAGAGATGTAGACAGCCGCCCCGAGACCGAGTGGCATGGCAATAAACATACTCACCACCGTGATCGCAAAGGTGCCATACATGATCCCCATGGCACCATAGACAGGCTCGTTGCCTTCTGCGGGAACGGGAATCCAGCGATGAGAAAAGAAGAACTCACCCCAATTGAGGTGAGGGAAAACAGGTGCCGCCTCCTTGAAGATAAAGAAGAAGATGGCGACGACAAAGATGATCGAACTCCAGCCGCAAAGCGTGATGAGCCACTGAATAGGCTTCTCAAACTTGTCGAGAAGCGCTCCGAGACGAGCTTGGATTCGTGAAAACATAGTCGGCAAGTGAAGCGGAGAAAGTCCGCAGCGGCTGGAGTTCGAGATATCTTTGCGAAAGGACTAGTTGAGAGGGACGAAATCTTCGCCCGCGAGGATCTCTTGCCCTTCGGCACCTTTGATCCAGTCCATGTACTCTTTCACGGCGCCAGTAGGCTCCCCGAGAGTGTAGATATAGAGGCTGCGTGCAATCGGGTAGTCGCCGGAAGCCACAGACTCGTTGGAAGGCTCAAAAGCCTGACCACCTTCGGTCTTGCTCACTGCAAGCCAGCCAACCTTATCGTTCTTGTAGCCCATGCCGCTGTAGCCAATGCCTGATTCCGTGCTCTCACATAAGTGCACAACCGCAGTCGAGCCCGGCTGGGCGCCGGTGCCCGGCTTGTATTCCACACCTTTGCCACACACAGCAGACTGGAAGAAGCCATACGTTCCTGAACTGTTGCTTCGACCAAAGCGCTGAATCTCAGCATCAGACCCGCCAACTTGATTCCAGTTGTTGATGCTACCGCCTTCTGCCCAGATCTCTTTAAGCTGGGGAATCGAAAGACTCTTCACAGAATTGCTAGGATGGATGAACACCGCAATGCCGTCATAACCGACCACGTGCTCGACCGGAGCCGTTCCACGAGCTTTGGTGATGTCCGCGACCTCTTTCTCTTTCAGTGGTCGACTCGCTTGCGCGAAATCAGTCGTGCCATTAATCATGGCGGTCACACCCGTTCCGGTGCCTTCGCCGTTTACATTGATTAGCACCTCAGGATGCGCAGCCTGATAGGCCTCTGCCCAAGCCAGACCCACCTGGAGCATGGTATCCGAGCCGTTCACGTCAATTGTCGTCGTATCTCCGTTGCCGCCGCCTCCACAGGAGGTGAACGAGAAAGCGATTCCAAGAGTAAGAGCGCCTTTGGCGCCAAGTTTCAGTAGTTGGTTTCTAGTCATGATGTTCTATGAGTTGTGGGCCGAATCTGAAGTTTCCGTCGAATATCTCTAGATGTGCTCGGTGACGTTCTCGTAACAGAAGTCACGATGCCGCCTCCTCTCAAGCGGCCGAATGTGCCGAAACCGTGACATTGCGGAAATGAGCCCTCACGGAGAAAGCCTAGTCACCACTAGCTATTGTGTCGCTTTCACACTAAGCTAGATGTATTGTTCAAACTTAAAAGATGAAGCACTCCTACGACTACCCACGTCCAGCGCTGACCGTGGACTGCGTCATCTTCGGTCTCGACGATTCCGATTTGAAGGTAATCTTAATCGAGCGCGGAATAGACCCGTTCGAAGGGATGTGGGCCATCCCAGGAGGATTCGTTAGTCCAGGTGAATCTATCGACGACGCGGCAGCCCGCGAGCTACGAGAAGAGACCGGACTAACGAATGTCTACCTCGAGCAACTCTACACCTTCGGTGCCCCCAAACGAGACCCACGAGAACACATCGTCAGCGTCGCTTACTACGCGCTCGTCAATCTCACAGAACACAAACTACATGCCACCACAGACGCACGCAGCACCGCCTGGTTCTCCATCAATGATATCCCAAAGCTCGCTTTTGATCACAACAACATCTTTGAAATGGCCCTGGCGCGCTTAAAAGGGAAACTCCGCTACCAACCGATAGGCTTCGAACTACTTCCTCGCAAGTTCACCCTTACACAACTGCAAAAAATGCACGAAACCATCTTGGAGAAGCCCATGGACAAGCGGAACTTCCGCAAGAAGATCCTCAGTTTCGGCTTCCTCAAAGATCTCAATCAGATCCAGAAAGGCGTCGCTCACCGTGCCGCCCGTCTCTACAGCTTCGACGAACGCGCCTATCGTCGGATGCAGAAGAAGGGAGTGCACTTTGAAATCTAAGCACATTTTTTAGACACACATCCAAATGTAGCTTGGGCATCTTGCCCAAGTCGTGGCCTGGAAGGCCACGCTACCATTCACATTAGCCCACATGACCGAAGAAGCTGCCATACAAGAGATCGCTCAGATCATGCGTGAATCCAATCGGCTTCTCTTTATCACCGGCTCAGGAATTTCCGTTGACTCCGGGTTGCCAACGTACCGTGGAATCGGCGGGCTTTATGAAGGAAAGTGCACCGATGACGGCATTTCCATCGAGGAAGCGCTCAGCGGAGAGATGTTAGAGAACAATCCAGAGATCACCTGGAAACACCTATGGGAAATCGCTCATGGATGCCGCGGAGCCAAGCCGAACAGATGTCATGAGATTCTCGCCAAGATAGGCCAACGCGTCGACGAAACCTGGATCCTCACTCAGAATGTCGACAGCCTACACCGCGCTGCGGGAAGTCGGCACCTCATCGAAATACACGGACGTGCAGACGCCACGCACTGCATGGTTTGCGGGAAATCAGCAGACAGCGAATCTTTACTCGCTAGTAGAATGGCCGAAGATCGCAGTGTTCCCTTCTGCGCCGTTTGTGGCGGTGTGCTCCGCCCTGATGTCGTACTCTTTGGTGAACCCCTCCCACCCAAAGCCATGCATGACCTCGAAGAACTCGCTCGAACAGGCGTCGATCTTGTCATGAGTCTCGGCACCTCGAGCCTGTTTCCCTACATCACTGCCCCTATGCAACTAGCACATCAATTAGGCATACCCACTGTTGAAGTGAATCTCCAAACGACCGATGCATCCGAGTTCGCACAGTATCGGCTGGAGATGGACTGCAAGGACGCTCTTGAACTCATTGCCCAGCAGATCACATGACCGCCCCCAATTTCAATCCCGGCTTCCGCATCTTACCCTTCGACGTCCTCGGCTTGATCATCGGCCTGTTGGGAGCACTCGCCACCCTTACCCGAATTGAATGGGCTGGATTGGTAACAGGATTCGTCGTGCTACACTTCTTTCTCTTCTGCAGTGTCTTTCGCATCTCCCGATCAGCAGAGCTGATTTGGGCTACTGTCTTCCTAGCACTCGCAACCTCTACCATCATCAACGCAGTCCCTGGCTGGACCGCTACGTTCACCGGGTCACTCGCACTCAGCACCATCTTGATCTGGATAGAGACCAAAAGAGACGACTATCATGGAATCTTGTGGAAGAAGCTAAATCCAGGCATGCCCGAGTGGTGGGAGTCCTATCGATAGATACTAACAATACGCATCAGAGTCTACAAAAAGCCTCCTCCATTTGTGTCTATTCGTGTTCATTCGTGGGTTAGCACCAACACAATCTTTTGGCGAACAACGATTGAAGCCCACTAGATTCAAGACCACTCCCCTTCGCGCCCAAACTTGGCTCTTGCAGCCTGACCAAATCGCTCAGCGCCTTCATTGAGCTCTTGCATCACTTGCTCTGTTTGTTTTCCACTGCCAGCGCGAGCAACAGAAATGAGATTCTCACACTCGTTCGCATCCATGAACCGTGCCGCGTCTAACAAACCAGCCTCTTCTCCAGAGGGAATCACCATAAAGCCGTGCTTGTCGGCATGAATGAGCTGCCCCGGCTGAACCATCCGGCCAAAGACTTCGACCTCGCCCCCCCAGCGCACAGGCGTCGCGAAGGCATGGCCGACACACAACCGCCGAGCGAGCGCCTTGAATCCAGCATTCGTCATCTCATCAACATCACGGACCGCACCATCGACAATCACCCCCACACAGCCCAAGGCACCGTGCACATTCGCATTCACCTCACCCCATGCCGAGCCATAAATCATCGGCTTATCGAGGTCTTGCATGACCACAATCTTCGGACCGGGAAGAGAGCCCACATAAGCACGGTATTCCGCCCAAGCATTGGGATTGTTAGACACATGGTTTTGATTCCCCGGTTCCACAACACACGTGACTGCATAACCAACCATCGGTCCCATCTGCGGCATGAAATCTCGGGTCTCTTCCAAATTCACCGCATCCCGCGAGGGATCGTGCCGGGTAATCTGTTCCCAGCCGTTATAGATCGTCGGCGTGTTCCAACGTTTTAGCTGGAGCAGTTCGTCATGAGGCAAAGGCACTTCCATGTTTCAGTGCATCACACGGAAGGCGCAACGACGTCAAGCCCTGCGCTTGCGTATGCCCAGGAAACCGAGCTACACAAGTTCACCCACCCATAATCGCACTTCCTCGACCATGGCTCTTGTTGGCCGTGTATTGTATGAACCTCGCGGTCAACCACGCTGTGGATGCAAATTTAGCGGTAACATAATCAAATAGGAGGAGGAAAGGTCGAATGCCTTAATATAGCATGCAATAAGCTGAGTGTAGAAGTGCCTTAGTCTAAGACCCACTGTTCGACATTTGGTCCGCCAATGCGATCTCCCTACTCGCCAGCTAGTGAAGAATAGGTCCATATCCGACTTTGACCTTGGGGGCCGCCAATTGGCCGTCGGAAGCACAAGCAATCAATGGAATCGAGACTCTACTTCCACGAGATGCCCTGACGAATCGATCAACTGATATTGAAATCACTCTTGCCAAAATCCGTTATCGTATGTTATTTAGTCAGTTATGAGGAAATTACTCCCTATTACTTTGGCGACTTCTGGACTCCTAGCTTGCTCGATTCAGGCCACGACGGTCTTGAACGGCGACTTTGAAACCGGAGCCGATGGATTCACCGAGTGGCCCGGCTATGTTGGTGGCGCCAATCCCGCTGCGATTCCAGAGTGGACGGGCCTTGGAGGTCATGGAATCAACCCAGGCGGATTGGTTCAAGCCGACCCCACTCCGTTCGACGGGAGCAGCACCATTAACACTAGCAACTTCGCCTTTCTTCAAGGAACTTCCTCGATCAGCCAGGAGATCAGTGGCTTCTCCGTCGGTGGTGAGTTTTTGGTGGGCATCGATTTCAATGCCCGCGATTGTTGCGGTGGTCTTCCAGTTGCCACCATTTATATCAATGATGCCGTGATTGGCAGCACGACGGATCTGTTGCCCGATCCTGGAACAGTTTCTCCCGTTGGCGGGGACACCCCCTGGTACCATGCTGACGTGCCATTCACGGCCAGTGCTGAAACGCTGACGTTGATGATTTCCTCCGAAGTGATCGGTGGCGATGGCACACTTGTCGTAGACAACATCTCCATCTCCGCCATCCCCGAGCCGTCCTCAAGTATCCTAGCGCTGCTCGGTGCCGGACTGCTAATTTTCCGTCGCCGACGCTAATTCGCCGCGACTCATCCACCAGATTTTGAAACGCTCTCCCGGAATCACCGGTAGAGCGTTTCTCTTTTAATGATCAGCGGCTCAGAAAGTAATGGATCGCTCCACGGCCCAGCCGTGGCTGAAGAAATCCTTTTTCCTCGCCTCTTTCTAAAGCGGATACGCTAGCCGAGATCCATCACAGCTACCGCGCTGTCAAACCACGAAAGCAAGTCGTCAGATTCTTCGAGCGGGAATTCTGTGAACGATTGGTCCAATACTTCACCACCCACAGGACTCACGATCTTGTTAATCCCGGCCACATTATCGATAACGACTTGTTGAGAATTCCAGCCCGCAGGCGTTGTCACCAATTCTTAGGAGGTCTGTTTGCCCAGTGCTGGGTCTGTGAGTTAGGGAGCCTCGTTTGAAAATTGAACCTGAGCGAAGAACTTACTTCACAACGCCGCGATAGTAACCTTTGGCAGCACCGATTCGATCAGCATCGGTGTCTACATAGCTACCAGTGACATTCTCAGCAATAGGATCCCAAGTGATGAGATCTACGGTGTGGTCGATGTCATAGGTCGTGCCCTCTGGTAGTTGCAACGCCACACCTTCTGCAGTCTTCGACAAGATCGCGATTCCTTCCGGCATTTCGTCATCGCCACTCTCCAGGGCTTTGCCGGGATTGGCCTTGAGAAAGTTCACGTCTTCGGCAACCAGGGCGTGATTGTATATCTGGATATCATCTAACCGGCCGCCCATGGGCAGCGCCCCAAAGAAGGCGGCGAAGAAGAAGTCGGTCTCATTGCCAAGGGGAAGTGGGTCGACACCCGACTCCGTGATGACGGCAACCCCATCGACATAGACGGTGATGGTGGTAGTCTCGCCGAGGTCATAGGTCATGGCAACGTGATGATCGGTGCCAGCCGTGATGACATTCTCGGCAACGTAAGTTGGGGTTGCGCCAATAAAAAACTCGAGGTTGGCTTCACTAGCAATAACCGCATAGGTCGGTTCGCCAATGCGATCGCCCTGACCGAAGATGGTTTGCCGATCTCCCAGCGCTGTGATGTTGGCCCAAGTGGCCACAGTTAGGCTGCTATACGGGAGCGTGCGGCCTTGAATCGTGCCGAATGATCCGTTAGCAAAGCCAATGGAGGTGCCGCTGGCAATCCCTGCTTCACCGAAGGTGGGTTCGCCTTCGAAGGCTCCATCGCGCTCAAAGTCGGAGACATCGCTCATCAGAGGGCCTTCGGTTTCATCAAGTCCGTAACGTGCGATTAGACCACTCGCATTGATGACAGCGACTTTGACACGGATGTCATCCAGGAGCAGTGTTTGATCGCCTTCGGGGAGGTTTTGGAAGCCGATAAGCGACTCCGTGGCTCTGGCAGTGAAACCAATCGAGCGCTCGAAGTAGGGTTCTCCGACGCCAGCGGCGTCTAGCGCTTCGCCAAAGACTGGACTCTCGTCAATGAGTACCTGATAGGCATTCGGCGCCCCCCCTGGTGATCTCTTATTCACGAGGTAGGTGAGGCTATAGCCCAAACCCGGTTCGAGGCCGGTGATGAGTTGACTTGCGGTGGTTGCTCCCTGGAGAAAAAGAACGCCGTCTTGCGCTCCGGAGCGTCCGTTGTCCGTGAATGGGCCAACGCCATCGACATTCACTCCGAAGCCGCCAGTGACGGTCCAGCCGGCGAGAAGACCAGGTCCCATCGGAGCGACGTGCATGTAGCCCACGCCCTCGACGGGGAGGCTCACCTCGAAACTCGGGTTGCGGACAAGCACGTCTTTGTCAGTTCGTTGAACGATGGTCACTCCGTCGAGTAAGACGGTCGCATCGCCTTCGACAGTGGTTGTGAAAGCGAGCTCGCCTTCAGCAGTAGAGGGCTGGAAGGGGATATTCATGAAGTGGAAAGGCTCGAAGTCGCCTGCGGGTAGGACGTTCTCAATCAAGGCAAGCTCCTGTCCCGCGAAACTAGCAGAGAGGTTGATCGTGCCGTCGCAGCAGTTTCGAGCGTTGTAGTAGAACTGAAGCCAGTAAGTCTTGCTAGGAACAAGGCCGACGACCTCTTGTGTCATCGTTGAGGCGCCCTGGAGAAAGGCGACTCGAGTTCGGTCGGGGATCGTGCCGTTGTCGAGAAAGGGCTGGCTTTCGTTGTTCACGCCAGAGCCGCCAGACCATCCGGGAATGGAGCCGTAGCCGACCCCCTCGGGCAGTGCCCCGACTTCGAAACTCGCGTTTAGAATCAGCGATGTACTCACATTGATTCTTACGCCATTGGCGAGATCGAGCCCGGCCGAGTCGTCGACCTGGATGCCCGCGCTACCACGCCCGATCCCTCTGACCTCAAAGCTTCTCACGGGGCCGGCTGCAACATCAGAGAAATCGAGGCTGATGGTGCCATCCGCTTCTGCATCGACGATCTCAGCAATGGCCGGGTCGGCAGAACTGAGCACAACGATAGGATTGGGTTTCGATTGTCGCCCTTCTGGCATGGTTACATTGATCTGAGCCGTTTGCCCAATGCCAATGACGGTCTGGCTGGGATCGAGGACAAGTGGCGGAAACGTCTCTGCGACAGCGCCAGCGAGCTTGATGTTATCAAGCAATAGGGTGCCACTCTCATTGGTCTGTGCGAATTCTAAGTCGACGGAGGAATCCCCAGCAGTGAATGTTGCTTTTATTGTTCTGTAAGGCTTGGTGCCTCCGACTGGAGTGACGTCTGCAGTGAAGGCGGACTCTCCGTCGGCGCTGACATTGATCTTTGCATCGGCACCTTCGACGGCGTTGTAAGCGAACTCCAGATCGTAGCTTTCTCCAGCGACGAGGCCGTCAATTGTCGTCGCGATAGAACTCACACCGGAGAGTCCGGCGACGTAGTCCTGATCAGGCGTCGCGCCGTTGGACCCGCTCCCTGCAATCACGGTAACGGAGCCGTTGGCGTTCCATCCTGCGATTGAGACAACGTCGACTTCAGCCTCAAGCGGTGCGCCAGACGCCTCGAAGCTTGGGTTGGGGATGGGAATGGTATCAGCTTCGCGGGCAACGATGGAGACGGCGTCGATGTTTACAGTGGCATCGCCTTGGGCTTCCGTGAGGAAGGTGAGGTTGGCTGAATCGCCAGAGGCAGTGAACGCTGCCCAGCCGAACTTGTAGATTCCGTCTTGGCCGGTGACGTTGGTGAACCTCTTGATCTGTTGCTCATCGACCTGGACGGCCAAGTCAATCGTGCCGCCACAGCAATTTCGGGCATCGTAGAAGAATTGGACGACATAGCGGACACCCTCTTCGAGACCAAAGATGTCCTGAGAGATCGCGCCACCGCCTTGCTGGAAGCCGACCTGTAATCCGTCGGGAATAGAGGTTCCGCCGTTGTGGAACGGTCCATCGGCAAGATTGGTGCCACTTCCACCAGTCCATAGATCGATTGGCCCGTAATGAGGAAAGGCATCGTTGTAGTTGGATTCGAAGCTGGGGTTGGCAACAAAGCTGTCAGCGACGAGGACTTGGCCTGAAAAGAGTCCAGCAGAAATGGTAAGCAGACCACCCAACCGCGTGAAGGGGGACATGCAGTGAAACATCGGTTTTGAAAAGCACATAGGAAACAAGGGTGTTCAGGGTTCGAATTGCGTGACTAGTTTTACGGTCAATACGTCGATTTGATAGTCGATTTAAGGTTGGATGGTTAGAAGCAGTCGATAAAATGTTAGATTTTTATCCATGTTCCAAGTAAGGATGGTTTCCTCAAGCGCTTCGTCCTCGATTCGGGAGATGAGTTTGAGGTCATTCTCGACCGCGTGCCAAGCGTTTAAATCAGAGGATGCTTGCAGATTCCAAAGGAGGCCGTCAGACATCGTAGGGTAGCGAAAGCTGAGTTGCCCGAGGTCATTGATGTGAAGAGGGTTATGGCTTAGGTCGCGATCGGCGCGAAATTCAGCGGCTCCCGGCGAGCCACCGACTTCACTGCTCCTACGCCAATGATAGGGGGAAATACCATTGCCTGAGCGATAGACTAGCGAGTATCCAGAACCATCAGACTCTGTAGGCCAGGGCAGTTTGTCATTGTATCGAAGCTCCTGGATCAGAACTCCAGCACGATCTACCAGCCGAAGGGTTTCTCCACTGTTGTCCAGATTGGACTCACCGTAGCTTCCCAGGAAGGCTTCAAAGTTTGCCGGATTTTTAACTAGCAGAGTCAAGGCGCCGGGTTGAAGAATGGAGGGGGCGTCTGTGGGCTGCTCCCAGGAGAGCCCCCTGGTGAAACGAATCCCAGCGAGATCGATGGGGTGTGGGCCAACGTTCTGCAGTTCGATGAATTCTCCCTCTTCCGCCTCTCCCTCGGGATGATAGTGGATTTCAGAAATGATGAGATTGTGAGCCGAGGCAGCTTCCACGGTGCCTGTGTGGGAGACCTTGATCGTGTCACCTCCAGGTGAGAAAATCGTGCCGAGGTCGTTCCCCTGGAAATCAACCGCTTGTAAGACGATGACGTTCTCGCCCAAGGCTAGAGGAATCTCCGCTTGCCACACATTGAGGTCCGTCCAGGTCAAATTTAGTGCTCGCCCGCTTGTCTCATTGAAAACCTTTCGCACCTCAAAGCCACCAGTGCCCTCGAGCGTGATGGTGGGCATTTCCGTTTCAAAGTTATTGCCACCGTTGGAAGTGATTTGAAAGTTACCCCGCACTTTTCTTCTAATGTCAGACTGCACATGACTCCCGCGCCTTTCGATGTAGTTGAGAAAGCGTTGGTCGTAATTATTCTCGGTTAGATCGTTCAGGTGAGCAATCCAGGGCGCCATGTCCGTCGTGTTGAAGGCGGTCTTAATGATGTCATCCAAGTGCCCATAGAAGAGGCGCCTGTTCTCCGGCATGTTGATGAAGCTTCCAAGATTGGTTCCGCCCGCCCCTAACGGATTCGCTGTGGGCGTGTAAAAGAAGCCATGGTCGAGGTCCCAGGGAAAGGCGAGCACGCGCCCATCCGAAGGGCGCGTGTAGAGCACCAGGTTGTGGGCCAGACCCATGTTGTAGGTATCTGCCACGCCAATGAGCGACTGAAAAGCGAACGCTCGCATCCACTGATCCACATCAATGGCCTCGGGAATCTTCTCGCGGCGTTCCGTATCGGTCGAGCTGGAGAAGGCTTCGCCGAGCCGGATGACCCCGGTAAAATCATCACGGTCACGGTTATTTGTGGGAATGAAGTTAAAGCGATAAGCTTCTTTATCCTCCCCCATATTCTGGACATCAATCCCTTGAACGGCTGAGTAGGGGCTTTTGAATCCATCGGCACGCACGGTCGTAGGGTAGTAGATGAGCTCAAACTTGTGGGTGGCTCCTTGCGCGCCGTTCTCATACTGGCCATCGAGGTAATCGGCACCATACCTAGCGGTGCGCAACTGTGCTAGGCTAGATTCTTGGGGTCGCGGGGTTTCGACGAAGATGACATCTTCGTAGGTTGTGGGAATGCCGCCCGCCCGTTGGGCAATCTGATTGATGATCAACTCATTCACGCCCGCGCCGACTTTCACCTGAAAATGACCATTCGAATTACCGTTAGGCATTACGGAACCCCGATCGATGGCGACGGAATCATGGACCCCGCGATAAGGTTTCTCCTTTCCAAGCACAACGTTGTAACCCACGCGATCACTGCGGCGTCCATATGGGCTGCTTCGCAATCGAACACCAACGTCGAAATGATAGTCTTCGCCGTTGGCGATCAGCGTGCCACCGACTCGCGCATTACTCACGGCGTGCTCGGGACGGCGCATAAAGTCGTGTTCCTCGGGCCAAAGCAGAAGTCGAAGGTCATTCAGTGAGCGCTCTCCCAATCGGGGAGCTCCCACGCGGAGCAAGGCTCGTGATTCGGGGCCCTTGGAAGGGAACCACGAAGTGGCTCCCTCGTCGTCCTCGGCCTCAATGTAAAACTGCAAGAGTGTGCCGTTCGACTGCCCTGGAATGATCCCGTCCCAGCGAGTCTCGCTCTTCGCCATTGGGCTTGACTCCCACGGGCTGCTACTCGTGCGGTAGTGAAGTGTCAGTCCCGCTATATTCTGACGGTCCTTGGCTTGCACTGAGATCGTTATAGGTTCGTCGACCGACGGCGCCAGAGGTGCGAGGCGCAAATCGTCCATGGTAGGTCCCCAATTCTCCGAGGGGCCTAACCCCGGCGAGCCTAGTCGCTCAGGAATTGGCAGGACATGGGTGCGTGAGAGACGATTGAGATAAAGACGTGTATTGAGCAATGGCGAGCCCTTGACCCATTTCGCTCGAAATGAGATTTTGTAAGTCGTATTCTTGTCGAGCCTGTGTCCCGAAGGGATCGTCGTGGAAATGTTATTGTAAGTGTGTTCGATCGGCCCGTCGGCGATCAAATGGAGATAGCTTGTAGAGTCTGGAGCCGTCTCGGCCTGGCTCTTGGCATGGGTGCCGAGGATGCGCCAGTTGAAGACGTTTCCGGTGAAAAAACTTCTTTCGAATGCGCTGTTCTTCACCAATTCTGTGGCGTCGCCCTCCGGTTCTTCGATCACGCTAACGTCTGTCACTGCAGCTTCTCCCGATCCAAGCAAGCCCATGAGAAACTCATGGAAGTGACCTGGATTGTTGTTTCCCGTTGGCTCGGCCCCGAGACCTTCGTAGGTGAAGTCTGTCCATTCCATCATGGGTGACTCGCTGGCTCGCCACGCTTCGGGAACGGCATTGTCTGCCCAAGGATCGCGCAGCTCCAAGGAACTGCCTCCACCATCGGCCCACTCAGGCCAACGCCCACTATCATAGTAGCGCACGTTGTCGGCTTCGTTGTCTCGAGCATCTCTCAGAATAATCGTGTCGGAGCTATTGCTGAGCTTGCCCTTGTACTCTCCCAGAACCACGAGAGACGGATACTTCTCGCTCAGGGTAGCGGCGTCTCGGGCGATGACCACGGCCTCTCCGGGTTTTACCACCGTTTCAGGAGGGATTTCGAAACGAATGCCACCGGCTAGGCTCCATCCAGATAGATCCACGGGGACGTCTGCGCGATTGTAGAGCTCGATCCATTCTTCATCCCTCTCCGTATACTCATTCTCCACAGTGCCTGGTTGATCGTAAAGCGGTGGGAAATGGTACATGATCTCGCTGATCACAATCTCATCTCGCAGCGTGATCGTGTTTGGTGACCCAAGACTGTCTTGTTCCGTGGTGAACCAATCTTCACCGTGACCCTCGAGCCTTCCGCGTCCTTTTGCTTCAACTCGAACCGCATCTAGCAATTGCCCCGCTGCGTTTGTGAGAAAGACTCGGTCACCAATGGAGATGGTGTCAGCTTCGACCACATGAAAGCCACTGGGCGCTATAGAACCATTCCCAAGATTAGTAGCGTCTCCCAGAAAGTGGTCCTCAAGGTTGATCGGGTTCTCTCCGCGATTGTGAAGCTCGATGACACCGGGAAGCACTTCTGATAGGACCAGTTCCCCAAACGCCATCACCAATCCGTTCACAGCCCCCGGCGTGCCGCCAGCATTCACGCTTGTGCCCCAACTATCAGCTTCCGCGGTAGCCAGGGAAGGCCGACGTTTCGTCAGGGTCATTCCTGAGCCGTCAGGGCCGATGGGCCAAGGGGCAGCATCGCGATAATCAAGCCGGTCCATGACACGGTCGTTGCGATCGCGGAGTGTGAGGGATTCGCCAGCATTGTCTAACTGGCCGTCGAACGGCCCGAGCGAAACTGTCAAAGGCAGCCCCAGACCTTGGACGATCAGGTACCCTTTCGAAGGAATCACCGTGCCTTCGGGAAAGTCGAAATTGATCCCACCGGAGATCCTCCACCCTGACAAATCCACGCGCATGGACATTTGGTTATGCAGCTCGACCCATTCGGAATCATCAGCCCCGTTTGGGTGATAGTGGATCTCGTTGAACGTCACCACGGTGTCGGTGCCGGCGCACACAGATACCAGTCCAATCGACAAGAGAAGCACCAGGCGAATCATGATGCATTTTGGAAAAATTGACATCGATGTCAAAACCATTGTAGCCCCCTTGACAATCCCCACAGCGTTCGCCGCATCAGCCTAGCCCACGGAAACGAGCACCCGATTACAGCCCGTGAGCCTAACGCCTTCGCCGACGTTGCACTCGAGATCTCAACGGTTAGCACTTGAGAGAACCTGCCGAGACCGTGACAGATGACAATGGGGGATTCAAAGTAACTCGATCGCAACAAGCGACCAAGCGTTTCTAACGCTTTATAAACCGTCAGCCTGAGCGCGCACGCTAACCAGTCGATTGAAAACCGCCACTCCTCGAAGCCCTCGGCGATTTGGGAGACTAACTAAATTCAGGATCTCTGGACTTCACCGAGAACGCTTGGCTTTCCTCAATTGATCCGATACCTTGAAGGTCCAAACTATGAAAGTCATCCCACTCTGGATTGTCGCGCTCCAGATGGCTGGAGGTAGCTGTCTTTGTTCGAGCCTTCATGCACAGGTAATCTCGACAGGTTTTCCCTTACCTAACGCCAACTGGCGAGTCTTGGTCACGCCTACGGGCTATCTCGATCTCATCATCGATGCCAGGCCTGGATTTGACGGCCGCGAGTACCTTTCTGGCGAATGGGCTCCCGCTGTCGGCTACGATGGCCATGCGCCGATGTGGCTAGGGCCACAACACGTGTTCCCAGACTGGGAAACGAACTCGAATTTCATGACGATCAGGCGCGATGGCCAGAGCGTCTGGCCATCGCGCCAATCCATTCAATGAAGACGGCAATCTCGTCTTGGAATCGATGCAACGGAATGACCAAACTCAATCAAGGCTTAAGCCCTCATGGGAGCCCGCCACCTGATGAAGTGATGCTAGAGAGTGACGGCTTTACCTACCGGCACCATCTAACATTTCGCAATACCTCTGGAAAACTGATCAGCAATTTCCGATTCTATCACTTGCTTTATTCCTTGCAGGGAAACTATTCCGTCTACGACTCGACCGATCACGGGGGTGCCATGGCCGAATACAAGCATGACTTCACCCAACGTGGCCTTTCCTACAGCTTTCACGGTTCCGACGGCGGCCTCTACGCGCACACAGACTACATCACGGCGCACTCCAGTGTGGCTCCCGATGCCTTTTCAAATGGCTACTACGGTATACGAGGCATCGATCAGCACGACATCGGCAAACCCAGCGCCGGCGTCCATCTCGATATCGAGACCGATACGTTTACCAATGTAAGCGAGTTTGAACCCAAGGAGGGAGGCTGGGTCGCTGGTGCCACAAGGCACCCTCTCGGAGACCTCGGGGTCGATGAGACGAAGACGTTCACCTTGCTCTTTAGTTTGAGAACGATGTCAGAGCTCATGTATAAGGATCCAGGTATCGTATTGGACACTCCGAAGATTCAGGACGACAAACTCAGACTCTACATCAATGACCCGATGGATCTCTTCAACAAAGTTGGCCCGGGCTTCTCACTAGAATCCCACACCACCATGGACGAGTCCACAGAACCATGGATGCCCGTCTTCCTCCCTTTCATGTTCAATCCAGCAGAGCCCGGTCGGTTCTCGTTTGAGATCCCGATCGATGAATTAGAAAGGCGCAAGCACTTTCGCGTTCGCTCGAATCTTGGCTTCTGATCCTTGCTCACAAGGTTGGCGTTGAGCGAATACGCTTAACAAATGTCTTCCAGACGTAGGCTCCCACACGTTTGCCGAGCCGCTGCCCTTCACTATCTGAGAAAGCATAGTGAATGCCACCAAATATTCGGCTTCGGCCCATCTCTAACGCACACGAAGAAAAGCTACGATAACTTCGCGTAACACCAGGAAGTGAATCGCTCGAAGTCTCGAACGTAAGGTCATCAGCCTTACAGAGTCGCGAAAGCACCTCTGCCCCAGCGCCAGCAAAGGTGCTGTGCCCAGACACATACTCTGGATGAGGAGGTGCTTCGAGGAGCGATTCCCATAATGGCTCCGCCTTCGTGTCGTCATTGCCATCGTCATTGGCCAACCGGATGGCATCGATAGGTCGCCAGAGCCGATAGTGATACTTACAGTCCCAACAAGCCACAGCAGCATCCGATAGCGCAATGTTTAGAACGGCGAATGCCCGTGCGGCTTTCACGCCGGAATGGTTACGCTCCCGCAACAAGCGTCCCAGGATGAGGTTCCAATGCCCCACAGGAGTCGACGTCCTCGAAAAGCACGACCAGAATTCAGCGGTCTCCGCAGTGGAATCACCATTAATAGGAGCACGCTGCCGCCCCAATTTTTTAACCTCTTTCAATGCCAAGGCATAAGCCTTGGAGTCAAGAGAAGGGGGAGGCGGTGGCCGGAACTGGTCCGCACTCTCCAAACAGAAAGGGGCGACCAAGTCCCAGCCCGGCAACTCAGGCGGGCGAAATCGGGGTGGAGTACGTCGCCAATGGCCCACAACATCCGAAGGCACATAGGTTACCGTTCGCGAAGCACCATCCGAAGCGCGGGCTTCTAGGTATGCCTGGGCCACACGAGCACCCAGTTCTTGAGACCTCTTGGCAGTCGTGACCCCAATAGCTGAATCATCTTGGCTATCCTCTAGCAAGGAACGCATAAGCGCGTCTGCGCGCCCTTTGCACCCGGGACTCACAACCCCCAGAATCGTAGAGAATGCTGCCGAAGAAACTAATCCAGGATCGAGATCATCAATCGTCTCAATCGATTGAAGTTCAGCTAGAAACGGGGTGCCGAGAGAAACACCATCCTCGGAACGCGTGGCAAGAATTTGAGCATCGTAGGCGGCAAGATGGAGAAGTGAGAGATTCCGGGCCACCAAAGCAGGAGCCAACGACTGTTCTCTTACCTCATTAATAAAGAGACGATTCCAGTCGACAATGTGAGCTTCGAACTTGGCTGGGGCAGCACCAGCCTGCAGAGACATGGCAGAAACCCACCATATCAACAAAGAAGTCCTAACACTCAACGCTCTCAACCAAACACTACGGTGCGAGCGTAAACTCCGCGAATGCTTGAATCGTTCCCAAACCTGCCGGAACAATGGTGCTGAAAGTCGCCATACCTGACGTATCCAGAGTCACATCGGGATCGCCGACTAAGGGAAGTTCGATCACCCCAGTATTAGTGGTGATTCGAAGAGTCACCGGAGTCCCTACAGGAACCTCCGTGCCCTGTACCACAATATCGATAGAACCTGCCTCAGTGAACATCACGTCCGGCGACGATAACCTACCTGTTGCTGGCTGAGCCACGTTGTTCCCGGAAACGGAAATCACAGCGAGCCCAGGTTGACTCGAAAAGTCGAATGACTCCACTGGAGCCGTGGCAGACGGCACTGGCAATGCATTCGGTGCAAACGGGCGGTAAAAGGCTTCGATTCGGACGCGCCCACGATTGTTGTTATTGTTATCACCAGCCCGGGCATCCACGTTGCCACCACCTTGGACTCGATCACCGACCAACTTGATCGCCCCCCCGGAGCCATCGCCACCATAGGAAGCACCTCCCCAAGTTCTTGTGCCGCCACGAGCCTGGATGAGACCGCCCGTAGTAATATCAATATCGCGAGACGAGGCGACTAGGATGGCTCCGCCACCAGCGCCCCCAGTTCCCCCGTTTGCCGTGTCAGAAGACGAACCACCAGCACCGCCGGAACCACCTACCAACGGCTGAATCAATGAGTTTCCATAAGTGGCTCCATACGTGGCATCCTCGCCGTGCTGACTCGGGTCAGTGGGAGCGCTGCCGCCACCTGGACCTTGCCCAGGCGTTCCCGCATTCGTTCCAGAAACATCTTTTCGGACCCCGCCGAGTCCACCATTGAAGCCACCAGGACCACCTTGGGCCACGCTTCCACTAGAATCACTTGGAGGTCCATTCTGCCCATTCAAGAATACTCTGCCGTTGATTGTCACGTTCAAGGTAGCCAACCAAACCACCGGTGAATTGGCAGCATTCTTTGAAAAGTAAACATCAACCCATTTAGGAATGGTGATAGCGGTGTAATTCCAGATACCATCTGGCTTAGTTGACATATCCACCGTGTGATTGCGCTGTGTCACAATTTCGTAGTCTATCCCGTCCCACAGGGCAGTCCGCTGGAGCAGTTGCGAGTTATTGTCGCCACCAAACAGCACAATCTTCTGCAAGCCACTATGCCAGACCATCCCACAGGCGTTCCGAGAGGCGTCTGGATTAGCTGGGGACAACTGCACCCACTCATTCGTACGATAGGCCCACGTTTGGCTGTTATTGTACAACACAGGCTCACCTCGAACTTCATCGTAGGCCATCCGTGTGTATCGACCAGTATTAGGCGTGTTCGTCGAGCCTAACAAGCTCCAAGTAGCCCCATCAAAGGTATAGGTCTTGAGATACAACTCAGAATACAAGAAGGGGCGAGCGTTTGCCGTATCCCACACCATGTCACCGTAGTCGCTAATGAAGCCAGCTTCTGGCGCATTAGTCGTCGTCACCTCAGTCCACGTGGTGCCGTTCCATGTCCAGACATCGGTTAGACTAACATTATTCCCAGCCCTTCCTCCGAAGAGCAAAACATTCTGGTTGGTCGCATCCCAGATCATATGATGAATATCGCGAGCAGGCGGCGACGTTGCCGGAGCCTCTTCTGTCCAATCGGTGCCATCCCATGTCCACGTCTTATCGGAAACGAGATTATTCGGCTGCGTTCTACCGCCGAACATCACGATCTCTTGTCGAACCGGATCCCACACCATCTTTGCATCCGACAGTGCCGGAACGAACGTCGCTGGCTGGAGCTGCGTCCATTCTGTCCGATCAAAGACCCATGTCTCTGCTTTCCATTCGGCAGTTCGACGCCCACTCTCTCCCCGATCATAGCCTCCGTTACACACGACGCGATCACGAACAGGATCGTAGGCTGTAGCCATCCGGTAACGATTGGGAAGACTAGAAGGGGGTTGAAAGATACCGTCAGAGCCGTCTGAACCACTGTCATAAGGCAGGTCGTCTTGTGCCACGACGAACTGGAGCCCTGTAATTAGGATAGCACCAAAGGCAACAAAAGTTGGGTAGCGATGGATCGTTTTCATAATATTTCTGAGCGTGAGGTTAGGGCATAAAATCGAGAGAACAGGCATCATCTATCAGTAACTAAGGCAATTGATTATCATAGCTGACGACAGGAGAGGGAGCGTAGAACTGATCTTCTTCAGCACTGGCCGGACCAACAAGTCCATTGAGATAGCTCACCACGGAACTCGCCGCAGTAAACTCGACATCCTCTGGTGCCAAGACGGGGAGAGCGTTTAGATAGCTCACCACAGAACTCGCCGTAGCAAACTCGACTCCCTCTGGAGGTGCCACAGGAAGAGCGTTGAGATAGCTAGCTGTACTCGATGCCAATGAGAAAGGAAGGCCGCCATCGATCTCTCCCGGTGTTCCGTTCAGGTAAGAGACGAGATCAGAACTGGCGGCATAGGCGGGAGAATCGGCTGCATCGTTAGGATCAGTTCCTTCATCGATCTCCGTTGGGTCAGCTACACCATCACCGTCAGAGTCTATCTGAGTAGCATCGGTTCCGGCAAGAACTTCGTCACCGTCATTTAGTCCGTCCAGATCCTGATCCTCTGCACCATCCTGAACACCGTTTCCATCCGTATCTGGATTAAGAGGATCATTGTTAAGAATCACTTCTCCAGAATTCACCAAACCATCATTGTCATTATCTTCCAAACCATCCGGAATCCCGTCGGCATCGGAATCAGGATTATTAGCTCCCAGCCCCAGGACAGCTTCCAAATCATCAGGCACGCCGTCCCGATCAGAATCGACGAAGCTATATACCCGAAAGCGACCAAGGTAAGGCTCCACCAGTCGGTTCCCAGCCAGATCTCTCAGTGTCGTACCAATACGCAACCGATAAAACCCGGGATCGGAAGGCCCAACCAACACTAGAGCTAAAGTCGCCGTTTCCGCAGTGTAGTCGATCGTAAATGGCACGAGGATATCATCTTCCGTATCAAATGCCCCATCAGCACCAACCAACGCGAGTCGGATAGAAGGGATCAACGTGGGAACCTGCACGGGCTCACTAAAATTGTAACTACTCAGATCGTTAAGATATATTAATGAAATAGTTGCTATAAGGTGGATGTTAGTCGACGGTGCGTTCTCTTGAGCAAACCATCGCCCAGACTAAGTGAGAGCATCGGTCGTGAAGGGCTGA